>C688J35102_120989608_pt1 | contig 12126 bp, 9 predicted proteins | sample HopSoiMetagenom2_FD_35102 | JGI IMG/M metagenome (IMG submission 35102)
AACCAGCAGCCTCCAACGCTCTACAAGTTCGCGATCGATGCCACCGGCATTTCACTCACACAATCGGTTAGCGACACATCTTCCAGGTTCCCATTCGCCGGCGTCCAGCTTGATTCCGATGGCTCTTCGCTCTATGCCAACGATGGCGAGGTGATCGACCCAGCCAATCTCACAACCACGACCACTATCCCGATCGTGCCAACCCGCGCTGCAATCAAAGTGGACACCGCCTCCTCCCGCGCCTATTTCGCGGGCTCGACCAATCCGGCACTTTTTGGCGACTTCGTCGCAGGAGCCTCCATCCAAGCGCGTGACCTATCGACGCAAAAAGTCCTGGGGACCATCACCATGAACGAAGGAGCGGCTCCCGCTCCCGGGCAGCTCTTCCGCTGGGGCGCCAACGGCCTAGCGACCACAAGCGAATTTCGCATGTACTTCCTCCGCACCAGTCTCACCAGCTCCGCCGCCGCACCGCCACAATTCAGCGTGACCGCCGTAACACCCGCCACCGTTCTTGCCGCCAGCTCCGACCTCGACCTAAAGATCGCCGGCAATGGCTTCGCCTCCGGCGACACCGTGACCGCCAACGGCACCACCCTTCTCGCCACCGTCGTCAGCCCCACTGAAATCGACATCACCGTTCCCGCCACGCTCCTCACCACGCCCGGCAACGTACAGGTCGCCATTACAACCCCGGCACCCGCCAGCCAAACTGCCTATCTCGTGCTGATCATCGCACCAGCAGGGCCGTTAGCCTCCGTCTCTACCAACTTCGTCAGTTTCGACCCGCTCCTCATCGGCAACACCTCTGCGCCGAAGATCGTTACGCTGACCAACAACGGCACCGCACCGCTTACCGTTTCCAGCATCACCGCCACCGGCGACTTCTCGCAATCCAACAATTGCGCCACCCTCGCGCCCGGCGCCAGTTGCTCGATCAGCGCCGTCTTCTCACCCACCGCACCCAACGATCGCTTTGGCACGCTCACCATCAATGACGACGCCGCATCCGCTCCGCAGACCACCGCACTCATGGGCACCGGGACGGACGTTCAGATCGCTCCCGGCACAACTGGCGGCGCAACCGCAAACGTCGCCGTCGGCCAACCTGCCAATTACGCTCTCACGATCACCCCCGCTGCCTTCACCGGGCAGGTGACCTTCAGCTGTACCAATCTCCCGCTGCACGCCGCGTGTACCATCACGCCTCCAACTGCAACCTTGTCCACCGCACCGCTCAATGTGAGCGTCACCATCTCTACGTCTCAACAAACCGCATTGCTGGCTCCTTCGCCGTTCGCCGAAACCTTTGCCGGCTTATCGTGGACCGCCCTCATATCGTTGCTCGCGCTCTGGCCCGTGCGGCGCGTCCTTCGGGAATCCAGGTTCGCGGCAGCCTCCGGAATAGTCGTGCTTACTCTCTGCCTTGTTTGCGTCGCTTGTTTTACTTTCACAGGCTGCGGCGGCGGCTCAAGCTCAGTCACCACTCCCCCGCCTACGCAGCCATCCGCGCTGACCACACCCGCGGGAACCTACACCGTCAACTTCGTAGCGACCAGCTCATCAGGCTCGCGCGCCATGCCGCTCACGCTCGTAGTGCACTAGACGCAGCAGCCCGCATGGCTCAGCTTTAGCTGAACTTCGAACGATACAACGACACTTCCCGTAACGGTCATCCCGAATCTATTGCGAAAGCGGAGGAGTTGTTTTCTTATTCCCCCAATATGCCTTGACACGTATATACTCCATAGGGCATATTAAGCGCATGGAATCCGCTTTCGAAATCATCGCCGAGCCTAACCGCCGCGCCATACTCAGCCTTCTCGGCTCCTCCCAACAGTCCGTTGGCGAGATCGAGCGTCAGCTTCGTATGTCGCAGCCGGCCGTCTCCAAGCATCTCCGTGTGCTGCGGCACGCTGGTTTCGTGGAGTCCACCGTGGACGCACAGCGCCGCCTCTACCGCCTTAAACCTGAACCGCTTCAAGAGATGGATGCCTGGCTGGCCCAGTTCCGCCGGTTCTGGTCCACCCACGTGGACGCTCTCGAGCGTCACCTCGATCGCATGGATCATCCAGCACCAACCAAAACCAAAAAGGAGAAAACGACGCGGGCACACCGTGCCGGTAACAAAGGAGAAAGCAAATGAAAATCAAAGTGATGAGCGTATTCGTGAACGACCAGAACAAAGCTCTGCGCTTCTACACCGAGGTGCTGGGCTTTACCAAGAAGACTGATTTCAGTCAGGGCCCATTTCGCTGGCTGACCGTGGCGTCGCCTGAGGAGCCGAACGGCACCGAGCTGCAACTCGCGCTCAACGACAATCCCGCGGCCAAAACGTATCAACAGGCCATTTTTCAGCAGGGGCAGCCTGCCGCCATGTTCTACACCGACGACATCCAAGCTGATTATGAGCGCATGAAATCGCGCGGCGCCGAGTTCACCATGCCGCCAACTGACGTTACCGCCTCCAAAATCGCCATGGTGAACGACACCTGCGGCAACATCATTCAGCTCAGCGAGCTGGCTAACCATTCACGCTAAGGAGAACCACGTGAACCATCGCGAGCAGTATGCACCGGGCCCGGCCAGCGGCGCGCAGATCCGCAAGGACGGAGAAAAATGGACGCTCATTCTCGTCAGAGAACTGCGTCACTCTCCCGAAAAGATCTGGCAAGCGCTGACCGACCCAGCGCATCTTCGCGAGTGGGCTCCCTTCGACGCCGATCGCAGCCTGAATGCGGTTGGAACCACGGTGAAGCTCACCACCGTCGGAGCACCCGCGCTGCACGTTTCTGAAACAACAGTGACCCGCGCTGACGCTCCCAGGATTCTCGAGTACACCTGGGGCGATTTCGATATGCGTTGGGAACTCCAGGCCTTTGCTGGCGGAACGCGCCTCACGCTGTGGACCAACATTGGTCGCCGCTTCATCGCCATGGGTGCTGCAGGATGGCACATTTGCTTCGATGTTCTGGATCACCTGCTCAGCGGAACTCCGCTCGGCCGCATGGTCGGGCCCGACGCCATCAAGTTCGGCGGCTGGCAACGGCTGAACGCCGAGTACGCCAAGCAATTCGCCATAGAAATGACCGGACCGCCCTCCCAGGCGGCAGAAAATTCGTGAATGAAGGGGCCCACCGTTGGTTTACAAGGGTGGTTCCTCAGTGGGTCCGCACCCTTCGGAGTTCAAGGGTGCGGGTTTAGATTCACCATGAACTCACTTTATTTGCGCAGGAGATCCATGAACTCCACCGCACAACAAAGCCGATCACAATCGAACATCGAGGGTAACGATCACGCGGAGGCTGCCACGTGGCTTTCTCCTCCCAGTTCAGTTGCATGAATACGAATCACACTTAAAATTATTTCGAGAATCGGAGCTGCACATGAAAAATCCCGTCTCAACCGAATCCGCCTCCGCATTAATTGATGATCGAATCAGAGAACTCGGCGACTGGCGTGGCAAAACGCTCGAGAAAGTGCGCGACCTCATCCACCAGGCCGACCCGGAAATCGTCGAAGAATGGAAGTGGATGGGAACCCCCGTCTTCTCCCACGCCGGCATCGTCTGCACCGGAGAGACTTACAAAAAGGTCGTCAAGCTGACCTTTGCCAAAGGCGCCGCATTGCCGGACCCCGCACGCCTGTTCAACTCCAGCCTGGAAGGCAATGTCCGCCGCGCCATCGACATCCACGAGACCGATAAACTCAACGAGCCCGCCCTGAAAAACCTAATCCGCGCCGCAGTAGTCCTCAATCTTCAGGCAAAAAGCAAACCCAAGCCTACTCGATCCCGCACCAAGCGCACCAAGTAGCTGCCGCCTTGACTTTGCGCCTGCAGCTCGGGCCTTCAAGACCGAGGGTTAGATACTCACTGGGTGACCCTGGTGCCGTGGTCGCACCAGCGTATTCTTCATTTGGGCAAGGGGATCTGGCCCCGGGTGCTGCCTTCAGTTTAAAGACTGCGGTTTAGATTCAACGATACCGTCCGACTCATTTGTTGAGGGAATCCATCGAACCTAACACCACGAGTCACGGGCGCATGGAGAACGATCTGCGCCCAAGTCCACGGCCGGGCCGCCAAAATGATAGAATGGAGTCTGACCACGGGGGCGACACGGTTTCGACGGAAGCTGTCGCGGCCCGAAGGCATGCCGGCACCCACCTGGCCGTAACTTGGTGGAAACTAGAACTGCCAACAACAACTTGGCACTTGCTGCTTAATTAATTAAGCGCACGCTTCCCCGGGCTTTGCTCATGGGCCCGGTCAGAGGCGTCAAACAGTGAGCTGGTCCGCTCCTTTCGGTCCGCAAGGAGCGGGCGAGAACCATCGGACTAGCCGGTAGCGTTTCTTGCTCATTCCAAGCGCCGCCAGCGAACACAACGAATTGAGCTAAGCATGTAGTCTTCGTGTCGCAGCGCTTTTCGGACGGGGGTTCGACTCCCCCCGCCTCCACCATTCTAAACGACTCATTTGGCCGGCCGTATATATCAGCGTGCACTGTCTAGCGGACATTTAGCGAATTTCTGGTGTAGCCGCGTATGGGGCGAATTGTTCTTGTCGCTCTCGCACTAAATGCGCGAATATTTCAAGGTGATTGACGCGCTGCTATGTCCCAACAGCAACCCTATCGGAAGGTATTCCCAACATCAGTCGTCTTGCTGCGGAGGTATGACAAAACCGTGCGCAGAGCCATTAACGCCCGCCTTCTCCGTCATCCGTGCGAGACTGCGTTGGTAATTGCCAATCCACGACTTTAATTTGCCGCCTGCTCCAGAAGAAATACTCGTTCTTTCTGCGGCTGACTTTTTGCAGTTGCATAACCAGGTGAGGAGACAATGGCATGGACACTTCAGTTTTGCTTTTCAGGTCCGAATGCGATTAGGCTAGGTCTGTTCACGTTCTCGCGCCCTCCGTCGCGCATCGATGCCCTTAGCTGAAGGCACCGCCGAATCATCGGGACTCTAGATAACATTCCAGCCTTGCTTTGCCGATGTGCGCATCCTGATTCCAGGACAGGCGTGGTCGAAGAGCTACTCAACATCAAGCTAGTAATAAGGGTTCTACAATCAGGACCGCAGCCTAGCCCGGTAGGAGACCGAAGGCGATGGCATTTAGAAAAAGCCACATCATTCGAGTCGGAGTAGACCTAGGCGGTACGAAAATTGAGTTCGTGGCCCTCGACCGCGATGGAACGGAGCTGCACCACTATCGTATCGCCACGCCTCGCCACGACTACGAAGCCACCGTCCGTGCTGTGGCCGACGGTGTGAAAGAAATTGAGAACACACTCGAGCGTAGCGCCAGTGTCGGCGTGGGGATTCCTGGCACTATTTCGGGGATCACCGGACTAGTGAAAAATGCAAACTCCACTTGGTTGAACGGAAAACCGTTTGATAAGGACCTGGGCTGCGCGCTCGGTCGTGAAGTGCGCTGCGCCAATGATGCCAACTGTCTTGCTGTTTCCGAAGCCACTGACGGCGCCGGAGCAGGAATGCACGTTGTTTTTGCCGTCATTCTCGGAACTGGCTGCGGTGGGGGGATCGCAGTGGATGGACATTTGCACAAAGGCCTGAACGGCGTCGCCGGAGAATGGGGACACAATACTTTGCCCTCAATGCGAGCGGACGAATTTCCAGGTTCTCCTTGCTATTGCGGGAAAAACGGTTGCGTCGAAACGTGGGTTTCTGGGACCGGCCTCGAAAAGGATTACGAGCGCGCCACAAATCTTCCTCTGCGTGGCCCCGAAATTATTGCCCGAAGCACTGCAGGAGAAACTGCGGCTTTGGCCGCACTCGACCGATTTGAGGAACGTCTCACGCGCGCCTTGGCGGGGGTTATCAATTTGCTTGATCCCGATGTCATAGTGCTAGGTGGAGGCCTCTCGAAGATTCCGCGCATTTATAAGAATGTTTCCGCGCGGCTGAAGGAGTATGTTTTTGGAAGAGAGGCGTTTACGCCGGTGCTTCCCGCCAGGCACGGCGATGCCAGCGGCGTGCGCGGTGCCGCCTGGCTATGGCCGCTCGCTTAAAAGCAATGAAAATACTCAACACATCGTCGGCGATCCCGAAAGACAATCACTGAGATACTAGCGCTCGGCAAAGCAGGAAGGGTGGCTGGGCCGAGTGTGCCTGGTAAAGTTCGTCGATCACCTAGCGCACGAATCTGGCGCTGAATCGTTAAGACAGATGAGCTTTTGCGGTTCCGTGCTGCGCTCGATCAGCAGTTCCACATAGACGACCCCGTCTCGGACGCGGGTGGGATAGGTCTTTACGCAGGCTATGGAGCTGGCTTGACCCACGACGCATCCCGTATTCAGGTCCACTTTCCATGCGTGCAGGGGGCAGACTACGGTCGTACCAGAAACAATGCCCTCAGATAGCGGCCCGCCTTTATGTGGGCATGCACTATCAATGGCAAAGAAGCGGTCACCGAGGTTGAAGATTGCGATCTCACACGTGTCTATTGTTAACGATCGGCCTTCGCGAAGCGGAATATTTTCGCACTGCGTCACGCGTACCCATTTTGTGTCGCCGTTCATGCCTCTATTTTCTCCAATGGTTCGATTTGGACAAACTGAGTAGGATGTTTTGGTTCGTCACCTTCCAGCCAAGCGTCGCGAGCGAGCTGTTTGGACTTGCGCAACCGCCCGCGCAGACCTTGTTGGATGGCTAGGGGTGCGTAAACCGTATCGCGCCGCACTTTCGCAATGCCAACGCGCTCGACGAAGTCATACGTACGCTCAAGATAGTTCGCATTCTCTCGATAATATTGGAAGAAGAGTGTTGCAGCTTGCAACGCCTCTTCCGTTGACTCCACGGTGAGCAAGAGGTCCGCTTTGCGAACCTTTTTCCCCGCGGCACCGCCGACCACCACCTGCCAAGTTCCATCCTGTCCGATAAGACCGATGTCCTTCACTGTGGCTTCCGCACAATTGCGCGGGCAACCCACAGCACCCATCTTCAGCTTATGCGGAGTGTAAAGATGCTCAAGGCGCCGTTCGAGTTCGATGCCTGCTTTCGTCGAGTCCTGCACCCCAAAACGGCAAAAATCGGTGCCGACACATGTCTTCACCATGCGAACGCCTTTTGTGTAGGCCTGCCCGGACGGCATTCCCAAGTCCGCCCAGACTTTGGGGAGATCTGCTTTTTTGACGCCGAGCAGATCGATGCGCTGGCTGCCGGTGATCTTCACCATTGGCACCTTGTATTTCTCGGCGACATCGGCAATACGTCGGAGTTCAGCTGCGGAGGTGACGCCGCCCCGGATGCGTGGTACTACCGAGAAAGTTCCGTCCTTCTGAATGTTGGCGTGCACGCGGTCGTTGATAAAACGCGCCGACCGGTCTTCATCGTGATCGCCGCACCAGAGCATATCTAGCATGTAGCTCAACGCCGGCTTGCACACCTCGCATCCCGCTCCATTACCATAGATCTCCAGAACTTCCTGGACCGACCGCAAACGCTGGCTCCGCAGAATCTCTCGCAGTTTGTCCTCAGGAAACGGAACGCACTTGCATAGGCTTCGTTTGGATTCTTCTTGGAATTCTGGAGACACGGCTTTCAGGAGTTGCTGGCAAACCTCCGTGCAGCTTCCGCAACCTGTCGAGGCGCGCGTGCAGTCCTTCAGTTGGGCGAGTGTGCTGATGCCCTTTTCATGAACGGCTTGAATGATCGCGCCTTTGGTGACACCGTTACAGCCGCAAACCACCTTACTGTCTGCCATTTCCGCAACGTCAAGGCCGGAATCGGTCGCGGGGCCAGGAAATAGAAGTTGGCGGCGCATGGTCGTCAGATCGGTGCTGGACCGTAGCCACTCAACGTATCGGTGACTTTCGGACGTATCCCCGACGAGAATTACTCCTGCGAGTTTTCCATCGCGAACAATCAGCTTCTTGTAAATCCCAAGCGCTGGATCCTCGTAGCGAACAGGGTCGGATCCCGGAGATTTCTCACTGAAATCGCCGGCGGAAAACACATCGACTCCCATAATCTTCAGCTTGGCCGCTTGGATTGTGCCGCCGTATACCGGTCCCCTGTTTCCGGTAATCGTCGCGGCCAGAACTTTTCCCTGTTCGAACAGTGGTGCGACAAGACCATAGCAGGCGCTGTTGTGCTCCACGCATTCGCCTACAGCAAAGATGTCCGGGTTCGACGTTTCCATGTAGTCGTTCACGACGATTCCGCGGTTGACTTGCAGCCCCGCCTTGCGTCCGAGTTCCACGTTCGGGCGAATTCCTGCAGCGATTACGACAAAATTCGCGTCGAGGCGACTACCATCCTTAAAAGCCACGCCTTCCGCTTTGCCGTTGCCGAGAATGGCCGCCGTATTGCGCTCCAGCAAGACCTTCACTCCCAGGCACTCCATTTTCGCCTTCAGATAACCGCCGCCAGCGAAATCGAGTTGTCGTTCCATGAGCGTGTCCATCAGATGGACGACGGTTACGTCGCAACCCTGTACTTGCAGGCCCCGTGCTGCTTCCAGTCCCAGCAAACCGCCACCAATTACAATCGCTTTCTTCCCTGGTCCGGCGCGGTCGAGCAGAGCGCGAGTATCATCGAGGTTGCGGAACACGAATACGCCGTCTTTTTTCACGCCGTCGATTGGCGGAATCAGCGGGGTACTTCCGGTCGCGATCAAGAGTTTGTCGAAATGTGTCACACTGCCGTCATCGCCGGTCACGGTTTTGTGTTCGGCATCAACATCTGCTACGCGGACGCCTAGCCGAAGTTCAATCCCGTGTTTTTCGTACCAATCGCGACCATTCAGTACAATGTCCTCGGCGGCTTTCTCGCCAGCAAGCACGGATGAAAGCAGAATGCGGTTGTAATTGACGTGGGTTTCGTCGCCAAAGATCGTGAGCTCAAACTTGGGAGCATGTTTCAGAATTTGTTCTACGCAGGCGACACCCGCCATCCCGTTTCCGACTACGACCAATCTTTGGGTCATCATGGTTCCTTTTTTGCCAACAGAATCGCGATTTCCTTCGCCTCAGTCGGCCGGTTCGCCGACGGGGCTGCCGGGAAGATTGCGGTACGAGAAAATACCTGCCCGTTCAATCGCGCCTTCCTGCCAACTCGTTCGCCATCGAGTTCCAAGCTGCAGCAGTATCAGAGCTGCGAAAAAGAACGCGGCTCCAAACAGAAACAGGCCTCCGGAATACTGCCCGCTGCGCTGTTTTATTGCTCCGAGAAGGAATGGCAAGAAAAAACCGCCCAGTCCCCCAGCTGCGCCAACCAGTCCAGTGAGCACGCCGACGCGCTCTGAGAAGCGCTGCGGGACGAGTTGAAAGACAGCTCCATTTCCCATCCCCAGCATCCCCATGGTTAGAAACAGAAGCGTGACTTCCAATGGAAGCGCCGGCAGTCTCCCCACTCCCATTAAGCAACCGGCTACACCGGCAAGCAGAAGTATGAGTAAGCGATATCCGCCGATCTTGTCTGACAACCAGCCCCCAATGGGGCGGAGAAAGCTTCCCGCAAGAACGACGACGGTAGTGAAATCCCCCGCTTGTACTTTCGAAAGCGCGTACTGATCGTGAAAAAAGGTCGTCAGGAAACTAGCGAAACCCACAAAGCCACCGAACGTAAAACTGTAGAAGAAGCAGAACCACGCCGCATCAGGCTCGCGCAACAGAGCGGCATACTCTGCCCATTTTGGAGGCGAGCTCCGCCGCGGACTGTCCTTTGCCAGCATCGCGAATAAAAATAGGACAATCGTCACGGGAAGCATGGCCATGGCAAATGTGGCGTTCCAGCCAAATCTCTGAGCGAGACGGGGAGCAAATAAAGTAGCAATCAGAGTTCCCGAATTCCCCGCTCCAGCAATGCCCATAACTAGGCCTTGGTATTCAGGGGGATACCAGCGTCCGGCAATCGGCAGTGCCACCGCGAAACTCGCGCCTGCAATTCCCAGCAACAAACCGAGGAAATAAAAATGTGCGGGAGTATGCGCAAAGCGCCAGCCTACGATCAGTGGAACCAAGGTGAGTGTGAGCCCTAGTAGTCCGGTCCTCCGCTCCCCGAGGCGTTCACCCAGCACACCCAGTACCGGCCTAAACAGCGCTCCTCCCAGAAGAGGAATTGCTGTGAGCAATCCTTTCTGATAGGGGGTCAATTGCAGCTGCTGCGAAACGAAAGGCGCAAGAGGTCCCAGCAACACCCAAACCATGAAACTGACATCGAAGTACAGAAAAGCGGCGATGAGTGTCGGGAAGTGCCCGCTTCTGATGAAGCCGTTCTTGTTCATTTCTTCTCCTGCACGGGCGCGGCATATATTTTTGCTGCACGCAATTTCACGCGTGAACCCTGCCTTTCGGACTGCTGCGTACTCCCCAATACTGCGGACCCGCGTGCGCCTTCTCGACACGCACCGCACACTGCTTGTAGTTCGGCTCTCGCGAAATCGGATCAAAAGCGCTCTGCGTTACTTGATTGGCGTTCGCCTCTGCATAGTGGAACGGCATGAAGACTTGTCCTGGCGCGATGATCTCCGTCACTCGAAGCTCCACGCCTCGCACTCGGCCGCGAGAAGACACCACATCAACACGGTCATGAGCCTTCAGGTGGAGCGATTGCGCATCTCTTGGATTCATCTCCAGCCATGCCTTTGGTGACAGGCGCTCAAGAATCGGCACTTTCCCCGTCTTTGTTCGAGTGTGCCAATGCTCCACGGTGCGCCCGGTATTGAGCACATACGGAAACTGCGAATTCGGCTGCTCTGGAAAGGGTTCCCACTCGACGCACACCAACCGCGCTTTCCCATCTTCGGTCGAGAAATGGCCATCGGAGTACAACCGTGACGTCTTCACTTCCGTTGCCGAGTCTGCCGGATAGGGCCACTGAATTCCGCCATGCCGCTCGATGAGTTCATAGCTAAGACCGGAATAGTCGCAAAGGCGGCCAGCCGAAACCTTCTTCCACTCCTCAAAAGCATCTTTAGGCTCAATCCATTCGGGAAAAAGCTCACTGTAGCAACCCAGCTTTTTCGCGAAGTCCAAAAAAATCTGGAAATCAGCCCGCGCTTCGCCCGGCGGCGCGACAGCGCGGTTGACTTTGCTGACCCGCCGCTCCGAATTCGTGTATGTGCCTTCTTTTTCTCCCCAGATGGCAGCCGGAAGAATCAGGTCAGCGACTTCTGTGGTAGGCGTCGGGTGAAAGCCATCTTGCACCACGAGAAAGTCCAGGCTATCCAGACTCTGTTGCAGCACGCCAAGATTGGGAAATGACACCACCGGGTTTGTCGCGATCACCCACATCGCGCGAATCTTCTTTGCGACAGCGCCTTCGATGATGTCCGGATACGCCCAACCACGCGACGTTGGGATACGCTCCTTCTCGATGCCCCACAACGCCGCCAACGCCTCCCGGTCCTCTGGATTTTCGAATTTGCGGTAGCCAGGAAGACTCGATGTGAAACCCGCTTCGCGTGTCCCCATCGCATTGCACTGTCCGGTGATCGAGAAAGGTGAAGCTCCGGGTTTGCCGACGTTCCCAGTTATCAACGCGAGATTGTTGATGACGTTTACGGTCTCCGTACCTTTCGTACTGTGGTTCACGCCCATCGTCCAGCCGATGAAGGGCGCCTTGGCGTTGCCATAGATCAATGCAGTTCGGTAGATCTGCTCTGTCGCAAGTCCCGTGAGTTGCGAAACGTAATCGGGCGTATATTTGCGAACCGATTCCTCAAGCGCCTCGAAGCCGGTGGTATGGGCTGCTATGTAAGCTCGATCTACAAGGTCGTATCTGATAAGTAGATGAATCATGCCATTGACCAACGCGATGTCTGAACGCGGCTTCAGAGGCAAATAAAGGTTCGCCATCATCGCCGTTTTGGTCACGCGGGGGTCGGCAACGATTAGGGTCCTCGCCGGATTTGCTTCAAGGTGCTGGCATAGAATTGGGTGGTTATCGGCGATGTTCGCGCCAAGAAGGAGGATTACGTCCGCTTTGGTCAAGTCCTCGTAAGCCCCTGGCGGGCCATCACTACCAAATGAGCGTTTGTACCCGGACACGGCGCTCGCCATGCACAGAGTCGTGTTGCCATCGAAATTCTTGGTGCCGAGGCCGAGCTGCACAAGCTTCCCAAGCGCGTAGAACTCTTCGGTGACGAGTTGCCCCGTACTA
>C688J35102_120989607_pt1 | contig 12122 bp, 10 predicted proteins | sample HopSoiMetagenom2_FD_35102 | JGI IMG/M metagenome (IMG submission 35102)
GTACCAGATCGAGGTGAAGGCGGGCGGCGTCCGCGGCTGACGCGAACGACGGCCGGACTCACCTGAGCCGGAACGAGGAGGGGCGTCCCCATGGTGGGGGCGCCCCTCCCCGCGTTAAGATCTCATACCGTTTGTTGAGATTGATCATGCAAAGAAGCGTCATCCTGAGCGTCGCCGCCGCGCCGGACCTGCGTCTGCGACGATGCCACGAATCATCGCGAGTTACGGCATGGAGCAGCGGCGCCTTCAGGATGACGTCTTTTTTGCACAATCGATTGGAGAAGGCGGGATCACGCAGCGACGCGGAGACGCAGGGGGTTCGCGGGCCGCTTCTTTCGGCGCCTCTGTTTCTCTGCGTGATCCATTTCTTTCGAGGGGGATCGAGGATGGGCGATGCGGAGGCGCTCAAGCGCAGGGCGGCCGAGCGCGCGGCGGAGTGGATCCGCGACGGGATCACGCTGGGGCTCGGCACCGGCTCCACCGTGCGGCACCTCCTCGACGTGATCGCCGAGCGGCGCGCGGGCGGGGAGTGGGGCGGGGTGGTGGGGGTGCCCACCTCGGTCGACACCGAGCGGCGCGCGCGCGCGCTCGGCATCCCGCTCGCCACCCTCGCCGAGCGGCCGCGCATCGACCTCACCATCGACGGGGCCGACGAGGTGGACCCCTCGCTGCGGCTGATCAAGGGGCTGGGCGGCGCGCTCCTGCGCGAGAAGATCGTGGCGGCGGCGAGCGCCGGGCTGGTGATCGTGGCCGACGAGAGCAAGGTGGTGGAGCGGCTGGGGACGAAGGCGCCGCTCCCCGTGGAGGTCGACCCCTTCGGCGAGCCGGTGCAGCCCGGCTTCCTGCGCGCGCTGGGGTGCGAGCCGGTGCAGCGGCGCGCGACGGACGGCACGCCCTTCGTGACCGACGGCGGCAACCACGTGCTCGACTGCCGCTTCGCCGGCGGGATCGGCGACCCGGAGGGGGTGGAGCGCGCGCTGGCGCTCCGGCCGGGGATCGTGGAGAGCGGGCTCTTCCTGGGGATGGCCACGGCCGCGGTGATCGCCGGCACGGACGGGGTGCGGGTGATGCGGCGCGCGGAGGCGGGGGGATGAGCCGGGTGAAGCTGGCGCCGTCGATCCTCTCGGCCGACTTCACCCGGCTGGGGGAGCAGATCCGCGAGGCCGAGGAGGGCGGGGCGGACTGGATCCACGTAGACGTGATGGACGGGCACTTCGTCCCCAACCTCACCATCGGGCCGCTGGTGGCCGAGGCGGCGCGGCGGGCGTCCACGCGGGTGATCGACGTGCACCTGATGATCGAGCACCCCGAGCGCTACCTGGAGGCGTTCGCGAAGGCCGGGGCCGACCACCTGACCGTGCACGTGGAGGCCTGCCCGCACCTGCACCGCACCGTGCAGCAGATCCGCGAGCTGGGGGTGAAGCCGGGGGTCACGCTGAACCCCGCCACCCCGGTGGAGAGCCTGTACGAGATCCTGCCGTACGTGGACCTGGTGCTGGTGATGTCGGTGAACCCCGGCTTCGGCGGCCAGTCGTACATCCCCACCAGCACCGCGAAGATCGCGCGGGTGCGGCGGATGCTCGACGAGCGGGGGCTGGGCGGGGTGGAGCTGGAGGTGGACGGCGGCATCGTGCCCGCCAACGCGCACGCGGTGGTGGCGGCGGGCGCCACGGCGCTGGTGGCGGGGTCCGCCGTGTACAACGCGCACGCCTCGGTCGCCGAGAACCTGCGGCTGCTGCGCGAGGCGGCGGAGGGCGGCGGCGCCTCGTGACGGTGGACCGCTCCCGCCGCGCCGATTATCTTCACTCCGCCGCCGGGATGGCGAAATCGGTAAACGCGGCGCACTTAAAATGCGCTGGGCACCGCCCTTGGGGGTTCGAGTCCCCCTCCCGGCACTGTAAAGGGCTCCAAGCTGAAAAGGCAGGAGCCCTTTTCGTCACTAACAGCTACGTGTCTTGTGCCCCTAAAGACATCCTGTCAAATGCCCAATCGTCCGCACGTCCTCGTCGTCGATTGTTCTCAGACAGTACTAGATGCTGTACGTGGATTGAGGCTTGATGCGGTTGAAGCCTCGTTTGGCCCCCGCGTTGTTGTTACGCCGAGCGATCGTCCTGTACAGCTATTTGCTTCTGGCCTGCCACACAGTTACGGCGAGAGCGATGTGGTGATAATTGATTTGAATCCCCCAATGAGCCAGAGGGCAATAATCAGCCGAGAAGCGGGAAGCGTTGCTCAGACGTTTGCATCTGCCGAGCGTGGAATTGTAGATTGGCGGCCTCTCCAAATGCAGAGTACGCGAGAGCGCATCGACCGAATCGTTGAACACGGCGGCATCCTTATCATTTTTTTGGATGCGCGGCAGTTTTTTGGCTTTGTGACTGGACTCTACCTCCTCACCGGTGGCGGGGCCATCTTCTCATCAAGTCGGAATCCACCGGTCAGTGTAGACACTTGGAGTTTCTCATCCACTCTTGAATCACTGGGTTCTGGGTCGTCCTCGGATCACGGTACTGCAATCTCTGCTAGGATGGATCATCGGGTTGCCCGTGAACTTGCGGCTTTTCTGGAGGATGGAGCTTATACCTGCACGCTAAGGTTGCCGAGGGATTGGGAAGCGCTTGCCTCGTCTAAATTCGGCGCCACGGTCGCTGCCGCGTCGCCTCCAGTTGGGTCTGGACGTGGACGAGTTCTTCTCTTGCCCCAAGTAACTGACAAAGCAGGTGTCGTTACAAAGCTGCTTCGAGAAGTGCTCCCGGAACTCCAGCCACAACTTTTCGAGAGCGGATTAAGCGCGAAATGGGTTGAATCCGAACCCTACGAGTTGCCGACGGTGAACTCGCTCAAGATGCAGATTTCAGAGGTTGAAAGTGAGGCCGATCGTCGGACCCGTGAACTTCGTGACGCGATTGATAGAGAGAGGGTAAGTAACGGCTATCTTCATACTCTATTGACCGGAACTGGGGATGATTTGGTAACGGCTGTGCAGCAGGCACTACATACCTTGGGATTCAAGCAGGTGATTGATGTTGATGCCGCGATTGCGGAAGAAGGGGGTGGACGTCAGAAGAGGGAAGATCTGCAGATCCACGACAGGTCACCGATTCTGATTGTCGAAGTAAAGGGCATCGCTGGATATCCTTCGGACGACCACGCATTGGCCGTGCAGAAGTACGTCGTTCTCCGAATGAAGGAGTGGGGGCGGACTAACGTTCAAGGCTTAGCGATCATCAACCATCAGCGGCACATTCCGGCATTAGCGCGTGAGAACACGCTTCCGTTTCGACAGGAAATCTTGGACAATGCTTTGGAACTTGGCTTTGGATTGCTCACAACTTGGGATCTGCATCGCCTGACGCGAAGCGCCATAGCTAATGGATGGGATCCGGAAGTCACTCACGATGTTTTATATCGCGCTGGTCGGATTGAGCCTGTACCGTCGCATTATCATTTCCTTGGAACCGTAGACGCTTTCATCCCCCGTCTAAACGTCGTTGGGATTCGACTAACCGCCGACGTTGAAGCGCGGGAACGAATCGCTTTTGAGACAGCGACCGAATTTGTCGAGCAGGAGATCAATTCGCTCCAAGTGGACAACGCCGACGTGACGACGGCTCAGGCGGGAGCGCTCGCAGGCACAACGACTACACTCTCGAAGCTGCAGATTCCAACTGGCACACGCGTGTTTCTGGTGGGTGCACGCTCAGCCTAGCTCGACCTGTAGTGGCTGTGTGGCTGATCCCCGAGATTTGAGCCCGTGCGCTCCCGGCATGCGGACGGTCTCACGCAGGGACGCAGAAGCGCGGGGAGGAACCGCGGCAGCTCATCGCTCCCACGGTTCCTCGTTTGTCTCTGCACGACCGGTTTTGGACGAGTCCGAACAAAGCCTTGACAGCGGCAGCGCGGCGCTGCATTTTGGGGCATCAACATACGTCCTGAAAGGTGAGACACGCCGTCGGGGGCGGGCGCGGGGGGCGCGGGTGCCCACTCCGCAGACTTGCCGCGCCCCCTCCTTGGGGCTACCTTTCGACCACCGAACGGACCCTCCCGGGCCACCTTCCCGACCCGCCCGGGCCGTACCAGCCGGCCGGATCGATCCATCCCGCACGGGTCCGCTTTTCCGCAGACTTTCACGTTCGGCCGCACCTTTTCCGCGCCCACCCACGGCTCGCCCGCCGCGCGCCGGCAGGCGCGGAACGCGGCGGGCGCCGCAGCGTTTTCTTCCGCCCCGACCCAGGGCGACCCCTCACGGGAGGAGTGATGGGCCTACTCGAAAAGTGCAGCCGCTTTACCCGCGCGCGTGAGGTCCAGGCGTCGGGGTTCTACCCGTACTTCATTCCGATCGAGGCCAGCTACGACACCGAGGTGGTGATCGACGGCAAGCGCAAGATCATGGTGGGCTCCAACAACTACCTGGGGCTCACCCACCACCCCTACGTGCTGGAGAAGGCCCGCGAAGCGCTGTTCCGCTACGGCACCGGGTGCACCGGGAGCCGCTTCCTGAACGGCACCCTGGACCTGCACGTGGAGCTGGAGGAGCGCCTGGCGGAGCTCATGGGCACCCAGAGCGCGCTGGTGTTCAGCACGGGATACCAGACCAACCTGGGGGTGATCTCCACCCTGGTGGGGCGCGGCGACCACCTCTTCCTGGACAAGCTGAACCACGCCAGCATCGTGGACGGCGCCTCGCTGGTCTACGGCACCGTGCACCGCTACGCGCACGGCGACCTGCGCGCGCTGGAGCGGCAGCTGCAGGCGGTGCCGGAGAAGGCGCACAAGCTGGTGGTGACCGACGGGGTGTTCAGCATGGAGGGCGACATCGCCGACCTGCCGGCCCTCGCGGAGCTGGCGCGGCGCTACGACGCCGAGCTGATGGTGGACGACGCGCACTCCATCGGCGTGCTGGGGGCCGACGGGGCGGGAACGGCGTCGCACTACGGGATGACGGACCAGGTGCTGCTGACCATGGGCACCTTCTCCAAGAGCTTCGCCTCCATCGGCGGCTTCGTGGCGGGGCCCGAGCCGATCCTGCACTACCTCCGCCACCACGCGCGCGCGCTGATCTTCAGCGCCAGCATGCCGCCGGCCTCGGTGGCCACGGTGCTGGCCGCGCTGGAGGTGATGCGGCGCGAGCCGGAGCGGCGCGAGAACCTGTGGCGCGTCACGCGCCGCATGCAGGAGGGGCTGAAGGGGCTCGGCTTCGACATCGGCGGGAGCGAGACCCCGGTGATCCCGGTGGTGATCGGCGAGATGGACGACACCTTCGCCATGTGGAAGGCGCTCTTCGACGGCGGCGTGTTCACCAACCCGGTGATGCCGCCCGCCGTGCCGGAGAGCCAGTGCCGGCTCAGGATCTCGATGATGGCCACGCACACCGACGACCACGTGGACGCGGTGCTCGAGGCGTTCGCCACCATCGGCCGGGCGATCGCGGTGATCTGAGGCTGCGCGAGGGCGCTGGAACCCGTGGAGAGGAGCCGCCGGCCGATGCGCCGGCGGCCCTTTTTACTGCAACGGCAACGGCGGTCTCACGCAGAGGCGCGGAGACGCGGAGGGAGCGACGCGGCCGTCGCCGCACTCGCCACGGTGTCGCCGTGGCGGTATCTTCAGCCGCCTCGGACGGGGTCGCACGAGGATTGCGCAGGTCGGCGGCCGGCGCCCCGCGGGAAGGGGCGGACGGGCCAGGGAGGAGCAGGCGATGGACGTGAACGACGAAGACGGCGTGCCGGAGGAAGAGGCGCCGGACGAGGCCACGGCGGCGGTGGACGCGCTGGTGGCCGAGGCCGAGTCGCTGGGCGCCGAGGAGCGCTGGGACCAGGCGCAGACGCTGCTGGTGGAGGCGCTCCCCGACCATCCGCACGACGCGCTGCTGCTCTGCTGGCTGGGGATCGCCTCGGAGCGGCTGGGCGAGGAGGGCGAGGCGTACGACTACTTCCGGCGCTGCCTGGCCGAGGAGCCCACCGACCCCTTCATCCTGGCCGCGGCGGGGAGCGGGGTGGCGATGTACGACGACCCCGAGGCCGAGGGCGCGCTGCGCCTGGCCGCGATCACCGCGCCCCAGTTCCCCTTCGCGCGCTCGGCATACGGGGCCTACCTGGCGCGCGAGGGGCTCTTCGACGAGGCGCTGCGCGAGCTCTCCGCCGCGCGCGACCTGGCGCCCGACGACGCGGCGATCCGCGCGGAGCTGGGGGTGGCGATGCTGCTGGCGAAGCAGACGGAGGAGGGGGTGACGGAGCTGGAAGAGGCGCTCTCGCGCGCCGACGACGCCTGGCTGCGCGGGCTCTACGCGCTGGCGCTGATCGAGACGGGGCGCACCGAGGAGGGCGCCGAGCACCTGTACAAGGCGTCGCGCGAGCGGCTGGACGACGTGGAGATCCACCTCCTCTCGGCCCTCGCCTCGGCGGCGGAGGGGTGGGAGGAAGAGGCGTGGGCCGCCGTCACCCGCGCGCAGGACGCCGCCGACGCGCTGGACCGCGCCCTGGTGCAGGAGGTGGAGGAGGCGGTGGGAGACGGCCCCGACGCGGCGGCCGAGTTCCTCCGCGAGCACCTGGGCCCGTCGCTGCTGCGCGAGCGGCTGCACCAGCGGGTCTGACCCTGCCTCCCCTCTTCGGCCGGGGCGACCCGCCCCCCGACGACCGCACGCTGGCGTACGGCGAGCCCGCCCCGCCCCCGGGGCGCACGGATCCCGGCCGCCCGGAGCCGGAGCCCGACCCGGAGCGCGGCCGGCCCCGGCGCCGCGCGCCGCTCCTGGTGCGGATGGTTCGCGGGGTGCTCAAGCTGGGGCTCTTCCTGGTGGCGTGCTGGGCGCTGCTGGTGGCGGCGATCGCCCTCTACGGCAAGCGCGACGAGGCCCGCCGCGCCGACGCCATCGTGGTGCTGGGGGCGGCGCAGTACAACGGCCACCCGTCGCCCGTGCTGGAGGCGCGGCTGGAGCACGCGGTGGACCTCTACCGCCGCGGCCTGGCGAAGACGCTGATCGTGACCGGCGGGCAGGCGCCCGGCGACACCGTGAGCGAGGCGGTGGTGTCGAAGCGGTGGGCGGCGAAGGAGGGGGTGCCGGAGACGGCGATCCTGGTGACCAGCGGGATGACCACGCGCGAGTCGATGGAAGACGTGGCGCGGCTGATGAAGCAGCGCGGGCTGCGCGAGGCGATCCTGGTGAGCGACCCCTTCCACATGCTGCGGCTGAAGCTGCTGGCGCGGGAGATGGGGCTGCGCGGCCTGACCTCGCCCACGCGCACCAGCCCCATCTCGCGCAACCCGGGGCAGGAGCGCCGCTTCCTGCTGCGCGAGAGCATCGGCCTGCCGCTGGCCCTGCTGGGGATGGCGTAGCGTACGGACTTCGCCGCGCGCGGCCCGGGTCCGCGGATCCCCCGGGTTGAAACCCGGGGCTACAACGGCACCAAGTCCGCCTTCGCGGACTGCAGGCTGCGGTGTGGCCGTGGGGAAGGGGCACGCGATGAGGGTTCGCGCGGCCGCGTCCCACGAGACGAAAAGGTCGCGGGTGGGCAGCGACGCGTGAGGGATGCGCGCCCGAAGGGGCCGAGACGCGGCGGCGGGGCAGTTGCCGCCGCCGTGGCTCGGCGCGGTTGGGCACAGTCGTATCGTGCCCTACCGCGCGCGCAGCCCGGCCCGAGCGCAGCGAGGGACACGCCCAAAACGGCAGTTGCAGTCGCAGTCGTCGTTGCAGTCCCGGCAGATGCAGCAGTCGCGAAACGAAACCGGAATCCCGAAGAAAACGAGGCGGATGCAGATCCCGATCGAACGGTTCGAGCTCGCCAACGGGCTGAGGGTGGTGCTGAGCGAGGACCACACCAACCCCGTGGTGGGCGTCAACCTCTGGTACAACGTGGGGAGCCGCAACGAGCTCCCCGGGCGCACCGGGCTCGCGCACCTCTTCGAGCACATGATGTTCCAGGGGTCGCAGCACGTGCCCGAGACCGGCCACATCGCCCACGTGGAGCGGGTGGGCGGGAGCCTGAACGGCAGCACCTGGCTCGACCGCACCAACTTCTACGACACCGTTCCTTCCGACCGGCTGGAGCTGGTGCTCTGGCTGGAGAGCGACCGCCTGGGGTGCTTCCTCCCCGCGCTCACCCGGGAGAAGCTCGACAACCAGCGCGACGTGGTGAAGAACGAGCGCCGCCAGCGGGTGGACAACGCGCCCTACGGCGACTGGGACGAACGGCTGCAGGCCATGCTCTTCCCCCCCGACCACCCCTACCACCACCCGGTGATCGGGAGCATGGAGGACCTCGACGCCGCCAGCCTGGACGACGTGGCCGACTTCTTCCGCACCTACTACGCGCCCAACAACGCCGTCCTCACCCTCTGCGGCGACTTCGACCCCGCCGAGGCGCGCCGGCTGGTGGAGCGCTGGTTCGGCCCCATCCCGCGCGGACCCGCCGTCCCCCCGCTCCCGGGGCGGCCGGTGCTGGAGCCGTTCAAGCTGGGGCGCGAGGTGCGGCACACGTCGCGGGGCGGGGTGCCCCTGCCGCGCGTGTACCTGGCCTGGCGCGTTCCCGTCTACGGCTCTCCCGACTACTACGCGGCCGACGTGGCCAGCGAGCTGCTGGCGGCGGGGAAGTCGTCGCGCCTCTACCGCCGGCTGGTGCGCGAGCGGCGGGTGGCGCGCAGCGTGGCGGCCTTCCTCCTCCCCGTGGTCACCGGCTCCAGCGCCTTCATCGTGCGCGGCAACGGCGACGCGGGCGACACGGCGGAGCTGGAGCGCGCGCTGCTCGACGAGGTGGAGCGCCTGGCCGCGGAGCTCCCCGGGCCCGCCGAGATGGAGCGGGCGATCACCGGCCTGGAGGCGCGCCACCTCTTCGAGCTGCAGAAGGTGAACGAGCGCGCCGACCAGATCTCCATGCTCACCACCTACTTCGACGCCCCGGAGCTGATCTCCACCGAGCTGGACCGCTACCGCGCGGTGACCGCCGAAGACGTGCGCCGCGTGGCGGCCGAATACCTCACCGCCGACAACCGGGCGGTGCTCACCTACCTCCCCGGCGCCGACGTCGCAGCGCCCGCGGAGGCCGCGTGAGCGCCCCCGCGCCGGACCGCTCGGCCGCGCCGCCGCGCGGTCCGCTGCGCCCCTTCCACTTCGCCGAGGTGCACCGCCGCACCCTCCCCAACGGGCTCGCGGTGCTGGCGGCGGAGGTGCGCAACTTTCCCATCGTCACGGTGGACGTGGTGCTGGACGCCGGCGGCCTGGCGGAGCCGGCGGAGCGCACCGGGCTGGCCGCGTTCGCCGCCGGGCTGCTGGAGAGCGGCGCCGCCGGCCGCGACGCCGCCGAGATCGCGGAGCGGGTCGACGACCTGGGGATCTCGCTGGACTCCGGCGTGTCGTGGGACACGGCGCAGTGCGGCTTCACCTGCCTGCGCTCGCGGCTGGAGCCCGGCTTCGAGCTGCTGGCCGACCTGGTGCGCCACCCCGCCTTTCCCGAGGGCGAGGTGGAGCGGGTGCGCGAAGAGCGCCTGAGCAGCGTGGTCCAGCGCCGCGGCACCCCCTCGTCCGCGGCCGACGAGGCGGCCAACCGCTGGATCTTCTCCCCCGACACCCTCTTCGCGCGGCCGCTCGCCGGGATGCTGCGCACCCTGCAGGGGGTGGGGCGCGCCGAGGTGGCCGCCTTCCACGCCGCGCGCTACCGCCCCGACGCCGCCACGCTGGTGGCCGCGGGCGACGCCTCGGTGGACGAGATCGTGGCGCTGGCCGAGCGCTGGCTGGGCGACTGGGAGGGTGGCGCGGGAGCGCTGGCGCCGCCCGCGGTGCGCCCCAGGGCGGAGGGGACCACGGTGGTGCTGCTGGACCGGCCGGGCGCGGTGCAGAGCGAGATCCGGGTGGGGCACGTGGGGATCGAGCGCACCGCACCGGACTTCTTCGCGGTCACGGTGATGAACACCATCCTGGGGGGCGCCTTCACCTCGCGGCTGAACATGAACCTGCGCGAGCGGCTGGGCTACACCTACGGCGCCTCCACCACCTTCGCCGCGCGGCGGCAGCCGGGCCCCTTCAGCATGAGCGCGGCGGTGCAGACCGAGGCCACCGCGCACGCGGTGAGCGAAACGCTGCGCGAGCTGCGGGGGATGCAGGAGGCGGAGGTGGCGCCGGCCGAGCTGGACGACGCCCGCAACTACCTGGCGGGAGTGTTCCCGCTGGGGCTGCAGACGACGGACGGCGTGTCGGGGAAGCTGAGCACCATCGCCACCTACGGCCTCCCCGACGACTACTACCAGCACTACCGCGAACGCCTGCTGGCCGTGACCGCGGCCGACGTGCTCGCCGCCGCGCGCGCGCGCCTGTGGCCGGACCGTGCGGTGGTGGTGGTGGGCGGCGACGCGGCGCGCCTCCGCGGGGAGCTGGAGGCGCTGGAGATCGGGCCCGTCGTGGTGATGGACCCCGACGAGCTCGAGTCATAGGCGCCGCGACAACGGAAGGGTCTCACGCAGAGCCGCAGAGACGCAGAGGGCCGCGAAGGCTTCCCTGCGCCGTTGCGGCTTTCGCGCGAGGGCTTTCGGTTAACAGTGAGTTAACGCACGCGCGGGGCGGTTGTTGGGGTCCCGGGCTTGAGCCATCTTTTTACTCACAGGTGAGATGAGCGAGCGAGACGCGCCGGGAATGATCTCGCGGCGGCCGGTGCACCGGGGGCCGGTGGTGGACCTGGGGATCGACACCGTGCGCTTCCCCGACGGCTCCACCGGCGAGCTGGAGATGGTGCGCCACTCCGGCGCCGCCGCGGTGCTCCCGGTGCTCTCCGACCCCGCCGGGCCCGACCCCCAGGTGGTGCTGGTGAGGCAGTACCGCTACGCGGCGGGGGGATGGCTCTACGAGGTGCCCGCGGGGCGCCCGCACCACCCCGGCGAGGCGTGGGAAGAGTGCGCCAGGCGGGAGCTGCTGGAAGAGGCCGGGCTCGTGGCCGGCGAGCTGCGCCGCCTCACCACCATCTTCACCACCCCCGGCTTCACCGACGAGCGCATCCACCTGTACGCCGCCCTGAATCTAACCGAGGGGCAGACCTCGTACGACCACGACGAGTTCATCGAGCGGGTGGCGATGCCGGTGTCGCGGGCGCTGGAGATGGTGAGGGACGGCGAGATCACCGACGCCAAGACCATCTGCACGCTGCTGTACGCCGCGGGGTTCTTCTTCGGGATGTAGGCGGCGGCACCGTCAGACGGGAGCGGAGCGGCGCGTTCTCGCGGGAGGGGGTGACGGCGCCGGGTGTGTCTCCGGACGACGCAGCGCGTCCCCTGCGGTGGACAGGAGCGGGACAGCGGCGACGGGGCGAGCGCGGCGAATACCAAGGCGGAATCAGGGCTTCGGCATGGTGGGGCGGCGGGTACGCCGCGTGCCTTTCCACTACGGCGAAGCCTGCCAACCCAAGCGGTTCTCACGAGGAGGTCCAATGTTCGGAGTCCTGGCCGAAAGCACCGCGCCCGCTGGCGGGCGCGCACAGCTGAAGCCGCTCGACGACAGCCAGGTGGTGGCCGCGTTCCTGGACGGGAACCGGCGTGCCTTCGACGAGCTGGTCGAGCGCTACCAGAACCGCCTGCTCAACTTCGTCTACCGCACCACGGGCGACCGCGAGCGGGGCGAAGACCTGGTGCAGGAGACGTTCATCCGCGTGTACCGGCACCTGCACCGCTTCGACCAGAGCAAGAAGTTCTCGACGTGGATCTACACGATCGCGAGCAACCTGGCCAAGAACGAGCTGCGCAACCGCTCGCGCAACCCGCTGGTGCTCTTCCAGACGCTGCTGAAGAACCGCGAGGCCGACCAGCGCCCGCTGGAGTGGGAGGACAACACCTACCGGCCCGACGACCTCTTCCGCAAGCGCGCGCTGAAGAGCCAGGTGGACGCCGCGGTGGACCAGCTCCCGGAGCACCACCGCACCGTGTTCGTGCTGCGCGAGATGGAGGGGAAGACGTACGAGGAGATCGCCGAGATCACCGACACCAACCTCGGCACCGTGAAGAGCCGGCTGAACCGCGCCCGCAACAGCTTCGCGCGGATCATCGCGCCGCTGCTCGACTAACCCGCGCACTGGAGAAGCGGATCGAACGCTGACCTCGTCCGAGCCACAGGGGAGGGCGGGCCGCCGAAAGGGCGGCCCGCCCTCCTTCGC
>C688J35102_120989606_pt1 | contig 12113 bp, 11 predicted proteins | sample HopSoiMetagenom2_FD_35102 | JGI IMG/M metagenome (IMG submission 35102)
CGAGCCGCGCCGATGTGGCGGCCGCGCTCGGCGTCGGGTTCGCGACCCCGGACGAGGCGGAGGGCGTTCGCAATCTCGTGTTCCACACCAGCGCGACCTCCGCGGGGCTGCAGCACTCGCTCGACCTCCTCGCTCCCGAGGGCTCGGTCATCGATTTGAGCTGGTACGGCGACACCGATGTTCAGCTCTCGCTCGGCGGGGCCTTCCACTCGCGGCGCCTGGGCATCCGCGCCAGCCAGGTCGGGACGGTCTCCCCTGCCCGAAGCGGCAGTCGCACGACGGCCGACCGTTTGGCGCTCGCCCTCGACCTCTTGCGCGACCCTGTCTTCGACCTGCTGGTCACGGGCGAGTCCGAGTTCGCCGAGTTGCCCGACGTGATGGCTCGGCTGGCCGCCGGGAGCTTGCCCGGGCTCTGCCACACGATCACCTACGGCGAGGGATAGAGCGTGTTCAGCGTGACCGTCCGCGACCACATGATGGTCGCCCACAGCCTTCGCGGGGAGGTGTTCGGCCCCGCCCAGCGCCTTCACGGTGCCACCTATCTCGTCGATGCGACCTTCCGGCGCCGCGAGCTCGGTCCGGAGGGGATCGTGGTCGACATCGGCCGGGCGACCGAGGAGCTACGCGCCGTCCTGGCCGACCTGAACTACCGCAACCTCGACGAGGAGCCGGCGCTCGCAGGCGTGAACACCTCGACGGAGGAGCTCGCCCGGGTGATCGCGGACCGGCTGGCGGAGAGTGTGCACGGCGGAGCCTTGGGCGGAGACGTCGCCGGGGGGCTGGACGCGGTGTTGGTCACCCTGCACGAGTCACATGTGGCCTGGGCGAGCTACGAGCGAGCGCTGTGACGGCCGTGCACGTCGTCGTGCCGGAGGGGATCGAGGATCCGGTCCGGCCGAGCGGAGGCAACACGTACGACCGCCGAGTCTCCCGGGAGCTTGCGGAAAGAGGCTGGGGCGTGCAGGTCCACGCCGTGCCAGGTGACTGGCCGCGACCGGACGCCGCGGCATGCGCGGCACTCGCCGGCGTCGTCCGCCAGATCCCCGACGGATCGCCGGCTCTCCTCGACGGCCTCGTCGCTTGCACGGCCCCGGAGATACTCGTGCCCCAGTCGAGCCGGCTGCGTCTCGTCCCGCTCGTGCACACGCCGCTCGGCGCAGACACCGCAGACGGCGAGGCGCGCGCCCGGGAGGGCGCGGTCCTGGCGGCGGCCGCTTCCGTGGTCACGACGAGCTCATGGAGCAGACGGACGCTTCTGGAGCTCTACTCGTTGCCCGAGGAACGCGTGTATGTCGCCGAGCCCGGTGTCGATCGTGGCCCTTTCTCGCAACGTACGTCCGCGGGAGCATTCCTCTGCGTCGCCGCGGTTGTCCACGGTAAGGGGCACGACACGCTGCTCGACGCGCTCGCGACGATGACGGACCTTCACTGGGACTGCCTGTGCGTGGGCAGCCTGGAGCGCGAGCCCTTCGTGGAGAGCCTCAGGCGCCGTGTGTCGGACTCCGGGCTCGCGGACCGGGTGTGCTTCGCGGGCCCCCAGACCGGAGCGGAGCTCGAACGATGCTACGAGTCCGCCGATCTGCTCGTGCTCGCCTCGCGCGCCGAGTCCTACGGCATGGTCGTGACGGAGGCGCTCGGCCATGGCTTGCCGGTCGTCGCTACCGACGTCGGCGGGGTGGCGGAGGCTCTGGGTCGGAGCACGGACGGAGCGCGCCCGGGGCGGCTCGTTCCCTCGGCCGATCCCGCTGCGCTCGCCGAGGCTCTGCGCGCCTGGCTCGGCGACGAGGACGTGCGGGTGGCCTGGCGCCGGGCCGCGCGCGAACGCCGTGCCTCGCTCATTCGGTGGTCCGACACGAGCTCAGTCGTGGCAACTGCGCTCGCCGAGGCATCACGATGATCGCCGAGCGCACGCGGGTCAGTCGCGCATGGCTCGACCTTCGCGAGCCGGCCGACGCCGCGGCACGCGAGCCGGGCCTCGTCGAGGAGTTGCGGCACCACCTTCCGAGCCGCGATCACGTGATCCATGACCTCGGCAGCGGCACCGGCTCGATGGCGCGGTGGCTCGCTCCGCTCCTGCCGGGGCGCCAGCACTGGGTTCTGCACGACATGGACGAGGAGCTGCTCGAGGTCGCCGTCGCCGAGCTTCCCGGCCGGGCGGCCGACGGCGCCCCGATCGTCGTCGAGACGCGGCGATCCGACGTAACCGCGCTCGGCCACAGCGATCTCGCCGGCGCGACCCTCATCACCGCTTCGGCGCTGCTCGATCTTCTGACCGAGGAGGAGTTGGAGGGTCTGATCGAGACCTGCGCGCACGCAGGATGCCCAGCCCTTCTGAGCCTTTCGGTTGTCGGCCGCGTGGAGCTGGCCCCGGCGGATCCGCTGGACGTCCGTGTTGCCGCCGCCTTCGACGCCCACCAGCGGCGCAGAACGCTGCGCGGGCGCCTGCTCGGGCCGGATGCGGTTGCGGCGGCTGCCGAGGGATTCCGCCTTCGGAGAAGCGAAGTGCACATCGAGCCGACCCGCTGGCGCCTGGGCCCCGAGGAGGCCGACCTGGCGGCGGCCTGGTTTATCGGGTGGATCGGCGCTGCGTGTGAGCAGTCCCGCGACCTTGCCGCCGGTGCCGGCCGCTATGCGCGCCGCCGCCTCGCAGAGATCCGCGCCGGAAGGCTCGCCATCACCGTGGGCCACGCCGACCTGTTGGTGGTGCCGTGACGCGCGCTCTCGGTGAATCCGGCGGCTCGTTGGCCGCGTACCGCCGAGAAAGCCGATCGGCGCGGATGCCCCGGCCCAATTCGATGCAGGAACTCGCGGACAGATCGGACAACACGATGGGCGCGGTCTGGGCTTGGGCACGCCCTCTCGCGGCGGCTGCGACGTTGGCCGTCCTCGTCTGGTACCTGGGCATCGGCCCCTTCCTCGACGGCGTCCGCGCGGTCGACGGCGCGGCGCTCGTTGCCGGGGCGGCGATCGGGGTGCTCACGACGGTCTGCTGCGCGTGGCGCTGGAGCAGGGTCGCGCACGGTCTCGGGTTGCGCCTGTCGTTTCCGGCCGCCGTCGCTGCCTGCTACCGGTCGGTCTTCCTCAACCTCACGCTCCCCGGAGGTGTCGTGGGCGACGTTCACCGTGGGGTCAGCCACGGCCGCAGTGTGGGCGACATCGGCCTCGCTTTGCGGGCCGTCGCGTGGGAGCGAACCGCCGGCCAAGTCGTCCAGGCGGTCCTGACGATCGCCGTCCTCTTCGCGTTGCCGTCGCCGGTCCGTCCGTCGATCCCCCTCGTGGCCGGAGCACTCGCCGTGACGGTGGTCGCGATCACACTGCTTCGCGGCATCCGAGGCGGCGATGGAGGCACACGGTGGTCGCAGGTGCGCCGCACGATCGCCAGGGACCTTCGCACGGCGCTCCTGGCGAGAAGGGCCTGGCCGACCATCGTGCTCGCATCCGTCGTGGTCGTCCTCGGCAATGGGATCACGTTCGTGATCGCAGCGCGGACGGCCGGCGCCACCGCTCCGCTCGCCCAACTGCTGCCGCTGGCGCTGCTCGCCATGCTGGCGATGGCGCTTCCCAGCATCGCCGGGTGGGGTCCCCGCGAGGGTGCCACGGCCTGGGCCTTCGCCGCGGCCGGTCTCGGTGCGGAACTCGGCGTCGCTACCGCCGTCGTCTACGGCGTGATGGTTCTCGCCGCGAGCCTGCCGGGCGCGATCGTCCTCGTCGCGGCCCGGCTGCCTCGCAATGCGATCGCACAGGCGGAAGGAGCCGCGGATGCCTGACCGCCCCTACACGCTCCTTTCCTGCAGCGTCTCGATGGACGGCTATATCGCAAGCGCCGCCTCGCGCCTCCTGCTGTCGAACGATGCCGACTTCGACCGGGTCGACGCGGTGCGCGCCTCTTGCGACGCGATCCTGGTCGGCGCGGAAACGGTGCGGACCGACAACCCCCGGCTCGTCGTCCGCTCGCCTGAGCGCCAGGACGAGCGGACAGCCCGCGGGCTCGCGCCTTCGCCGACGAAGGTCACCGTCACGTGTCGCGCAGAGCTCGATGCGCACGCGGACTTCTTCACCACCGGCGAGACGGAGAAGCTCGTCTACTGCGCCAGGCCGCGCGTGCGTGCTGCGCGCGAGCGGCTCGGGCCGGTCGCGACCGTCGTCGACGGCGGCCACGCGGTCGAGATGTGCAAGCTGGCCAACGACCTCGCCGAGCGCGGGGTGGAGCGGCTGATGGTCGAGGGCGGCGGCACGGTGCACACGCAGTTTCTGACCGCCGATCTCGTCGACGAGCTCCAGCTGGTCGTCGCCCCGGTCTTCGTCGGCGACTCGCAGGCTCCGAGGTTCGTGCGCGACGGCCACTTCCCCTGGAATCCCGCCCGGCGCGCGACGCTCGCCGAGGTCCGCCAGATCGGAGACGTGGTCTTGCTGCGCTACGCGCTTTCGTCCAGGTTCGAGGACGCCTGAGAATGGCGCCGATGCTGATGCGGGTGCCGACGGCGACCATCCGCACCCAGGTCTCGGTGCCCTTGCGCCTTCCCGACGGATACACCACGGACGCCCGGGTCTTCAGCTTCGACGGTCTCGTCGACGGCCGCGAGCATCTGACATTCGGCCTCGGCGATCTCGCCACCGCCCTCCCACCGGGTGGAGACCGGGGGATCCCGCTCGTGCGGCCGCACAGCGAGTGTCTCACCGGCGACGTCTTCGGTAGTCAGCGCTGCGATTGCGGGCCGCAACTCCGCGAGGCCGTCGAGCGGATCGCCGAGTCCGGTGGCTTCCTCCTCTATCTACGGCAGGAGGGAAGGGGGATCGGCCTCTACGCCAAGCTCGAGGCCTACGAGCTCCAGGACCTCGGTCTCGACACGTACGAGGCGAATCTGGCTCTCGGTCACCGTGAGGACGAGCGGAGCTACGTCGCGGCGGCGCAGATGCTGCACGCGCTCGGCGCGTCCGAGGTCGCACTGCTCAGCAACAACCCGGACAAGGCTCGGCAGCTTCGCCGCTGCGGGGTCAGCGTCGCCGCCCAGGTTCCGACAGGCGTGCACGTTTCCGCGGCGAACGTTCGCTACCTGGCGGCGAAGGCGGGGAGGGGCGCGCACACGCTCGACGTCGGGCTGCCGGCCGTGTGAGCCACCGGGGCTTACCCCGCAGCCCCCTTGCCGAATGCGTCGAGGAAACGGTCGCGGAAGGCGTCCATCGGCCAGACCGGCGCTTGCGGGTCGGGACGAAGGCCGTCCTCCCAGCCCCATCCGGCGATCCTGTCCAGCACCGCGGGGTCATGTGCGATGACCGAGACCGGCACCTCGTGACTCAGGTCCGGGTGCAGCCCGGTCACGACAGTCGAGGGCTGATGGTCCCCCAGGACGACGAGCACGAGATTGTCGTCGCCGTAGCGCTGGATGAAGGAGGTGAGGGCATTCAGGGAATACTCGATCGACCGGCCATAGGCGGCGCGAACCTTGTCGTGGTCGCCCCAGAGCGCGGCCGTCGTCACCGTGCTGACGGGGAGCCTGTCGAAGATCGAGCCGTTCCCGACTTCGCCCCAGTCGATCATCTCCGGGATGCGTGTCCACGGCGCGTGACTCGAGACCATGTCCACCTCCGCGAAGAGCGGAGGGCGGACTCGCTTGGCCAGCTCGAAGCGTTGCAGGGCTAGCAGGACGTACTGGTCGGGCATCGGGGCGTAGGCGAAGGTCGGGCCCGCATAGCCGAGATTGCGCTGGTCGTAGACCTGGTCGTAGCCGTAGAACGAGCGCTGGGGCCAGTCCCTGTTGTTCGCCGGCACGTCGTCGACGGTCCGCCATCCGGCGCGTTCGAACGCCTGGCTGAGCGTGAGCCGCTTGCTCGCCACGAGCTGGTCGTAGCGCCATTGCCGGTTGACCCAGACCCCCGACTGGAGCGTCGAGTGCGCGAGCCAGCTGGCGCCGCCGAAGGTGGGGGACGTGAGGAATGCGCTCCGTGCGTGGAACCCGGCGGCTTGCAGCCGCTCGGCCCCGTCGGCGAGAGCCGCATCGACTCCCGGCGCGAGGGCGGGATCCTGGAGCGCAACCTTCCCGTAGCTCTCGACGAACGCGAGGATGACGTCCTTCCCCCGCAAGCCGGTCAGCAGTCGGCTGCCGGGTGTGCTCCGAAAGCGGTCGTGCTGGAGCTCGTCGGCGAAGATCGCACGATCCTCGATACCGTCCCGCACCGCGCGAACCTCGTCGACAGCCAGGCCCGCGGCGCTCGTCGAGGAGAACGGGACGCCGGAGAGGAGCTGCGCCCCGAACGCCCAGCAAACCAGCCAGACGGCGCCGAGCACCGCGATGGCGCGCCGTGACCACCGGCGCCGGTCGGCCGCAACCCGGGTGACCCTGCGCATCGCGAGGGTCGTGAGGACGAGAAGGCCGACGATGAGCATCCCCGCGGCCGCGACGATCAGGTCTGCGTCCCTGGATCCGACCGAGTCACGCAGCGTCTCGATGCCGATTCCGGTGTACCTCCAGTCGGCGATCGGATCGAAGGGCCTGTCGAAGGTCGCGTAGAGCCCCATGTCGAGCACCTTCACGATGAGCAAGAGGCCCAGGATCGGTCCGACGACCCAGGCCAGGATGCGCCGAGCCCTCGTGGGCAGCGCGAGCGCGAAACCGACCACGACGAGGCCTTCGAGCGGGAGCCTCAGGAAGGCGCTGGGCGTGAGGCGACTCGGCTGGTCCGGGGCGACGAGGGCGATCCAGACGAGCAGGAGGGCGAGGATCGTCAGCGCCGAGGCGGCGACCCTGCGAAGGCTCCACCGCCTCGGGCTCCCCTCGGTGGCATCAGCAATGGCCGTGGAACCGCGTTGAGTCGAATGCCGGTGGCCCCAGAGCCACCAGACGTCCCGCCCGAACGACTCGAAAAGGAGAGCGAGGGCGGCAAGCAGGGCGACCTGGGTCAGAGCCAGGGGCAGGATGTCGGCAGCGGCGACCGTCAGCACGATGCCTTCCACGGCGGCGACGACCTTGCGCCAGTAGCGCGCAGGCAACGGTGTCCGCATCCAAGGCAGTAACCACCCCGCTACGAGAAACGCGTAGCGGGCGCCGCCGATCGCGAGCACCCACGGGCCGGCGAGGCCCGCGACATACACGCTGAGGGCGAGGATCAGGAAGGCGTCCACCTCGCCGTCGAAGCGTGCACCGAGCTTCGACATCGTCTTGCTGCGGCGCGCGACCCACCCGTCGACCGCGTCCAGCACGAGTGAGACCGCGGAGAGTGTCACCAGCATCGTGAGCTGTGCGGGCTCGTCGAAGGAATCGGCGACCAGCGCCGCCACCCCGACCGCGAGAGTCGCGCGAGCCAGGGTCACCCAGTCGGCGGGGCCCAGCCGCTGCGGGCGGTAGCGGAGGGCGCCCCGCGCCAATCCGGCAATCAGAGTCGCACCGCAAGCGATCCCGACGACCCATCCCGCTCCGCTCAGGCCGATCGTCACCGCGAGTGCGGCGCCCAGCATCACCTGGGCGAGGAGTCCCGTCGCGAGGAACGTCTGAACCGCTCGCGCCGTCCGTGCGTAGTCGTCCATACGTGGATAGCTACGGGAGACACCGTGCGCCGGTTCACTGGAGATCTGAGATAGGAGGATCGGCGATGGTTTCGTCCGGAACGGCCCTGGCGCACGACGAGCGGGCTCTTCTCGACCGGGCGCTCCACCGGGCCCGGGTGTCCGCGTACCCCCGTGGCGAATTCGTCGGGCAGGAGAGCTTCATGCGCGCCGAGGAGATCCGGGCGCTCGCCGTGCAGGCAGGCATCGCGCCTGGAGTCTCGGTGCTCGATCTGTGCTGCGGTGTCGCCGGGCCCGGGCGCTTCATCACCGGCGATCTGGGCTGCACCTATCTGGGTGTGGACGCAAGCGCCCGCGCCGTCGACATCGCGCGTGAGCGAGCCGGCGATCTTCCCTGCCGGTTCGAGGTCGCGCGCATACCTCCGGTCCCGTCCGGCCCCTTCGACGTCGTGCTCCTCCTCGAGACGATGCTCGCCTTTCGCGAGAAGGAACCTCTGGTCGCCGGGATCTCGCGAGCGCTTCGACCGGGTGGACGGGTCGGCTTCACACTGGAGGAGGGCGCTCCTCTCACCGACGAGGAGCGTGAGCTGATGCCCGCCGCCGACACCGTCTGGCTCACTCCGTTGCCGGAGATGCTCGGCTACCTCGAGTGTGCGGGACTACGTGTCCGCTGGCAGGAGGACTGCAGCGAGTCGCACCGCATCGTGGCGGAGTCACTCCTGGACGCCTTCATTGCAGATGCTCCCGCCATCGCCCCTCAGATCGGGCACGAGGCGCTGAAGGAGGTGATTGCCGCCCACCGGCTCTGGAGCGACTGGCTGCGAGACGGGCGGGTTCGAAAGCTCGCGGTCGTCGCCGAGAGGTCGGGCGATGCCTTGCGGTAGTGCCGAGGGGACTGCCGCGTGGCGGCATGGTTTGATGAGCGTCGTGAACGAAGACCTGTCCGCACCTCGAGCTGCACGTCGCCGCCGCAGCAGGACGGCAGAGCGGCTCGGCGGGTTCATCTACGGCACGATCCTCGTGCTCGCGGTCGTTTCAGTGGGAGCGAAGGCATATCCGCACGAGGCGGGCGAGATTGCAGCCCTCGTCGCGGCCACGTCGCTCGTTTTCTGGCTCGCGCATGTCTATGCGCGAGCCGTCGCGGAGAGCATCGCGCACGATCAGCGGCTCTCTTTCCCTGAACTGGGGCACGTCGCTCGCCGCGAGGGGACGATGATCGCGGCCGCGGTTCCATCGATTGTCGCGCTTCTCCTCGGAGCCTTCGGGCTCATCTCGACGAAAGCCGCGGTGTGGGGAGCGCTTGGAGTGGGCTTGGCGCTCCTCGTCCTGCAGGGACTGACCTTTGCGCGCGTCGAGCGGCTAGGCCGACTCGCGACGATCGCGATCGTGGCCACGAACCTGCTGCTCGGGACCGCCCTCGTCGGACTGAAGGTGCTCGTCTCCCACTAGGGGAGCCCCATTTCTTTCAAAGGCCGGCCTGCGTGTCTTTGGGGGCGCCATGCACCGCGACGCGCCCATTCGCGACCGAAGACCTACCGTCCTCTTCTCTCGACGTCGACGCGCCCGCGTCCGAAGGCGTCGATCCGCCCCCAGCGTCCGGGAATGTCCAGCAACTCCAGACGGCCGATTGCGCTGGGAAGCGCTGCGTCGACCACCAGGTTCTCCCCTTGCGGCTCGAGACCCAGCATCGTCCGCAGAAGTAGCAGCGGCGTCCCGGTCGACCAGGCTTGCGGGCTGCACGCGGTCGGGTACTGCACCGGGTACATCGTCTCCGTGCGCTCGTAACCCCCGAATGCTTCTGGCAGCCGCCCGTCGAAGAACTCGGCTGCATCGAGGATTCCGGCCGCGATCGCGGCGGCCTCGTCCTTGAATCCGTAGCGCCGCAGACCCCAGGCGATGAACGAGTTGTCGAAGGGCCACACCGTGCCGACGTGGTAGCCGATCGGGTTGTAGCGTCCTTCCCCCCTGGCCAGCGTGCGTACGCCCCAGCCTGAGAAGAGCCTCGGCCCGAGCAAATTCCGGGCGACGGCCTTCGCCTTCGACTTGTCGACGATGCCGCTCCAGAGGAGGTGGCCGTTGTTCGAGGTGAGCGCGTCGACCTGCTTGCCCTCGGGGTCGAGCGCGAGCGCGAAGTACTCGCCGTCCTCGACCCAGAAGTCCCGGTTGAAGCGCCGCTTGAGGTCGGCAGCTTCCTTCTCCAGCCGGTCGGCGAAGGTCGGGTCCTTCCAGACAAGCCGCGCCAGGCGGGCGGCGCGAAGCTTGGCATCGTACGCGTAGCCCTGCAGCTCGCAGGTCGCCCGCGGGAAGCCTGGCAGCCTGCCGTTCCGAAAAGAGATCGAATCCCACGAGTCCTTCCAGCACTGGTTCTCGAGCCCAGTCTTCTCGTTCCGGCGCTGGTACCAGACGTAGCCCGTGTCTCCGGGGAGGTCTGCGTAGTCGTCGATCCAGGCGAGCGCGGCCCGGGCTTCGACCTCGAGCTCGCGCACGAGCGCCCGGTCCCCCGTCCAACGCTCGTATTCGTCGAGCAAGACGACGTAGAGAGGCGTCGCGTCGGCGGTGCCGTAGTACGGTGAGTGCGGGCGCTCCTCGAAGGCGGTCAGCTCGCCGTAGCGCATCTCGTGCAGGATCCGACCAGGGTCCTCGTCGCGGAAGTCGTCCAGGCCGACTCCCTGCCAATCCGCAAGCGCCCTGAGCGTCGTTGCAGAGAGCTCGGACGAGAACGGAAGCGCTTGCAGGCTGGTGAGGATGCTGTCCCGGCCGAACATGGTCATGAACCACGGGAGCCCGGCTGCCGGCAGACTGCGACCGCCGGCGATCAGCGGGGAGAAGCGAAGCGCCGCGAGGTCGACGAGGCTGCGACGGTACGTCCTCTTCAGCGAGTCGGAGTCGCTTTCGAGACGAGGCGCCGTGTCTATCCAGCGCGCAAGGTTCGTCCGCATTCGCCGCTGTGAGTTGCTCGAGCTCTCCGCCTGGCGCGCCTCTCCCGTCCCGAATGGCATTGCCGCCACGTCGATCTGAGTGCTCCAGGTGCCGTGCGGCCGGATACGGATCTTGAAGGTGAGCCCCTGCTTGTCGATCCGCGCGGATTTCGAGGTCGAGATCGCAGTCGAGCATCGGAACGTTTCGCGGTCGTAGGAAAGGACGAGCTTGCCGCCCTCGACCTTCTCCGAGTACTTGCCTTTTTTCTGGAGTGCGTCCTTGACCTCGAACAGGTCGGCGAAATCGCAGGCCGCGTCGAGCCGCACGCTCAGGTCGATCTGCTTGTCGTCGTGATTGAGAATCGTCAGCTCCTCATGGAAGCCGTTGCCGACGGCGCGCCGGCGGATCACAGACAGCTTCGCGTCGACGTAGACGGTTCCGGTTCCGGGCACGAGGAAGTAGCGGGTCTCGAAGTACTGGAGATCGTCGACCGACAGCGAGTTCATCCGCTCGCCGTTGATCGTCAGCACCCACTTGGAGAGGAAGCGCGTGTCGTAGGAGAAGAGTCCGGTCGGATCGGTCAACGACGCCTCCATGTCCCCGCGCGCGTCGCTGACCACGAAGGTGTTGCCGTCCAGGATCTTGACGAGGCCGTCGCTCATCGTTTGCCCCTGCTGTCACGAGATGGCCTGGGGAACAGTCGCTGGAGGAGGACAAGCAACCGGGGATCGCCCCGCACCTCCACCTCACCGCGAAGGACGGCCGCCATGAGGTTCAGCTTGCCGACGGCCGCACGGTCGAACGCCGACTTCTGGGCGCGGAGGATGCAGTCCGCGGCCGCGTTTCGGCGCGAAACTCGAAGCTCCCCTTCGTCGATCGTGAGCAGCCAGCGCTTGGTCGCCTTGCCGTCGAGGATGTCGAAACGGGCGCTGCCGGTCACCTTCGTGAGGAGCGGCTCGCGCCCGCGGCTGCCGAGCTCGGCGAAGAACTCGGCGGTCGGATCGAAGGTCACCGCCGGCATCGCGGTCCGGCCCAGGTGCGAATCATCGACGCGAATAGATTTGGAACCGGAACCTCCTCGGTGTCGGGGAAGCGCGTCGCGCCTCCCCCTCGACAGCCCCGAGGTTACCTCGCCGCGGTGGCAAGGAAGCGATCCACCCGTTCTACCACGTCGATGCCGTTGGATCGAATTGTTGCCGGAAGAGCGGCGGCGGCTCCCATGCCACCGGCTCGAACAGTGCCCCCGACAGGAATTGAACCTGTGCACGCGGTTTAGGAAACCGCTGCTCTATCCACTGAGCTACGGGGGCGTTTATGCCCATGTGCAGGGGTTTTACCTTTGGCTGCCCATTGAGTTTATCTCGCTGCGGAAGGGACAGTCTCTGGTTTTTCTCTTCATGCTCATGGTGGCAATTACTGGCCCCGGATGCGTTCCGCTGGAGCCGCGTGTTCGAGACTCGCGGACCCCACGGCTCCAGGGATGCCCGGAACGGACGCAGCCCTTGCTTGATAAACAGGCAGCGTGCCCGCGAAGGTCATTCTCGCAGTCGATCAGGGAAGCTCGACGACACGCTGCATCGCGTACGACCGGCACCTGCGCCGTCGCGGCGAAGCCTCTCGAACGGTCGCGATCCGGCGGCCGGAACCCGGGATGGTCGAGCACGATCCGGACGCGCTCTTGGGAGGGGTGCTC
>C688J35102_120989605_pt1 | contig 12105 bp, 11 predicted proteins | sample HopSoiMetagenom2_FD_35102 | JGI IMG/M metagenome (IMG submission 35102)
ACGTACGCGAGCCGCGGCGGGCGGCCGAGGTCACCGACCGCCCGGTATTCGGCGGTGATGACCGTCGATCCCGGCCCGGTCTTATGGTCCGACGTGCAGAACCGGTTCCCGTCGTTCGGGAACCGGCCGTGCCGCTCGATGTGGTCGAGCAGGTCGGTGTCCGTGGCGTGCTCGCGGCGGCTGACGACCAGCCGCAACCCCAGTTGGTCGGCCTGCTGCTGGGCGAGGCCGGCGGTGCCGGGCCGGACCCCGAACGCCCGGACGAGCGCGTCGGCGTTCGGACCCATGTCGGCGGTGCCCGGCCAGACGACGCGGTCGCCGAGCGCGTTGTATTGCACGACGATCCGCTCCAGCGGGTACCGCTGCTCGATCGCCATGCGGTGCACCGTGATGAGCGTGGCCAGGGAGTCCTTGCCCGCCGATGAATTGATGATGATGAGTTCGTAGTCCCACAGGTTGACCTGCGGGACTACCGGGTTGACCAGGGTGAGTTGCCTGTTCACGGCGCGGTGAAGCCCGGCGAGATCGGCGCCGCTCACAAGACGCGCGCCTTCAGCTTGCGGCGTTGCCGCTCGGACAGGCCGGCCCGGATCCCGAACCGTTCGTCACGGGCGAGCGCGTCCTCGAGGCATTCCTGTTTGACCTCGCAGCGCCCGCAGATGCGTTTGGCTTCCTTGGCGTTGCCGCCCTTCTCCGGGAAGAACGCCTCGGGGTCCGTCTGCGAGCACAGCGCCCGCTCTTCCCAGCGGACGTCACCACCCTTGAGATCGTCCGTCATCTGCTCGATACGGCTGTATGCGTACATCTCCGCCTCCCTCCGGCGGTTGTTCCCCCGACCTTGATAAATGCTATACACGGGGTCTGACATTTTTAAGGGGTCGGAGTAGGTTAGTTGTGCGGATAGAGCGGGACGCCCCGCGCCGTGTGGCGTGAGGCGTCCCGCTCGGTTCCAGGTCTACCAGTGGGCCGGGTGCGCCGGGTTGTTGAAGTCGTGGTCCGCCGCGGCGGCGGCGGCCTGATACGCCGCGACCGACCCGTCCGCGTCGTCGACCAGCTCCGCCTCGACGACCTCGGCGCCGGCGACCGGCTCGGTCGCCGCCCGCCACATCGACGTGATCTGCTCGACCACCTGCACCTGACGGCCGTCGAGAGAGTTGTTCGGCCAGTCGTCGTACAGCGCGCCGAGGTGGTCCAGCGCCTCCGCCACGGTCGCCGCGCTCAGACCGGCATACCGGCCGGGGAGCGCGATCAGGTCGCCCAGCGACTTCTGGAACGCTGTGACGGCGCCGTTGACCTGCCCGGCCACCGCGGTGAGCGCGAGCTCGGCCGCCTCGTAGCCGGGCAGCACGGTCTGCTCGTCGGTGACCAGTTCACCGTCGTCGAGCTGGCCGATCGACAGCTTCACCCCGTCGACGTCGATCTCGCCGGTGACACCGTCGTTGCCGCCCTCGGCCGCCGCGGTCGGCCACAACCGCAGGTCGGAGACGCCCGGCGCGAACGTCCACACCTGGGCGGCGTGCCGGATCGCGTCGTACGCCTGCACGGCCAGCCAGCCTGCCTCTCCCTCGCTGCGCAGGTACGCCGTCGCGAGGACCGGGTTGGCGTCGATGTTGCTCGGCGACCCTTCGGCCGAGGGGTCGGAAGGTGCCGCCAGCCAGGCCCGGAAGGCTTCCTGGTCGAACGACACCGGGTTGTGCTCGGTCATGGTGACCTCTTCTTCCTTTCGGGTGGTCCGGCCTTGCGCCGAAACCACTCGGCGCCCGACCCCCACGTTCGGGGGCCGAGCGCCGGGCAGCGCCGGATCAGGGAAAATGTCAGGCGGTGGACCTGGCTGCGGTGATGGCCGGCACGACCTCGCGCAGGATGCGAGCCATGGTGTAGCGCAGGCTCTCGGTGTTGCTGTCGCCTCCGTAGAACCGGCGGCGGGTGCGCAGGCACGTTTCGGCGGTGCTGCCGCCGCCGTTGAACGGATCCGCCACCAGGTCACCTTCGTCGGTGGTGGATCGGATCACCCGGGACGGCAGGTCGACGGGCAGCGCGTTGTCGTAGCGCAGCAGCCCCGGCCGCCGGTTCTCCAGCAGCGGCGGCCACACGTCGACCGGGTAGGAGCCTCCGTTTCGGCCGGCCGGGAACTCCGGCAGCACGTGGAAGGTGCGCCGGTCCGAGCTGAGCTTGCCCTTGCAAGCCAGCAGGATCCGCCAGTGCTGGTGCACGAACCGGCGGGTGGTGCGCAACCCGAACTTGCGGGGCTGCGCGATCGAGTTGACGTAGGTCAGGCCGGCGTCTTCGGCGGCCACCTGTACCCGGGCCGCCTGCTGCGCGCCGGTAACCACGGCGAGGTAGCCGCCCGGCCGGATCGCCGCCGCCGCGGCGGTGACCCACCGGTGGGTGAAGTCGGCGTACTCTGCCGGGTCGACCTCCTGGTATCCGCGGACCACCTTGTCGTGGTTGCGGGTGTAGGTGCGCTGGTAGGCGGAGTTGCTGGTGTCGTTGCGGTTGAGCGCCCATGGCGGGTCCGCGAAGACCAGGTCGATCGGCTCGTCGCACTGGTCGAGGATCGTCCATGCCTCACCGAGGACCAGTTCTAGTTGCGACGGGTCGTCCGGCAGCCAGACGAACAGTGCCCTGCGCGGGGACTCGCGGGTGCCCTCGATGAGCCACCCCGCGCCGTTGCGGGGTGCCCAGCCGGAGCGGTGCGCCGAGTACAGCGCTGCCCGCACCCGGCGGGTGTAGCGCAGCTGGCCGTTGTTCATCCGTTCCCGGCCGCCGGGCCGGTCGGCCAGGCCGGTCAGCTCGGCGATCCGGTAGAGCTGCGGCAGTGTGTACGCGCCGCCCTGCAACGCCCGGATCATGTCGTACTCGCTGCGCAGCGGGCCGAGCGCCCTCACGGCGGCAGCGACCGCCGCGAGGTCACCCAGGTTCAGGGTGAGCTGCTCGCTCACCTGTCGTACCCGTCGGTCTCGGACACGTACTGCTCTTCGAGCATCTCGAGGTACGTCTCGTAGTCCCCGTCCAGCACCGGGAACGCCAGCACCGTCTTCCATTCGACGGTGCGGATATACACGCCGTGCGGCACGGTCACCGTCGGCGTGTATACGAAGTCCTGCTCCAGCACGTAGAGGTAGGTGGCGCCGCCGGACCATTCGGCCTCACCGGCGGCCATGTCCGCATTTACCGCGCTGAGCGCTTCGGCCTGCTCGTCGTCGAGCAGCGGCCCGTATGTCAGGGATGTCATCGAGTGTGCCTCCGGTTCACCAGTAGAGGTGGGCTGAGACGTCGGTCGGGCGGGTGGTGATGTCGCGCCAGCGGGTGCCGTCCCAGCCCTGCCACCAGCTCGTTTTCTCCGGCCGTATGCCTTCACGCTCGATCAGTTTCTTGGCGAGCATGTGCCAGAACTTCTCGCTGGTCGCCTTGAAGCAGGAGTATTCGGCGATCGCCATCGGGGGGATGTCGGTCAGGCCGGCGTCCATCAGCCGCAGCATCATGCGGCCCTTCTTGTCGGCCCGGCTGATTTTGCGGGTCCAGTCGAACTCGGTGACCAGTTCGTCGAGTAGGTCGTACCCGGCGACCGGGTGGCCTTCCTGGGTGTGGCACTGCGCGGCGTACGCGTCGATCTGCGTCGGGCCGAACGCTTTCCAGTCGCGCGGCTCGAACATGGTTTCGCCTCCGCGGCCGTCGTTGACGGCCTCGCCGACGATGCTGCGCAGCCGCCGCAGGGTCGACCGGTAGGCGACGCCGTCGCTGGTGGGCCACTCGCGGTGGGTGGTGACCGTCAGGTCACGGTTGGGGACGTGCAGGCCGGTGTGGGGCAGCCGCACGGTGGTGACGTCAACGCTGGTCATACGCGTCATCGCCTTTCTGGTCGGGTGGTCGGGCCTTGCGCCGAGACCACTCGGCGCCCGACCCCCGCACGGCGGTGGGGATCGAGCGCCGGGCAGCGCCGGAAGCTCAGGGGTCAGTCCTGCGGAGCGCCGTCGTCGGCGAGCACGGCGGCGGCGGCCTCGTCCCCGGCGGCGGTGTAGCCGCGGGTGAACGCCTTGAACACCTCGGACGCGCCGGTGCCGACCAGCATGTCGGCCACCATGCCCTGGATTTCGGCGTTCGCCCAGGGTGCCGCCGGCTGGCCTGCCTTGTACGCGGCGCGGCCGACCAGCTCGGCGCGGCCGATCTGGTCTATGGTGCTGCGGTACCGCTCGAGTCCGCGGCGCATCCGGTCGGCGGTGGCCGGGGAGAAGCCGTTCATGTCGTGGCTCGCGACGACCCTTCGGCTCCAGTGGTTGAAGGCCAACAGGATCGTCTCGGCGTCTGGTCCGGTGGTTTCGCCGCCCAGTCCGGCGAACCGGTCGACGTCGCTTCTGTTCCCGTGGTTGGCGGCTATCAGGATCGCCGGAGGCTCGAAGCCTGCGGCGTCCATCCACTGCTGACCCTGCTCGGCGGACAGCCCGCCGGGCGGCAGCGGGTAGTCGTACATCCCGGGGGCGTGCGTGCTGCTGATCACGCGGTAGGGCACGAGGTCGATGGGCCGGTCGACGTCCAGTTCGTTGTCGTCGTCGTGGGTCATTCTGGTCTCCCGTTCTGCTCCGTGTGGTTGCCGCACCCGAATGCTAAGTCACCGTGACTGAGCCTGTCAAGTCACGGTGACTTAGCATTGATCATGGTTGCGGGTCGTCGGTGGTGCGCACGGCAGCCATCAGGCTGCCCAGCCCGCTCGCCACCTGCGTGGCGAGCGTCGAGGTGACCTGGCTGCTGAACGCGGCCAGCCGGGACAGGTCCACCCCGGCCTGCTGCCCGCCGGACTCCTCGGCGGCCTCCGCCTGCGCCTCGGCGATGACCGCGTCGTCGGCGGCCTTGTTCGCAGCCTCCCGCAACTCGGCTTCGACCTGGTCGAGTCGGGCCTGCGTCGACACCAGCTCGGCGGCCAGGTCGAACGGTTTCGCCGCGAGCTCGTCGCACCGCCCTGCTTCGGCGATCTGCGACGCCTCGGCCTCGCGGAGCTTGACGGCTTCACCGGCCGCCCTCGCCAGCAGCCTGCCGAGCCTGCGGTGGATGTCGGCGGGCTTCCAGAACGCGTACCCGTCCTCCTCGATCGGGCCGTCACCGCCGTCGACGACCATCAGCGGATGCTGCTCCGGGTTCTCCCCGAACGTCCGCCACGACCGCCAGCCGACCGTAAGCCCACCGACCTGTACCGGCCGCGGCCACCCGCGGAACCGCTGCATCGCCTCGTGCAGCCGCTCCATCAGCTGCTCGTCGCCGAGGTCGACACCGTCGGCGCCGGCCGCGATCGCCTCCCACCGCTTCGCCGCGGCGGCCTTGTCGCGGGCCTCGCTGCGCATCTGCGGGGCTTGGCTCTTCATCCGGGCCACCGTCTGCCGGTGCGCCCGCTCCTTCATCCGCAGCCGCTTGAGCGCACCCTCGACCTCCGCCTTCTCGGCCAGCAGCGGCTGGTCGGTGGCGGCGGCCTGGATCGCGCCGAACGACAGGACGCTGTCCGCGGCGACGTCCTCGATCGTGCGGTCGACGTTGCCGGACAGCATCTGCGCCACGAACTTCAGCTTCCGCAGCAGCATCTGCCACATGTACGCATCGAACGTCCGTTTGGTCACGTAACGGTAGATTCTGACCTCCTCGTGGATGTTGCCGGGCCGCAGGCCGCGCCCGTCGCGCTGCTCGACGTCGGCCGGCCGGAACGGCGCGTCGATGTGGTGCATGGACACGATCAGCTTCTGGATGTTCGTGCCGACACCCAGCTTGTCGGTGGACCCGACGATCAGGTCGACCTTCCCGCGGCGGCAGTCACGGAACATCCGCGCCTTGGCCTGGTCGTCCTTGGCGTCGTGGATGAACCGGATCCGGGAGACGTCCATGCCGTTCTCGGTCAGGATCCGGCGGAGCCTGCCGTACGACTGGTAGTCGACCCAGGTGTGGTCCTCACCCTTGCGCTGCTTCGGGGTGCCGATGTCCAGGAACGCCACCTGAAGCTTCCCGGGATGGTCCTGCCACTCCGCGAGGATGTGCCGGGCGACGATGTGCAGCTTGTACTCGCCGTCGTCGTCCAGCCCGACCAGGTGCGGGTCGGTCGCCATCCGCCTGCCGTCGGTGCAGATCTTCAACATGTTGTCGACGTCCGGCTTGACCCGCCGGTTGCGGACGTCGGACGCCCGGTCGACCAGGTCGGTGGAGAAGAACGCCTGCACCTCGGTCGGGTCGCAGGCGACGATCCGCACGTCCGCGGCCGGCCGTTTCAACCCGAGCTGGTCGGCGGTCTGGATGTCAGCGGCCTGCGCCAGCAGCACCCGCAGTTCCGGCGCGTTGACGAACGTCGTCGGGCGGGTCTTCATCTGGAAGTCGCCGCCGTCGACGGTCACCTCCACCTGCGTGGTGAACTGCACGTACGCTGCGGCCCACGCGTCCGGATTACCCAGCCCGATCTGTTGCAGGTACGGGCGCATCGTGTAGTGCATGCACACGTACAACTCCAGCATCGAGTTGCTGATCGGGGTGCCGGTGAACAGCGCCACGTGCGGGCCGTCGTTGTTACGTTCCCGCAGGTAGCGGATCTTCATGTCGAGGTCGGTGGCCCGCTTCGACGGCTGGATCGCGAACCCGTCGGTGCGTACCGGCACCGCGAGGTTCTTGTAGTAGTGCGCCTCGTCCAGCAGCACGTAGTCGACGCCCAGGTACTCGAACCGCAGGCCGGTGTCACGGCCACGCTCGCTGTGCCGCAGCTGCTGCACCTTGGCCCGCATCGCCTGGAGCTTCTTCGCCAGGGCCTTGACCATGCGGCCCTGAAGTTTCCCGCCGGCGTTCTCGACGGTCCCCTCGTACAGGTCCCGCTCGACGTCCTCGTAGTAGCGGGCCTGCGTCTCCGGGTCGACGTCCATCGAGTTGAACGCCGAGTGCGTGACCAGCACAACATCCCAGTCGCCGGTCGCGCAGCGGGCGATGAACGCCTTCCGGTTCGCCGCGATCGTCTTCGCCGCCCCGGTGAGGATCTTCGCGCCGGGGAACAGCTGCCGGATCTCCCGGTCGATCTGCTCGAGCAGATGGTTCGGCACCACGATCATCGGCTTGTTGACCAGGCCCAGCTGCTTGAGCTTGATCGCCGTCATCGCCATCATGTACGTCTTGCCCGAGCCGACCGGCAGCCCGCACAACACGCCCGGCGTGACCAGCGCCCGGGACACGAAGTTCAACTGGTGCGCGTAGACCTTCTCGGTGAACCACGCCGCCATCCCCGGAATGCGGATGTGCGAGCCGTCGAACCGGCGCGCCCTCAGGTTGTTGAAGGTGTGGTTGTAGTAGTGCACCAGCCGCTCGGTGCGGTGGGCGTCCTCCCACACCCACTCGGCGAACCGGGCCGACAGTTCGGCCTGCTTCTCCGCCGCCTGCAACGACCGTTCCTTGTCGCGGACCCGCCGCGTCTTGCCGGCCACCTCGATCTCGTAGGTGACCACCGGCGTCTTACCGTTGCAGGCCAGCTGGATCAGCTCGAACGCGTCCTTGTCGGGGGTGCCCCACTGCGCGGACGCGGCGACGCTGCCCCGGACCGCGCCCTGCGCCGTCACCTCCCACTCGCCTTTCGAGCAGGTAACCTCCGCCCGGAACCCGATCACCTCGGCGATGAACTGGCCGACATCCTCCGGGCCGATCCACGGCGTGCCCAGCTTCGCGGTGATGTCCTCCGGGCCCAGCCACTTCGGCAGCGACTCGGCCAACGCGGTCACGTTGCGGGTGAACCGCTCGTCGTGCCCGGCCGCCGCCACCGCAACCTCATGCTTGCGGCGCACCTCCCCGGACAGGTACTCCTCGGCGGTCTCCCACCGCAGCGTCTCCGGGTTCTGGTAGATCAGGTCGCCGAGCAGGGCGGCGACCTCGTCGCGGACCTGCACCTGACCGGCGCGGTGCTCGGGCCAGGTACGGCCGAGCATGACCGCGATGTAGTCGAGCCGCACCTTCCCCGCGAACGTGTCCAGCGACCAGGACAGCGCCTGCGCCGGGTCGTCGGTGCGGGTGTGCTTCTGCGGCGGCACGTTCTGCCGGGCGGTCAGGATCGGCGCCGGCTGCGCCCGTGACGCGCTGTCCGAGCCGTCCGTCTCGTCCTCGTCGTCGCCGTCCTCCGGCTCCTCGTACACCTCCAGCGCGAACACCAGCGCCGCGTGCGGGTCGCTCCGGAAGCCCTGCACGTTGCGGTACTGGCGGGTGTAGATCTGCTGCCCCGTCTCCGAGTCGAAGCCCGCCTTGCGCTGGGTGCACTGGTTCAGCGGCCCGTACCGCTTGACATACGACTCGTAGGCGTGCCGCACGTCGGCGCGGATCGGCTCGATCGTGTGGTCCGGGCGGGCGTGGTCGGCCTCGGCGCCGACCAGCGCGACGGCCAGGTCCCGCAGCTTCAGCAACGCGACCAGCTCAGCCTTCGGGCTGGGCAGCGGATGCGCCCGCCCGTCCTTGACGATCAGCACACCACCGTCGCCGGTGAGCTTCATCGTCCCGTCGATCCAGCCCTCTTTCGTCATGACGCCGGCCTCGTGGGCGTCGAACGCGGCCGGGTCCAGCGGCGGCGTCCACAGCAGGTTGCGGGCCTGCGCCATCGGCGCCAGCTGGTCGCGGACGTAGCCGAGCAGCCGCTCGGCGACCGGCCGGTCACTGTCGTTCTCGACCAGCACCGACAGCCCGTACTGGGTGGTCGGGCCCTGCTGCATGCGGCCGAGGACCGCGTCCGGTTCCTCCGTCCACCACTTGTTGATGCGGGTGAAGTCGCTGAACGGTGCCGCCGCCGTGTCACCCCACGACTGGCTGTACGTGGCCGTGTCGGTGCCGCCGTGACGGCGCAGGATCACCAGGTCGCAGGTGGCTTCGGTGCCGCCGCCGAGCGCCCCGTTGGGCAGCCGGACCGCGCCGACGAAGTCCGCGCTCTTACCGATCGCCGAGCGGGCGGCGAAGCCGGACGAGTCCATCGTGAACCGGGATGTCAGCAGCATCGCGTACCCGCCGGGGGTGAGCGCCTGCACGGCCCGCCAGATGAAGTAGTTGTGCAGGCTGTCGGTCACCTCCGCCGGTGCGAGAGGGTCGAACACCCGGACCCGGCCGAACGGCACGTTGCCGATGACGGCGGCGAACCGGGCCGGTAGATGCGTGTTCTCCAACGGCCCGGTGATCACCTTGGCGTTGGGGTGCAGCAGCTGGCAGATCGCGGCCGCGGTCGGATCCCGCTCGACACCGACCAGCTGCGTGCCCTCGGGCGCCCCGGACAGGAACGCGCCGCCGCCGCAGCCCAGCTCGGCGACCGGGCCGCCGGCGTAGCCGAACTCGCGCAGCGCCTGCCACATCGCCGTGACCAGGTCGGGCGGCGTGTAGAAGGCCATGTGCGTGCCCTCAAGACCCAGCTGCACATCGTCGGGCGGCAGCGACTGTTTGATCCGCTCGGCCAGATCCGCCCACGTGTGGTCGTCCGGCGCGAACGCCTTCGCCAGCGGACCCCACCCCGACCAGCCGGACAACGCGACGCGGTCACCGTCGGTGGCCACCGTGCGCCGCTGCTCGCGGATCCGGGCGAGCGTCTCGATCGCGGTGACCGACGCGCGGGCCCTGGTGACAGGCCCGACTCTGGCCGTTGCAGCCATGGTCATCTCCCTTCCTGTGCTTGTCGATGCCGGTTGGCAATGACTCGGCCGCACACCCACCCGCTGGGGCGGGTGTGCGACTGGGCTACGCCAAAGTCACCGTGACTTAGTTGCGGGCGCGATCAGGTGCCGTCGGTGAATGGCCACGCCGGGTGGCGCTCCTCGTCGATCGGGAAGCCGAACGGGTACGGCCGCTTGTACTCGGCGTCGGGTACCAGGAACGCCGCCTCGCCGCCGGCTGCGCGCCGACCGCGCATCGCGAACACGCCGACCATGCCTTCCGGCACCGGAACGTGCCTGCCGTACTTCTGACCGGCCCCGAACGCTGAGGTCGTGATCCACCGGTCGGCATGTGCGGCGTAGAACAAGTCCTCACGCCGCTTAAGCGACTCGGCGGGCAGCAATGCCACACCCAACACCTGCTCGTACTCGTCCGGAAACCAGTTCTTCGCGCAGTTGTGCGCGATGAGCCGGTGCTCCTCGGAGAACAGGTTGGGAAAGGTGATTGCCACAATCGCCCAGTCGCAGTCCTCCTCGTACCAGCCGCCCTTTTCGCGCCAGGCCTTGTGCACCATGGCGTTGCGAGTGGGGCTGACGTGGATTCCGCCGTGGCCAACGGTGGTCACCTGGATGACGCCGTAGCCGAGTTGTTTCTTGTCCTGCGCTTGCCCCCACGGAGTGTGCACAGCTTCTCTCCTCTCGCCGCTATTCAGTCACCGTGACTTAGGCAAGGACGTTGTTAAGCCACCAAGCGACCTGGTCCAGCGGCACCGGCCGGATCGCCGCAGCGGCGACCTTCGGGAAGTACGAGAAGTTCTTGGTGCCGCCGAGCCGCGCCGCCCGGTATCCGCCGGTCTTGCCGTTGCTGCCGAGCACCACCAACAGCGTCGCCTCGGTGACACCCGGCAGCACCCCGCCGGGGACGGTGAACACCGTGCCCTCCGAACGCAGCGGGTACAGCGGCAGCATCCGGCACGTCTCCGTCGTGTGCTGGTCGTAGCCGTCCGGCACCTCGCCGGTCACCATGTCCGGGCCGATCCGCACCGGGCGCCGCAGCACCAGCGCACCGTTCCCGACCGCCTTGATGGTGATGTTCTTCTGCTGGTGACTGTCGACCTCGAACACGATCCCGGTGAACTTCTCGTCAGGGTCACACTCGGGCCGCACGATTACCTTGGTTCCGATCGCAGGCTTACTCATTGCGGGGTTACTCCCTTGATCTCGATGGGTCAGTCGTGCCGGGGATCCAGCACGAACCGGATATTGGCCAGTAGTTCCATCTCGGCGCGGTCCACCGCCACCCGCGCTTCCCCGTCGACCAGCGCGAACGTGCCGTCCTCCGGGTCGTACGGGGTGAAGTAGTTCTTGACGTCCCGCAGGATGCGGCACAGGATGTCCCGCTCCCGGCCGGTCAAAGCCCGCTTCGCAGGCTCGTTCGACCAGCCGTCATACGCCCGCAGGTCCTCGTCGGTGCCCTCGGTGAACCGGGCCCGCCGGGCGCACGCCGCGTCGTGGTCGTCATCGCCCCAGAACCCGTAGTGCCGCAGCAGGTCCTGAGTGAGCGACACCAGCGCCGTGTCCGTGTACTCCGCCCACTCGCGCAGCAACGTCCGCAGCTCGGCTACCGCCCGCGCCGCCTGCCCGGGCATCGACGTGCCGCCCTTGCGGGCCTTGCGGGCCTTGCGGCGCAGCTGCTCCTCCTCGGCCGGGGTGCGCAGCTTCACCCCGTGCTGCTTGAGCCGCCGCTCGATCGTCGCAGGGTCGACGCCGTGCCACCACGCCAGTACCGGCGCCGGCACGCCGGCCGCGTACTCGGTCGCGATCTCGTCGATCGGCAGGTCGACCAGGGTCCGCTGCGTCAGCGGCACCCCGGCGTCGGTCAGCCGGTTCCGGATCGTCTGGTCGGACACCCCGTACCGGCGGGCGATCGACGTCGGCCCCTCACCGCCGTTGTAGGCGGCGACGATCGCCGACACGGGCAGGTTCACCCGGCGCCTCATCCCCGCACCCCCGAGATGACCAGGAACGACAGGTCCGGGCCGTACAGGGGATACCAGGGGCTCGCGCCCAACCGCTGCCAGATGATGAAGAAACCCTTCGTCTTCCCGTCGCCGGCCAGAGCTGGCTCGATCCGCTCGATCGTCAGCGCCGCCGCCATGGGCTGCACCGGCATCATCGGCGCGTCCAACCGAACCAGCCCGGCGACGACCATGCCCGGCTCCAGGCGGCACGGGTTCACCACGTCCAGCCTCATGCCGACCGCCGCCCCTCGGCTGCCTGCCGACCGGCGTCGGTCAGGTCGTAGGGCAGCACCACCCCGGAGTCGGCGCGCTCGTCGTCGGGCAGGCTCTTCCACCAGGCGAGCAGCGCGTCGGCCAGGTCGGCGGTGCCGAGGTCGTGGACGACGTCGAGCAGGTCCCCCGCGACCGAGTCGAGGATCTGGTCCCGGGTGGCGCCCGTGCCGTAGTTCGCGATCGCGGCC
>C688J35102_120989603_pt1 | contig 12102 bp, 21 predicted proteins | sample HopSoiMetagenom2_FD_35102 | JGI IMG/M metagenome (IMG submission 35102)
AACGCAACCGCCGCGATGGACGGCGACCGATTCAGCTTCCGTTTACGACAGCATCGCAAACGCGCTCGAAACCATCGCGACGGGCTTGCGGTCGGCCGCGCCGGAAAGCGTCACCCGCCCGAAGCTCATGGTGCGCCCGAGCCGCACCACCCGCGCATCCGCAAGCACGTCGGCGGAGGCGACGGCTTTGAGGAAATGCGTGGTCTGGTCGACCGTGGTGATCGGGCGAAATCCGCCGTTGGCGGCGGTGATCGCGATCACCATCGCGGTGTCGGCCAGCGCCATCAGCGCCTGCCCGCAGACGATGCCACCGCTGCGGCAGAGCCGTTCGGAAAATTTCATCCTCAAAATGGCGCCCGGCTGCCAGTCGGCGGCGCTCCCTTGGGGCGGTACCGTTTCCAGCCGTTCGATCGACAGGCCAAGGTCCTGCACCCAAGGCGCGAACACGTCGCCAAGGATGCGCCGGGCTTCCTCGACATCGAATTGCGCGACAGGCTGTTCCGACATTTCCATCACCCCTCAAGAATCGGAGGTGAGTGTAGGGCGGATTTCGCGCCGCGGGCGATGGCAATCCGCGGCAAGCGCGCCCGCATGGCTTGAAAACGCCCAGATTGACCCGGTAAAATCGTCTCGTAACCGGGTGGGGCGCGTCATGTTCAGGCGTTTGGCGTTTTGGATCGGGGTGGTCGCGTTGGGTCTGCTGCTCAATGGCTGCACCAAATGCGGACCGATCTGGGACGACTGGCTGCAAGCGCCCAAGGCCTGCAAGTCGGACCGCCTGTAGCGCCAATGGCATGCTTGGGCCCCGGGCCGCCCGCATGCGACGACGATACGTCAGGGAGTTTTCAGATGGCCATTCTCCGCGCCGCCGCCTTGGCCGCGTTTCTCGCCGCGCTGTGGGCGCCGGCACAGGCGCAGGTGCCGAACATCAACCTGATGCCGGAATTGCAGAGCAAGAGCCCGGAAGAGAAGGAAGCCGAGGCGGCGCGGGAAAAGGCCTACCGGGACTCCTTGAGAAAAATCCCCGACGCCAAGACCTCCGGCGATCCCTGGGGCGCGGTGCGCGGCGCCGAGCCGGCCAAACCCGCCTCTGCCAAGCCGAAAACAAAAGTCGGCACGGGCAATTAGCCGCTTCCGCTCATCCTCGAACACAGCGCGCGGTCCGGCGGAACAGGTCCAACCGCTCACATCGGCGGAACCATATTGGATGAAGTGGTTTTACACCGCACTTGATAGACTCCCCCAACTCTTGCGGCCTCCGCGCGCTCGCGCCGAGGCCGTTTCTTTGCGGGGGATAATAGCGAGCGCTCGGTATCAGCGCCGGTGCAGCCCGGCGAATTGCCTGCCGCTATAGGGCCCGACATGGACGCCGGTGCGCAGGCATTGCGCCTTGGCAGCACGGCAGACCTGGCCGTCCTCCGCCCTGCGATGCGCGACGCGAAGGCAGGAGGCCGCATAAGTGCTGCAGGTTTGCGGCATCGCCTGCCAGGCGAGGTGCATCCTCGCGCGATAGGAGCGGCCGCCGTCGGACGACTGGCAGCACTTGCCGTTCATCTTGTTGGCGAAGGCAGGCGTGGCATGGAGCGACCAGACCGCGCCGCCGAGCGCGAACATCAGGACAACCGCAAGCTTCCGCATCACGAATCCTCCAGGCCGTTTTTTCAAGGCACAAAATATGCCGCAACCGAAGGTAAAGGGCAATGGTGAAAGCCCGTGAGAGACGGGCTCGCACGGGGCTTTGGGTGGGGATGGACGCTGCTTCGGTGGAAGAGCAGGGCCGTTACTTCAGCGACGAATTGATGTCGGTGAATTTGGTGTTCAGGTTGGTGCCGAGACCGTTGACGATAGCGATGATGGCAAGCGAAATGCCGGCCGCGATCAGCCCGTATTCGATCGCGGTAGCCCCGGATTCGTCGGTGAGAAAATTCAGAAACCTGCGCTTCAAGTCGACCTCCGCTGTGCTTGTGATGCGTATTTTCAGCGGCCGCAGCATTACCGGCCGCGAACTAAAGGCCGGTAAATCGGATCTTGCGAATTTATCGGAATTGACGAAAACGGCGCGCAGGCGGTCGCTTGCTGCTATCTGACCGCGACGCCGGGGGCGTCGTCCGTGCTCGGCACCAGGTAATCGATCGCGAGCAGGCAGGCTTCCAGGATCAGGAAGGCGAGCAGGCCGCCGAGCCCGCCAAAACACACCAGCGCGAATGCCAGCAGCAACAGCGCGCAAAAGATGTCCGCCGCCAGCTTGCCGCCGCGCTCGAGCTTGTCCTGGCTTCGCGTGAAATACGGCATGGCAGTCGCTCCGCGTTATTGCAGCGCAGATGTAACCCGCAAAAGCATGGGGCTGCAACAATGCAAAGCGCTGTGAATGCGTTTCCCGGACGCGCTGCGGCATCCTTATGCCGCTGCGCAGAGCCGCGATCGTACCAAACACCGGCGCCCCTGTACGACCCCGGCTCTGCAGCGCACCGCCATAGCGCGCCGAAGACGCGCGTAAACGCGCTTATGGCGAAGAGCTACGCGCTGCGCTGCGTCCGGGGAACGAGGTGGAGTTGGGCTCAGCAGCAGCCGCTCATCTAACAGCAGCGGCAGCCCAATGCGCGCGCATTCGCTTGCCGTAGCTGTGTTTCTTGGGACTCCAGTGATGATGATGCTTGATCTGCGCATAGCCGCCGCAGATGCTGCCGGCGGCGCGCGCGGGCGATGCAACCGTCAGCGCCAGCGCCGCGATTGCGACCAGCGAAACAATGGCCTTCATGTCGTGCTTCCTCCAACCCACTCGAAACGGTGCTATACAACCATAGGACGCGCCACCGGGTAAACCGGCATTTTTCGACAGGACGCGCCGCACCGCGGCAACGGTTGGATCAGACGATGGCGCGCTACCGGCTGCACTGCAACGGCACCTCCGGAAATTCCTACAAGGTCGCGCTGTATCTGAATTGCGCCGGGCTCGATTGGGAGCCGGTCGGGGTGGATTTCGCCGGCGGCGCGACGCTGGACCCTGGGTGGCGCGAACGACTCAATCCGATGGGAGAAGTGCCGGTGCTCGAGGCGGATGGCACGGCAATGTCGCAATCCGCGGCGATCCTGCTCTGGCTTGCCGAGACCACCGGGCAGTTCGCGCCGGCGCCGGAGCAGCGCTTCGAGGCGATGCGCTGGCTGTTGTTCGACAATCACAAATTCACCAACAACCTCGCGATGCACCGCTTCCAGAACTGCCTGACGCCCAAGCCTGCGGATCCCGCGGTGCTGGCGTTCCTGCGGGCGCGCGCCGAGAGCTCGTTTTCGATTGCCGAGCGGCATCTTGCAAGCCGCGCCTTCATGCTGGGCGCGCGCCCGACCATCGTCGATTTCTCATATGCCGGATATGTCTATTACCCCGCCGCCGAGACCGGCTTCGAGCTTGCCGCCTATCCGGCGATCGACGCCTGGCGCGGCCGGCTTGCGGCGCTGCCCGGCTGGAAGCCGCCCTACGAGCTGATGCCGGTGGGAACGTCGCCGCCGCTAAGGACCGCATAGCGGGACGGCGCGCGTGCGCTACGCCCTGCCGTCAGGATGCGGCGGCCTGGACGTCCGGCGCCGCGAGGCTCTGGTCCGGGCGCGCCGCCGACTGTTCCTTCAGCTCGGCGGCTTTTTCCAGCAGCGCCGCCGCCGTCAGCGGATCGTTGGTGGACTTGGCGAACCGCAACAGCGTCTCCGCCTGACGTACAAGATAGGTTTTACCGATCACGATGTTTCCCCGCGTCTTAAGTGCGACTCGACGCGCCAGCCGGGCGTTTGTTCCGCTGCAATGCAAATAAAGTCGGGGCGGCGACATAGGCACAAGGCCGTAGAGGGTTGAGCGCAGCGAAACCCATCCGCCGCGGACTTCCGTTGTTTCGCGACGGCTCAACCCATCTCTTAGGCGCTTCACTTTTCCCGGAGGCCCGACATCCCGCGCGATTTGGTGCTATGCTCAGCCGGCGATACCGGAGCCCCTCCATGTGGATCTGGCTGATCCTGCAAGTCGCGACGATAGCCTCGATGCCGGCGGCCTATGAGATGGCGCGCGATCGCGGACGGTCGCCGAAAGCCTGGCTTTGGGCGGCTTTCTTTGTCGGGCCGCTGGCGCTGCTCCCGCTTCTCGTCCTGGGCCGGCCGAGCAAGCCGGACATCCTGAACGGCGGCGCGACATGACCTTGATCGCCGGCAAGATCGCGGTCGGCTCGGCGTGGCGCTGCTGACGCTCGGCGTTTTCCCGGACCGGCTGCGCGGCGGCATCATCGCCATCGCGACCTGCATCGCCGCGGCGCTCGCCCTGCATTTCGCCGCGCCATAACCCATCTACGGCCGTTAGGCCGCCAGCGCCCAGTACAGCGCGCCGAACGCAGCGACGATCGCTGCCGAGATCAGCAGCCCCACGACAAACAGCTTCACCGATTCCCAGTATGACAACATCCGCTCCGCCGCGCCCATGCGGCGGTGATAATACAACCACAGGATGTCCGCCCGGAAGCGGACACCGCGCGACCGTCGACCGCCGCCATCCTGACGCCCCGTTTCTCCGCGACACTTCTGGTTCGCGAGAGGAGAAGTCCGTCATGTCGAGACTGGCGGTCGCGTTGGTGCTGGCGCTGGCTGCGACCATGGCGAGCGCGCAAGAACCCCGGTCCGGCCAATCGCAAACGCCGGCCGTGGGAAGCGGGAATGGATCACGGCCGTTTCTGTTCGATGCACGGATGCCTGGCGATGGCTCGCGCGGAAGAGCGATCGCCGAGCAGAAACACCCGAACGCCGGCGCCCTCGTCGTGCCGCCCAAGGCAATCGAGCCTATGCGCGAGCGGTGAACGTGGAAAAGCGCCCGCACCTCAAATTCCGAGCTTGGTAGGATAGGTTGAGCGAAGCGAAACCCGTCATGTCGATTACTGGCGCGACGCGTTTCGCACTTTAAATGCAGACCCGGGTTTGCCGCATTGCCACCAGGGCGTGTGAAGTTATAGGGTCCACTCCGGCAGAGGAGTGTCAGATGAGTATGCATGGACCCTTGCTCGCGATCGCGGCATTCACGCTCCTGAACGTTTGGGAAGGAGCGATCAAGGGATGCACCCAGGCTATCGAAAAGGACGGCGCGGGGGCGATAGAAAAGATTTCCGTCAGGAAGCCTGCCGACCTGCAATCCGGAAACATAGAAAAAGCACATCGTGAAGGGCTTGGCCACAAAGTGGGAGAGGAGGCTGTCAGGCACGGGCTTGAGGACCTGGTCAAGCATCCCAATGACGATGACAAGCGCAAAGACGGGCGCACGAGATAATTTCAGCGGCTCGCAGGACTTCTTGTGCGAAGCCAAGCCGCTTAGGCGGCCTTACTTCATCCGCTTCGAGCTGATGTCGATCGAGTAGATCGGCTTGCCCGCTTCGTCGGTCACCTGCAGCGACCATTCTTCGTCGGGGCGAAACTTGCCGTCGATGTCCTTGAAGATCTCGCCCGCCACCAGCGTGGCTTCGTGCCAAGCAGCTTCATCGTCCCGTAGTTCTTCGCCTGTGGTATCAGGGCTCGGGCGAACGCCGTGCATATGAAAAAAGTATCTCGGCATGTCCTTTGGGCCTTTAGCGGTCAAGTATCGGAAGGAGCTTTGGTTCCGGCCGCTTGAGGAGCTACACCTTTGCCCGGCGGCAGGCGATCTCTCCAACCGGCGCTACACCAGCCCCAAGGCTTTGATCGCCATGCCCGCTATCTGGTGGGGATCGCGGATGCCGCCTCGGCCGATCTCGATGATCTTTTTCGCGACGATCTCGGTCACCGGGTCGTTGCGGTCGACGAGATACAGCGCGCGTAACGCGTCCGCGTAAGCATCATTCAAGACCCGGATATCCTCGGGCCCGAACGACATACCCTGTAGCAATCGATTGATCGGCATCACGCACGCCCCGGACGCCAACGAGAGCACAAACTACGGCGGCCCGCTGCCCGGTTCCCGACAGAGCCCCGCGAACTTTAGTAGCCTGTTGCGGCGTTTCGGCAGCAAGCTCACCGGGCGAGCGGCGGGCTACCGTTCTTCCATCCAATCGGTCTTGTCGCAGTTGAGACAGCGCAGCAACCGAAGGCTTTTGCCCTCGCGGCTGTCCAGAATCGACTGCGGCGCTGCACGTCCGCCGCAGTGCCTGCAGGTGTGCCAAAATGCGGGGCGGCGCGCTCCGGCGCTGTCAGGACTGTTGCTCATGAAGCTGCTCGTGGCCAGCGCCGATTGGAAGCGCGGAAAGCTGCAAGGAGAGGTCATCCAGAGTCGTCTGGCCGTTCGCCACATGAAAATAGAATCGCGCCATGCGATCGCTCCCTGATCAGGCGGGAGCGCAGTAGCGTCTCTCTGTCATCGATATCTGCCGGAGATCGGGGCGATGATGGCCTACGCTACATGCCCGGAGTCCCGCTTGTCTGCCCGATGGCCGACTCTGGAACGGCTAAAGGGGTTGGCACCGGATCCGTGCTACTTTTCCTCAATGCGGATGTTGGCGGGCACCTTGCGGCGATAGTAGCTGGTCCGGCCGCTATCCCACCTCACCTTGATCGCACCATCGGCTTCAACGATGGTGCCGCTCTCGTCCGTATCGACGCGACAGACGCGAACGCCAACGTGCCAGCTTGCTGGAATCCAGTTGCGCTCCGTGTCCGGCTTGGTCATCTACCGGACAGTAGAGCAAAAGCGGCCAGTGCCCTAATCAAAGGGAAGCTGTTTCTCGCGAGGCAATACAGGGAATCCCATCGCCCCCTCCGGTCAGCCGGCAGTGGCGAACCTGAAGACGCAATACCCGACGACGCCGAACAGCAAGGTCATCCAGATCAGCGAAAGTCGGAAACGCAGGGTGTCCTTGTCCATCGGACCAGAAGCCGCTGGGGGTCGGAGGGCACGTTGATCCAGGTCAAGCCATGGCGGCCCACAGCGTCGCGCCGATGGCAGCCGTGATTGCGGTCGAGAGCAGAGGCGCGATGGCTGCCAGCTTGGCCTATTCCCGCTGCGACACGGCCGGCCTCGCGCTTTGCACAACTGGTGCGGTAAGGCGGCCGCCAACCGAGGCGGCCTCAGGAGAGACGCGGGCCTTCGGATTTCGCCTTGACGTTCAGTTTGTACAGCTGCAGCAAACCTACACCGAGTTGCCGCAGATCGTTCCGAAGCGGACCGGGCGGCAATTTTCGGGCGCGGCGAAGCGTGGCTTCGGCCTGTTTTCGCACGGGAGATTCCAGGATTGGTAGCGACTTTTTCATACCCCAAAATTAAACCGCGGCTTCGCAGGCGGTCTGTCGGGCGGCTGACATCTTACTGAATTTTAAGAATCGGATGTTTACGCGGTTACCCGGCTTTATTTGTCCGGCGCAATCGGCGGCGCCGCATTGAGTAGCTGCGCCAGCGCCGTCACGAGCTGCGCTGGCGCGAATGGCTTCGCCAGCATTACGCTGTTCGGCACGCCCTTGGAGGCCCACTCTTCCGCGTGCGCGCCGCTCATGTAGATGATCGGGAAGGTGGGATCGAGATCTCTGGCGCGGTGCGCTATCTCCCAGCCGTCCACCCTACCTGAGAGGTTTATGTCAGTCACAAGCGCGCGGTAGTTGTCCTTGTGCCCGATAAGCAGGGTTATCGCTTCCTCGCCGCTGGCCGCTATCGCTGCCTCAAAGCCCCCATCGGTCAACGCCTCTTCGACGAAAGCTTGCAGCATCTGATCGTCTTCGACGACCAGGATCACTTGCAATTCAGGCACAATGTCTCCCCGGCGCTCCGTTGCGCAGTGGACATCACGCGCAACTGTGGGGAAAGTTCCATGGGCCGGAACTTAAATCACGCGGCCAATCGTAGATCCGTTCTGTGGATGCGGCACAGCGGTTGAGGCCGCTGAAGAAACCGGTCGAAGGTGGATTGGTATCGATGTGACCTACCTTGCAATCCACATCATCGAAGCAAGGCTAGTTAAGGCTTTCACGGCAGCCATAAAGAAAAAATATCAACTGTTCGGCCGTCCCAAAGATGCAAATGATGCGCGCGCTCTCGCTGCACGCGACTGGTTGGAATTTCAAAAATGGGCCGTGTTTAAGCTAAACGGACTTCCAAAAGATCGGCCCGGTGCCGATGGCGGGATCGACGGTATCATTCGCTATCTACTCTACGATATCCCTCGTCCAGATCGCGGCAGGCCGTGGCACTTCAAATATCTTACGGTAAATCATGTTTATTTTCCGCTGGCTAGAAGCAGCGGAAGAATTTTGGAATTGCTCAGAGCCAACAAAGCTAAAGGAGGCGACAGAACTAAGAAGCTGTTTCAGTTCCTAAACGAGATCGGAACGATTGCGCTTAGCAGGCACCTAGGAAGATTGCAGGAGATTGCGGAAGACTCCGCCGACAAGTGGGAGTACGAGGCGAGGGTTGCAAAGCGGTTCGGCTTTGAGCAGCAACTAGAATTGCCAATTCCGTTGCCGCTGCCCGCGCCGAAACAGGCCGCCAACTGAGGCGGCCTCATAGCGCTTCGCGCCATTCCAGCTTTTCACAACTCAGGCAACGGATCAGGCGAAAGGTTTTGCCGTCACGGCTGTCGAGGACCGGCATTGGGGACGTGATCCCGCCGCAACGAGTACAGGGACGCCGCCCCGGTGGTGGCGGCGGCGGCGGTCGCCCGGAATCGCCCGCTCCTAGTTCATCCACCGTGGCCTCGCGTGGTGCTTCGTTTGCTCCCGCCCAGCGCCGGTGTGTACCACGTCGAATGAAGGGCTTCCGCCCGAAACCGGACAAAACCAAGATCGGCTTAGCTGGGCGGCCCAAGTTCGCCCTTTAGCCATCCTTTGTAACTGTCCATGGGGTCGGTTGGCACGCGCTCGGCATGAAGCTCCTCGCACTTCGGGCACTCGAACACCCGGACCTCAAATCCAGGCCCATCTGGCGCGATACGGGCCAGCATCATGCGAATATGACAACGCTTGCACATTGGACGCTCGATCGGAGTTACTGACTGGAGCATGGCCTTCCCCAACTAAGGCGCCCCAACACACCGTGCGCCCCTTTCCTGCCTTAGAGGTTAGTTGCGCGGTTACCTGCCAGTCTGTCGGGCAGGCTACAAAACGGTTCGGGTTTTTTTTGAAAAAGCGAATTAGGCCGCTGCCAAATTCAAACTAGGCCACTTGGGGTCAAAACAGGCCTCTGGAGCGGTCGTGCTTAGGACGGTCGGCGCAGACCGGACGAACTCAACCATCGTTGAATGTTGACGGCATTTTCGCTTAACTCCGCGGCCCTCAATAAAGCCACTCTCTTGGGCCCGGGAGGCGTGGCCTCTGCACGGGTGCGAGCGGCACTCGCCAATTGGGTGAGGCGCTCTGTCACGGAAGTGGTGATTTTTGGCATGATTGGCTCCGCATAACTTGGCGGGAGCACGGGGCTCTCAGTCACCGATAAATGCCGTGATGGGCCGGTGATGTTCGACGGTATGCCTTCCGCGTGCGGTAAGCGACTCAATTGTTGCGCAGAGCAATTAGGCCACTGCGAAATTCAAACCAGGCCACTGAGGGTTAAAACAGGCCAGCACCCGAAATACGGATATATACCCTCTGGACATGTAGAACAAACCCTGATACGGTACTTTCGTTCCACAGACGGAACACATAGCTACTGTCGGGGAGCGGCACATGGCCCAGAAACCATCAAAAATCCGAGAGTTTCAGAAGCGGTTCCCGACTGAGGACGCCTGCCTCACGCACCTCATGCGGACTCGGTTCGGCGAGCGCTTCACCTGCTTCAAGTGTCTCAAAGAGGCAACGTATTACCGGGTCAAGGCGCGCCGCTCATTCGAGTGCGAGCATTGCGGCTATCAGGTGTATCCGACTGCCGGGACGCCCTTCGAAAAGACGCGCACTAGCCTGCGTGACTGGTTCTACGTCATGTTCCTGTTTTGCGAGACGCGGAACGGCGTGGCGGCGAAAGAGGTGCAGCGCCAGCTAGGCGTCACCTACAAAACCGCGTGGCGCATGTGCCGCCTGATCCGGCTCTACATGGGCTATGTTGACGGCGACTACCCCATCGGCGGCCCCGGCAAGATGGTTGAGGCGGATGAGACTTTCATCGGCGGCAAAGACAAGATGGGTGCGGACGACAAGTCCGTGGTGTTCGGCATCATCGAGCGCGGCGGCGACGTTGTAACCCGCCATGTGCAGGATCGCGCCGCCGCTACGATCACGCCTCATATCGTCAGCTTTGTGAAACCGGGATCGCGGATCAGCACTGACGACTGGACCGGCTACAATGCTCTAGTTGAGCGTCACGGTTACGACCATGCGACGGTCAACCACTCTGCGAAAGAATATGTCCGCGACGACATTCACACCAACTCAATCGGGTCGTTCTGGTCGCAGGTGAAGCGCGGGATCAACGGGACTTACGTTTGGGTTTCGAAGAAGCACTTGCAGACTTACCTGCGCGAGTTCGAGTATCGCCATAACTTGTGGCGTCAGCCTGCTTTGATGTTCGAACTTTTGTTACAGGCATTTCCGAAGGTTCGGGTTGAGTGACCATCGCCTGCAAGAGTTGATCAAACCGTTTTGACTTTTGCTTCATTATCTTTCTCTGCTCGCTATCGGATTAACAGGAGGGGCCATCAATTCCGGCGGCGGCTTTAGGCTTGATGCAGGCAACCCAAATTCATCGGGGATGCGTGATAGCCAAAATCCATTGGGGAGGCCCTTCATGTCATCGACCCGTGACTCCGGCACGATGAATGTTATTTCGAAAATCTTAGAATTTATAATGCTGGTGTTTCTGAGGACTACAGCGGCAAAGACCGGGAAATTATCCTTGCAACACATCAAGTTGCATCCCATGAAACTGGACCGCATAAGATTTACTCCTTCGAGTATGACCAGTGCGGGACCCACAAGCTCACACCGGTCAAATGTCTTGTTCTCAATCACGGGATTAACGCGAGAAACAAGGTCTCCTATTTTTATGCGCCTTCGCACAAAGTTTTCGTCGAGTGGATTCACCCCCTCTCCGGGAGAAGCCATCATTTTCGTCCATCGTGCTTGAGCGTACCAAAAGTACCCTCTGGCTACGATCCAGAAAATAAATGCGTTTAGAACCGCGCCGACCAATCCCGCCATTACCCATGAGAAGGGCGCGTACTGTGCAAAGATTCCAGCCGCCCAAGTAGCCCAGCCCGTCACAGCTGCACCGATGAGCATCCACGCCGAGCCTGCGATCCAGGTAACAAAATCCCAGTGGCCGAATAACTTGCCCCCAATCCAGCGCAATATTCCGAGCATTGCCCAATCTCCGATAAAGACCCACTGAGTCTAGGGGTAGAGGGCAGTTGTGTACCACAATTCATGGTTACATGTCCTCAGGGTATATAGCTGCCGAAATATTTTTGAGAACATATTGCGAACGGAGAACAAATAGAGTACAGTGCTCCGGACTGCTTGATTCAGGCTGCCGCCGTTTGTCCCGCTAGCGAATCCTCGCCATAAGGAGCATCACCCATGTCCGTTTCCGCCCTGCGTATCGTCGAAGGATCCTCCATGGACAAGACCAAGGCCCTGACGGCCGCGCTCTCGCAGATCGAGCGGCAGTTCGGCAAGGGCTCGGTGATGAAGCTCGGCAAGAACGACCGCTCGATGGACATCGAGACCATCTCGTCGGGCTCGCTCGGGCTCGACATTGCGCTCGGTGTCGGCGGGCTGCCGAGGGGCAGGGTGGTCGAGATTTACGGACCGGAATCGTCAGGAAAGACCACGCTGGCGCTGCATACGGTAGCGGAGGCGCAGCTGAAGGGCGGCATCTGCGCCTTCATCGACGCCGAGCACGCGCTCGATCCGGTCTATGCCCGCAAGCTCGGGGTCAATGTCGACGAGCTCCTGATCTCGCAGCCCGACCATGGCGAGCAGGCGCTGGAGATCGCCGACACGCTGGTGCGCTCCGGCGCGGTCGACGTGCTGGTGGTGGATTCGGTCGCCGCGCTGGTGCCGCGCGCCGAGCTCGAGGGCGACATGGGCGACGCGCTGCCCGGCCTGCAGGCGCGGCTGATGAGCCAGGCGTTGCGCAAGCTCACCGCCTCGATCAACAAGTCCAACACCATGGTGATCTTCATCAACCAG
>C688J35102_120989604_pt1 | contig 12102 bp, 11 predicted proteins | sample HopSoiMetagenom2_FD_35102 | JGI IMG/M metagenome (IMG submission 35102)
CCTCGGCTTCCGGCGTGTTCGGCCTGAAGCCGAGCCGGGCCCGGACCCCGCAAGGTCCCGATCGCGGCGAAGGCTGGGGCGGATTTTCCTGCGGGCACGTGGTGAGCATCAGCGTGCGCGACAGCGCGGCGATGCTGGACGCCATCCATGGCGCGGAGCCGTCGAGTCCCTATGTCGCTCCTCCCCCTGAACGGCCTTATGCGCAGGAAGTGGCGCGCGATCCTGGAAAACTGCGCATCGCATTCACCGACCGCTCGCCCTACGGCGATGCCATCGATGCCGAGATCTCCGCCGCGGTGCGCGACGTCGCTCACATGCTGGATCGCCTCGGTCACGATGTCGAGGAACGCGCACCCGTGCTGCCTGCCGACCCGGCCGATGTGATGACGATGATCGTCGGCGCCAATACCGCGTTCACCGTTCGCGCGGCGGAACAGCGTTTCGGGCGCGAGATGGGCGGAAACGATTTCGAGAATTTGACGCTGGCGAGCGCGAGCAACGCAGGGAAGCTGAGCGCAACGGATTATGTCGCCGCGCAGCAAGGCGCCTTCCTGATCCTGCGCAGCCTGGCGACTTTCTTCCAGAGCTGCGACGTGTTCCTGTCGCCGACGCTGTGCGCGCCACCGCTCAGGATCGGCGAACTCGACACCATGTCGGAAGATCTATCGCATATCGGGCCGATCCTGCGCCGCTACATACCGGGCACCAGCATGTTCAACATGTCGGGGCAGCCGGCGATGTCGGTGCCGCTGGCCTGGAATGCCGCCGGCCTGCCGCTCGGGATGATGTTCGCCGCGCGGCTCGGCGACGAGGCCACCTTGTTCCGTCTTGCCGCCCAGCTCGAGCGGGAGCGGCCGTGGAAGGACAGGCGCCCGCCGCTTTGCGCTTAAAAAAGCCACAGCCAGGCGGATAAAGTCGGAGCTGGCGCCGCCCATCTGGAGACTATCGTCTTGAGCGAAAACGATCCCACCGATCACGCGCTTGCGGCGATCGCAAGCATCCTCGACAAGCCGGAAGCGCCGACGGTGCCGGATGCTCCCGCCGCTTCCGAGAAGCCCGAGGCGGTCGATCCTGTTGGTCCCGTGGAGGCCGACGGTTACTTCAAAATCGGCCCGGGTCCCCTGGCGGCGATCCGTTTCAAATGGTCGGTGCGGCGCGACGACAACGGTGAGTATTTCGTCGACGAGACCATCGGCGACGCCTCGGCCCCGATCAGCAGCGGACCGATGACCGGAGAAGCCGCGGTCAAATTCGTCGACGAACGCGAGCGCGAGGCGCGGCAGCGCTTCGAGGTCATCAAGCGCGACATGGCCGCACGGGACGTGGCGGGATAAGGCGCCTAGCTGCTACCCGCCGAGCGCCGCCGAGTATTCATCGTCGGTGACCTGTTCCATCCAGGTCACATGGGTGCCATCCAGCGATTCGTGCATCGCAATGTGAACCATGCCGTTGTTGGGCGAGGCGCCGTGCCAGTGTTTTTCGCCGGGCGGAATCCACACCGTATCGCCCGGGCGGATTTCCCGGATCGGGCCGCCCTTGGTCTGCACCCGTCCGACGCCGGAGACGACAAACAGCGTCTGCCCCAAGGGATGGGTGTGCCATGCCGTGCGCGCACCGGGCTCGAACGCGACCCGCGCCGAGTTGACCCGCGCCGGTGCCGGCGGCGTGTTGATCGGATCCTGCCACACCGTGCCGGTGAACCAGTCGCTCGACGCGCGGCGCGTCGGCCGCGACCCTGCGAGATAGATATCCATGGCGTTGCCTCTGTTGTTGACGGGAGCTTACTTCTTGGTGGCGGCGTAACGCGCCTTGGTGTCGGCATTCATCGGATACAGTCCCGGCAGCGCGGCACCGCCTTCCACTTCCCTCACGATCCAGGCTTCCATCCGCTCCTGCTCCGCGCCTTCGGCGAGGATGAGGTCGAGAAACGCTTTCGGGATCACCACCGCGCCGTCCTGATCGGCGACAATGATATCTTCCGGAAAAACCGCCACGCCGCCGCAACCGACCGGCTCGCCCCAGCCGACGAAGGTGAGGCCGGCAACCGATGGCGGCGCCGCATAGCCATCGCACCACACCGGCAGCCCGGTGCCGAGCACACCTTCGAGATCGCGCACCACGCCGTCGGTGACGAGTGCGGCCACGCCGCGCTTGACCATGCGCGCGCACAGGATGTCGCCGAAGATGCCGGCATCCTTGACGCCCATGGCATCGACGACGGCAATGCAGCCCTGCGGCATCGCCTCGATCGCCGTGCGGGTCGAGATCGGCGATGACCAGGATTCCGGCGTGGCGAGATCTTCGCGCGCCGGCACGAAGCGCAGCGTGAACGCTTCACCGACCAGCCGCGGCTGGCCCGGCCGAAGCGGCCGCGAGCCGCGCATCCAGACGTTCCGCAGCCCCTTCTTGAGCAGCACGGTGGTGATGGTGGCGGTGGTGACGCGCGATAGCGTGGCGATCGCTTCAGGGCTGAGTGGCATTGGAAAGTCTGCTCCAGGACAATTGAGGCGCGCATCTTGCGGGGCGCGCGGGGCGCGTCAAGGGGTGCCTCAATTAATTGAAGTCGCGGTACTAATTCAGCGCAAGGCGGATTCCACTTGCCGGCCAAACGCGCTATGGCTGAAGCTCTTATTCGATGGCTTTGAACTCATGGCAACTACCCTCTCCCCGCCCCGCATCCTGCCCAGTGGCGACAGCGCCATCACGGTGGAGTTCAGCCGGAACATCGATGATGAAGCCAACCGGCGGGTGTTGGCGCTCGACCGAGTGCTAGCGGACCAAGCCATCGCCGGCGTGACAGAGGCGGTGCCGACCTATCGCTCGCTGCTGGTGCATTACGATCCCGTCCAGATCGGCTTCAATGCGCTCGGCGAAAAGCTCTTGGCGCTCGCGCAGCGACCGGTACCGCCGACGCTCGGCACGCGGCGATGGCGCATTCCGGTCTGTTACGGCGGCGAGCACGGCATCGACCTGGAAGACGTCGCAAAAGCGCTTGAGACGACGCCCGAGGATATCGTGGCGCGGCATATCGCCGGCGACTACCGCGTCGCCATGATCGGGTTTACCCCAGGGTGGTCGTATCTGAGCGGCCTGGAAAGCTTCCTGCACATGCCGCGGCGGCAGAACCCGCGTCTATTGACGCCAGCCGGCACGGTTTCGATCGGCGGCGTGCAGACCGGCATCCAATGCCTCGCCGGTCCGAGTGGCTGGCACCTGCTCGGACGCACGCCGGTCAGGACCTATCAGCTTCATCGAGACCCGATCTTCCTGCTCGAGCCCGGCGATGCGGTGACGTTTTCCGCAGTCGATGCCGCAACTTTTGCCGAGCAGGACAAGGCCGCCGACGCGGGCGAGATCATAGCAGAGCTGACGGCGTCATGAGCGAGCTCGTCGTCACCGCCATTGGGCCCGCGAGCTCCGTGCAGGACCGCGGCCGGCCGGGCGCGCAGCGCTACGGCCTGGTGCCGAGCGGCGCGATGGACCGGCTGGCGCTGGCGGTCGCAAACTGCCTGCTCGGCAATCCAATGTTTGCGGCCGCGATCGAGGTCGGCCCGCTCGGCGCGATCTTTACCGCACGCGGCGGCGCCGTGCGCATGGCGCTGGCGGGGGCGGCCCGCGGTGCCGACGTCGGCAAACGCGCGGTGGCGTTCGACACCTCCATGACATTGGCGGATGGTGAAAGCCTGACGCTCGGTTTCGCGCGCGGCGGCAGCTTCAGCTATCTCGCGATCGAAGGCGGCGTACAGGGCGAGCCGATGTTCGGCAGCCTTTCCGTCAACGCCCGCGCCGGCCTGGGCAGCCCCTATCCGCGTCCGCTGCAGGCCGGCGACACGCTGCAGGTGGCGGCGGCGAGCGGCGCCGCCGAGCGGGCCATCGACCTGCCCGCCCCGACGGACGCGCCGATCCGCGTCGTCATGGGGCCGCAGGACGACGAGTTCGGCGACGCCACGGAGCTGTTTCTCGGCAGCGAATGGAAAATCTCTGCCACCAGCGACCGCATGGGTTATCGCCTCGAAGGCCCGATGATCAAACACCTTCATGGTCACAACATCGTCTCCGACGGCACCGTGAACGGCAGCATCCAGGTGCCCGGCAACGGCGCGCCGATCGTGCTGATGCCGGACCGCGGCACCAGCGGCGGCTATCCCAAGATTGCGACCGTGATATCAGCCGATTTCGGCAGGTTTGCGCAGACCCCGGCAGGCCGTCCATTTCGTTTCAAAGCGGTCGGCATCGCCGAGGCGCAGGCGGAGGCGCGAAAATTTGCCGACCTGCTTCGCGCCCTGCCCGATCGCGTCTACGATCTTCGCAGTTCCGTTCTCGATCTCGACGCGCTGCAAAGCGCCAACGTTGCCGGAGCCGCCGTCAATGCGACTGACGCGCGGACCTGGCAAATCCAGGTGCAGGACTAGCCTGCCGTTCACAACAAGCGGATGCCATCATGACCATCGATCTGAATTGCGATCTCGGCGAAAGTTTCGGGCCTTGGGAAATGGGCAATGACGCCGCCATGATCGAGCTTGCCACCTCGGTCAACATCGCCTGCGGCTATCATGCCGGCGACGCCGACATCATGCGCAAGACCGTGGAGCTCGCCAAGGCGCGCGGGGTCAGCATCGGCGCGCATCCCGGCTACCGCGACCTCCACGGCTTCGGGCGCCGGCCGATGCCCGGCATGAAGTCTTCGGAGGTCGAGAACCTGGTCGCCTACCAGATCGGCGCGCTGCAGGCGATCGCCACCGCCGCGGGCCACAAGGTGACGCACGTCAAGGCCCACGGTGCGCTCTCCAACGTCGCCTGCGACGACGACATGACCGCGCGCGCGATCGCTTCTGCGATCAAGGCGGTCGATCCGAACCTCGTCTTTGTCGTGCTGGCCAATTCACGACTGGTGCAGGCCGGCGAAGCCGCCAACCTGCCGATGGTGCACGAGGTGTTCGCGGACCGCGCCTATGAGGACGACGGCTCGCTGGTGTCGCGCCGCAAGCCCGGCGCCGTACTGCATGACGCGAAGGAGATCGCCGAGCGCGTGGTGCGGATGGTGCAGGATGGCGCGGTGGTGTCGGTGACCGGCAAGGTCATCAAGATGCGCACCGACACGGTTTGCATTCACGGCGACACGCCGGGCGCGGTGGACATCGCGCGCGGCGTCCGCGCCGCATTGAAGCAGGCCGGAATCGAGGTGGCGCCGTTCAAGGTCGCCGAGTGACCGTTCAGAACGGATGGATCGACAGCGTGCCGAACACCACGGCCGCGATCATGGCGAGAGACCCATAGAGCGCGGCGGTATGCAGCCCCTGTCCGGTCCGCCGCGACAGCGAACGGGCATGAAAGTGCAGACGGGCTTCCGCCGACAGTTCGCGCATGGTCGATCTCCAACGCCGCATGTGCACTAGAGAAAGGCCGATCGGGACGAAGTGCAAGCCTTCGCCGGAAATAGCGACATCACTTCCGCTGACGACTCGGTGAACAGGAGAAAATTTCTCCCTGGCGATTCAACGCGAGAATTTTATTCGCTCAAATTTGCCTCGGATCTGACGGACTCAGTACACGTCCTGCTGGAACCGGCCTTTCTTCTTTAGGTCGGCGACGAACAGCACCGCCTCGTCGATTGATCGCGCGCCGAACTGGGCGACGATGTCGACCAGCGCGCGCTCCACATCCTTCGCCATCCGCTTGGCGTCGCCGCAGATATAGACGGCGGCGCCTTCCGCCAACCAGCTCCATAACTCCCGGCCAACCTCTCGCATGCGGTCTTGGACATAGAATTTCTTTTCGCCATCGCGCGACCACGCCAGCGACAGCCGCGTCAGCAGGCCCGCGGTCTTCATGGCGTTGAGCTCGTCGCCGTAGAAGAAATCGCAGTCGCTGCGCTGGTGGCCGAAGAACAGCCAGTTCTTGCCCGTGGCGCCGGTGGCGCGGCGGTCGTGCAGGAAGGCGCGGAACGGTGCGATGCCGGTGCCCGGCCCGATCATGATGATCGGCGTTTTTGGGTTTTCGGGCAGCGCGAAGCCGTGCGCCTTCTGGATATAGACCTTTACCTGATCTCCCGGCTGGATGCGCTCGGCCAGGAATGTCGAGGCGAGCCCAAGCCGCTTGCGCTTGCCGACCACGTAGCGCACGCAGTCGACGGTCAGCGACAATTTGCCGGGAGTGGCATTGTGCGAGGACGAGATCGAATAGAGCCGCGGCTGCAGCGGTTCCAGCGCCTCGACAAACGCCTCGGGGTGCGGCCGCGCGCCGGAAAATTTCTGCAGCGCCGCCATCACGTCAAGGGTCGCGGCATCGCCGTCTGGATCCTCGCCCTGCGCCAGCGCGCGCGCGTTCTCGCGCTGCTTGCCTCCCGTAATGAAGGAGAGCAGCTCGAACAGGCTGTCGGGTGCCGGCGCCAGCGATACCTCATCCTGCAACACCTCGCGCAGCGTCCTGCCGCGCACCTTGGTGGTGTGCGCGGCGCCGAGCAGCGCGATGACCTGGTCGACATGGCCGAGATGGTTGCGCGCGAAGATGCCGAAGGAGTCGCCGACCACGTAATCGAGCCCGCAGCCGGAAAGGTCGAAATCGATATGCCAGGTCTCTTTTTCGGAGCCGGGCTTGTTGAGCAGGCGGCGCGATACAAAGGTTGCCGCTGCCGGATTCTCGCGCGAACGCCCCGGCTCGACCACGGGAGCGGCCGCTACGACGGACGCCGGAGACGGGCTTGCCGCAGCAGCCGGCGCCTTCTCCAGCTCCTCATGGAGCGCCTTGAGCATCCGCGCGGTTTCTTTGCCGCCGGGAATGCAAAGATTGAGCCGGCCTTCGGCCTTGCTTGCAATGGCGTCTGAATAGTCGTTGCAATTATAACCGCACTGTCCGCAGTCCTGCTGCGCCATCGCCGCCATCATGCGCCGGCGCAACGGCCGGCCTGCGGCGAGCTTCATGCGCTCGGCAATCGGCATGGTCTGATCATGCCATGGCGCCTCGCCATCGTCGGCGTCGCCCGCCGGCGCCGGCAGCAGGCTCGCGCCTTGCTCTGCCGACAGCGGCATCGGGGCATCGGTGGACAACAGCCCCGCAAAGAATCCGTTCAGCCAGGAGCGCTGCGCTTCGGAGAACGGCGCGCTGGAGGGAATGATCTCGATTCCGGGCGGCGGCGTTATCTGGTTCATGATGACACCTCTGCTTCGGCCAGTTTGCGCAACGTTTCGCCGGGATGGCGGCGAGCAAAGCTCAGGAAGGTTTCATCGGCGGAGCCGCGATGCGAAAGATACGCCTTGAGCAGTTTTTCGATCGTCTTCGGCGTGTCCTCCGCCTTGACGTCATGGAAGACTTCCTGCCCAAGATCGGCGTTCGGGCCAAAACCGCCGCCGGCGAACAGGTGGTAGCCTTCGACGGTATCGTCCCCCTCCCCGACCGGCACCTTTGCGGCGATCAGGCCGATGTCGCTGATGTAGTGCTGCGCGCAGGAATGGTGACAGCCGGTGAGATGAATGTTGAGCGGCGTATCAACCTCGACCCGCGGCTCGCACCAGTCGGCAATCGCGCCGGCATGCCGCTTGGTGTCGGAGGCGGCGAACTTGCAGCCGGCATTGCCGGTGCAGGCGATCAGCCCGGCGCGGAGCTGGGACGTCCTGACCGCAAGCCCCGTCGCCTCGATCGCGGCGACGGCGAGTGCGACGTTGTCGTCGCGCACGCCGGACAGCAGAAGATTCTGCCAGACCGTGAGGCGGAGCTCGCCGTCGCCAAGATTCCGGGCGATCCCGGCCAAGCCGCGCATCTGCTCGCAGGTGATCCTGCCGAGCGGCAATGACACGCCGACCCAGTTAAGCCCTTGCTGCTTCTGCCGGTGCACGCCGATATGCGCCGTTCGGTCGAAGGCAGGCCGCGGCGCCAGCGCTTCCGGGGGCACGCGGGTCAACGCTTGGCCAAACTTCCCCTCGACGAACGCGAGAAACTTTTCCATGCCCATGCCGTCGATCACGTATTTCAGCCGCGCCTTCAGCCGGTTGGTGCGGTCGCCATGGTCGATGAAGACCCGCACGATCGCGTCCGCCACCTTGGTGGCATCCGCCGGCTTGACGATGATGCCGGTCGCTTTTGCGAAATCCTTATGCCCGGTGATGCCGCCGATCCCGAGGCGAAACCAGACGCCGGGCTCGACGCCAAATCCGTCCCTGACCTCGACGGCCGCGAAGGCGATGTCGTTGGTATCTTCCAGCACCGCGACCCTGCCGGCGCCATCGAAAGCGACGTTGAATTTTCGCGGCAGGCCATACAGCGAGCGGTCGTTCAGGATGTGAAAGTGCCATTCCCGCGCATAGGGCCGGGTATCGAGCAGCTCCTGCGGATCGATGCCTGCGGTGGGTGTGCCGGTGACATTACGGATGTTATCGGCGCCGGAGCCGCGCGAGCAGAGCCCCAGATCCTGGATGCCTTCGATGATTTCGACCGCGTGCTTCGGTGGTATTTCGCGGAACTGAAGATTGGCGCGGGTGGTGACATGGCCGTACGGTCCGCATAGCCGCTCCGCGAGATCGGCCAGGCCGGCCATCTGCCAGTGCTTGATGACGCCGTTCGGGATGCGCAGCCGGCACATGTAGGAATCCTGCGCCGGCGCCACGTAGAACAGGCCGTGATAGCGCCAGCGGAAATTGTCCGCGGCTGACGGCGCCGCCTTGCCGAGCGCCTGCTGCTTCAGCCGCGCATAGGCGTCGAAGGGATGCTCCTCGCGCTTGAATTTTTCCTGATCGGCAAGTTTCTTGCCGCCGGCGAGCAGGCGATCCTGCGCCTTGAGATGCGGCGCATCGGGGCCCGACGGCTCGGCGGCGGCTTTCGCCTGCGGGCCGCCAAGGCCGCGACCGACGCGGCTGATCTGCAGGCCGGAGGTAAAACCTTCGAGATAGCGCTTCTGCTCGTCGCTGAAGTCGATGGAGAGGGTTTCGATTTTCATGGTCGGCGACGAAGCTCCTGCTGCCACGCGGTGGCTCAACGGGTTGGATGGCCCGCCAGCGGAAATCACGATTCTCCGCGAACGGTCCGATCAGCCTCGTTGCTGCGGAAATCCATCTTGGACTAAGCCCACGGCATCCGCGCCGCTTGGCTGCACTGCAACATTCAAGTTGTGTGCCAGCGCGTTTGCTGAGCTAATATGTGTGATATCAATGTGTTGCAGAGAGCGTTAGGAACTCGGAGGTTAGCTCCCACCCGATTCTCAGGCACCAAGCCTAAAAACTAATCCGCCCGTGATGCCGACCCTCAAGGTAATCGGCGAGCGATTTTGAACGCCGCTAGATAGGTCGGGAGGTCGTTCCCATCAAACGCCGGCCCGGCGAAAGCGCCGAGGGGGTCTGAGCCGGTCTGGCCGGCGCCGGCCTCGCCGCCCAACGCGGCATCGTAGAGATCGGGCCGGAATACGGCCTTGGCGGCTTTGAGCGCGTCGGGACCGAGCGACGCCTGGCCCCAGCGCACCATCTGCGCATAGAGCCAGGCGGCCTGCCGCGGGTCGGGCCGCTCGGCGTCGTCGCGTCCGAGCACGAGATACCGGCTGCTTTCCCTCATCGCGCCGTCGGGTGAAATCTTCAGCCAGCCCGCCAACGTGCGCTGGATGATTTCGGCGGGCACGCCGACCCGTTGCGGTTGCGCCAGCATGTCTGCGACCGCCGCGCGATTGTCCCGGTGCTTGATGAACCCGACCGCCCGATGATGCGCGCGGATCAGCGCGGCGAGCACCTCCGCATTCTTCTCGGCCCAGTTGCTGCGCACGGCCAGCACCTTTTCAGCGGCGCATACCAGGATGTCGGAAACGAAATGCAGGATATGGCCTTTGCCCAGATCGACCGCGATCGAATTCCAGGGCGCGCCGACGCAGAACGCGTCGACATGGCCGCTGGCGAGGCTGTCCACCATATAGGGCGGCGGCAGCACCACCATCCGCACGTCCTCGTCGGGATCGACGCCGCCTGCCGCCATCCAGAACCGCAGCTGATAATTGTGGGTGGAGAACGGAAACGTCATCCCGAAGGTCAGCGGTTCGGCATAGCTTTTGCGCCGCGCCGCCACCACCCTGGAAAGCGCCAGCGCCGTCGCCATCGGATCGAAGCGGTCGCCCTCGATCTCGCCCATGATCGCGGCGTGAAGCGCCGGCGACACCGTGATCGCGTTGCCGTTGAGGCCGAGATTGAACGGCGCCACGATCGGCACCTTGACGTGGCCTAGACCTAAGCTGGAGGCGATCGCGACCGGCGCCAGCAGGTGCGCGGCATCGAACAGACCGATATTGAGCTTGTCGCGGACGTTCGACCATGACACTTCGCGCACCAGGGTGACGTCGAGTCCTTCCGCCGCCGCAAACCCCTTGTCGACCGCGACGATCAGCGCCGCCGCGTCGACCAGCGGAATGAAGCCGATGCGAAGCGGATGGCCGGTCATTTCAAAAGCTCCGAGGCGGTCACGATCGACTGGGCGATCTCGCCGATCTTCTTCTTCTCGCGCATCGCGGTGGAGCGCAGCAGCACATAGGCCTCGTCTTCGGTGAGGCCCTTCAGTTTCATCAGGATGCCCTTGGCGCGGTCGATGATCTTGCGGTCCTCCAGCGCCGATTTGGTGCGCTCGAGTTCGTCCTGCAGCTTCGCGAAGGCATTGAAGCGGGAGATGCAGAGATCGAGGATCGGTTTGACCCGCTCCTTCTTCAGGCCGCCGACGATATAGGCGGACACGCCGGCATCAACCGAGGCCTGGATCGAGGCGGTATCGCTCTGATCCACGAACATCGCGATCGGCCGCCGCACCGCGCGGCTGACCTGGAACATCTGCTCCAGCACGTCGCGGCTGGGGTTTTCCAGATCGATCAGGATCACATCCGGATCGAGCGCATAGATCCGAGCCAGCAGATTGTGCATCTCGCTGATATGGGTGACGCCGGCGAAGCCGGCCTCGCGCAGCCCCTCTTCCAGGATCGCCGCCCGGATCGGGCTTTCATCGACGATGACGATCTTGGGGGACGGATCGGCGGCCATGGGCACTCGCATTCAGCCCCTTCATCAATAGCACGCAGCAGCCGGCCATAAACCCTTGTAATTATGGTCAATTGGGACTAGCTCCTGCCCATCCATCAGGCAGATCAGACATGCAGCAGGCGGCCGCGCCCAAATTCAGCTTTGTATCCTTGGGTTGCCCCAAGGCGCTGGTGGATTCCGAGCGCATCATCACCAGGCTGCGCGCCGAGGGCTACGAGCTCGCGCGCAAGCACGATGGCGCCGATCTCGTCATCGTCAACACCTGCGGCTTTCTCGACAGCGCGAAACAGGAATCGCTCAGCGCCATCGGCGAGGCGATGTCGGAAAACGGCAAGGTCATCGTCACCGGCTGCATGGGCGCCGAGCCCGAGCAGATCGAGGCGGCCTATCCGAACGTGCTGTCGATCACCGGCCCGCAGCAATATGAAAGCGTTCTGGATGCGGTGCATCGCGCGCTGCCGCCGCTGCACAACCCGCATCTCGATCTGATGCCGCCGCAGGGCATCAAGCTGACGCCGCGCCACTACGCCTACTTGAAGATTTCCGAAGGCTGCAACAACCGCTGCAGCTTCTGCATCATCCCGAAACTGCGCGGCGACCTGGTGTCGCGGCCCGCCAATGACGTGCTGCGCGAGGCGGAAAAACTTGTGAATGCCGGCGTTAAGGAGCTGTTGGTGATTTCGCAGGACACCTCGGCCTACGGTGTCGACCTGAAATATGCGGCGAGCCCCTGGAAGGACCGCGAGGTCCGCGCAAGATTCATCGATCTTACGCGCGAGCTCGGCGAATTCGGCGCCTGGGTGCGTCTGCAATATGTGTATCCCTACCCGCATGTCGACGAGGTGATCGGGTTGATGAACGAGGGCAAGGTGCTGCCCTATCTGGACATTCCGTTTCAGCACGCCAGTCCCGAGATCCTGAAGGCGATGCGCCGCCCGGCGGCGCAGGACAAGACGCTGGCGCGCATCAAGAAGTGGCGCGAGCAATGCCCGGAGCTGGCACTGCGCTCGACCTTCATCGTCGGCTTTCCCGGCGAGACCGATTCCGACTTCGCCTATCTGCTGGACTGGCTGGACGAGGCCGAAATCGATCGGCTCGGCTGCTTCAA
>C688J35102_120989602_pt1 | contig 12097 bp, 11 predicted proteins | sample HopSoiMetagenom2_FD_35102 | JGI IMG/M metagenome (IMG submission 35102)
GTCAATGCTTCGCGCAATGATTTACCATTTATATCGGTCGTATGCGACGCGCCAAGCAGAGCGATGATCTGATCCACTAACCCGAGTTCGTTGCGGGCAAAGATCCCGAACGAGTCGCCAACGACATAGTCTAGACCGCTGCCACGAAGCTCGAAATCGACGTGCCAGGTTTCCTTTTCGGACCCTGCCTTGTTGAGCAAACGGCGCGACACAAACGTTGCAGCCACTGGGTTATCCCGCGAACGCCCGGGTTGGTCAGCGATCCGGGCTGGCGCAGCCGCAGGCAACAGCGGCCCAGGTCGAGAGACAGGAGGCGCTTGGTCCAGCTCCTCGTGCAGCGCTTTGAGCATCCGAGCGGTTTGCTTGCCGCCGGGTACGCAGAGGTTGAGACGCGCCTCCACCCTGCTCGCGATCGCCTCCGAATAGTCGTGGCAGTTGTACCCGCACTGGCCGCAATCCTGCTGCGCCATTGCAGCCATCATCCGGCTGCGCAGCGGGTGACCTTCGGCGAGCTTCATGCGCTCGGCAATCGGCATTGTCTGGTCGTGCCAGGGTGCATCCGAGCTCTCAGTTTCCACGGTGGTGGCTTGCACGACCGGGGTACCCTGCTCTATTGCCGGCGACGATAATCCATCCCCTGACAGCAACCCGGCAAAGAAGCCGTTGAGCCACGAGCGTTGTGCTTCGGAAAACGGCGCGCTGGACGGGATGATCTCGACCTTTGCAGGCCGCGTCATCTGATTCATGTGGCGGCCTCCGCGTCCGCCAGCCTGCGCAAGGCTTCGGCATCGTACCGGCGCGCAAATGTCAGGAACCGCTCGTCCGGTGAGGCGCGGTGAACCAGATAGGCTCGCAGCAACTTCTCGACGGTTTTTGGGGCATCCTCGGCTTTGATGTCGCGATAAACCTCCTGCCCGAGATCGGCGTCGGGGCCAAATCCACCACCAGCGAACAGGTGATAGCCCTCCACGCTATCGTCCCCCTCACCCACAGCGACCTTGGCGGCGATCAGCCCGATATCGCTGATGTAGTGCTGTGCGCAGGAATGATGGCACCCGGTAAGATGAATGTTCAGAGGCGTGTCGATCGGAACCCGCGACTCGCACCAATCCCCTATCTCGCCGGCATGACGCTTGGTATCGGATGCCGCGAATTTGCAGCCGGAATTACCGGTGCAGGCGATCAGACCCGCGCGAATCTGCGTTGCCTTGGTCGAAAGTCCGATCGCTTCGATCGCCGCCGCCGCTACTGCGACGTTCTCGTCGGGCACGCCGGAAATCAAAAGATTCTGCCACACCGTAAGCCGGATATCGCCGTCGCCGAGATCGTTTGCGATCTTTGCCAGCCCACGCATCTGGTCGCAGGTCATCTTTCCTACCGGCAGCGCGACTCCGATCCAGTTCAGACCGGCCTGTTTCTGGCGGTGAACGCCAATATGCGCCATGCGGTCGGAAGCCGCTCGGGGCTCAAGCGCCTCCGGCGGAACGCGGGTAAACGCGTGACCCAGCCTTTCCTCGACAAACACCAAAAATCGTTCGATGCCGATCCGATCGATGACATATTTCAAACGAGCCTTCAGCCGGTTCGTGCGATCGCCGAGTTCGATGAATATTCGCACGATGGCATCGGCGACTTTGGTCGCCTCGGCGGGCCTGACCACAATACCAGTCGCCTTCGCAAAATCCCTATGGCCGGTGATGCCTCCAATACCTAAGCTAAACCACACGCCAGGTTCGACGCCGTATCCGTCCTTCACCTCGACTGCCGCGAAAGCGATATCGTTGGTGTCTTCAAGGACGGCAATTCGCCCCGCTCCATCGAAGGCGACGTTGAACTTGCGTGGCAGTCCCGTCAGCGAGCGGTCGTTGAGAACGTGATAATGCCACGCGCGGGCATAGTCGCGGGTATCGATCAGTTCCTGAGGATCGATTCCAGCGGTCGGCGTGCCCGTGACGTTGCGAATGTTGTCAGCGCCGGAGCCGCGCGAACACAGGCCAAGGTCCTGAATGCCTTCGATCAATGAAACCGCATGTTTCGGCGGGACTTCGCGAACCTGCAGATTGGCTCGAGTGGTGACGTGGCAATACGGCCCGCATAGGCGCTGGGCAAGATCGGCGATGCCTGAGAACTGCCAATGCTTGATGATGCCGTTGGGCATCCTCAGGCGGCACATGTAGGAGTCCTGGGTCGGCGCGACATAAAACAGGCCGTAGTAACGCCAGCGAAAGTTATCCGCAGATGATGGGGCTGTGTTCTCGTGGGCCTGCTGGGTTAGACGGTGATAGGCGTCGAACGGGTGTTGTTCACGCTTGAACTTTTCCTGGTCCGAAAGTTTCTTGCCCGCCGCGATGACCGTATCCTGCGCGACAATGTGCGCGGCATCCGGCCCGAGGGCTTCCGGCCTCACTTTGCTTGCGCTCGCCCGGCCAAGGCTTTGTCCAATCCGATTGAGTTGCAGGCCGGTGGTAAAACCTTCGAGGTATCGTTTCTGCTCGTCCGTAAAGTCGGCGACGGTTTCGATCATCATGACGCTGACGAAGCTCCTGCAGCCACCTCCGTGGCTTCAACGGTGGAATGTGTGTGCCGCCCAAATCGACTCGGCACTTCAAGCCGGCCTGATTAAGAGAGCGGTCCACCAGCCTCGTTGCTGCGGAAGTCCATCGTGGACGTGGGCCAGCGATCTGCGGCGACCGACCCGCAGTGCAACATACAAGTTGTGTGCCACGCGGGAGGGCGCTGCTATTTCTTGCTATTTCAATGGTTTGGTCGCGAATGTGAAAGCTGCTCTTTTGCCAGGCTGGGCAATCGAAGGCGGCTCGCTCAAAAATTAGACGGGAGCATCCACCCGAGGTCGCACGCCCCGGAAAGCCTAGGATTTCTGGCGGCCGATCACGAACGATGCCAAATATGCCGCGACATCGTTGGATTCAAATGCCGGACCGGTGAAGGCTCCGATCCTACCGGGCGCAGCGCTCTCGCCGTTCCGAACCAGTGCGGCGTCGTAAAGGTCGGGCCTGAACACAGCCATCGCCGTCCTGAGTGCCTCAGGACTGAGCGAACTTTGCCCCCAGCGGATCATTTGCGCGTATAGCCACGCGGCCTGGACGGGATCTGGTCTGGCTGCATCTTCCCGCCCCAGCAGCAAATAGCTGCTGCTTTCTCGCAATGCACCCTCAGGGGAAATCTTGAGCCTTCCATCGAGCGTGCGCTGGATGATCTCGGCATCTACCCCTATCCGCTCCGGCCGCGCCAGGATGCGCGCGGCTTCGGCCCGATTTTCGGGCTGCTCGATGAATTCGGCGGCGCGGAATGCGGCGCGAACCAGCGCCGCAACAATTTGTGGATTTTTTTCCGACCAGTCCTGCCTCAGCGCCAGAACCTTTTCCGCCGCACGTTCCAGAATGTCCGAGACGAAATGCAGGATGTGACCGACGCCCAGATCGACCGCGACCGAATTCCAGGGCGCACCCACGCAGAACGCATCCACATGGCCATTGGCAAGGCTATCCACCATGTAAGGAGGCGGCAGCACCACGAGACGCACGTCCTCATCGGGGTCTACGCCGCCCGCTGCCATCCAGAACCGCAATTGATAATTGTGGGTCGAGAACGGAAACGTCATTGCAAAGGTCAGAGGGTCCGCGCCGTCCTTGCGCCGCGTGGCCACCACTCGCGCCAGCGCCCGCGCGGTGGCCATGGGATCCGTGCGGCCATTCTCGATCTCGCTCATTATCGCTGCGTGCAGCGAGGTCGAGACCGTGATCGCATTGCCGTTGAGCCCGAGATTGAACGGGGCGGCGATCGGCACTTTGACGTGCCCGATGCCGAGACTGGAAGCGATTGCCACAGGCGCGAGCAGATGCGCGGCGTCGAACAATCCTATGTTCAGCTTGTCGCGCACGTTCGACCACGACACCTCCCGCACCAACGTGACTTCCAGTCCCTCCGCCTCCGTGAATCCCTTGTCGACAGCGAGGATCAATGCTGCTGCATCGACCAGTGGAATAAAGCCTATGCAAAGCGGTCTCGTCATTTCAGCAACTGCGATGCGGTCAGGATCGACTGAGCAATCTCGGCCATCTTCTTTTTCTCGTGCATTGCCGTGGACCGAAGCAGGACATAAGCCTCCTCCTCCGTCAGGCCTTTCAGCTTCATCAAAATTCCTTTTGCGCGATCAATGACCTTGCGGTCTTCGAGTGCAGTTTTGGTCCGCTCGAGCTCATCCTGCAGCTTCGCAAAGGCGTTGAAACGTGAAATGCACAGATCGAGAATCGGCTTGATGCGCTCCTTCTTCAGTCCATTGACGATATAGGCCGAAACGCCGGCGTCCACCGAAGCCTGAATCGATGCCGCGTCGCTCTGGTCGACGAACATCGCGATCGGTCGGCGTACCGCTCGGCTGACCTGGAACATCTGCTCCAGCACGTCCCGGCTGGGGTTTTCCAGATCGATCAGGATGACGTCAGGGTCGAGAGCATAGATTCGGGCGAGCAGATTCTGCATTTCGCCGATGTGGGAGACGCCAGTGAAGCCTGCTTCCCGGAGACCCTCCTCGAGGATGGCAGCGCGGACCGGGCTCTCGTCGACAATCACTATTTTGGGGGACGACTCGGCGGACATCGGCCACTCGCTTCCGGTAGGCATTGATAGCACGGCGGACCGCGGCGCAAAGCCTTGTATTTACGGGCGATTGAGACTAGCTCGTTGCTGTCAATCAGGCAGATCGAACATGCAAGAGGCCGCCGCGCCGAAAGTCAGCTTTGTTTCGCTTGGATGCCCCAAGGCGTTGGTGGATTCCGAGCGCATCATCACGCGGTTGCGGGCCGAAGGTTATGAACTGGCCCGCAAGCACGTTGGTGCAGACCTCGTCATCGTCAATACCTGCGGCTTTCTCGACAGTGCAAAGCAGGAGTCACTTGGAGCGATCGGCCAGGCCATGGCCGAAAACGGCAAGGTGATCGTGACCGGCTGCATGGGCGCGGAACCCGAGCAGATCGAGGCCGCTTATCCCGGCGTGCTCTCGATCACCGGGCCTCAGCAATATGAAAGCGTGCTCGCCGCTGTCCACCGTGCGTTGCCGCCGGTCCACAATCCTCATCTGGATCTGGTGCCGCCACACGGCATCAAGCTGACGCCGCGGCACTATGCTTATTTGAAGATTTCAGAGGGATGCAACAACCGCTGCAGCTTCTGCATCATACCGAAGTTGCGCGGCGATCTCGTTTCACGACCAGCCAATGACGTACTTCGCGAGGCGGAAAAGCTTGTCGCCGCCGGGGTAAAGGAACTGCTGGTCATTTCGCAGGACACTTCGGCTTACGGCGTCGACGTGAAATATGCCGCGAGCGCATGGAAGGATCGGGAAGTCCGCGCGAAATTCGTCGATCTCGCCAGAGAGCTGGGCGAGTTCGGCGTGTGGGTGCGGCTGCAATATGTGTACCCGTACCCTCACGTCGACGAGGTGATCGGTCTGATGACGCAAGGGAAAGTTCTCCCCTACCTCGATATTCCCTTCCAGCACGCCAGCCCGGAGGTCCTGAAGGCGATGAAGCGTCCGGCGGCACAGGAAAAGACATTGTCGAGGATCAAGCAGTGGCGGGATCAATGCCCCGATCTGACCTTGCGCTCTACATTTATCGTCGGTTTCCCCGGTGAGACGGATTCCGATTTCGCCTATCTGCTTGACTGGCTCGACGAGGCCGAGATCGATCGCCTCGGTTGCTTCAAATATGAGCCGGTTGCCGGTGCTTCATCGAACGCGATCGGCAATCACGTGCCGGAGGAGATCAAGCAAGAGCGTTGGAACGCACTGATGGCACGGCAGCAAAAAATCTCGGCGCGGCGGCTGAAGCGCAAGATCGGCACCCGACAGCAGATCATCATCGACGAGGTCGGCCCCACAGTTTCAAAGGGACGCTCCCAGGGGGACGCGCCGGAAATCGACGGTGCGGTCTACCTGTCGAGCAGGCGACCCTTGCGCGTCGGCGAGATCGTTAGCGCGAAGATCGAACGCGCGGACCAGTACGACCTCCACGGCAGCGTCGCCGGGTTCTGAAGGGCTACATTGAGCAAGCCTCGACGGCACCACGAGTGGAGCGAATGTCAGATCACCTGAAAGAAATGCCCCCAGCCGCGCACCTTCTTGGCCGGGAAATTGTACTCGCAGATCCACACTCCGGTGAAGTGAAGCTTCGTTTCACAGCGAGGGGCGAATTTGCGAACAGACATGGCACAGTCCAAGGTGAATGTTGGCGGCGATGTTGGATTCCGCGACGGGCAACGCAATCATGGCCAAACTGCCATCGCATCTGACCGCGGTAACAACGCGCTTGGATACGCAGTTCCTCAGGCCCGCAGCCTTGGGACCGATTATTGCAACCGCTCGTCTCATTCATCAAGACGATCGTTTCGCCGAAGTGACGGCCGAACTCGCTAATGAGGAGGGGTTAATCGTCGCAACGGCTCGCGCCGAACTCCGGGTACGCAAGCGTAAGGTTTGAGTTTGATCCGGCTGAAACTGGTTTTGCTGGTCTATCAATCGCCTTGACAGCATCAGCTATTCGGCTGTATGGCGGCATCATGAAACTACAACGGACCACTCTCCGCGCCACTTTCCGTCGTCGCTCGTTCGACGATGATGGGTCGCGCCGTGTCCGACGACAACGCTGAAATAACCAGATCAGCCAAGTTTTCGAGAAGGCCGCACCCGCAAAGTGCGGCCTTCTCGCGTTCACCCAGTCCAACGTCATTCAATTCCAGGAGCTTGTCATGAGCATCGCCCCACATCCATTCGACGCGCTAATGAATATTACGGCGCGACCGCCTGCCGTCTTCGTCCGGGGCGAAGGCTCGTTTTTGTGGGATGATACGGGCAAGCGCTATCTCGATTTCGTGCAGGGTTGGGCCGTCAATTGCCTCGGTCACTCCCCACCTGTTATCGCCGAAGCTTTGGCCAGGCAGGCAAAGCTTTTGTTCACGCCAAGCCCCGCCTTTTTCAACGCCACCAGTCTGAAGCTCGCGAAGGCGTTGGTGGATCAGAGTTGCTTCGATCAGGTGTTCTTCACCAATTCCGGCGCCGAAGCGAACGAGGGTGCAATCAAGCTGGCGCGAAAATTCGGAGCACTGTATCGGAACGGCGCTTACGAAATGATCACGTTCGATGGCGGGTTTCACGGCCGGACGCTGGCGACCATGTCGGCATCTGGCAAGAAGGCTTTTGAGCCGCTGTTCGAGCCGAAGGTGCCGGGCTTTTCGAAAGCTCGGCTTAATGATCTCGCCTCGGTCGAAAGACTGATCAATGAAAAGACCGTTGCCGTCATGCTCGAGCCGATCCAGGGCGAAGCAGGGGTATGGCCTGCAACCGATCAGTTCCTCCGCGATTTGCGCCAACTGACCAAGGAAAGAGGCCTCTTGCTGATCGTGGATGAGATCCAGACTGGCATGGGCCGGACCGGGAAGCTTTTCCATTACGAACACGTCGGGATAGAGCCGGACATCATGACGCTCGGTAAGGGGATCGGCGGCGGCGTTCCGCTAGCCGCGCTGATGGCGACGCAAGCTGCATCCTGCTTCGAACATGGCGACCAAGGTGGAACGTTCAACGGCAACCCGCTTATGTGCGCGGCGGGAATTGCCGTCCTGCAGAGCGTTTCCGAGCCGGGCTTCCTGAAATCGGTCGCCGAGCTCGGGTTGTATCTGGAAGGCGAACTGCACCGGATATCGGCGCGTCACGGTCTTGGCGAGGTTCGTGGCCGAGGACTGCTGCTTGCGCTCGATCTGAGAGTCCCGATTGCCGGCTCGATCGTCACCCAGGCCTTTGAGCAGGGCGTTCTGCTGAATGCGCCCCAGCCGGATGCACTTCGGTTCATGCCGGCCCTAAATGTCACGCGAGAGGAAATCACCGCGATGATAAATTGCCTCGATGCAATCCTCACCAAGGCAGGGGCTGCCCGGCGTGTGGCCTAACGTTATCGCGGCGGCGAAAGAATGACGGCGATTAAGGCTTCAAGATCGAAGCGCCAGTGGTGGCGCGGCTTTCAAGATCGATATGCGCCTTTGCCGCGTCTTTCAGGGCATACGCGTGATTGATCGGCACGTGCAGCTTGCCGTTGATCACGGCGGCAAACAGCGTATCGGCGCCCTCGAGCAGTTCAGCACGGGTGGCGACGTAGTCGTTCAGTTTCGGCCGGGTCGCAAACAGCGAACCATGGTTGTTCAGTTCGGCAATCGAGAACGGCGGCACAGGTCCTGAGGCGTTTCCGAAGCTCACGAACAATCCACGCGGCTTCAAACAAGAAAGCGAACCTGGAAATGTGGTTTTGCCAACCCCATCATAGACGACGTCGCACAGCTCATTGCGGCTGATCTGCTTCACTCGCGCTACGAAATCCTCCTCCTTGTAAAGGATCACGTGCTCGCAACCATTGGCCAGCGCGAGATCAGCCTTGGTTTGGGAACCTACGGTACCGATAACATGCGCTCCCAGCGCCCTGGCCCACTGGCATGCCAGCAATCCGATGCCGCCCGCCGCAGCGTGGATCAGCACTCGATGATGTGGTTCGACCTTGAAGGTCTTGTGAAGGAGATACCAGACCGTCAGCCCCTTCAGCATCAGCACCGCGCCCTGTTCGTAGGTGATGTGATCGGGCAGTTTGACCAGCTTCTCCGCCGGGATATTCCGCTCCGTCGAATAGCCGCCGAGAGTGAAATAATACGCGACGCGATCGCCTGGATGAAAATTGGTTACGCCGGGTCCGACTGAAAGCACCTCCCCGGCTGCTTCATTACCGGCGATGAATGGCAATCCGGGCGCTTTATAAAGGCCAGTTCTGTAGTAAACGTCGATGAAGTTAAGCCCCACCGCATGCTGACGGATTCGAACCTCTCCCGGTCCCGGCGCAGGGACTTCGACCGCTTCGTAAACCAGCGCTTCGGGACCCCCTACCTTGTGGACCCGCACGGCTTTGGTCATGTCAGTCTCTCCTCGACTTCCCCGAAGTGACAAACGAAAGCCATCGAAGCTGGGTTGTCAACTCGAGGCAGCCGACCTTCCCAGGGCCGCTTACCGGACGGTTTTCTTGCGGTTTCGTTTTGCGAGCACGTTGAAGAACTCGACGGCCGCGGAAAATACAATGGCGAAGTAAATGTACCCGCGAGGAATATGAAATTTGAATCCGTCGGCGACCAGCGCAACGCCAATCAGCACCAGAAAAGCCAGCGCCAGCATTTTGGTGGTCGGATGCTCCGCCACGAACTTCGCGACCGGCCCTGATGACACATACATGATCACGCAGGCAATTACGACTGCTGCGACCATGATTTCGAGGTCCTGCGCCATCCCGATCGCAGTGATGATGGAATCAAGCGAGAACACCATGTCGATGATCACGATCTGGACGATAACCCAAAAGAAAGCATTGGGACTAGGGGCGGCATGAGGATCGTTCTCGGCCGCATCCACCTCGGCGTGAATCTCGTGGGTCGCTTTTGCAATCAGGAACAGCCCGCCCGCGATCAGGATGATATCGCGCCACGAAAACCCGGCTCCTCTGAAAGAGACAACGTCTTCCGTAAGCCCGATCAGCCACACCAGCAGGCTTAGCAACAGGATACGAAAAGCCAGCGCAAGCGCCAGTCCGATCTGTCGTGCTCGCTTCGCCTGTCGCGGCGGAATGCGCGCCACGATCACCGACAGGAAAATGACGTTATCGATACCGAGAACGATCTCCAGCGCCGTCAGGGTCAACAGCGCGGCCCACGCCTCCGGGCTGGTCAGTAAATCCATCATCGGACGAAATATCTGGTGACCCGGATCATCGCATCGGCTCCCAGAATATAAGCTGCGATTGCGCACAAGCCGGCGGTCACGAGCGGGGATACGCGAAAATCACTTGCCAACACGATAAGCGCAAGTACGGCCCAGACGGCGATCAAGGAGAGCGTGAGCGTACGCAAACGCATCACACGAACGGGATGAAGCACATGAAAAGGAACAAACGTCAGCACGATCAGAATGGCTACTCCGACGGTTGAAAGCACAGGCGGCAGATGCAGCAGAAACAGATAGAACGCCGCAGCGTTCCAGAGCGCCGGAAAGCCTCGGAAGTGATTGTCGGCGGTCTTCATGCGTCGATCCGCGAAGTAGAGCGCGCCTGAGACGACCACTCCGGCTCCGAGGACGGGAGCCGCCAAGGGCAGCAACAGCCCGCTTGCCGTGATCGCGTAAGCCGGAACAAACACATAGGTAACGAAATCGACCACGAGATCTAGCACGTCGCCGGATACGTTGGGTTGCACCCGTGCGACATCAAGCCGTCTGGCGATCGGCCCGTCGAGCGCGTCGACAATAAGAGCGGCGCCAAGCCAGGCGAACATGGCAGCCCAATGCTGGCGGACGGCCTCCAGCAGCGCGATGAGCGCGATGCCCGCGCCGAGTGCTGTGAAGATATGCACGGAAAACGCCGCGGCCCGCATTCCCGGTGAGGCCGGCAAAGACTTTTGCGGATTTATCTGGTCCATTTACAACGAACACAACTAACAGGAATTCTGTCCAATTGCACATACGTGGTTGCGGCGTTCCGCCGCGTGAACCGGGCCAACCGCGCGGCAGCATTGCGTACTTGAAAACGCGGCCGGGAGCGTCAATTGTCGCTACATGAGCATTCCCTCAGCACAATACGACGTGGCCGTTGTCGGCGGCGGGCCTGCCGGTCTGGCCGCGGCGATTGGGTTGGCCCAGACCGGGGCAGCTACGGCCTTGATCGCCCGCCGCTCGCCTTACGCCGACAATCGTACCACAGCTCTGTTGGGCGGTTCGGTTAGCTTCTTGCAAGCGCTCGATGTCTGGTCGCGCTGTGCCGACCAGGCTGCAGCGCTACGCACCATGCGCCTTATCGACGATACGGGCCGGCTAATTCGCGCGCCGGAACTCCGGTTTTCTGCTGATGAAATCGGATTGAACGAATTCGGGTTCAACATCGAAAACCGCTTGCTTATGGCAGGGCTGGAAGGGCGAGCTGCCGAGCTTCCGAGGCTGACGCGGATCGATGACGAGGCCATCACGGTACGCCCGTCAGACGTTGACGTGGCGATTGGCGCCCGCCAGGGAAATGCGATTTCCGCCCGGCTCGTCGTCGGCGCTGATGGACGGCTATCGCAATGCCGCGAAGCTGCCCGCATCGTTGTCAGACGACGTGAACTCGATCAGGCGGCCTTGACTTTCAACGTCAGCCATTCGCGACCGCATCGAAATGCCTCAACCGAGTTTCATGCAAGGCAGGGTCCCCGCGTGTTTGTACCCCTACCCGGCAATCGATCGAGCGTGGTGTGGGTCGCCGCGCTCCAGGAAGCCGAGCGGCTAATGGTCCTTGGCGATGACGAACTTTCAATGGCTTCCGAAGCACAAAGCCATTCAATTCTTGGTCGTATCCATGTCGAGCCCGGCCGCCATATGTTTCCGCTTTCGGTCGAGCAACCGACGCAATTTGCCCAGCACCGTATCGCGCTGGTGGGCGAGGCTGCGCACGTGATACCGCCGATCGGTGCGCAGGGACTTAATATGGGACTGCGAGACGCCGCCGATATCGCGGAGGTCGTGCGACACAGTTTAGCATCAGCCGAGGACCCTGGCGCACCGCAGGTTCTGAGGCGGTACGATTTGGCGCGGCGCGCGGATGTCTCAACACGGACCTGGGCGATCGACATCGCGAACTGGTCCCTGCTCAACGACTTGCTGCCCGTGCAGTTGCTGCGCGCCACCGGCCTTGGCTTGATCGGAGCGTTAGGTCCACTTCGACGGATCGCAATGCGAGAGGGACTAGCGCCTTCCTGGCGGGCCGCACCCGCTTCCGATCGTGTGCTAGGGGAACACCAGTCCCCCACTTTGGATCAAATACATCAACCCGGTGAGCGTAACGACGGACGCAAAAGTCCCCATCAGCACCGCCACTGACGCGGGCTCAATCCAAGCGTTGTTTTGCCTCGCGATGACAAATACGTTCAGCCCGGGCGGCAGTGCCGCAACAAGCACCGCGGTCGACGCCCATGGTTGCGCGAACGGGCCCAGCAGCAGCATCAATCCGAACACCAGCGCCGGATG
>C688J35102_120989601_pt1 | contig 12092 bp, 6 predicted proteins | sample HopSoiMetagenom2_FD_35102 | JGI IMG/M metagenome (IMG submission 35102)
TTTCCAGAAGGTAATAACAGATGCGACACAAAGAATTCTGTCCAAACGCGGCAGCGCGGTGGTCGACGCAAGAACTAACCAGATCTTTGTTCAAGACACTCCTTCAAAGCTGGACGAAGTTCGTGAACTACTGAAGAAAACCGATCGCGCGATCCGGCAAGTACTTATCGAGGCGCGAATTGTCGAGGCAACGGACACCTTCAGCCGCAATATCGGTACACGACTTGGTTATCACGACCTCACCGGGCGTGGCTCAAGCATAGGAGGAGATTCGCATCGGGCCGTTATCGGCGGTGGCGTAGCTGATACGGGGGCTCATACTGGCCAGGCATCGACAGCCCCTAATTTTCTAACCGACTCCATGTTCACCGCCATGGCTGCTCCGGGACTCGGCGGGGTGCAAGCTGCACAAGCCTCGTTAATCCTGATGAACGACGCTATGACCAAGTTTCTCAATTTGGAGATAACTGCGTTGCAGGCCGATGGCAAGGGAAAGATTATTTCTAGTCCCCGCGTAATCACAGCGGATAATGCGGAAGCGACCATTGAACAGGGAACAGAAATTCCATACCAGCAGGCCACAAGCAGCGGAGCCACAAGCGTCTCCTTCCGTAAGGCCACACTCAGTCTGAAGGTCAAGCCGCAAATTACGCCCGACGACAACATCATAATGAAACTAAACGTCAACAAAGACAGTGTCGGTGCCGCTACGAGTGCCGGTCCAGCGATAGACACCAAGCAAGTATCGACCGAAGTCTTGGTAGAAAATGGCGGTACTGTCGGTCTTGGCGGCATTTACACTCAGGATGAGTCGAGCACAATAACCAAGGTTCCGCTATTGGGAGACATCCCCATTCTCGGGTTCTTTTTCAAGCAAGATTTGAGAAACAACAATAAGAATGAACTGTTGATTTTCGTGACACCCAAGATCATCAGGGACAGTCTCACAGTCCGGTAGCACAGTTATCTGCCTGCGGCCGCGCACTTCCGCGGCGGTTCTTTCCTATCCGGCGGTCGCACGGTCGGTGGTTTCGCTAGAATGGCCGCATGCAAGACGCAATCTCTTCGGATTTGCCTCTCACCATCCAAGGTAATATTTTTCTCGTCGGAATGATGGGCGCCGGCAAGACCTCGGTTGGTCGCCTGCTGGCAAAGCGGGAGAACAAAGTCTTCTATGATTCGGACCAGGTCATTGAACAACGCACGGGCGTCAAAATACCGGTTATTTTTGAGATCGAAGGTGAGCAGGGATTTCGCCATCGGGAATCGGTTGTTCTGGACCAACTGACCGCGCTCAATGAAATCGTGCTCGCTACTGGGGGCGGTGCGGTTTTAGCAAGCGAGAACAGGGACAAACTCAAATCCAGAGGCACAGTCGTATATTTGCGGGCGTCCGTGAAAGATTTGCTGAATCGAACCCGTCACGACAAAAACCGGCCTCTCTTGCACACCGCGGATCCTCGTGCACGGCTAACTGAACTATATGAGATTCGTGATCCGCTCTACCGGGAAGTGGCGCACGTCACCATTGACACCGGGAGCCAAAGCCTCAGCACATTGATGAATCGCCTGCACCATGTTCTGGAGGCCCGATTGGTACATTCAGCAACGAGAGAACCCCGTTGCGAACCATAACAGTCGGGCTTGGGCCGCAAACCTATCCGATTCACGTTGGGACCGGGTTGCTGGAGCGCGCCGATTTGTTCCTGCCACACCTTCCGCAGCGCAAAGTTTCCATCGTTACCAATAATACAGTTGCTGCTCTGTACCTGGGGACGTTAAGTACAGTGCTGCGCGATGCAGGTGTCGAAGTCTTCCCCGTTATCGTGCCGGACGGGGAACAGTACAAAAGCTGGACAACCTTGAACCAAATCTTTGATGCCTTGCTGGCAAATCGGTCGGAGCGGAAATCCGCGATTATTGCCTTGGGGGGAGGAGTGGTGGGGGACCTTGCCGGCTTTGCCGCGGCCACCTATCAAAGAGGTGTGCCTTTCATCCAGGTGCCGACCACGCTGCTTGCCCAGGTAGATTCATCGGTTGGTGGAAAGACCGGAATCAATCACCCGTTGGGCAAGAATATGATTGGGGCTTTTTATCAGCCGCGCCTGGTAGTAGCCGACATCGCGCTACTTGCGACGCTCCCTGGTCGCGAACTATCCGCAGGAATAGCCGAGGTCATCAAGTATGGTCTGATCATGGATCTGCCATTCCTGGAATGGATGGAAGCCAACATGGAAAGCTTGATCAAGCGATATCCAGAGGCGCTCGCGTATGCGGTGGCACGTTCTTGCGAAAACAAGGCGGCAGTGGTTGCTGCTGACGAGCGCGAGTCCGGCGAACGCGCCTTGCTCAATCTTGGGCACACCTTCGGCCATGCTATAGAGGCGGGCCTGGGTTTCGGCACGTGGTTGCACGGAGAAGCAGTAGCGGCCGGCACGATCCTGGCAGCACGCGTTTCACAGCGACTGGGATTATTAAGCGCACAAGATGTGCAGAGAACCGTTCGAATTTTCAAGAAAGCCGGTCTTCCGGTTGAAGCGCCTGCGCTCGGGCCCGAGCGCTACCTGGAGTTGATGGGCCGTGACAAGAAAGTAGAAGCTGGCAGACTAAGATTGGTATTGCTGCGCTCTCTGGGCAAGGCTTTCATTACATCTGATGTCGATGTAGACGTCGTACGCCAAGTGTTGGAAGAGGGAAAAGCAAGTGCGTGAACTCGCTCCATACGCTTGCGATCCAATTGTTTCTGACGGTAGGCAGTTCGCAGAGCCCCCGCCCGCTGGCCGCTCGGAGTTCCAGCGCGATCGCGATCGGATAATTCACTCTACAGCTTTCCGGCGCCTCGAATACAAAACCCAAGTGTTCGTCAACCATGAAGGTGACTTGTTCCGCACCCGGTTAACCCACAGCCTTGAAGTCGCCCAGATCGGGCGGTCAGTCGCTCGCAGCCTCGGTGTAAACGAAGATCTAGTTGAGGCGATATCGCTCGCACACGACCTTGGCCATACTCCATTTGGTCATGCCGGTCAGGAGGCGCTTAATGAGTGCATGAAGGATCACGGCGGTTTCGAGCACAACTTGCAGTCGTTGCGTGTGGTTGATACGTTGGAGCAGCGCTACGCTGCTTTCGAAGGCTTGAATTTATCGTTCGAAACTCGTGAAGGAATTTTGAAGCATTGTTCTGTCAATAATGCTCAAAAGCTGGGCAAGCTGGGCGAGCGCTTCATTAAAAAGGAACGCCCTTCACTAGAAGCCCAAATTGCTAACCTCGCTGATGAAATTGCTTATAACAACCATGATGTGGATGACGGCTTGCGCTCGGGGTTAATTACGATCGACCAGTTGTCTTCGGTGCCTATTTTCTCCAGGCATCTAGATAGTGTCAAAGCGCAGTATCCATCCATCGTCGACCGGCGTCTGACTCATGAAACAGTACGTCGCATGATTAATACATTGGTTTCAGATTTGACCGAACGAAGTCGATCGTTAATCGCGCAATACCATCCCAAAGCGCCGAATGATGTGCGCCATGCGCCACCTCTCATCGCATTTAGCGACGATATCAAAGAAGAACAACAGGACTTGAAAAGATTCTTGCATGCGAATCTGTACCGGCACTACCGGGTGGCACGCATGAGCAACAAGGCAAAACGAATTGTTAACGACCTGTTCAATGCTTTCCTCACCGATTTGCGGCTGCTGCCCCCGGAATTTCAGGTCCGCGCGGAAAGTAATCTACCCCGAGCAATAGCGGACTACGTCGCAGGGATGACGGATCGCTATGCGATCCGAGAACATCGCCGGGTGTTTGCCGTAGAGGAAAATTAAAGTCTGTCCGTACCGCCCCCGTGCGGATTAATGCGCTTGCGGATCGAACCTCTGGCTGACGCCGCCGTTTGCAGCGAGCCGCAGCTCTCCGCCCTGGCGATTGAAAGGGCTCTGTCAATCGCGGTACCATTTACGGCTCCCTATACTTTGATGGCGCGACGAGCAGTAACTCGGCTCTAATTACAGAGGCAAGGTGATATGGCTCATTCCGCATTACCCGGTAAGCAGGGTCTCTACGATCCAGCTAATGAACACGATGCCTGTGGCGTCGGGTTCATCGCGAACATCAAGGGTATCCGTAGCCACGGGATCATCGAGCAAGGTCTCCAGATCCTAAGAAATCTAACCCATCGCGGTGCCGTTGGCGCAGATCCGCTTGCGGGAGATGGGGCCGGTATCTTGATCCAAATTCCGGACCAGTTCTTCCGAGATGAAATGGCGGGTCGAGGGATTAAGCTGCCACCATCTGGAGAGTACGGCGTTGGTATGGTGTTTCTGCCTCAGGAGCCCGCATCGCGCCTGGCCTGCGAATACGAGATAGAACGTGCCGTGAAAGACGAAGGCCAGGTTCTGCTCGGATGGCGAGACGTGCCCCGGGACAATACTGGCCTGGGCGACTCAGTGAAAAAAATTGAACCAGTCGTGCGACAGGTCTTTATCGGGCGGGGAGCCGGTGTGACCGTGACCGATGCCCTGGAACGGAAGCTCTACATCATCCGCAAAGTATCCGGACATGCCATACAGGCACTTAAGTTGGAGCACGGTAAGGAATTTTACGTCCCTTCCATGTCCGCCCGTACCATCGTTTACAAGGGAATGTTGCTCGCCGGGCAAGTCGGTACCTATTACAGGGATCTTTGCGACGCTAAAGTGACGTCGGCTTTAGCGTTGGTGCATCAGCGTTTTTCAACAAATACTTTCCCGACTTGGGATCTCGCCCATCCATTTCGAATGATCGCCCATAACGGTGAGATCAATACGCTACGCGGAAATGTCAATTGGCTGCGGGCGCGGCAGGGCGCGATATTCAGCCCAGTATTGGGAAAAGATCTCGATAAAGTATGGCCATTGATCTATGACGGTCAGTCGGATTCCGCGTCATTCGATAATGCGCTGGAACTGTTGATCATGAGCGGCTACTCACTGGCTCACGCCGTGATGATGCTCATACCCGAGGCTTGGGAAAAACATACGTTGATGGACCCCCATCGGCGTGCCTTCTACGAATACCATGCCGCCATGATGGAGCCGTGGGACGGCCCCGCCGCGGTGGCGTTTTCCGATGGACGGCAGATAGGTGCGACGCTGGATCGAAATGGTTTGCGTCCGGCTCGCTATTTGGTGACAAGCGACGACCTCGTTGTAATGGCCTCAGAAACCGGGGTGTTACCAATTCCGGAAGAAAAAATCATCAAGAAATGGCGCTTGCAACCAGGAAAGATGTTTCTGATCGATCTTGAGGCCGGCCGCATTATCGATGACAAGGAGTTGAAGGATGCATTGGCTAATACCAAGCCCTATCGCGCGTGGATAGAACGTATCCGTATAAAACTCGACGATCTTCCGCTTTCGACCAAGAACGCCGAACCAAGCAAGGTTGCATTACTCGATCGGCAACAGGCTTTCGGCTACACCCAGGAAGACCTGAAGTTCATCCTGGCTCCGATGGCAGAGCAGGGTGAAGAAGCTATCGGTTCCATGGGAAATGATTCGCCGCTCGCTGTTCTTTCGAACAAGGAGAAGCCGCTTTACAACTACTTCAAGCAGCTGTTCGCGCAGGTCACCAATCCACCCATCGATCCCATTCGAGAAGACTTGGTGATGTCGCTGGTGTCTTTCATCGGTCCCAAGCCCAATCTTCTTGGCATTGATGAGACAAATCCTCCGATGCGCCTTGAAGTGAGCCAGCCAGTGCTCGACTTCAACCAGATGGACGCCATTCGCCACATCGATTACTACACTGGAGGTAAGTTTAAATCGTATGAGATTGACATCACTTACCCGGTGGCTTGGGGCAAACAGGCAATCGAAGCCAGGCTGGCCAGCCTTTTTGCACAAGCGGAAGACGCGGTGCGTTCGGGGTACAGCATTCTGATCGTGTCCGATCGCAGAGTCGATGCAGATCATGTTGCAATCCCGGCGCTGCTTTCCCTGTCCGGAATTCACCAGCATCTGGTCGGCAAGGGCCTACGTACCAGCGCAGGACTAGTTGTTGAGACGGGGTCGGCGCGCGAGGTCCACCATTTTGCGCTCCTCGCTGCTTATGGCGCGGAAGCCATCCACCCATGCGTGGCGATGGAGACCATTCTGCACGCGCAAGCACCGGTCCCGAACGAATACCGCGGCGAAAAAGGGATCAAAAATTATGTCAAGGCCATCGGCAAGGGGTTGATGAAGGTGATGTCGAAAATGGGTATTTCGACTTATATGTCGTATACCGGGGCGCAGATTTTTGAAGCGGTCGGGCTTGCGAAAGGAATGGTCGATAAATATTTCACTGGCACAACGTCAAATGTGGAAGGCATCGGCATATTTGAGGTGGCGGAAGAAGCGATACGGCTACATCAGGCGGCGTTTGGCGACGCTCCTATTTTGCTCGATGCCCTGGATGCCGGCGGCGAATATGCTTTTCGGGTCCGGGGTGAAGAACATATGTGGACACCGGATGCGATTGCGAAGCTGCAGCACTCCACGCGGACCAACAGTATTGAGACGTTCAGAGAGTATGCACGGATTATCAACGACCAATCAAAGCGGCACATGACGCTACGGGGCTTGTTCGAGTTCCGTATTGATCCGGCCAAATCCATTCCGATTGACCAAGTAGAACCAGCCAAGGAAATCGTGCGGCGTTTTTCAACTGGCGCGATGTCGCTCGGGTCGATTTCCACCGAAGCTCATACCACGCTCGCAGTTGCCATGAACCGCATCGGTGGAAAATCCAATACGGGTGAAGGCGGGGAAGACCCACGTCGCTATGGCAGCATCAAGGCGGGTGAAACATTGATGAGCCGCTTGGGGCGCGACCGCATTCAGCGTGATATCGCATTGCAGGAGGGCGATTCACTGCGGTCCAAGATCAAACAGGTCGCGTCCGGTCGCTTCGGGGTGACGGCAGAATATCTAAACAGCGCCGACCAGCTTCAGATAAAGATGGCGCAAGGCGCCAAGCCGGGGGAAGGTGGACAGCTGCCCGGACACAAAGTCTCCGAATACATAGCGGAATTGCGCTTCTCCGTACCGGGCGTCGGGCTGATTTCGCCGCCGCCCCATCACGACATCTATTCGATCGAGGATCTGGCGCAGTTGATCCACGACCTAAAGAATGCGAATCCACGCGCGTCAATCAGTGTCAAGTTGGTTTCAGAGGACGGCGTTGGAACTGTTGCGGCCGGCGTATCAAAGGCGAAGGCTGATCACGTGACCATAGCCGGACACGACGGCGGTACGGGTGCCTCGCCATGGTCCTCGATCAAGCATGCCGGTACACCGTGGGAACTGGGGTTAGCCGAAACCCAACAGACCCTCGTCTTGAACAAGCTCCGCGGTCGTATAGCGGTGCAGGTGGACGGCCAGATGAAGACCGGACGCGATGTTGCCATCGGCGCGATTCTTGGTGCTGATGAGTTCGGCTTCGCTACAGCTCCGCTGGTGGTCAGTGGTTGCATAATGATGCGTAAATGCCATCTCAACACCTGTCCTGTTGGCGTAGCAACGCAGGATCCCGAGTTGCGCAAGAAGTTCAAAGGCCAACCCGAACATGTCGTGAACTTTTTTTTCTTTGTCGCGGAAGAACTTCGCGCGATCATGGCGGCGCTCGGAATACGCAGATTGACTGACATGATCGGCCGCACTGACTTGCTGGACATGAAAAAGGGTATTGAGCACTGGAAAGCCAGAGGCTTGGATTTTTCCCGAATTTTCAAGATGCCGCATATGCCTTCTGACGTCGCCATCTACAACAGCGAGAAGCAAAATCATGGGCTGGAGAAGGCGCTTGATCATCGCCTCATTGAATTGGCCCAACCTGCGATTCAACGGGGCGAAAAAGTTACCATTGAAATGCCCATTCGCAATGTCAATCGCACTGTCGGTACCATGCTTTCGTCTGAGGTCGCCCGGAAGTACGGAAATTCCGGCTTGGCGGCCGATACGATTCATGTACGGCTCGCAGGCAGCGCGGGGCAGAGCTTTGGAGCGTTTATCGCCCAAGGCATAACGCTGGATCTGATTGGTGAAGCAAACGACTACGTTGGCAAGGGTCTGTCCGGTGGACGTATCTGTGTACAGCCATCGTCGAAGTTCCAAGGCAGTCCGAAGGACAACATCATCGTTGGCAATACCGTTATGTATGGAGCAGTCGCCGGCGAAGCATATTTCCGCGGTGTAGCAGGGGAACGCTTTTGCGTCCGAAATTCTGGCGCCCACGCAGTTGTGGAAGGCGTCGGGGATCACGGTTGCGAATACATGACCGGCGGCACAGTGGTCGTACTGGGAATGACAGGGCGTAATTTCGCGGCCGGAATGTCGGGTGGGACCGCCTACGTGCTGGACGAGGACAATAGTTTTAGAGACCGATGCAACCTATCGATGGTGCATATTGAACCAGTCCTTTCCGAAACAGAGCAGGAAGCTAAAGTTTCTCGGGATCTTTGGCACATGCAGCAAGCGGACGAGACAATTCTCAAGGGGTTTATCGACAGGCATGCGCGTTATTGCAACAGTGCCCGGGCACGGGAAATCCTGAGCAACTGGCCCCTTTACCGCGCCAAATTCGTCAAGGTATTTCCAACGGAATACCGACGCGCGCTCGGTGAGATGGCTGCTAAACGACGCAAGCTGGCCGCATAGCTTTAAGAAATCAATCATAGCCGCAGGACTGCGAAACTAGCGCCGCTGACAGCAATCGGGAAGCAAGTAATGGGAAAAATTACCGGGTTCATGGAGTACCAGCGTCTTGCCGAGGCTGCTGAGGACAAGCGCGAGCGCGTGAAGCACTATCGTGAATTTGTGCTCCGACTTGCCGACCAAGAAGCGGGCGTACAAGGCGCGCGTTGCATGGATTGCGGGATCCCGTTCTGCATGACTGGGTGCCCAGTGAACAACATCATTCCGGACTGGAATGATCTAGTTTACAAGCAAGACTGGAAGCGGGCCCTTGATGTCTTGCACTCGACCAACAACTTTCCAGAGTTCACAGGACGGGTTTGCCCGGCTCCGTGCGAGGCGGCATGTACGCTCAACATCAACAACGATCCGGTCGGGATTAAATCAATCGAACATGCAATCATCGACAAGGCCTGGGAGCAGGGATGGGTGTTACCACAGCCGTCCAAACGTAAGACCGGAAAGAAAGTGGCAGTTATTGGCTCTGGCCCGGCTGGCCTCGCCTGCGCGCAGCAGCTTGCCCGCGCGGGACATATTGTTGTTCTGTTCGAGAAGAACGACCGCATTGGCGGCTTGCTACGCTACGGTATTCCTGATTTCAAGATGGAGAAAGATTCTATTGATCGTCGCATGGAACAAATGCAAGCTGAAGGCGTTGAATTCCGGACGAACCAGCATGTAGGCATGAACGTGCCTGCAAAGGACATTTTGAGCGAGTTTGATGCCGTGGCATTGACAGGTGGTGCCGAGCACCCCCGAGATCTTCCTGTTCCGGGCCGAGATCTGGAAGGAGTTCATTTCGCCATGGAATTCCTGCCGATGCAGAATAAGATCGTCGCGGGAGACAAGATAGCGGATCAAATTGTCGCCACCGGCAAGCATGTGATCGTGATTGGCGGCGGCGATACCGGATCGGATTGCGTCGGCACATCCAACCGGCAAGGGGCCTTGTCCGTTACGCAATTTGAATTGCTGCCTCAACCGCCGGCACAAGAAGATAAACCATTAGTTTGGCCTTACTGGCCACTCAAGCTCAGAACGTCGTCATCGCACGAAGAAGGATGTGAACGCGATTGGGCTGTCGCTACCAAAGAGTTCATCGGTGAAAATGGCAAGGTCAAGAAGATCAAGATCGTTCGCGTGCAGTGGAAGGACGGCAAAATGACTGAGCTGTCGGATTCTGAAACGGAAATCAAAGCAGACCTGGTTTTGCTAGCAATGGGATTCCTCGGCCCGGTGCAGAGCGGACTGATTGATCAGTTTGCGGTGGAAAAAGATGCTCGGAGCAACGTAAAAGCGGCTACGGAAGGGCCGAGAGCCTATTACACTTCCGTTCCGAGAGTATTTGCCGCGGGCGATATGCGCCGCGGTCAATCACTCGTGGTGTGGGCAATTCGGGAAGGCCGGCAGTGCGCTCACGCAGTGGACAGTTTCCTGATGGGCCATTCCGATTTACCGCGTTGAAACAAGCCAGCGCTGCGCGCTCGTAAGGCTCGGCGTTGTTTAGCACTCAAAGTAACTCAATCCAACGTGTCTTCCACAAAGAACGATGTTCTGTTGCGTGCGCTGTTGCGCCAGCCGACGCCATACACGCCGATATGGATCATGCGCCAGGCAGGTCGCTACCTCCCCGAATATAATGCGGTGCGTTCACGCGCCGGAAGTTTTCTGGACTTATGCAGGTGTCCCGATTTCGCTACTGAAGTAACGCTCCAGCCTCTCGCACGCTTTCCGCTCGATGCTGCCATTCTTTTTTCCGATATTCTGACCATCCCGGACGCCATGGGTTTGGGGCTCTATTTCACTGAAGGAGAGGGGCCGCGCTTCCATCATCCTTTGCGTGAGGAGCGCCAGATCCGCAGACTAATCGCGCCAGACCCGGTAGCGAATTTGCGCTATGTCTTGGACGCCGTTACTCAGATCCGGGCTGCGTTAGCGGGAAGTGTCCCATTGATAGGCTTCTCTGGCAGCCCTTTTACTTTGGCTTGTTACATGATTGAAGGCCGCGGCGGCACCGAATTCCACGAATTGAAGAGGATGCTTTATGAGCGTCCCGAGCTTTTGCATCATATCCTGGACATCAATGCGCACGCTGTCGCGGATTACCTGAACGCGCAAATTGACGCCGGTGTGCAGGCGGTAATGATTTTTGATACTTGGGGAGGCATGCTCGCTGGAGAAGCGTTTCATGAATTTTCCTTACGCTATATGCAACGAGTGTGCGGAGCGCTAAGAAGAGAGCGAGATGGTCAAACAATTCCTCGCATAATCTTTACCAAGGGAGGCGGACTCTGGTTAGACAGCCTTTCACATTGTGGCGCGGACGCGTTGAGCCTTGACTGGACCGTTGATATTGGTCAGGCGCGCGCCCGGGTAGGTGATCGAATGGCGTTACAGGGGAATCTGGATCCGGCGGTGTTGCTGGCAAGCACGGAGGTCATTCGTCGGGAGGCGGCCAAAATATTGGCCGCATATGGGCATGGAAGCGGGCATATATTCAATTTGGGCCACGGGATTTCGCGACTTACTCCCCCTGAGAACGTGGCCGCCCTTGTTGACGCGGTACACTCGGAAAGCGCTCAATTTCACTAGCAATGCCCCAAATTTATGTGCGGGCGTAACTGCTTATGCACAATTTGGAGGGCGGTCCGACCAAACATTGGGCACTTTGGAAGGCGCGTAATACAAATTCGCGAAGTGACTGATAATACTATATTAATTTATGTTGACACGCCAAACGCCGCGCCCTGCTTGGGTTTCAGAGCGATTTCCCAGAGCGCGCGCGCTGGATTTAATCAACAGAATTATCCACAGTTCCGGAGGACCTGCAAAAAGGCCTTTTGTACACGTTAGTTAGCGCACGACACTGATTTTTGCAGCCGCCACTGACAATGCGGCGTTTCTCGGTTCTCTGAACATGGCTATTGCAAGAGTTGCGCTGGACTGCCCCGTATATTCACTGTTCGACTATCGAATGACCGGGCAACAAGTACTAAAAGGCCACCTCGTCGTTGTCCCGTTTCGCAAGCGTCGTAAGGTCGGACTGGTTTTTGACGTAGTGGAACAATCGCAGATCGAGAACGCTCGGCTGCTGTACATTGAAAGTATTCTGCCATTAGATCCTCTACCGGAAACTACGCTAGCGCTTATCGAATTTTCGAGCGAGTACTACCAGTGTCCTATCGGTTTGGCTTCGTTTGCGACACTGCCGGCTGCGGTTAAGCGTGTGCGTTATGCACCGCCGAAGCCGCAGTGGGCGTATGTGCTTACCGGCCCCGGACTGGCGCTGACACCGGACGAATTCCCAACACGGGCAACCCTGCAGCGCCGATTGCGCGAATCCTTTCACGCAAGTCCGGTTCTGCGAGCCGCCGATCTAT
>C688J35102_120989600_pt1 | contig 12081 bp, 11 predicted proteins | sample HopSoiMetagenom2_FD_35102 | JGI IMG/M metagenome (IMG submission 35102)
CGCTCCGCGGCGGCATCGGCCCGCTCGACCCGTGGGAGCGGCTGGACTGGCTGCGTCTCGCGGCCGCCGTCGTCATCGTCTTCGTGGCGCTCCCCTGGGAATTCGCCGAGCTGGGCGTGTACGTCTCGCACGTCCCCGTGATCGGCCATCTCTTCCTGGGCGCGCAGATCAGGCCGAGCGCCGGCGTGGAGCCGACGCTGCGAGCCGTCCACCTCGGCCGGCACCACGGAATGGACGGCACGCTGTGCGTGCTGTCAGGCCTCGCGCTCTCGCGCGTCGTCCGAGACGTCCGGGGCCGCGCGCTGCACGAGCTCGCGGCCCTGGCCGTCGCCACGCTGGTCGTCTACGGCGCGCTCAACGCTGCGAACGACGCCTGGGACGAGCAGCTCTGGAAGCGGGGGTGGACCGACACGATGCTCCCGAGCTTCCTGCGCCCCGGGCTGACGTGGGCGTTCCTGATCCTGCTGGCCGGCGTGGCTGCGGCGTTCGCGCTGGTGCGCAGGCTCAGGCCGCCAGCAGCCGCGTGACGACCCGCAGGTCGTCGACGAACGCGGCGAACTCGGCGTCGCGGTTGTCCGAGCGCAGGATCGCCGACGGGTGGATGGTCGCGACGACGTTCGGGGCCAGCTCCGAGTCGACGAGCTGGCCGCGGTGCTGGGTGACGCGAAACTGGCGGCCCAGGAGCGCCTGCGCCGCGGTCGCGCCGAGACAGACGAGGACCCGGGGCCCGACGACCGTGAGCTCGGCTTCGAGCCACGGCTTACAGGCGGTCATCTCGGCCCAGTTCGGCTTCTGGTGGATGCGCCGCTTGCCGCGCGCCTGCCACTTGAAGTGCTTCACGACGTTGGTGACGTAGGCGAGCGAGCGGTCGATGCCCGCCTCGTCCATCGCGCGGTCGAGCAGCTTGCCGGCAGGCCCGACGAACGGCTTGCCGGTGAGATCCTCCTGATCACCCGGCTGCTCTCCGACGAACATCACCTCCGAGCGTTTCGCGCCCTCGCCGAAGACGACCTGGGTGCCGGTCTTGTACAGGTCGCAGGCACGGCAGCCGGAGGCCGCTCCGCGCAGGCTCGGCAACGTCAGCCGGGCGGGGAGGAACTCCGCCGCCGTGCCCGCTGTGTCGCCGGTCTCGAACAGGCTGTCCTGGGCCACCTGGCCTATGTACCCGCAGGAGATCGCCCGAACACGCGGCTACGATCAGAGGGCACCGGGCGCCATGGCCGAGTGGTTAGGCAGCGGCCTGCAAAGCCGTTTACACCAGTTCGAATCTGGTTGGCGCCTTCTCCGCGCGCGCTAGTGAGTTAGTGGCTGTCAGCCACTAACTCATTAGCCGGCGAGGGCGACGCCCGGGTGGGCGGTGTGGTCGCAGGCGAGGTCGATCGCCTCGTCCGGCAGCTTGCGTAGCGCGGCGCCGAAGCCCTCGGAGAAGGACGGGAACTGCGCGATCGTGTCGCGGAGGGTGGCGAGCGGGATCTCGGCCCGGATCGCGAGCACTGCCTGGTGGATCCACTCGCCGGCGAGCGGTGCGACCGCCCACGCGCCCACGAGCGTCTGGCGGTCGGCATCGGCGATCACCCCGAAGATGCCCCGCGGCTCCTCCTCGAACGTGTACGGGCGCGCGATCGTCGACGGCAGGTCGACATCGGCGGCGAGCACGTCGATCCCGGCGTCACGAGCGTCCTGCTCGCTCAGCCCGACCGACGCCACCTCCGGGTCGGTGAACAGCACCCGCGGCACGGCGCGGTAGTCGGCGACGCGCGGCTGGCCGAGGATGTCGGCGCACGCGATCCGGGCCTGGTACTTGCCGACATGCGTGAACATCGCGACGCCGGTCACGTCACCGACCGCCCAGACGCCCTCGCCGGCCCTGCAGTGCTCGTCGACCGGGAGGCCGCGCCGGCCGGGCTCGATGCCGACGGTCTCGAGGCCGAGGTCGTGCGTGCGCGAGCGGCGCCCGGTCGCCACCACGACGACCTCGCCGCGCACCTCCGAGCCGTCGTCGAGCGTGACCACCCGCTCGCCGCCCTCCACGCGGACGGACTGCCCGCGCGGCCCGAGGCGAAGCTCGACGCCGTCTTCGCGCAGCACCTCGGCGAGGATCTCGCCGACGCGCGGGTCCTCACGGGCGGCCAGCGACGGCCCGACGATCGTCACCTGGCAGCCGAAGCGGGCCAGGAACTGGGCGAGCTCGATGGCCACGACACCCCCGCCGATGAAGACGGCGCTGCGCGGGATCTCCTCGAGCGCCGTGGCCTCGCGATTCGTCCAGTACCCCGCCTCGGCCAGGCCGGGCAGTGGCGGGATGATGGGCTCGCCGCCCGTGGCGACGACGACCGCGTCCGTCTCGAGCGTCTGGCCGCCGACCTCGATGCGGCCGGGGCCGGCGAGGCGGCCCGCATCCTTGAACACGCGGACGCCGCGCCGCTCGTAGCCGGCGACCTTCTTCGTGTCGTCGTGGTCCGAGACCATCCAGTTGCGGTACTTCGCAAGCGCGGGCCAGTCGAGCGCGGGCTCGCCGGTCGCCTGCGCGCGCCGGCTCTCGCCCTTCAGGTCGGGCGGGCGCAGCAGCGTCTTCGAGGGGATGCAGCCCCAGTTCGTGCACTCGCCGCCGATCAGCTCGGGCTCGACGAGCGCGACGCGCTTCTCGGCCTTCAGGAGGACGTTGACGGCGACCTCGCCGGCCGGGCCGGCCCCGAGGATGACCGCGTCGAAGCGCTCCGCCATTGGCGTCACAGTACGGAAGCCACGCGCGGCGTTACAGAGGAGGGTGAGAACCTGATGCAGCTGATCGACGTGACCGCACCGATCCGCGCCGGGATGCCGGTGTACCCGGGCGACCCGCCCGTCCGCATGGAGCTCGCACAGGCGATCGCGGACGGCGACGCGTACAACGTGACGCGCCTGGACCTCGGGCTCCACACGGGCACGCACGTCGACGCGCCCGTGCACGCGATCGACGGCGGCGCCGGCATCGAGGCGCTCCCACTCGACGCGCTCGTGGGGCCGGCTGAGGTCGTCGACTTCCCGGGCCGGCTGCCCGGCGCGCCGCGCATCCTCCTCCGGGCACGCGGGGCGACGCTCGGGCTGGCGGAGGCACAGGCGCTGACGCACGCCCTCCTGGTCGGCATCGACGGGCCGACGATCGGCGGGGAGGAGGTGCACCGGACGCTGCTCGCCGCCGGTGTCGTCGTGCTGGAAGGGCTCGATCTGCGCGCGGCCGGGCCCGGCCCGTACGAGCTGCTCTGCCTGCCGCTCCTCGTGGAAGGGGCAGACGGCGCCCCCGCGCGCGTCCTGCTGCGAGACTCGCGCCGATGAGGGACGCCGCGGGATACCTGCCGATCGCGGAGCACGGCGTCATCGGTGACCTCCACACGATCGCGCTCGTCGGCGTCGACGGCACCATCGACTGGTACTGCACGCCGCGGTTCGACTCGCCGAGCGTGTTCGGCTCGATCCTGGACGCCGAACGCGGCGGCTACTGGCGGGTCGCCCCGGCGAACGAGTGCAGCGTCAAGCAGCTCTACTTCCCGGACACGAACGTCCTGGTGACGCGCTTCCTCTCGAACCAGGGCGTCGTGGAGCTCATGGACTTCATGGCCATCGGCCGAACGCCGGCCGAGCAGCGCGAGCACCGGCTCGTGCGCCGCATCGCCGGCATCCGCGGCGAGGTGCCGATGCGCATCGAGGTCGAGCCGCGCTTCGACTACGGCCGGTGCGGTCACACCACGACGGTCGACGACGAGGGCTGCGTCTTCGATCCGGAGGGGTCGGTGCCGGGGCTCGCGCTCTTCTCGAAAGTCCCGCTGGAGCGGACCGACCGCGGCGTCGTCGCCGAGTTCACGGTGGCGGCCAACGAGACGGTCTCGTTCGTCGCGCAGACGCTCGAGGCCGGGGGCCGGCCGCGGTACTCGGAGCGCGCCGTGCGCGAGCACTTCGTCGAGACCGTCTCGTTCTGGGCGACCTGGATCGCGCACTCGCGCTACGAGGGCCGCTGGCGCGAGATGGTGAACCGCTCGGCGCTGACCCTCAAGCTGCTCACGTACGCGCCCACCGGCGCGATCGTCGCCGCGCCGACCACCAGCCTGCCCGAGCAGCTTGGCGGCGAGCGCAACTGGGACTACCGCTACACGTGGATTCGCGACGCCGCCTTCACGCTGTACGGCCTGCTGCGGCTCGGCTTCACCGAAGAGGCCGGCGTGTTCACGGAGTGGCTGACCGCGCGGGTGCGCGAGTCGAAGGGGAACGCCGAGGGGCCGCTGCAGGTCATGTACGGCATCGACGGGCGTGCCGACCTCCCCGAGGAGGAGCTGTCCCACCTGGCGGGCTACCGCGGGTCGAAGCCGGTGCGCATCGGAAACGGCGCGGCAACCCAGCTCCAGCTCGACATCTACGGCGAGCTGCTGGACTCGCTCTACCTCTACAACAAGTACGGCACGCCGCTGTACCACGACGCCTGGGTCGCGCTCACCGACCTGATCAACTGGGTCTGCGACAACTGGGACCGGCCGGACGAGGGCATCTGGGAGACCCGCGGCGGCCGCAAGGACTTCACCTATTCGCGGCTCATGTGCTGGGTGGCGATCGAGCGCGCGCTGCGCATCGCGCGCTTCCGCGGCCTGCCGTCCGACCTGATCCGCTGGACGGTCGAGCGCGACGACATCTACCACCAGATCATGGAGCGCGGCTGGAACGAGGAGCGCGGCGCGTTCGTGCAGTCCTACGGCTCCGACGTGCTCGACGCGTCCGTCCTGCTCATGCCCTTGACGAAGTTCATCGCGCCCACCGACCCGCGGTGGATGTCGACCCTCGACGCGATCAGCAAGGAGCTCGTCTCGGACAGCCTGGTGTACCGCTACAACGTCGGCGCGTCGCCCGACGGCCTGCGCGGCGACGAGGGCACCTTCTCGATCTGCTCGTTCTGGTACGTCGAGGCGCTTACGCGCGCCGGCCGGCTGGACGAGGCGCGGCTCGCCTTCGCGAAGATGCTCACGTACGGCAACCACCTGGGGCTGTACGCGGAGGAGATCGGCCCGACCGGCGAGCTGCTCGGCAACTTCCCGCAGGCGTTCACGCACCTCTCGCTGATCAGCGCCGCGGTGAACCTGGACCGCGCTCTGGGCTGACAGCCGTTGCGATACGGTCCGGCGCGTCGCCGAGGGAGGCCTGGTGGAAGTCGTGCCGCAGCGTCCGGTGGACGCCGAGGAGCAGCGCCTGATCGCGCGCTTGCGCGCGCACGACGAGGACGCCTTCATGGAGCTCGTCGAGCGCTACAGCGCCTCGCTCCTCCGCGTGGCGCTGCTCTTCGTGGCCACGCGCGCCGTCGCCGAGGAGGTCGTCCAGGAGACCTGGCTCGGCGTCCTCGCCGGAATCGACCGCTTCGAGGGCCGGTCGTCCCTGAAGACCTGGATCTTCCGCATCCTCACGAACCGCGCGAAGACGCGGGCCGTCCGCGAGGCGCGCAGCATCCCGTTCTCGTCGCTCGCACAGGCCGAGCTTGGCGACGACGAGCCGTCCGTCGAACCTGACCGCTTCCTGCCCTCCGACCATCCGCGCTGGCCGGGCCACTGGGCCTCGGCACCCCAGTCGTGGGGCGAGCTGCCGGAGCAGCGGCTGCTCGGCGCCGAGACGCGGCGGGTCATCTCCGATGCGATCGACATGCTCCCGCCGGTGCAGCGCACCGTGATCTCACTCCGCGACGTGGAAGGCTGGAGCAGCGAGGAAGTGCGCGAGGCGCTCGACCTCTCGGAGGGCAACCAGCGCGTCCTGCTGCACCGCGCCCGGAGCAAGGTTCGCGCCGCGCTCGACGAGTACCTCGCCGACGCCGCGTAACGCTTTCGTAAGAAGTTGGACTCATTCGAGTGTGACCGCGATCGCCGGCGACCAGATGGTGTGCATCGAGCTCGTGGAGCTCGTCACCGACTACTTCGAGAACGCGCTCTCCGAGCATGACCGGCGCCGCTTCGAGGAGCACCTCGCCGTCTGCGGCCCGTGCGTCCGTTACGTCGAACAGCTCCGGATGATCGTCGACCTCACCGGTCACCTGGACGAGCGCGACCTGGAGCTCGAGCCGGAGCTGCGCGAGGCGCTGCTCGAGGCCTTCCGGGGCTGGCGAACCCCCTCGGACTAGGGATGGCCGCCCAGGGCGCGGCGTTCGATCACCTGATCAGCAGCACGGACGAGCGGCCGTCCGTCACCTGCCTTCCGCCATGCCCATGCGTACGCCGCTCGCCCTCTTCTTCGCCGCCGTCGCGCTCGTGCTGGCCACGTCTGCCCACGCAGCGAGGCTCGCAACGCCGAAGCCGCTGCTGCCCGCAGCCGGCGCGGCCTCCGAGACGATCCCCCTCTTCGGCTGGGCCCCGGTCGCGAACGCCGACCACTACGAGTTCCAGGTCGCCGCCGACAGCGGCTTCAACTCGCCGATCATCGGTTCGCAGGAGGATCACTTCCTCACGCGCAACACCCGCGCCACGCTGAAGCGGACGATCCCGAACGGCGTCTACTACTGGCGGGTGCGCGCGATCACGAAGGCAGGCGCCGTCTCCGCGTGGACGAAACCGCAGCAGTTCAAGCACGCCTGGACCGGTGCCGCGACGCTGCAGACGCCCGCAACGGGCATCGGGCTGTCGTTCCCGGCCGACCCGCTCAAGCTCTCGTGGGGCGCAGTCCCGTACGCCTCGTCGTACCTCGTCTCGATCGCGACCGACCCGGCGCTCGGCTCGCTCGTGCTGCACGACTCGAGCTCCAGCTCACCGGTCTCGACCGCGGCGACGACGCTGACGAGCCCTTCCGTCTTCGCGCCGGGCACGTACTACTGGGCCGTCACGCCGGTCGACGCCCGCGGGAACAAGGGCACGGCGTCGTCCGTCGCCGCGTTCTCGTGGGTCTGGCCGTCGACGACCACGCCGACGGTCGCCGATCTCGACGCGAGCGCCGAGGTGATGGACCCGCAGTTCTCGTGGACGCCCGTGCCGGGCGCCGCGCGCTACGAGGTCGAGGTCAACTCGACCGCGAGCTTCACGAGCGCCGCGAAGGTGTGCTGCACCGGCACCACGATCGCAACGGCGCTCTCGCCGACGAGCGTGATGAACGACAACGTCTACTACTGGCGCGTCCGCGCGATCGACGCCGACGGCAACGCCGGCGTCTGGAACGCGGGTCCCTCCTTCACCAAGGCCTTCGACAAGACGGCGCCGAGCGTCAACAACCTGCGCGTCGTCGACACGAGCGACACGACGCTCGCCGGCCCGGTGCCCTCGACCGCGATCCCGATCCTGCGCTGGGACCCGGTGCCCGGCGCGTCCAGCTATCAGGTCGAAGTCGCCCCGTACAGCGGCGGCTGCCAGTGGAGCGCCACGGCGAACGTGAAGTGGAGCGAGACCACCGCGACGACGGCCTGGACGCCGCTCGGCTACCTGCTCATGGGCAACAAGCCCTTCACGAACGGGCACCAGGTGCTCTCGGACCAGGTGCAGCTCGTGGACGGGACGCAGTACTGCGCACGTGTCCGCGGTCGCTCCGACCGCGATTCGGGCGGTGTCGACGTGTACGGGGACTACACGTACCTGAACGGGCTGGCCGGCCCGGGGTTCAAGTACGACGCGACGCTGCTGCCCGCTACCTCGCCGTGCGGGTCGCCCTGCCAGCTCGCCGCCTCCGACTATCTGCTGCCGGCGACCGGATCGACGGTTGCGCGCATGCCGTTCTTCACGTGGAAGCCGATCGCGGGCCAGCAGAGCTACTGGGTGATCGTCGCCAAGGACCCGTCCTTCACGAACGTCGTCGACTACGCGTGGACGCAGGTCCCGGCCTACGCGCCGCGGACGCAGACGCCGGTGACGTATGCCGACGAGGCGACCTCGTACTACTGGGCGGTGCTCCCGGACAGCGCGCTGCACGGCGGCGCCGCCGGCGGCGATCCGACGTACCCGACCATGCCGAGCTTCCTCAAGCTCTCGACCCCGCCGGCGCTGAGCGCGCCGGCCGACGGCGCGACGGTCACGGGGCAGCCGACCTTCCGGTGGTCGCGCGCCGAAGGGGCTCGCGACTACCGAATCCAGGTCTCGCAGGACCCGAGCTTCGGCTCCACGCTCGAGGACACGACCACCGACGCGACCGCCTACACGCCGACGGTGACGTACCCCGCCGACACCGTCCTCTACTGGCGCGTCCGCGGGAACGACGAGAACGAGCTCGGCATGTCCTGGTCGCCGACGGGGACCTTCCGCCGCACGCTGCCCGCGCCGGTGCCGAGCCCGACCAACGCGACGGGCGGCGACCAGATCCCGACGTGGACGTGGGCGTCGGTGACCGGGGCCGTCGCCTACGACGTCTCGGTCGACCTCCCCGACGGGACGCACAAGGACATCAGCGGCCTGCGCATGCCGGCGCTGACGGCCACGACGATGACGGGCACCGGGCTCTTCCACTGGCGCGTCCGCGCCGAGTTCCCCAAGGGCTCGGCCGGCACGGTCGCCGGCCCGTTCTCCGGCGACATGGCCTTCACGCGCACGATCGGCGAGCCGGGCGGCGCGCACTCCGAGCTGGCCAAGGATCACCTGGTGCTCTCGTGGGAGTCGAAGGCGGGCGCGAAGGAGTACCGCGTCGAGATCTCGCCGACCGAGGACTTCGGCACGGTCGCCGAGGACGTGCGCACCGACAACACGTCGTACGCGCCGCCGATGACGCAGATGCAGTACCTGAACGGCGGCACGCTCTACTGGCGGGTCGCCGCGGTGGACGCCGACCGCAACGAGGGCGACTTCTCGCCGGCGCAGAAGATCGGGTTCGCCTCGAAGATGAGCGTCCAGCTCGTCGGCTTCCCGCTCGCCGGCCGCTGGTCGAAGGTGACCGTCAAGGTCATGAGCCTGGCGAACACGCCCGTCGGAGGCGCCGCCGTCCGCGTGACGGGGAAGGGACTGAAGGTCGCCGCCAAGCGGACGAGCAGGGCCGGCTCGGTCACCTTCCGAATCCGCGCGAAGAAGGGCTCCTCGATCCTCTTCCGCGCGATCAAGACCGGCTACCTGCCGGCGACGACGGCCTACAGGGTCAGGTAGGCGCGTCGAGGAGCTCGCGGAGCGTCCGCGAGCGGTAGTCGAAGATCTCGTCGAGCCACGCGCGCACCTTCAGCCGTCGCGCCGCCGACCCCAGCGGGCCGAGCGGGATGCCGTAGCGGACGTGGTCATAGACCTGGGTGCCCGTCGGCACCGCCGTGAACCGGTGCGTGTGCTCCCACGTCGCGTACGGCCCGGTCAGCTGGACGTCCGTGAACGTGCGCGGCGGCTGCCACCGGCGGATCTCGGTCAGCCAGCGGACGGGCACACCGAACAGGCGCAGGCGGTAGCGCAGGAGCGAGCCCGGCTGGAGTGGCTCGTCGGCCGCGACGATGCGGAAGTTCAGCCAGGGCGGCGTGATCGCCTCGAGGTTGCGCGGATCGCCGAAGAACGCGAATGTGCTGTCGAGGTCTCGGCGAACGATCTGCGTCCGCTCGAGCTCCCAGACCGTCAGCGCACGCCGCCGCGCTCGAAGTGCGCCTGGAAGAAGTTCTCGGAGCCGGCCGTCGCCATCGCCGCCGAGGCGGAGATCTCCAGGCACAGCGTCGCCGCGGCCACGATCTGGGCGAGGCGGTAGACCTTCCCCGGTCCCTCGCAGCCCATCAGGCGCAGCCAGCTGCGCGCGTAGGGGTAGACGGTCCCGCCGCCGACGGTCGCCACCTCGAGCCCGGGCAGGCGAATTGCCACCTGCAGGCCGTGCTCGACGCGGTACGCGGTCCCGTGGGCCATCGAGCTCGTCCCGACCATGCCGACGTCCTGCCCGGTGGCGATGAACATCGCCGCGATCGCGGTCGCGGGCGTGAACGCGATCGACTGCATGCCCGACGCGACCGCGCCGTGGGTGCCCACGAACGTCAGGTCCTCGAGGTCGGCAATGCTCGTCCGGAGCACCCGGCGGACGGCCTCGTCGGTGAGCGTCGTCTCCGCGATCACCGTCTTGCCGTGCCCGCCGCGCTCGAAGTAGCGGTGCGACGGCTTCTTGTCGCCGCCCATGTTCCCCTCGAGCACCGAACGCCGTGGCTTCAACGGCGAGCGTTCCCGGACGAACACCTCGTTGAGCGCGAACGAGTTGCGCGTGACCATGTTGAGACCGACCGCGTCGCCGGTGGTGTACGCGTACATGACGTGGCACACGGGGCCGAGGACGTGCGTCTCGATCTCGCGGAGCCGCGCGTAGCGTGAGAGCCCCTCGACGTGCGCGCCGGCGAGCCAGTCGCGCATCGCCGGCACCTGGCCCTCGATCCAGCGCGCGAACGCCGCCGCCTGGCCGGCCCCCTCGAAGATGAACGCCGAGGCGCGCGTCATCCGGTCGCGCAGCACGTAGGTGCGGAACCCGCCGGACTCGCCGACGGCGCGCGCACCGCGGTAGAGCGAGATCGCGAGACCGCCCTCCGTGTTCGCGAGCGGCACGTAGACGCCCTCTCGTTTCCGGCGCGTCTCGGCGAGCGTCCCGGCCGGCTCCTCGAGCTCGTACTCGCCGAGTTCGATGTCGATGGGCCCCACGACGGCGGTGGGGACGACGGACACGCCGGTCAGCGCCTCGGTGGCGCCCGTGAACGGCTCGAGGTCGTGCCCGAAGACCGGCCCGTCGGTCAGCCCGGCGAGCGCGTCCTGGCGCGTGTGGATCGAATCTGCGTCGTTCTTCCTCGGCCAGCGGCGGAGCTCCATGGCCGCGGAGCTTAAAGAGGCCGCGGGCGCCGCCCCGCGGCCTCTGATCGCTGGTGCGATCTAGTAGGTGCTGCCGCTGTCGCCGAAGCCAGGCCCGCCGGGGCCGTAGTACGTGCCCAGCGAGCTCCGGTACGAGTCGTCCCGCAGCATGTCATCGTCGAACTCGGGCGCGTTCTTGATCTGGTCCTTCGTCCGGTTCACGAAGACTTTCCTGTCGTCGTAGTCGACGGTGTTGATGACGCCCGCCGGGAGCATGACCTTCTTGCCGAAGATCCACGGGCCCGTGTCGACGACGATGAAGCTGCTGCCGACGTCGTACGTCGCCTCGTCGATGTTCCCGATGCCGCCGTCCGATGCCTCGACATCGAAGCCGCTGAGATCGGAGCCCGGCGTCATGGTCTCGCGGTACGTCCACATGTCCGCGGTACTCACGTCGCATCACCTCCTGAGTAGGGATCCGGCACGGGATACCCGCACGTGTCGAAGTCCAATCGCATACTTCGGGGATGGATGTCGACTGGCACGAATTCGATCTGGAGGGCCTGGCACGGCGCCTGCGCGACGACCGCGACGGCCCTGACGCCGAGCGCACGCTATGGGCGTTCGAGCGCGTGCTCGAGATCGCCCGCGGCGACCCGGAGCTCTTGCACTACGTCCTGACTGCGGCCGTCTGCATGGTCGCCCGCGCGGACGCGACCACGCCGCGGCACGTGCTCGAGACCTACTTCAGGCGCGCGCCGACGGACGAGCGGTGGGACGAGGATCTCCGCCCGCTGCTGGGGCCGTCCCCGCCCTAGCGGGTACAGCCCCTACAGCGGAATGTGGACGTCCGAGACGTCCAGCCCGAAGCTCTTGGCGAGCCGGATGCCGTGCTCGATGTCCTGGCGCAGCATGCGCACGTCGGTGTCGTACATGACCCGCCCGATCACCTCGCGCTCCTTCGGCCGCCAGAGCGCGTGCTTGATGAAGATCGGGATCAGCCGCTGCCCGGCCTCGACGAGCGCCTTCTTCGTCTTCTTGTCGGCGTTCGCCAGCAGGACGCGCTCGTACGCAACCCCGGAGCGGTGATGGATCCCGTCATCGATCGTGAGCCGGTTGCACATGTCCTCGAGGATGGTGCCCCGGGAGTTGCGGGCGATCATCCGGAAGCGCGGGATGATCAGGCGCTCGAAGAAGACCTGGATCTGGAAGATCTTCTCCTCGAGCGTCTCCGCGTTCAGCGTGAGGTCGACGAGCTGGTCGAGGTAGGGGTCTCGCTCGCCCCGGCCGCCGACCTCCTCGATGAGCTTGAGCCACGCCTCGGTATGGCGCGCCTCGTCCTGCACCATCGTCGTGTAGTAGAGCTTCGCCTCGGGGTCGGGCG
>C688J35102_120989599_pt1 | contig 12079 bp, 9 predicted proteins | sample HopSoiMetagenom2_FD_35102 | JGI IMG/M metagenome (IMG submission 35102)
CCGCGAGGCGGAGCACGGCGAAGAAGCCGTTGAGCTGCGGGCCGCGGCCGGCGAGGGCGTTGCCAAAGCCGGCCAGGTTGCGTTGGATCGCGGTCCTGGTCTTCTCGTCGAACATGTCGAAGAACTGGTCGATGTCGACCGGTTCGGGATGAGCGGCCGAGAGCGGGATCGTTTCGCCGGCAGCGAAGCCCTTGCTCGAGCCGCCGGGAACGATCTGCAGGTACTTGAGGCCGAGCGGCGATTTGGGCCGGATGATCATCGTCGAGTTGTCCGGCAGCGGTTCGACGTTCTTGTCGAGGCTGAGGCTGAGCTCGGCGGCGACGGCGCCGTCCCCGACCTGCACCGGCACGACCGACTTGACCACGCCGACGCGGGCGCCACCGATCCGCACCTCGTTGCCCTTGACCAGAGCGTTGGCGTTGGGCACGCGAGCCTTGAGGTTGTAGGTGGAGACGAAGGGCAACCCGTTGTTGGCGTTGTAGGCGAGGAAGACGGCGACGATGATGACGAGCACGGTCACCGCCCCGACGATCACCGGGCTGCTCGCCACTCCCTGTATGCCGCTGCGGTTCCTCATGGGCCCAGGAGGTAGTCGAGGAGGGCGCGCCGGCGGGGCGCGGGGGTAGCAGCTGCCCTGGCGCCCAGGCGGCGTCCTTCGCCAAGGGCCGGGCTGGAGGCAGATGGTGGGCTTTCGGTGGATGGTGCGACGGCGGCGCTCGGAGCGGCCGTCCGCGCGAGGGAGCCGCCCCCTTCGGTCGCCCGTTCTTCTTCGAGAACCCTGGCAAGATCCGCCCCGCTAATCGCCGAGGCACCCGCATTGGGCCCGGTGAACTTGGCCGAGCAGCTGCTGGATTCCCTGATTTCGTATTCGGGACAGTTGGTGAGGGTGACGAGGCTGCGCAGGAAGTGCCCGTACTTGTCGAAGCCGTTCGTTGCTGCCGTGCCGCTGTAGATCAGGCTCACCAGGCGGTTCCAACCCTTCCTTTCCTCGATGCTGGAGAGGAACTTCGCCAGCTTCGTCGTCGGGCTGGCGCCGGACTGGGCGAGGTCGCGCGTCTTGATCACAACCGGGTCGGCGGCGCGCAGGGTCGGGCCGGCGATTTCACCCGTCGCACCGAGCGACTTCAGCGAGACGGTCGAGGCGGCGGAGAAGGGCGCCAGCTCACGGGTGGCCTCGGTGAAGGAGGGGGCAGCCTTGCCGAGGTCGGTGAAGACCGGGGTGGCGGCGTCGGAGAAGCCCTGCAGGCTGCGCATCGTGAGGCGAAACTCGCGCAGGAAGGCCGGGAACTTGCGCAGCGAGGCTTCCAGGTCGGCGCCCCGTTCGGAGCTGGCCTGGGCGGCGGCGCCGGCGTTGGTGAAGAAGCCGGCGACGTGGGCACGTTCGTCCGAGAGCGGCCCGAGGATCTTCTCGGAATCGGCCGCGAGCTGGGTCAGCTGATCGCGCTGGGCGTTGAGCTTGCCGATCAGGCGGGTGACGTCGCGCAGCACCGGGTTGGCGCGCTTCACCGCCGCCTCGATGTCGGCGCCGCGGCCGGCCAAGCCGGCGCCGAGTTCGTTGAAGATGAGTCGGAAGCGCTGTGCGTAGGGCAGTTTGTTGATGTCGTTGATCAGGTCCGGGTCGACGCTGGTGCTGTTGTTCTCCAGCGGCAGCAGGTACTGGCCGGCGCCGGACCGGCCGGAGGGGATCTGTTTCAGCGCCGGCGCGGGGGGCGCGCCGGGGGCGCGGGGGATGGTCGGACGGCAGTCGACGAACTTCTCGCCGATCAGCGACTGCGGGCGGATCAGGCAGGAGGCGTCGCTGCGGAAGTCCTGGAAGCCGGGATCGGTGATCTTCATCACGATCACCGCCTTGCCGGCGATCTTCCGTTCCTCGCCGCCTTCGTAGCTGTCGACTTCGCCGGGAAGGGTGACGCCGACCGACTCGATTTCGCCGACGTTGGCACCGGCCACCCGCACCTGCTCGCCCTTGACCATGAAGCCGCCGTTGTCGAAGATCGCCCGCACGACGTAGTCGCCGCTGCCGCTGCCGCCGCCGGAGGCGAGCAGGACGACCGCGACGATGATCGCCGCAACCACCGCGCCTATCGCGACGTTTCTCCTCATGGCCCGGGGGGTGCGTCTTCGGGGTTGCAGTCGGACGTGGTCACGCCGGCGCCGGGGAAGGGCGGTTCGACGAAGGGGCTGGAGCCGTCGGCGGCAGGTTGGCTGGCGCCGCCGGGGCAGCGCCGCTTGATCCCGGCCGAGGAGCCAAAGGCGTCGTACTGTTCGCTCGGCGAGATCGGTTCCAGCGCCGCGCCGCTGCCGGCGTACTTGAAGATGTTGAGGTCGGAGAAGCTGACGCGGGCGTAGTGGCCGTTCGCGTCGTAGGGGGCGGTGATCTGGCCGAGCTTGGCGAAGCCGTTGAAGAGGTCCGGCGTGTAGGCGCGGAAGAAGTTGAGGTTGGGCTGGAAGGCGACGATCGCGTCCTCGGCGTGCGGGAAGGCCTTCGAGGCACGCTGCTGCACGGTCGGCAGGGTGGCGAGCAGTTCGGCCGCGTCGTTGGCGAAGCCCTGGCGGTTCACGGTTAGGCGGAGGTCCTTGAACACCGGGACCGCTCTGGAGATCACGGGGCGGAATTCGGCGAGGAAGGGGGCGAGGTCCTTGGTCGCCGTGCGCGAGGTGTCGATCAGCGGTTCGAGGTCGTCGAGCGCGGCGCGGAGGTTGACGAAGGTGGTGTTGGCCTGGCGGAAGGTGGGCGGCAGCAGCTGCAGGCTGCGGCCGAGGGCGACGTTGTGGCCGGCGATCGCGCCGAAGGCGTCGTTGGCGTTGGCGATCGCGCTGGAGAGCTCTTCGCCGCGTTCGGAGACCGCGGTGGCGAGCCGGCTGGAGCTGACCAGGAAGCGCGAGAAGAGATGTTCGTCGGAGTTGAGCGCGTGGACGAGGGCGCCGGCGCGGTTGAAGCCGACGCCGAGGTACTTGAAGGTCTTGTTGCCGTCGGGACCGCGGCCGGCGTAGATTTCGGCGTTGCCCTTGATGAAGTTGCCGAGACCGCGGCGCACCGGGGGTGGGAAGGTGTTGAAGAACTGGTCGATGTCGACCGGGGTCGTGGTCGAGGCGAGGCCGAGCGTGGCGCCTTCCTCAAGTGCCGAGTTGCTGTTCGGCCCGGGGCTGATCGAGACGTAGTGGTTGGCGACGCCGGAGAGGGAGGTGGCGCGGATCGTCGCGGTCGTGCCCTCGTGCAGTTCCTGTTCGACGCTGACGACGACCTTGGCGAGGTCGTCGTCGGTCAGCTCGATGCTTTCGACCGAGCCGACCGGCTGGCCGCCGACCAGAACCTGGTTGTCGGGAACGAGCTGGCTCGCGTTCTGGAAGAGGAGGTTGTACTTGTGTTCGCCGCCACCGCCGAAGACCACGAACCCGAGTGCGATCACCGCTGCCCCGAGCACCCCAATCGCCGCGATGCGCGCGGGGGTCACTCTCCGGCTTTGTGCCGGACCTTTTTCCTCGCCTGCGGGATTGGCAGCCACGGATTCGTCGCTTGCGGTTCCCCGGCCTCCGATCCGGGGGAACGGCGCTGCGAATCGTATCCGAGCGATCCGCTGCCACGCACGAGACGAGCAGGGACTTAACTGGAATTCAACGCGCTACTCTGGGCTTGCGGCGCGGTTATAGGAGCGGAGGCGCTTCGCCCAAACCGAAAGAGGAGCGATGCCCATGCGCAAACGTCTGACCAGTGCCGTCGCCATCGCGGTGGCCGCGGCCGTCTCGGCCGCAGGAGTAGCCGGTGCCGTGCAATCCCCGGTCCTGAACGGGCCCGACGGCAACACCCAGAGCATCGCGGTCAAGATCACCCCGCAGAAGCTCTCGAAGAAAAAGGCCGAACCGGTAACGCTCGACGTAACGACTGCGACGACCACGACTAACCCGAGCGCCAACAACGGCGCGCCGATTCCCGCCGTTGAGGCGATCGTCGACTTCCCCAAAGGGCTGAAGATCTTCAGCAAGGGCTACCCCACCTGCGAGCCCGGCCTGCTCCAGAACACGTCCACCGAAGCGGCCCTCGAAGCCTGCAAAAAGGCGAAAATTGGCAGTGGCACAGGCACGGCCGACCTGGTCGTCGGGACCAAACTCTTCCCGGTGACGACGACGATCACGGCCTTCAACGGCGTGCCCTCAGGCGGCAAGCCGGTGATCCTCCTGCACACCTACAGCCAGACCCCGGTCCAGACGACAATCGTGCTCGTCGGGACGGTGAGCAACCTCAACAAGGAAGGCTTCGGCGCGCGCCTCGACGTGGTGCTCCCCCTGATCGCCGGAGGGCAGGGCGCGATCACCGGCTTCCACGTGAACATCTTCAAGACCTTCAAGTACAAGGGCAAGAAGCGCAGCTACGTCAGCTCGACCTGTCTGACGAAGAAGATGAAGACGCGCGGAAAATTCGTCTTCAAGGACGGCGAATCGCTGACCCCGTCGGTGACGCAGAAGTGCTCGCAGAAGACTGAAAAGAAGAAATAGGCGCGTCGATCAGACGTTGAGCCGCGGCAGCACCCGCTCCAGCGAGCGTGGCAGCCACCAGACCCGTTTGCCGATCAGCAGCATCAGGGCCGGCAGCAGGACGATGCGCACCACGGTGGCGTCGAGCAGGACCGCGACGGTCAGTCCCACACCAAGCTGACTGACCGTCGCGATCGGCGCCCCCGCGAAGGCGATGAAGACCGCCATCATGATCGCCGCGGCGCCGGTGATCACCCGCGCGGTCTTCTCGAGGCCGAAAGAGATCGCCGCAGCGTTGTCGCCCTCGACGTCGTAGTGCTCGCGCATCCGCACCAGGAGGAAGACCGCGTAGTCGATCGAGAGGCCGAAGACGACGCCGAAGATCATCACCGCCCCCACCGCTTCGATGTAGGAGCGGCCGCCCAGCGGCCAGCCGTCGGGCACGTAGGAGAGCAGGGTGAGGATGCCGAAGGCGACGGCGACGGTGGCCAGGTTGAGCCCGACCGCGAGCGCCGCCAGCGGCAGCGCGCGAAGGACGAGGACAAGGACGAGGAAGGTGGCGATTGTGATCGCCGCGATCAGGTAGGGCAACCGGCCCTGGGTGACTTCAGTGTAGGTGTTGACCGTCGGGGGCCCGCCGGCGACGCCGACGTCCAGGCCGGTTTCTTCTTCCAGCGCGTCCGCTTCGGAGTCAAGGCGCTTGTCGAGGGCGATCGAGCCGGGTGAGTTGAACGGGTATCGGGACATGACCAGGATCGAGGCGGCCTGGCCGCCGTATTCGAGATCGATCGCTTCCGAGGCGCGTTCCCGCGTCCGCCCCCGCGTGCCGTCGAGGGCGGAGAGCACGAAGTAGCCGGAGTCGAAGATGCCGGGTGAGGTGCGCCGCAGCTGGTCGACTCGCCGGTTCAATTTGGCGTTTTGGGAGTCGACGCGCACGGTCACCCGCCGCATTCCCGTCTGCAGCGGGCGGGAGCGAGCGTAGGCTTCGCCGAGGCCGCGTTCGAGTTCGGTGGTGCCGCCGGTGAGCTGGCTGAGCCCCCCGGCCAGTTCCGTCGCCCCCGAGCCCAGTTCTTCCAGCTGCGCCGGGATCTTCTTCGTTTCGCGGTTGAGCTTGGCGGCGCCGTGGGCGAGCTTGGCGCTGGCGCTCTTCAGTTTGTTCTCGCCGTCGGAGAGTTCGGTCGCGAGTTTCGTCAGGGTTCCGATCTGAGAAAGCGCGCTTTCGATCGCGAAGGCGACGCGGCGTGCTTCTTTGGCGTCCTGCGCCAGGCGTTCGTCCAGCGCCGCCAGTTCCGGGGGCAGGGTGCTGGACGCGGCGGCGGCCTGGCGAACCGCTTCCAGTGCGGCGGCGTAGTTTGGATCGGATTTGCCCACCGTCATGCCTTCGAGCTGCTGCTGGGCGACTTTGAGCTGATCGTCTGCGGTCTGCGCTTCGCTCTGCAGATGCGGCACCGTCGTTTCCGAGTCCTGTTGGAGCGACTTTTCCAGCTTCTTGATGCGGCGCAGGCCGTTGAAACGGAGGTTCGGAGCCAGAGATTCCTTCAGCTGCAGCTTGAGGAGCAGCGCCGCCTGGGCGGCCTGGCTCTGGCCGCCGGCGAGCTGCCGGGTTCCGCCGGCGAACTTGCCGACTGCGCCGACCGCTTCTTCGCCGCCGGTGGTCGCCTGGCCGAGCGCCTGGGCGATCAGGACCGCGCCTTCCTCCGCCTTGCCCGAGCCGTCGGCGAGAAGGCCGGCACCGAAGGTCGCCTTGGAGATCCCGTCGCGCAGATCGGCGACGCCGCCGGCCGCCTGGCTGAGCACGCGGCCGAGGCGATTGAGGCCTGCAAGCGGTCCGGTCTTGCCGTTGGAGGCGAGGATCGCCGTGCCGGTGCTGCGCAGTGGCGCCACCCCGCGCGCCACCTGGCCGGGGCCGATCACCGTCTGCACCCCGGGGATGGCGGCGACGCGATGCTGCCACCGGGTCAGCGCCGCGAGGCGATCGGGTTCGGTGATCGTGCCGCGGTTGGCACTGGCGACGACGGTGAAGGGGGCTTCGGCGCCGCGGCCGACCGAGCGGCCGATCAGCTCGGCGTCGAGCCGGGCGGGGTCGTCGTGGGGGAGCTGGGAGGTGCTGGGCGGGCCGATCTTCAGCCCGATCGCCGGCGCGGCCAGCAGCAGCACCACGGCGCCGATCAGGGCGGCGACCGGGGCCGGGCGCTTGAGCGCAGCCGAGACCAGCGTCATCAGCCGCGAGCTTTCCCCGTTCGGCGCCGGGCCGATCCGCCAGCGGTCGATTTTGGCGCCGACGAGGACGAGCGTGGGCGGGCCGACCAGGGTGGCGACGAGGACGGTCAGCACAACCACCATCGCCAGGGTGGCGGCCAGCGAAGCAAGCAGTGCCCCCGGGGCGATGAAGAAGGCCGCGACCATCGAGAGCACGAGCGTGCTGCCGGCGAAGATCGTGGTCCGCCCCGCCGTGCGCCTGGTCGCCCAGGCCGCGTCGACGGGCGATGTGCCGGTGGCCAGCTCTTCGCGGAAGCGGGAGACCATCAGCAGCGAGTAGTCGACCCCGAGCGCCAGGCCCATCATCGTGCAGACGGTCAGCGCCAGCGCGTCGACGCCGAACCAGTGGGTGAGGATCGCGAGCAGGCCGCGTGAGGAGAAGACCGAGAGGGCACCGAAGCTGAGCGGGATCAGGGCCGCGATCGGCGAGCGGAAGACGAGCAGAAGGACGATCAGCAGGATCGGCAGCGCGATCAGCTCGGCGCGCTCGGCGGCTTCGATCGACTCGTCCTGGATCGCCTTCGAGATCGTCGCGAAGCCCGTCTGGGTGGCGTTGACGGGTCGGTGGATCTTTTCTTCGAGCGTGCGTTCGAGGTAGGGGACCGTTTCGTCGACCGCCTCGTCGATGCCGACGTGGAAGTCGGCGAGGATGAGGGCCCGGCGGGGGCCCGGGCGGAGGCGGCTGACCGCACCGCGGTCCCAGGGGGAGAGCGTGGTGACCTGCGGATTTTCGCGGCGGAGGGTGCGGATCAGAGCCGGCCCCTGGCGGTCGATCGCGGCGGCGGGACCGCGAAGCAGGATCGGAAAGAGCGCGGTCGGGCCGAAGTGTTCCTCCAGCATCCCGTTGGCCTGGGAGGCCGAGGTGCCGGAGATTTCGATCGTGCTTGGGCTGAGCCTGCCGTTGAGGCCGGTGCCGAAGGCGAAGAGCACGGCGATGACCAGCGCGGCGATCGCCAGCGTCCGGCGTGGGTGGCGCAGCATCAGCGGCGCACGGGCCTCGCCCTCGCGATCGGCCCGCCCCTTACCGCCCCGCCCCCGGCTCCTCCTCAAAGGCACGCTCCGTAGTTTGGCGGCCCAGCCGACGGAGCGGGCGAAAAGATCTCAAAGACTCTGTTAAGAAATACGAGAGTCTCCGGACCATCGGGAGCGCTAGCCTTTCCCCTGGAGGGATATTGAAGCGGCTTTTCGCATCAGGGATGCTGATTGCCTGCGCACTGCTCGCGGGTGGAGCGCACGCGGAGTCGCTGAAATTCGGAAGGCTGTCGCTGACAGCCAACGGCGGCTTCACCCCGCGCACGCTCTCGCGGCGCATCTACTCGCCGATCGAGTTCAAGGGCTACATCAACATGAAGTCGGTCGACGGCAGCGTTCCCCCCGCCCTACAACAGGCGGTAGTCGAATTCGACCGCGACGGGCGGCTGGGCACGCGGGGGCTTCCAACCTGCGATCCCTCCTCGCTCGAGGAAGCGACGCCACCCGAAGCGCGCAAAAGGTGCGCGGACGCGATCGTTGGCACCGGCCACATCGTGGCGCTGGTCGTGGTTGGGAACCTGCCGCCGATCTACACCAGCTCGCTGCTGACGATCTTCAACGGGCCGCGCCAGGAAGGCCACCCGACGGCGATCCTTCACGCCCGCACGACGGAGCCCGCGGTTCAGAACTTCGTCATCACGGTCCCGATCGAACGTCGGAGCGGTGCCTTTCGCTACCGCGTCACCATCGACATCCCGACGATCGCGGCGGGCCACGGCTCGCTCACGCACCTGGATGTCGAGATCGGCCGCCGCTACCGCTTCCAGGGCAGAAAGCGCAGCTACATCTCGGCCCGCTGCGGGCACAACGTCCTCAGCACCTACGGCCGCTTCACTTTCGCCGAAGGCATATTTCTCGGCGGCAGCGTCGAAAAGACCTGCAACCCTCGCTAGCACCCCAGGGTTCCTATAATTGCCCGCCGCGGGCCGCTAGCTCAACTGGTCAGAGCAGGAGCCTCTTAAGCTCAAGGTTGAAGGTTCGAGTCCTTCGCGGCCCATTCCCAGCGGCTATTCGCCGAGGGAGCCGGTGCTGCCGCTCAGGCCGCCGAAGGGATTCTGCAGGGATTCTTTGCCCTTTTCCTTTTCCTGTTTGGCGAATTCCTTCTTCTGTTCTTCGAAGGCTTTGCCCTGGACGCGGAACTGGGCCATTTTTTTCTTCACTTCCTTGACTTCCGCCTTTGAGGCCTTGGCTTCCGCCTTCCTCGCCGCTTCGTCACCGGCCTTGAAGTCGCCCGCGAAGTACTGGTAGATCGCCAGGGTCGTGAGCGTGTTGATGGTCGGGCGCCCTTCGGCGGCGAGGCTCTGGGCGGCTGCTGCTTCGGCAACGTTCTTTTCCGCGTCTTCGATCCCCGTAGACGTTTCGGCGAGGGTGAAGAAGGCGCTCGCCATCAGCGGCGCAATCGACGGGTTGGCCGAGTTGGCCTGCTCGAGGTAGCGGTGCCATGTGGCCGCAGCCTGTTCGAACTCCCGGCGGCCTTCCGGCGTGACGATCTTCGCGCCGGTTTCCGGGCTGACTTCGGTAAGGGCGTTGCCGGCCGCGATCCTGGTGCGGGTGAGGGCGCCGAGCAGGACTTCGTTATCCGGTTCGGTGCTCAGCTTGCGTTCCATCCGTTCGGCCTGTTCGACGAGAACCTGACCGGCGTTGGTGCTGCTGCTGTTGCCGACGATGTTGCCGATGTTGAACGGGCCGACGACGAGGAAGAGGCTGGCGCCCATCAGCAGCGCGAGGATCGCGTAGACGACGCGGACGACGTGCCGCCGCCGCCCCCGGATGTCGAAGAGCATCCGCCGCTCGCCACCGCCTTGTGCCAACTCGAATCACCGCTCCTGGGTTGAGGGCCTTGCCATTCCTCCCGCCGCCTTTGGCGTGCCGAAGGCGCGAGCGATCAAGATACTCAACTCGAAGAGAAGGAGTAGTGGAACCATCTCGATCAACATTGAGATCGGGTCGACGCCGGGCAGCGCCGCGGCGAGGATGGCGATGACCAGGTACGCGTAGCGCCGGTTGCGGGTGAGCTGCGCGACGCTGACGATGCCGAGCCTGGTCACGGCGAGGATGGCGAGGGGAAGCTGGAATACGAGGCCGCAGCCGAGCAGGGTCGTCGAGAAGAAGCTGTAGTAATCGCGGGCGCGGACCTGGACGGTGAACTGGGTGTCGTTGAAGCCGAGCAGGAACTTGACGGCTGCCGGCATCACGACGTAATAGCCGAAGGCGACGCCGAGCAGGAAGAGAACCGGCGCGGCGAGAAGGATCGGCAGGATGACCCGGCGCTCGCGGTCGCTGAAGGCCGGCAGCAGATAGGCGTACACCTGGTAGAGCAGGATCGGCAGCGAGATGATCAGCGCCGCGTAGGTGGCGACGGTGAGAGTCGTCGTGAAGGCCTCGGTGACTCCGAGGGTGAGAAGTTTCTTGTGGTCGCTGGGGAGTGGTCCCGAGGCGATTTCCAGCAGCAGGTGGTTCTGCCAGAAGCAGAGGGCTAGGGCGACGCCGAGGACGATCAGGCAGACGACTATGCGCGTGCGCAGCTCGTCGAGGTGCTCGACCAGCGTGAGCCGATCCTCGTGGGAGACCGGCCTCATCCGGGCCATGGCGCTCAGCGGCGGTCGTGGGCGACCGTCTCGCCCTCGGCGTCCTGCTCGGCCGGCTGCTTCGGCGGCTCGATCGCCTCGGGGCGCTCGGGTTCGTCGTGGCTGTCGCCGCTGACCGAGCCGCGGAACTCGCGGATCCCTTTGCCCAGGGAGCGACCGAGCTCCGGCAGGCGTTTCGGTCCGAAGACGACCAAGGCGATGATCAGGACGATCGCGAGCTCAAGAGGTCCGACGTTTGGCATCGACCCATGGTAACGGCCGGGAGACACCGCCGGATCGCAGCGAATTTGTCAATTGCACTACCCGATAGTTGGGTTTTCTTGGGATCACGCAGAAAAGTGCGGATTGACTCGCGTTCTCGCGGGTTCGATAAGGCATACATGCGAAACGCGAGCGCCAGCCAGACGAAGACCATCCCGGAGACCGCCCCGGGCCTTCACGTCTGTCCAAGCTGCGCCTCTCAATTGGTACAGCCGACCTGTTGGGAGCAGGCTGGCGATCGCGGTCACTGGCGTCTCTGGCGGCGCTGCCCCGAGTGCGAGTGGCACTGCGACAAAGTCCACGGTGAAACAGAGATCGACGCCTTCGACGAAGAGCTCGACCTCGGCACCCGGGCACTGAGTGAGGTGTTGAAAGCGCTCGAGCACGAGAACATGCAGTTCGTCGCCGACACCTTCAGCGCCGCCCTGGCCGCGGACCTCATCACCGCCGACGACTTCCGCTAGGAAAGGCGTCCTCCCTCGAGCAGCCTTCTCACGAAGCGCCGTTCGGCTAGGAGTAGCGCTGCACGACGCCGTCGGCGACCAGGTTGAGCAGCTGGCGCTGCTCGGGGTCGAATGAGGTCGAGTCGAGTCGCCCCTTCGCCGCGGAGACCATCGCCAGCGCCCGCGAGCGAACCTCTTCGAGGGCCCCCGTCGCTGCGATCCGGTCGCAGAGAGTCTCGGCTGCGCTGGGGTCGAGGGAACGCAGGTTGGCGTCGCGGATCTCCGGCTCCGACTCGGCGGCCACGATCAGCGGCAGGGTGACCGTTCCGTCGAGCAGGTCGGTTCCGCGTGCCTTGCCGGTGCGCTCCGGAGGGCCGGAGACGTCGAGGACATCGTCTAGGAGCTGGAACGCGAGCCCGATCTCGGCGCCGAAGGCGCCCAGTGCATCGACGTCGCGGCCCAGCCGGCAGGCGCACTCGAACAGCTTCGCGGTCTTGAGACGGCAGCGGTCGAGGTAGCGCTGCTCGGAGACCGCGGTGTCGAAGGCGTCCTGGCGCTGGGCCAGCTCGCCGCGGGCGAGTGCGACGGAGGCTTCGGCGAGCAGGGCGATGGATCGGGTATCGCCGTGCCCCGCAAGCAGGGCGAAGGCGCGGGAGAAGAGCAGGTCGCCGACCGCGGCCGCTCGCTCGCGGCCCGTGGTCGCCGCCACGGTCGGCCTGCCGCGACGCAGCGGTGCATCGTCGAGGACATCGTCGTGGACCAGAGTGGCCATGTGCACCAGCTCTATTGCGGCGGCTGCCCGCAGCGCTCCCTCGCCGCCCTCCGCGCCGGCGCAGAGCAGCACCAGCAGCGGGCGCAGCCGCTTGCCACCGGCCGCCAGCGTGGCCTCGGCGCTCTCGGCCAAGAGCTCACCGTGGCCGTCGAGCTGTCCGCGCAACAGCTCCTCCACCCCGCCGAGCCTTGCCGGCAACCAGCGACTCGACGCGTCGAGGACGGCGGTGACGGGGGGCGGAACCGCCGAGC
>C688J35102_120989598_pt1 | contig 12071 bp, 9 predicted proteins | sample HopSoiMetagenom2_FD_35102 | JGI IMG/M metagenome (IMG submission 35102)
TTCGACGACGCCCGCCCCGAGCGTTCGGTGCTGGTGGCCGCCGCGGCTGGCGGCGGCCCCGACCGCCTCAGCGCGGGCGAGATCGAGCGCCTGGACCTCGGCGGCCTGCGCTTGGTCGTGCTCTCTGCATGCCAGACCTCGCGGGCCCAGACCGGGCGCTCCGGCGGCTTCGCCGGGCTGGCGGGTGCGTTCCTCGCCGCGGGCGCCGGAGGCGTGGTGGGGAGCCTCTGGCGGGTGGACGACCGCGACACCCGCGCCCTGATGGAGGCGTTCCATCACGCCTACGCCCACTCCGGTGACGCCCCCGGTGCGCTGCGACGGGCGCAGCTCGAGATGCTGGCGTCCGGCGACCCGACGCTCGCCTCGCCTGCAGCTTGGGCGGGGTTCCGGTACGCCGGCCGGTGAACTTTCGATCTCCGTCCCTCCCCGCCAGGGACCACGCCGTCCGCACGCTTCATCACCAAGGAGGCACGATGTCGTTCGACCTGAGGCTGCACTTCTTCGGGCTGGCAATGTTCGTCCCCGAAGACGACCGGATCATGCACGTGCTCTTCCCCTCCACGCGCGACCACGTACACAGCGATCACGGCACGCATGCGGCGCTCGAGCCCCATCACATGCGGATCGTCTGGGACAGGGCGTACGAGCAGCCCGGCGAGCCGCAGCCGTGGCGGAGCTACAAGCTGGTGGACATGGAGCGCCGGGTGCTGGACCTGAGCGGCCTGCCTTCCGAGGGGGGGATCGATCCACGCCTCCCTGACGAACTCGCACGCATGGACCGTGTCGCCAATCCAGTGCCGCGTGACCTGGTGACGGCGGTGGGCGACGAGCGACTGGCAGGCCGCGTGACGATGGACGCGGGCGCGCTGACGAACGCCGTGATCGGCGCCCGTTTCTTTCTGAACGGAGGTGAGCCGGTGCGGCTCACCACGCGCACGGAATGGACGATCCGCGGCATCCACACCCGCCTGCCGGCGGCAGCCGGGGGACACGCCTGCCTTCCCGGCGCCGTACTCATGGGCGGCGATTCCGCAGCCGACGTCTCGCTCCCGGACCTGTATCCGATCGGCGACTCGATCCACCTGATGGTGTTCAACTCGGTCGCGCGCGAACTGCCGCCACACGGCAAGGACTTCCTGGTGCTCGAACCGCGAAGGAACGGCGAGCCCGACCACTTCCCGGTGTACTTCAACCTCGCCCCGAGGCGCGAGCACCTGAGGCACACCGACAGCGTTCCGCAGCCCGCCGAGATGGCCACGGTGGAAGTGGAGGGCGCGGTGGTGCCGCTGGAAGACCTTCAGACGACGAACCAGTTCTGCGTCCAGGCGGCGGGCACGCTCGAGTAGTCGGAGGAGACGACGAATGGAGCCGATCGTCCCGGCCGCGCGCGCACGCCCGCACGGACCCTCACCGGTCGCGGCCGGCCGGCCGAAGACTCTCGCGTTCATGCCAATCGCCTTCCTCGAGCAGGCGCGCGCCGCGGCGAGCGCGGTCGGCCGTCTGGTCGCGCGGAGCGGCGCCGCGACCGGCACGGGCTTCCTGATCTCGCCCGCGTTGCTGATCACCTGCCATCACGTGGTGCCCGACGAGGCCAGCGCCCGCGATACGGTAGTGGAGCTCGACTACGAGCTGGATACGCGCGGGAGGCCGCGCCCGGTGACGCGGTTCGACTTGGATCCTGTGAGGTTCTTCGTCACGGACGCCCGCGGGGAGCTGGACTTCACCGTGATCGCGCTCGGCGAGCCCGGCCCGGGCGCAAGCCTGCCTGCGGCGTTCGGCTTCTGCCCTCTCGCGGAGCGAAGCAACCGGCGCTCGCTGGGGAGCTACGTCAATCTCGTCCAGCACCCCCAGGGAATGCACAAACAGGTCGTGCTGCGGGAGAACGCCCTGGTTCGCCGGGAGGGTACGCGCCTGTACTACTCGGCCGACACGCTGGGCGGGTCGTCCGGCGCGCCGGTCTTCAACGACGCGTGGGAGGTGGTGGCGATGCACCGCCGCGCGGCGGGCGCCGATCCGGCGACGGGCACCCTGGGGGATTCGTTGCGGCACGTGAACGAGGGGATTTGCGCCGACGCCATCCTCGATGCGCTGCAGACGCTCGCCAGCACCCTCGACCCCTGTCGCCGCGCGCTACTCGACGTTGTCCTCGAGATGTGATCGCCTCGCCTGATCGTCCGGACAGCGTATAAACGCGGAGCCGCGAGAGAGTCTCTCGCGGCTCCGTGCTGCGTGGTTGGATCGATCTCCGCGCCCCGCTTCAGCCCCGCGCGGCCGCCAGCGCGCGGACGGCGCCGGCCAGCATGCGCACCCGGGCCGCGTCGGCGGCGGAGGCGGCGTCGCGGTCGAGCTGCGCGGCGAGGGCGGTGAGCGTGCTGCGCCGCGCCGCGCCGTGCACCCGCTCGGCCGCGGCGAGGCGGTTCGCGATGCGGGTGGAGACCGACGCCTGCACGCCGTTGCCGCGCACCAGCTGGTCGAGGTAGGCGCGCGCCACCACGAAGCTCGCCGGCCAGGTGACCTTCGTCTGGTCCTGCACGTTCAGGCGCTCCATCCGCACCAGCTTCGCGGCGTCGATCTCGTTCTGCGACAGGGATTCGCTGGGCTTCAGGGCGAAGATGTCCAGCCCGCGGCCGATCTCGGAGCCGTAGATCAGCCCGTTGTACCAGTACGCGGACCAGAACCCGCTGATCGTGAGCTGCGTGGCGCTCATCGGGCCGCGGTCGAAGAAGGCGATCTCGACCGGGTGCGCCGCGTCGGTGAAGTCGAAGACCGAGACCCCGCCCTGGTACCACGCCTGCACCATGATGTCGCGCCCCGGCACCGGGATCAGCGACCCGTTGTGCGCCACGCAGTTCTCCGTGGCCGTCTGCGGCGCCGGCAGCTTGTAGAAGCTCTGCGGCGTCAGCGTGTGCCCGGAAAGCGTGTAGATCGCGTCCGCCCCCCACTGCGGGCGGTCGGTGGCCTGGCAGCGCGGCTGGGTGCCGCCGCCCCACTCGTCGCTGAAGAGCACCTTGGTGCCGTCGTTGTTGAAGGTCGCCGAGTGCCAGTAGGCGAAGTTCGGGTCGCTCACCTCCGCCACGCGCCGCGGGTTGGCGGGGTCGCTGATGTCGAGCAGGATGCCGTTCCCCGCGCACGCCCCCGCCGCCAGCCCGATCTCCGGGTAGACGGTGATGTCGTGGCACTGGTTGGTGCGCGCGGTGGTCTGCGTGCCCGGGCCGTGGCTGCCCCCCTGCCAGAGGCCGGCAATGGCGCCGCCCGCGCTGGCGAAGATGCGCGGCGCGTTCACGATGCGGGCCTGCTGCGGCGCGGCCACCGGCACCTTGATCACCTCGATGCGGAAGTACGAGGTGTTCGGGTCCTCCTCCGGCTGGCGCCCGGAGCACCCGGCCAGCTCCGCGCCGGGGCGCACCGGGCTGGTGCCGGAGACGTAGATGTAGACGTTGGCGGGGTCCCTGGCGTCCGTCACCAGCGTGTGCGTGTGCGAGCCGCGGCAGGTCTGCACCGCGGCCACCTGCCGGGGGCTGGCCAGGTTGCCAATGTCGAAGATGCGCACGCCGCGGAAGCGGTCGGCGCTCACCGAGTCGGTCGAGGCCTGCGTGCCGCAGTCGGTGCGGCCGCGCGGCTCCTCCACCGACACGAAGAGCAGGTTGCGGTAGACGGAGACGTCGCCCTGGCCCCCCGGGCACACGTGCCCCACGCGCAGCACGGGGTGGGCGGGATTGGAGACGTCCCACACCTGGAACCCGTGGTATCCGCCGATGAAGACGTTGCTGCCGCTGAAGGCGAGGTCGGCGTTGATGACCCCGAAGTCGCCCATGTTGTCGGGGTTGAAGAAGCCGGCCGGGCGGTCGGTGTGCGACACCAGCTCCAGGTTGCGGATGGCCTCGCCTGCGTCGTGCCACCCCGCGCGCAGCCCCACCCGCGGGTCGGCAGAGGTGCCGCCCTGGGCGCCCGCCCGCGCCGCGGGGAGGGCCAGGGCGGCGGCGAGCAGGGCGGCGGCGAGCACGGCAGGCGGTCGCGCGCCGCGCCGGCGGGGCATCGGTCGGGTCGTCATCTCGGGATTCGCTGAAGGGGTCCTGCGTCTGCCGGCGGCTTCCCCGGGGAAGCCCGCGCGGCGTGGATTCACCGGGCGGGCGCGCCCAGCATGGCCTGCATGCGGGCGATCTCGGCGCGCTGGTCGGCGTCTACGTCAGAGGCCAGCCGGAAGAGCTCGGGCTCCTGGCCGGCGCCGTTGGTGGCGAAGAGGCCGGCCACCATGGTGAGCGCCCCCTGGTGGTGGCGGATCATGGATTCCAGGAAGAGCCGGTCGAAGTCGGCGCCCCGCGCGGCGGCCAGGGCGGCGAGCTCCTGGTCGGTCAGCATCCCCGGCATCCGCGCCTCGCCGCCGCCGGGGCCATGCACGTGCTGGTGGCCGTCCGCGGCGGCGACCTCCTGTCCGCGGACGCGCAGCCACTGCGTCATCAGCGCGATCTCGCTCAGCTGCGAGGCCTCGATCCGCTCCGCCAGCAGCTTCACGTCGGCGCGCGCGCTGCGGCTGGGCACCAGCGCGGTCATTCGGAGCGCCTGCGCGTGGTGGCCGATCATCCCCTGCATGAAGCGCACGTCGGCGGGCGAGTAGCCGACGGCGGTCTGGGCGGAGGCCGCGGTGGCGCAGGCGCAGATTGCAGCTACGAGCAGGACCGCGGCAGATCTCGACGACGACATGCGATCGCTGGGAAGCGGGATTGCGATGGAGTGGGTGCAGAATGCAGTGCCGGTGGACGCGTCGCAAGCACGGCAGCGGCAATCTCACCTTCCGTTCAGTTGTCCGTCAGACCGAGGGGACGTAGAAGAACGACTTGCGGCGGCGGATGGCGCCGTCCTCCAGCAGGTAGGCGTCGGCGAACTCGACGTCGATCGGCGAGCCGTCGCGGTGGGTGCCCACGAAGCGCCCCCAGCAGGCGGCGTGGGTGTCGTTCACCACCACGGCGTCCAGGTGATGGCTCCCGCTCGCGATCACCCGCTCCTCGCGGTAGAAGCGGAGCAGGCGCTCGATCCCGGAGAAGGGCTCGTAGCCCGGGCGCTCGTAGGTGATCTCCGGGTGGCAGAGCTCGCGCAGGCGCTCGTACTCGCGCGCGTCGATGGCGCGAAAGAGGTCGTGCACCAGGGTGGGCGGGGCGACGGTGGACATGGGCTCTCCGAACGGCAGGTTGGGGCGGGTCAGGCCGCGATGGAGACGGCGTCCGGGTGGACCCAGGTGAGCCATCCCCAGCGGTCCTCTTCCTGGCCGCGGGCGATGGCGAAGAAGCGCTCCTGGATGGCGCGGGTGACCGGCCCGCGCCTGCCGTCGCCCACCACCACCCGGTCGACCGAGCGGATGGGGGTCACCTCGGCGGCCGTGCCGGTGAAGAAGAGCTCGTCGGCCACGTAGAGGATCTCGCGCGGCATCACCTGCTCGCGCACCTCGTAGCCCAGGTGCCGGGCGATGGTGATCACCGCGTCGCGGGTGATCCCGGAGAGGATGGCGGACGCGGCCGGGGGCGTGTAGACCACCCCGCCGCGCACCACGAACAGGTTCTCGGCCGAGCCCTCGCTCAGGTAGCCGTGCACGTCGAGCCCGATCCCCTCGGCGAAGCCGTTGGCCTTCGCCTCGCGGCTGATGAGCTGCGAGGAGAGGTAGGTGCCGCCCGCCTTGGCCAGCGAGGGGATGGTGTCCGGCGCCACCCGCCGCCACGACGACACGCAGACGTCCACGCCGTTCTCCAGCCCCGCCTCGCCCAGGTACGCGCCCCACTCGAAGGCGCCCACCATCATCTCCACCGGGTGCCCCAGCGGGTTGGTGCCCAGCTCCCCCACGCCGAGCCAGGCCAGCGGGCGCAGGTACGCCGCGGCCAGGCCGTTCTCGCGGATCACGGCCCGGCACGCCTCGACCACTTCCGCCTCGCCGAAGGGGAGCTCCATCTGGTAGATCTTCGCCGAGCCGGCGAGGCGGCGGGCGTGCTCGGGGAGGCGGAAGATGGCCGGCCCGCGCGGGGTGGCGTAGCACCGGATCCCCTCGAAGATCGAGGCGCCCATGTGCAGCGCGTATGTCATCACGTGGACGGCGGCCTGCTCCCAGGGCACCATCTCGCCGTTGAACCAGATCCAGCGCGTGGGAAGGAGGGGCATGGTGGCGTGCGGGGAGCGGGAAACTCACCTCCGACGGCTCCGCGGAGCCCGTTAATCGAATATAACCGCGGAGTTAGACGGCAACCAGCCGACCATCGGAATACGCAGATAAAGGCGCAATCAGGATCGATGGCCGACAGCACCGCCGCGCGCGGAGACGCGGAAGGCGCAGGGAGACCCGCCGTCTCCTGCGCCTCCGCGTCCTGCGTGGGACGAACCCGTGGCGGCGGCGTCAGCCGCGCAGCGCCTCGCGCACCGCCGCGATCACCGGTCCGCAGGCCCTGTCCGCCGGCCCGTCCACCAGCGCCCCCGCGGCCTTCACGTGGCCCCCGCCGCCGAACATCCGCGCCAGGCGGTTCACGTCGGCGTGGCCGTTGGAGCGGAAGGAGATCTTCGTCTTCCCGTCGTCGGTCTCGCGGAAGAGGAGCGCCACCTCGGTGCCCTCGATCGAGCGCGCGTGCTCGATCAGCCCGTCGAAGTCCTCGCCCTCGGCGCGCAGCCGGTCGGCCGTGTCGCGGGTGACGACCATCCACGCCAGCCCCACCTCCTCGTCCAGGTGCAGGGTGGAGAGCGCCTCGCGCAGCAGCTCCAGGCGCCGCAGCGGCGCGGTGGCGAAGAGGCGGCGGTACACCACCTCGGGGTCGATCCCCCGCCCCAGCAGGTCGGCCGCCACCGCATGCGCCCGCGGGGTGGTGTTGCTGTAGCGGAAGGAGCCGGTGTCGCTCACCAGCGCCACGTAGGCCCCCAGCGCGGCGGAGGGCGGCACCTCGTCGCCGGAGACGCGGATCAGGTCGAACACCAGCTCGCCGGTGGCGGCGGCCGTGGGGTCCTGCACCGCGGTGTCGCCCACCACCTCGCGGCCGGCGGGGTGGTGGTCCACCACCACCGTGCGGGCGGCGGGGAGGTGCGGGGCCAGGTCGCCCACCCGCTGCGGCTCGGCCGTGTCGAGCACCAGGAAGAGGTCGGCCGCCTCCAGCGCGGCGTCGGCCTCGGGGGTGCCCAGCTCGGCCACCAGGTCCTGCCGGTGCAGCAGGAAGCGGAAGGTCTGCGGGAACTCGGTGGGGTTCACGATGGTCGCCTCCACCCCGCGCTCCTCCAGCCACGCGGCGGCCGCCGCCTCGCTGCCGCAGCCGTCGCCGTCGGCGTTCACGTGCGTGGTGAGCACCACCCGGCGCGCGCCCAGCAGGCGCTGCCCCACCCTGCGCAGGGTGAAGGAGCGCGAATCGGGAACGTCGAGCAGCCCAGGTTCCATCGGCACGCGGCACGGTCGGCGGGAAAGGCGTCGCGAGAAGGGACGGATGCTACGCGCCCGCGCGCCGCCGCGCAATCCGGCCGCGCGGGCGCGCGCGGTGGAACTCGCGCGGGCCCGCGGGGTGTCTTGACGGCACCCGCGCCGCGCGCGCTTGACGGCGCGGCGGGCGCGCGCCAGTTTGCTTGCCTTTCCGAGCCGTCACCCGTCCCGTTTCGCACCACCTCCCCGCGGCCCGCACGCAGGCGGCGCCCGGCACCCCCACGGCGGACGTCACCGGGTCCGCCCCCACAGGAGCCTCCATGAGCCTTTTCGCTCGCAAGTCCATCGACGAGCTGCGGCAGGACGCGTTCTCCGAGGGCGAGCACTCGCTGAAGCGCTCCCTCTCGGCGACGAACCTGGTGCTGCTCGGCATCGGCGCGATCATCGGCGCGGGGATCTTCGTGCTCACCGGCACGGCGGCCGCGCTCTACGCGGGGCCCGCGATCGCCCTCTCCTTCGTGGTGGCGGGGCTCGGGTGCCTGTTCGCGGGGCTCTGCTACGCCGAGTTCGCGGCCATGATCCCCATCGCCGGGAGCGCGTACACCTACGGGTACGCCACGCTGGGCGAGCTGATCGCGTGGATCATCGGGTGGGACCTGATCCTGGAGTACCTGTTCGGCGCCTCCACGGTGGCGGTGGGGTGGTCGGGCTACTTCACGGCCTTCATGAACGAGCTGGGCTTCCACCTTCCCGTGGGGCTCACGTCGGCGCCGCTGGCGGTGGAGGGCACGCACCACATCGTGCGGGCGCCCGGCGGGATCATCAACCTGCCCGCGATGATCCTGGTGCTGCTGATGACCTGCCTGCTGGTGATCGGCATCCAGGAGTCGGCGCGCTTCAACAACGTGATCGTGTACGTGAAGGTGGCCATCGTGCTGATGGTGATCTTCTTCGGCTTCCAGTACGTGAAGACGGCCAACTGGCACCCCTTCATCCCGCCCAACACCGGCGAGAGCGGCCACTTCGGCATCAGCGGCATCGTGCGCGGCGCGGCGGTCGTGTTCTTCGCCTACATCGGCTTCGACGCGGTGAGCACCGCCGCGCAGGAGGCGAAGAACCCGCAGCGCGACATGCCCATCGGCATGCTGGGCTCGCTGGCCATCTGCACCGTGCTGTACATCCTGATGGCGCTGGTGATGACGGGGATGGTGCACTACACCAAGCTGAACGTGCCCCACCCGGTGTTCGTGGCCATCGAGGCGGCGCCGGCGCTCAAGTGGCTCACCTACTTCATCAACATCGCCGCCATCGCCGGCCTGGCGAGCGTGGTGCTGGTGATGCTGATGGGGCAGCCGCGCATCTTCTACTCGATGGCGCGCGACGGGCTGCTTCCGCCGGTGTTCGGCAAAGTGCACCCGCGCTTCCGCACCCCCTACATCACCACCATCATCACCGGCGTCACCGCGGCGGTCATCGCGGGGCTCTTCCCCATCGCCCTGCTGGGCGAGCTGGTGTCGATCGGCACGCTGCTGGCGTTCGTGATCGTCTGCGCCGGGGTGATCTACCTGCGCTACGCCGAGCCCAACCGCGAGCGGCCGTTCAAGACCCCGCTGGTGCCGGTGATTCCGGGGCTGGGGATCCTCACCTGCGGCTACATGATGTGGGCGCTGCCCAAGGACACCTGGATCCGCCTGATCGTGTGGATGATCCTGGGGCTGGTGATCTACTTCGCCTACAGCCGCTCGCACAGCGTGCTGGCGCGCACGGGCCACATGTCGCACGGCGACCGCACCGAGCCCGAGGCGCCGAGCTACACCGACTCGCGCGACGAGCACCCCCGGCGATAGACGGAAGTGCGGAAGTGCGGGAGTGCGGGAGTGCGGCTTCGCTCCCGCACTTTCGCACTCCCGCACTTTCTCCGGGGGGACTGGCGCAAACGCGCGCCTGCCCTATCTTCACGGGCCGCGTGGTGCGGCGCGGGAGGCTTTCCGCGCCGCACTTCGCGTAACCGTTCCAGTGTCGTGCGCCCCTCCGTGGGGACGCACCGGGCTTTCGCATTTCCGTAACCGTCCATGACACCCATCGCATACCTGGCGCCCCTGGTGGGCGTCGCCGCGCTGCTGTACACCTTCTGGCGCTCGGGGCGGGTCAGCCGGCAGGAGGCCGGCAACGAGACCATGCGCGAGATCGCCGGCCACATCGCCGACGGCGCGCGCGCCTTCCTGTTCGCCGAATACCGCGTGCTGGCCATCTTCGCGGTGCTCGCGGGGCTGGGGCTGGCGTGGCTGGGCGCCACCAGCAGGGACTCGAGCCCGCTGATCGTGGTCTCGTTCCTGATCGGCGCGCTGTTCTCGGTGACGGCCGGGTTCATCGGGATGAACATCGCGACCAAGGCGAACGTGCGCACCGCCCACGCCGCGCGCACCTCGCTGGCCCGCGCCCTGGACGTCTCCTTCGCCGGCGGCTCGGTGATGGGGATGGGCGTGGCGGGGCTGGCCGTGCTGGGGCTGGGCGGCCTGTTCATCGTGCTCTACGCCGTGTTCGTGGGCGCCGACGGCGACGCGAACGACCTGCGGCGCGCGCTGGAGGTGCTCACCGGCTTCTCGCTGGGTGCCGAGAGCATTGCGCTCTTCGCCCGGGTCGGCGGCGGGATCTACACCAAGGCGGCCGACGTGGGCGCCGACCTGGTGGGCAAGGTGGAGGCGGGGATCCCCGAGGACGACCCGCGCAACCCGGCCACCATCGCCGACAACGTGGGCGACAACGTGGGCGACGTGGCGGGGATGGGCGCCGACCTCTTCGGCTCGTTCGTGGCCACGATCCTCGCCACCATGGTGCTGGGCCAGGAGGTCGTCGCCCACGGCGACCAGCTCGACGGCGGCCTGACCCCCGTACTGCTTCCCATGCTGATCGCCGCGCTGGGGATCGTGTTCTCGCTGGTGGGGATCCTGCTGGTGCGGGTGAAGGACGACGACGGCGACGTGCAGCAGTCCCTGAACGTGGGCAACTGGGCCTCGGTCGTGCTGACGGGCATCGCCTCGTACGGCCTGATCCGCTGGATGCTGCGGGGCGTGCACGTGCTCACGCTCACGCGGGGCGAACAGCGCACCGACTTCACCCCCAACGGGGTGTTCCTGGCGGTGCTGGTGGGGCTGGTGGTGGGGGCGCTGATGAGCGTGATCACCGAGTACTACACGGCCATGGGCAAGCGGCCGGTGCTCTCCATCGTGCGCGGCTCGTCCACCGGCCACGCCACCAACGTGATCGGCGGGCTGGCGGTGGGGATGGAGTCGACCGCGGCGCCGATCCTGGTGCTGGCGGCGGGGATCATCCTCTCCTACCAGGCGGCGGGGCTGTACGGAGTGGCCATCGCGGCGGCGGGGATGATGGCCACCACGGCCATGCAGCTCGCCATCGACGCCTTCGGCCCCATCGCCGACAACGCGGGTGGGATCGCGGAGATGAGCGGCCTGCCCAAGGAGGTGCGGCAGCGCACCGACGTGCTCGACGCGGTGGGCAACACCACGGCGGCCACGGGGAAGGGCTTCGCCATCGCCTCGGCGGCGCTGACCTCGCTGGCGCTCTTCGCGGCGTTCATGGGCACGGCCAACATCCAGCACATCGACATCTCCAACGCGCGGGTGCTGGGCGGGCTCTTCGTGGGGGCGATGATCCCCTTCATCTTCTCCTCGCTCGCCATCAGCGCCGTGGGGCGCGCGGCCATGGCCATGGTGCAGGAGGTCCGCCGGCAGTTCCGCGAGATCCCCGGGATCATGGAGGGCACGGGGAAGCCGGAGTACGAGCGCTGCGTGGCCATCTCCACCCAGGCCGCCATCCGCGAGATGATCGCGCCGGGCGCCATCGCGCTGCTCGCGCCGGTGATCGTGGGCTTCACCATGGGGCCCGAGGTGCTGGGGGGGATGCTGGCGGGGGTGACCGTGTCGGGCGTGCTGATGGCGATGTTCCAGTCGAACGCCGGCGGCGCCTGGGACAACGCCAAGAAGAGCTTCGAGAAGGGGGTGGAGATCGAGGGGCAGACGGTGTTCAAGGGCTCGGACGCGCACAAGGCGGCGGTGACCGGCGACACCGTGGGCGACCCCTTCAAGGACACCTCCGGCCCGTCGATGAACATCCTGATCAAGCTGATGTCCATCGTTTCGCTGGTGATCGCCCCGCACATCGCGGTGGAGCGCGCGACGGAGCCGGTGTCGGCCGTGACCACGCCCACGTCGGTGGTGGCGCAGGCGGCTCCCGCCCCCGTCACCCTCGCGCCGGACTTCGTGGCGCGCTGACGCCATTACGGATTCGTCTCACGCAGAAGACGCGGAGACGCAGAGGGGCAGCCGCGAGCCCTCCGCGTCTCCGCGTCTCCGCGTCTCCGCGCGAGAATCTTGTAATATCGGAAGGCAGTGGATAGATTGGCCGCGGGCACTGAACGTTCCAAATATTTGTACACTTGAACATGCCAGTGGAAGCTTCGTCCCGTCAGCCGAGCCTCCTGCAGTCGAGCCTCGCCTCACCGGCGATGGCGCGGCTGCTCCTGCACTTCGTGACGCACCCGGACGACCTCGTGCACGTGCGGGAGCTGCGCCGGTTGACGGGGCTGGGAATGGGGTCGCTCCAGGCGGAGCTCAGGCGGCTGGTGCGGCTCGGGCTGCTCTCCTCCCGCCGTGACGCGAACCGGGTGCTCTACCGG
>C688J35102_120989595_pt1 | contig 12069 bp, 11 predicted proteins | sample HopSoiMetagenom2_FD_35102 | JGI IMG/M metagenome (IMG submission 35102)
CTGTTGATGCCGTCCGACTGGGCAGGGCATCCGCTGCGCAAGGACTATCCGATCGGCGGGGAGCCGGTCCAGTTCACGGACGCCAGGTGAGCACCACCGACCACACCGGCGCGGCCGTGGTCCCCCTGGGGCAGCTCGCGCGGATCCCCGAGCCCGCGCCCAGCAAGGTCGACCCGCCCGCCGGGGAGGACCTGATCACGATCAACTTCGGGCCGAACCACCCGTCGACGCACGGCGTGCTGCGGCTGATCGTGACGCTCGACGGCGAGGTGGTCGTGGGCCTCGACGCCGACATCGGCTACGTCCACACCGGCTTCGAGAAGAACTTCGAGCAGAAGACGTACTGGAAGGGCATCCCCTACGCCCCGCGGATGGACTACCTCGGCTTCTTCGCCAACGAGCTGGCATACGTCGGCGCCGTCGAGAGGCTGATCGACATCGAGGTGCCGGAGCGGGCGAAGTGGATCCGCACGCTGTTCGCGGAGCTGAACCGCATCCACAGCCACCTGATCTTCCTGGGCACGTCCGGCGTCGAGCTCGGCGCCATCTCGCTGTTCTTCTACTGCCTGCGCGAGCGGGACAAGGTGCTCGACCTGTTCGAGATGGTCACGGGCGTTCGCATGCACGACCGCTATCCGCAGTTCGGCGGCGTGATGGAGGACCTGCCGAAGGGCTTCTACGGCGAGGCGCGCAAGTTCTGCGACGACATGCCCCACCGGATCGACGAGTACCTCGACCTGGTCGCCGGCAACCCGATCTGGGAGGACCGCTACAAGGGCATCGGCACGATCGACGCCCACACCGCGATCGCCATGGGCCTGAGCGGGCCGAACCTGCGGGCGACGGGGGTGCCCTACGACCTTCGCCGGGCGGAGCCCTACCTGGTCTACGACCAGCTCGAGTTCGATGTCATCACCGGCCGGAAGGGCGATGCCTGGGATCGGCTGATCTGCCGAACCAAGGAGATGTACGAGTCGGTGCGGATCATCGAGCAGTGCCTCGACAGGATGCCCTCGGGGCCGGTGATCGCCGATGACCGCAAGCACGTGCTGCCGCCGCGGGCGGAGCTCCACACCTCCATGGAGTCGCTGATCCACCACTTCAAGCTGGTGACCGAGGGCTTTCGCGTGCCGGCCGGGCAGGTCTACTGCACCGTCGAGTCGCCGCGGGGCGAGTTCGGCTGCTACCTGGTCTCCGACGGCGGCACGAAGCCCTGGCGCGTGCACTTCCGAGCGCCCAGCTTCGTCAGCCTGCAGTCGACCGCGATGATGGCCGTCAACCGCTACATCGCCGACCTGATCGTGGTCGTCGGATCGCTGGACGGCGTGATGGGGGAGGCGGATCGGTAGCGCCATGGATCCTGCGACCGAACAGACCCTCGCCGGCGCGCGCGAGACCCGGCCCGAGATGCCGCCGCCGCTCGAGGACACCGGGCCGGCCCGGCCGCTGCGCGACCGCATCCTCGACGTCGTCGCCCTGTACCCGGAGCGGAAGTCAGCCGTGATCCCGGCGCTTCGCCTGGCGCAGGAGCGGTACGGCTGGCTGCCGGAGGAGGCGTTCGAGGCGGTGGCCGACGCCACCGGGTTCACGCCGGCGTACTGCAAGTCGGTGGCCTCCTTCTACGACATGTTCAGGCTGAAGCCGGCGGGCCGCCACGAGATCTGCGTCTGCACGAACATCGCCTGCGCGCTGGTCGGCGCGGGCGACACACTGCGGGCATTCGAGCGGGAGCTCGGCATCCACTCCGGCGAGACGACGGCGGACGGCATGTTCACGCTGAAGACGGTGGAGTGCTACGGCGGCTGCGGCTGGGGCCCGGTGGTGTCCGTCGACGAGCGCTACCGCGAGCCGTTCCCGCCCGAGCAGGTGCCGGAGCTGATCGCGGAGCTGCGAGAGGGCGCCTCGTGAGCGACGACCTCCGGATCCTGCTCGACTTCGACGGCGACCGCCGCGCCCTGGCCGAGTACGAGGCGGCCGGCGGGTATGCGTCGCTGCGCACGGCGATGGGGATGGCGCCGGAGGACGTGGTTGGGTCGGTCGACGCGTCCGGGCTTCGGGGCCGCGGCGGCGCCGGCTTCCCCACGGGGCGAAAGGCCTCGTTCCTGCCCAAGGACCGCAAGCCGGCCTACCTGTGCGTCAACGCCGACGAGTCGGAGCCCGGCACGTTCAAGGACCGCGAGATCATGCTGCGAAACCCGCACGCGCTGATCGAGGGCGTCCTGATCATGAGCTACGGGATCGGGGCCACCTCCGCGTTCATCTACATCCGCGGCGAGTACCGCACCGAGTTCGAGGTGCTCGTTCGCGCGCTGGAGGAGGCGCGGGCGAAGGGCTACATCGGCAACAACGTCCTCGGCTCGGGATACGACGCAACCATCGTGCTGCATCGCGGCGCCGGGGCCTACATCTGCGGCGAGGAGACGGCCCTGCTCTCCTCCCTCGAGGGCGAGCGCGGCCAGCCGCGGTCGAAGCCGCCGTTCCCGGCGGTGGCCGGCCTCTATGCCGCCCCGACGCTCGTGAACAACGTCGAGACGCTCGCCTCCGTGCCGTTCATCATCGCGATGGGGCCAGAGCGGTACGCGCAGATCGGAACCGAGCGCTCGAAGGGCACCCGTGTCTTCTCGCTGTCGGGCAACGTCAAGCGCCCCGGCAACTACGAGCTGCCGCTCACCTCGACGCTCCGCCACCTGATCGAGGATCTGGGCGGCGGGCCGCCGGACGGCCGGAGCATCAAGGCCATCATCCCGGGCGGGTCGTCGACGCCGCTGCTCATGCCCGACCAGCTCGACACCGCGCTCGACTACGAATCGATCGCCGCCGCCGGCTCGATGGCCGGATCGGGCGCCGTCGTCGTCATCGACGACCGCACGTGCATGGTCCAGCTGGCCCTGCGGGTCGCGGAGTTCTACCGCCACGAGAGCTGCGGCAAGTGCACGCCGTGCCGCGAAGGCACGCGCTGGGGCGTGGACATCATCCGCCGGATCGAGCTCGGCGAGGCAAAGCAGGGCGAGCTCGACCTGCTGCTGAACGTGTGCGACCGCATCCTCGGCAAGTGCCTCTGCCCGCTGGGCGATGCGATGGCGATGCCGGTGGCGAGCTACGTCACCCACTTCCGCGAGGAGTTCCAGCGGCACATCGACGAGGGCGGGTGCCCGTTCACGGAGCACAGCCCGCTGACGTCGCTCTATCACGATCGCGACGTGGTAACCACGGGGGCGGCCCCGTGAGCGACTTCCGTGCGGCATTCCTGCGCGTTCGCGGCATGGTGCAGGCCGGAGAGGATCCGGAGGTGGTCGTACCCGAGGTGCTGGCGCTCGCCGAGGCGCCCGAGGAGATCGCAATGGCCGCGTCCCTGTACGGCGACGACGAGGAGACGGAGCCCGAGTGAGCACGGTCGACACCACGACGGTCACCCTCACGGTCAACGGCCGCGAGATCACCGTGCCGAAGGGCCTGTCGCTGGTCGAGGCGGCGGCGGAGGCAGGGATCGAGGTGCCGGTGTTCTGCTATGAGCCCCGGCTCGGCAACGCCATCGGCGCCTGCCGGATGTGCCTGGTCGAGATCGAGGGCATGCCGAAGCTGCAGACCGCGTGCACGACGCCCGCGGCCGACGGCATGATCGTCCAGTCGCACTCCGACAGGGCGCGAGAGGGACAGGACGCGGTGCTCGAGTTCCTGCTCCTGAACCATCCGCTCGACTGCCCTGTCTGCGACAAGGGCGGCGAGTGCCCGCTCCAGGACCTGACGTTCCGGTACGGGCCGGCCTCCACGCGGATGACGCTGCCGAAGCGCACCGCGGACAAACCGGTCGCCATCTCGCCGCTGATCAAGCTCGACCGGGAGCGCTGCATCCTCTGCTACCGCTGCACACGGTTCTCCGAGAGCGTGGCCGGCGACCTGCAGCTCGTCACCGAGAACCGCGGGGCGGGCTCGATCATCACGACCTTCGAGGGCCGGCCCTACGACGGCGAGTTCTCCGGCAACGTCACCGAGCTGTGCCCCGTCGGCGCCCTCACCTCGACCACCTACCGCTTCCGTGGACGGCCGTGGGAGATCCAGCAGGTGCCGACCGTCTGCGGCCACTGCCCCGTCGGGTGCAACACCTACGCGACCGTCCGCGAGGGACGCGTCGCACGGGTGCTGTCTCGCAACCACCCCGACGTGGACGAGGGCTGGCTCTGCGACAAGGGCCGCTACGTCTATACGGCCCTCGAGAGCGAGTCGCGGCTCGCCGCGCCGATGATCCGCGGTGGCCGCGGCCTGGAGGAGGTCGACCCGAACGTCGTGCTCGACCATGTGGCCGACCGGCTGCGCGCAACGGTCGAGCGGTTCGGCGCCGGCTCGGTCGCGATCCTCGCCTCGGGCGAGCAGACCAACGAGGAGGCGTACCTGTGGAGCCGCGTCCACGAGGAGGCGCTCGGCGGCGGGCCGGTCGTCTGCGGCGAAGAGGGCGCAACCGGGTGGGAGCTGGTCGCGCCGTACGCAGCACGCATCGACGATCTCGAGAAGGCCGGGGCGATCGTCGTCGCAGGCGACGTCGACCTCGTGCACCGGGCGCCGGTACTCGAGCTTCGCATACGCAAGGCGGCGGCCGCCGGCACGCGCGTCGTCACGGTCGGCGCGGGCGGGACGCGGCTGGAGACGGTTCGCGGCGCGGTGCACGTCGACGCCCCGGCGGGGACCGCGCACACGACGCTCCTGCACGCGCAGGGCGACGTGGCGGACGCCCTCGGTGCCGAGGGCGCCGTCCTGATCTGGATCGGGCGCATGACCGGCGGCGCGGCGTCCGTCCTCGCGCACGTGGCCCACACCACCGGCTGCTCGGTGCTGATGACCCCCTCGGCGAGCAACGAGCTCGGCTGTCAGGCGGCCGGGCTCGCGGGCGCGACACCGGAGGAGGTGCTTCAGCTCGCGGAGGACGGTGCGGTCAAGGCGGTCATCCTGCTCGGTGCCGACCCCGTCGGTACCTGGCCCGGCGGCGAGCGCTGGCGTGCCGCTCTGGCCCGCTGCTTCTTCGTGCTGCAGATCTCGACCTTCCAGGACGGCTCGTCCGGCTGGGCGACGACGCTGGTACCGGCTGCGGCGGCGCTCGAGAAGGAGGGCACGATCACGAACCTCGAGGGACGCATCCAGCGGCTGCGGATCGCCGTGCCGCCGCCCGGCGGCATCGCCGAGCATCTGGTCTGGATCGCCGAGCTCGGCTCCCGGCTGGGCCTCGAGCTGCCGTGGGACGCGCCGGAGGCGTTCGGCCAGCTCGCCACCACCCGGGCGGGGTTCGCCGGGCACCGCTGGGGAGAGATCGGCGAGCGCGCCCCGCTGCCCGAGGACCGCCCGTCGCGCCCGGCGCAGGCGCCGCCCGCCCCGCGGGTCGACGAGGCCGCCCCGGCCGGCGGCATCACCGTGGTGGCGTACCGCCAGCTGCACAGCGGCCCGTACTCCGAGAACGCCGTGGCGCTGCAGTTCCAGCGCCGCATCGGGATCGAGATCTCCCATCACGACGCGGTGGCGGTCGGCCTGAACGTCGGCGACCCGGTCACGGTCGAGTACGACGGCCGCTCGGCCACCGGCCCCGTGGTGACCAACCGGCGCCTGCGCCCGGGCGTCGTCAGGCTGCCCGCCGCGATCGGCTACGTCGGCCCGGGAACGGTCAGGTCAGCGGAGGTGCCGGCGGGTGCCTGACGGGTTCATCGTCACCGTCATCAAATCGCTGGTGCTCGTCAACATGGTGATGCTGGTCTTCGCCCTGATGACGTGGATCGAGCGGCGGCTGATCGGCCGCTTCCAGGTGCGCTACGGACCGAACCGTGTCGGCCCCGGCGGCATCCTGCAGCCGATCGCCGACCTGGGCAAGCTGCTGCGCAAGGAGAGCATCATCCCGGTCGGCTCGAGCCCGATGCTCTACCTCGCCGCGCCCGCCGTGTCGCTGTTCGCATCGCTTGCGGTGTTCGGAGTGATCCCGTTCGGCGAAGAGGCGACGATCCCGTTCACTGACTGGAAGATCTACCTCTACATCGCCAACATCAACGTGGCCCTGCTGCTCATCTTCGCGCTGGGCTCGTTCAGCTTCTACGGCTTCCTGGTCGGCGGCTGGTCGTCGAGCTCCAAGTACTCGCTGTACGGCTCGATGCGGGCCGTTGCGCAGCTGGTCAGCTACGAGGTCGCCCTGACGATGGCCGTGATCGGCGTCGTCATGATGGCGCAGACCCTGTCGCTCACCGGCATCGTCCAGGCGCAGCAGAACGACGGCATCTGGTACATCATCCCCCAGTTCTTCGGCTTCGTGATCTATCTGCTGGCGTCGACCGCCGAGGTCAGCAGGATCCCCTTCGATCTTCCCGAGGCGGAGGGCGAGCTCGTCGCCGGCTACCACACCGAGTACGGCGGCATGCGCTGGGCGATGTACCAGAACGCCGAGTTCGTCGCCACGATCGCCTTCTCCGCACTGGCCTCGATCCTCTTCCTGGGCGGATACGACGGGCCGGTGCTCCCCGGGCCGATCTGGATGCTGCTGAAGATGGCCGTGTTCCTGTTCCTGATGATCTGGATCCGCTCGACGCTGCCCCGCGTACGCTACGACCGGCTGATGCTGATCGGCTGGAAGGTGCTGCTGCCGGCGGCGACGCTGAATCTGCTGGTGACGGCGGCCATCGTGGTGTGGGTGGATTAGGGGGGCAATGGCAGTCGTCGACACCATCAGGGGATTCGGGGTCACGTTCCGGCACCTGTTCAAGAAGCCGGTGACGCAGAAGTACCCCGAGTACAAGCGACCGGTGTATCCGCGGTTCCGCGGCAGGCACCTGCTTCACCGGCACGAGAACGGCCTCGAGAAGTGCGTCGGCTGCTCGCTCTGCGCCGCCGCCTGCCCGGCCGACTGCATCCGCGTCGTCGCGGCGGAGAACACTCCGGAGGAGCGCTACTCGGCCGGCGAGCGGTACGCCCGCATCTACGAGATCAACATGAGCCGATGCATCTTCTGCGGGTACTGCGAGCTGGCCTGCCCGTTCGACGCCATCACGCTGGGCAACGACTACGAACTGGCCGAGCTGTCGCGCGACGCCCTGGTCTACACCAAGGAGATGCTGCTGGCGCCGCAGCCGCCGTCGCGGCGCACCCCGGTGGCGCCGAGCGACCCCTACGACGTGCCCTCCCAGGACGCCAGCGTGGGAAGGATCTCGCTGCAGTGACGTACGAGGTGGTCTTCTGCGTGGCGACCGCGGTCGCCATCGCTTCCGCTCTCGGTGTCGTCCTTTCGGGCAACCCGTTCCGCTCGGCGCTGTGGCTGATCATGAACCTCGTCTCGCTGGCGACGTTCTACCTGCTGCTGAACGCGGACTTCCTGGCCGCCGCCCAGGTGATCGTCTACGCCGGCGCGGTGATGATCATGTTCCTGTTCGTGATCGCCTACCTGGGCGGCAGCGCCGACGAGCCGGCACGCGACACCCCGCTCTGGCAGCTGGCCGCCTCGCTGCTTGCGGGCGGTGCGATGGTGGCCGAGGTGATCGTCGCCATCGCCTCCCACACCTTCGACGCCGGCCCGCAGGTGGGGGCGAACTTCGGCGGTCCGGAGAACGTCTCGGTGCCGCTGTTCGGCACGTACCTGCTGGGCTTCGAGGTGGCTTCGGTCGTGCTGCTGGTGGCCGCCGTGGGCGGCGTCATCCTCGGCGCCCGCCGTCCGGCGCCGCGGGAGCCCGGCGCGGAGGAGCCGTTCAAGCCGCGCCACCCGCAGCCGGCGCCGCCGCGCGAGCTGCAGACCGCGGTCATGGAGGCCGAGACGCTGATCACACCGCAGACCCGGAGCGACCGCTGATGGAGGTCGGCGTCGAATACTTCGCGGGCGTGTCGGCGATCCTGTTCGGGATCGGCCTCTACGGCGTCTTCATCCGCCGCAGCCCGCTGATCATCCTGCTGTCCGTCGAGCTGATGCTGAACGCCGCGAACCTCGCCCTGATCGCGTTCGCCCGCTATCACGGCGAGACCAGCGGCCAGGTGCTCGCGCTGATCGTGATGGCGATCGCGGCCTCGGAGGTCGTGGTCGGCCTCGGCCTGGTGGTCGCCATGTCGCGGCGCCGCGCGGAACTCGACGTCGACCACCTGATCACGCTGCGCAAGTGACGAAGAGCCTGCCCAACTCCGTGGGATCAACCATCTAGTGGAAACCCTCGCCTGGATCTGCCTGTTCATGCCCCTTGCGGGAGTGGCCGCGCTCGCCGTCATGCACACCCGCGTCTCCCGGACAGTGGCCGCATGGCTCGGCACCGGGTTCGCCTTCGTCAGCTTCCTGGCCGCGGCGGCCGTGTTCCTCCAGGTCCTGGGGGAAGGGGCGAGCGAGCGCGAGCACGTCTTCACGCTGTACATCTGGGCGGGCACGGCGGACTTCACCGTTCCGCTCAACATCCTGGTCGACCCGCTGTCGACCATCGAGATGCTGATCGTCTCGGGCGTCGGGTCGCTGATCGTCATGTACTCGATCGGCTACATGCACGGGGACCCGAAGGAGCGGCGGTTCTTCGCCTACATGAACCTGTTCCTGTTCTCGATGCTCCTGCTGGTGATGGCGGGCAACTTCGTGCTCCTGCTCGCCGGCTGGGGCATGGTCGGCCTCTCCTCCTACCTGCTGATCGGGTTCTGGCACGAACAGCGCGCGCCGGTGGAGGCGGCGAAGAAGGCGTTCGTCATGAACGCCATCGGCGACGTCGGCGTGGCGATCGCGGTCTTCTTCATGGCGCGCGACCTGGGCACGGCCAACTTCCACGAGGTCTTCCAGAAGGGCCCGGAGGTCTGGAGCAAGGGCGGCTCGACCGCCAACTGGGTGGCGTTCCTGCTGCTGGTCGGCGCCGTTGCCAAATCGGCGCAGATCCCGCTCCACACCTGGCTTCCCGACGCCATGGAAGGCCCGACGCCGGTCAGCGCCCTGATCCACGCCGCGACGATGGTGACTGCGGGCGTGTACCTGGTGGCGCGAAGCCATGTGCTGTTCGAGAACGCGCCCGACATCCAGAGCCTCGTGGCGCTGCTGGGCGTGGCGACCCTGCTGATGGCCGGCGTCATCGCCCTCGTCCAGACGGACATCAAGCGGATCATCGCCTACTCGACCATGAGCCAGATCGGCTACATGTTCGCGGCCGTGGGCGTCGGCGCCTACTCGGCCGGCATGTACCACCTGCTCACCCACGCCTTCTTCAAGGCTCTCCTGTTCCTGGGCGCCGGCATCGTCATCCACGCGATGGCCAACGAGCAGGACGTCCGGCGGATGGGCGGCCTGGCCTCGGCCCTGCCGTGGACGACACGGCTGATGTGGGTCGGCACCATCGCTCTGATCGGCATCTACCCCTTCTCGAAGGACCTGATCCTCGCCTCCGCCCTCGACACCGGGTCGACCACCGCCTGGATCGTCTGGGTCGGCGGCCTGGTCGGCGCCGCCTTCACCGGCATCTACGCCACCCGCCTGATGCGGCTCGTGTTTTACGGCGAGCGCAGCGAGTTCGCGCGCGAGCACCTGCACGCAGACCACGGCGAGGCGCCGTGGACGATGTTCTGGCCGGTGGCGGCGCTGGGCATCGGCACGCTGGTGGTGGGCCTGCTGTGGCTCGGGTTCGGACTCAACCACGCGTTCGCCACCTTCCTCGAGGAAGTCGCGCCCAACGTCGAGCCGTCGGTCGGCGAGGAGCTCCTCACCACCGCGCTCGCGTGGATCGCCGGGCTGGGCGGAGCCTTCCTCGTCTGGCGGCTGTACGACAGGCCGGAGCGGGTCGCCGTGCTGCGAAGCCGCTTCGCCCCGCTGGCGCGGGCGGCTGAGCGCAAGTTCTACTGGGACGAGGCGTACGACCTCGCCTTCTACCGGCCCGCCGCGGCTCTCGGCTCGTGGTTCAACCGGATCACCGAGCGGTGGGTGTTCGGCGGGTCGGTGACCGGCACCGCGTGGTCGGTCCGCGGCATCGGCCGCTGGGTCGCCGACGCCCAGACCGGCGTCGTCCGCCAGTACGCCACCGTGCTCGTCGTCGGTGCGATCGCCATCGGCGTCTACCTGCTCGGGAAGGCGAACCTGTGACGCTTGCGCTGCTCCTCGTCCCGCTTGCCGCCGCGCTCCTGGTCGCCCTGGCACCGCTGCCCCGGCGGGCCACCGAGGCGCTCGCACTGGGCGCGTCGCTGGCCGAGCTTGGGCTCGGCGTGATCGCGCTGGTCCAGTTCGACACCGGCAAGGGCGTCCAGTTCACGACCGACAAGCTCTGGTTCGGCGACCTCGTCTCGGGCGCCGACGTGCGCTTCAACATCGGCATGACAGGCCTGTCGCTCTTCATGGTGCTCCTGACCGCTCTGGGGATGTTCTGCGCCATCGCCACCGGCGTCTGGGCCGGCCGCGCCCGGCCGAGGATGTTCTTTGCGCTGCTGCTCGTCCTGGAGGCGGCGTTGGTGCTGCTCTTCACCGCCCGCGACCTGGTGCTGTTCTACACCGGCTGGGAGGCGATGATGATCCCCCTCTACGTACTGATCGGTGTGTGGGGAGGGCTCGAGCGGCGGCGGGCGACGTTCACCTTCTTCGTCTACACGCTGGTGGGATCGCTGCTGATGCTGGCCGGCGTCGCGTGGGTCGGGATCACGCAGGGGTCGTTCGAGCTCGACCGGCTCCAGAGTGCGGGAATCACGGACGCCGGCCCGTTCTTCCTCTTCGCGGCCGCATTCTGCATCAAGGCGCCGCTGTTCCCGCTGCATGGCTGGCTGCCGCTCACCTACCGCCAGTCGTCGATCGAGGTGACCGCGCTGCTCTCGGGCGTCGTCTCCAAGGCCGGGGCGTACGGCCTGATCGTGTGGGCGATCCCGCTGTTCCCGCAGGTGGCACGCGACTACAGGTGGTGGTTCCTCGGCCTGGCACTGGCCGGGCTGATCTACGGATCCCTGGTGGCCTTCCGCGCGCCCGATGCGCGCGGTGTGATCGCCTTCTCGAGCCTGGCCCAGATGAACCTGATCGTGATCGGGATCTTCGCGTCGGTCGCCGGGTCGAACACCGACGGCGTCACCGGCGCCGCCTTCCAGATGGTCAACCACGGCGTCGCGTCGCTGGCCGCCTTCCTCCTCATCGGGCTGGTGGAGCTTCGCACCGGCACCGATCTGTTCCGCTGGCTGGGCGGGCTCGCCAACCGGCGGCCGGTGCTCTCGACCATCTTCCTGTTCGCGACCATGTTCACCCTGGCCGTCCCCGGCTCGAGCACGTTCGTGTCGGAGTTCTACATCCTGCTGGGCGCCTTCCGGTTCGAGCCGCTGCTCGGCGCCGCGGCGGCCACCGGCATCGTCCTGTCCGCGATGTACGCCCTGCGCTGGTACTCGGCCATCGCGCACCAGACCGAGGGTGAGCGGGTCGATCCGCTGACGCCCGACTTCCGGCCGTTCGAGCTCGGCATCGCGCTGCCGCTGGTGCTGGTGCTGCTCGCCATGTCGGCGTGGCCGTTCGGCGTGATGGAGAGGATCCTCTCGTGACCATGCTGGCGGCCACGGTTCCCGTCGACTGGTCGGCGATCGCGCCCGAGCTGGTGCTGATCGGTTGCGCGTGCTCGCTGCTCTGCGTCGCCATCTTCTTCCCGATGCGGCTGGCCCGCGTGGTGTCGTCGGGCCTGGCGGCCGGCGGGTTCATCGCGGCCGCCATCATCTCGGTGACGCAGTACCGCGACGCCGCCCACTACGCCTTCGCGCACACGCTTCGGATCGACTCCTTCGGGCAGGCGGGGCGGCTGGTGATCTTCTCCGCCGGGCTGCTCGCCGTGCTGGTCGCCTGGGGAAGCCCGCTGCTCAAGGACCGGGCGGTGGAGTGCTACGCGCTACTGCTCACGGCGGCGGCGGGGATGTCGCTGCTCGCCGTGGCCAACAGCTTCGTCACGGTGTTCGTGGCACTGGAGCTGTTCTCGATCTGCCTCTACGTTCTGGTGGCGATCGACGTCGACGACCTGAAGTCGCTCGAAGGCGGCCTCAAGTACCTGATCGTCGGAGCCGTGGGGGCCGGCCTCCTGCTCTACGGGGCGGCGCTCGTCTACGGCGTCACCGGGGCGTTCGAGTTCGACCTGATCGCCGACGCCGTTC
>C688J35102_120989596_pt1 | contig 12069 bp, 11 predicted proteins | sample HopSoiMetagenom2_FD_35102 | JGI IMG/M metagenome (IMG submission 35102)
GCTGGAGGCCGGGGACGCCGAAGCCGAGGATGTAGACGACCAGGATGGTGGGCACGCCGCGGAAGACGTCGGTGTAGGCGATCGCCATGAACCGGAGGGGGAAGAAGACCGGGCCGGGCAGGCTCCGCAGCACCGCGATCCCGAGCGCGAAGACGAGGATCACGACCTCGGCGACGCAAAAGATCTTGACGTCGAGCCAGAATGCCGACAGCACGTCGGGGAACCACGCGCGGAACTCCTCGGCGTTGAAGAACTTCTGCTTGACCTCGTCCCAGCCGGCCGAGTTGACGACGAGCAGCGTCAGCAGCCCGAACACCACGACGGTGCTCAGCAGCGCGACGCCGACGTTGCGGCCGGCACCGCCGCCGAGGATCCGCGACCTCCGATCGCCGGCCGTGGGCGTCATGCCGTCCACGGACGAGGTGCTACTTCAAGACGGGCGCACCGACGACGTCGGACAGCCACTTCTGCTCGATGCCGGCCAGCGTCCCGTCGGACTTCATCGCCGTGATGGCCTGGTTCACACACGAGGTCAGCGGGCTGTCCTTGTCGAGCACGAGCCCCCACTGGTCCTCGCCGCCCGTGCCGGAGAACTGGCCCACCACGGTGCCGCCGCCCGGATCCACGAACGCGATGTAGTAGGCCGTCGGGAAGTCGACGACCAGCCCGTCGATCTGCTTGTTGGCGAGGGCCTGGGTCGCGTCGCGCGTGCGGTTGTAGACGTTGGGGTCCTGGTCGGGCTGGATCACCTGCGAGATCGCGTCCGAGCTGGTCGTGCCGATCTCGACGCCCAGCTTGTACTGCTTCAGGTCGACCAGGCTGGTCGCCTTGGTGATCGGAGACTTCTCCAAACCGACGATGGCCTGGGTCGCCGAGTAGTAGGGCTCGCTGAAGTCGACGGCCTGCTGGCGCTGGGGCGTGATCGAGACCTGGGCCAGGTAGAAGTCGAAGTTCTTCGGGCCCGGCTTGAACGACTGGTTGAACGGGGTCTGCGCCCAGGTGACCTGGTCGGTGGTGAAGCCAAGCCTGTCGGCGACGGCGTACGCGACCGCGTCCTCGAAACCCTTGTTCGCGTAGGGGTCGTTGTTGAACTCGCCCTTCCACTCGTGGCCCGCTCCGCCCGCGAAGTACGGGGTGTAGGCCGGGTTGTCGGTGCCGATCGTGAGCTGGCCGGAGCTGAGAGTCTGCAGGCTCCCCGGCGCGCACGGATCAGCGGCGCTGCTCGCCGGCGTGGCGCTGGAACTCGAGGATGAGCTGCTGCTGCCGCAGCCTGCGGCGACGAGCGCGAGGCCGGTGGCTGCAATGGCAAGAAACGTGCGCATCGCTCGAGTCCTTTCTGGGGCAGGAGCTGGATCCAAACGGGGTGGCGCAGCGTACCATGCGCCACCTCCGTGGCGTGGCAATCCGGCTCCCAGAGCCGCGTCGTGCCCGCGCCGCCTTACGATGCGTCCGCGTCGGCGACGCGGGGCCGCGTCGTTCCGAACCGCTGCCAGAGCCGCCAGCCGGCGAACCCGAGGATGGCGGCGAGCAGCGCCGTCGGGATGACGAGGCCGGCACCCTCGATGGTCGCGGTCACGACCCCCAATGCGCGGTGGCCCGCGTCGCGGAAGGCCTTGCCAATCGCGCTCGGCGGGCCCGCCTTGTCGACGCCCGCCTCCCTGAGGGACACGGAGATGGTGGAGAGGGCGGCCTGGTTCGACAGGTAGCGAAGCTGCCCGGAGATCCGCTCGATCTCGCCCTGGATCCGTCCGAGCTCGTTCTGGACGCGGATCGTGTCCGCAACCGTCTCGGCCCTCGACATCAACCGCAGCAGCACGCGCTCCTGTGCGCGCAGGTTTCGGCGCCGTGCGGAGAGGTCGACGAAGTCGGCGGTCACGTCCTGCCCGCTCTCCTGCCGCGAAACGACGTCGCCCAGCCGGCGGGTGAGGCTGCTCAGCACCGCGCTGAACCGGTCCGCCGGCACCCGCATCGTCACCTGCCCGAACTGGACGTCCTTGCCTCCGACCTGCGTCGAGACCACGTAGCCGCCGGCTGTGGCGGCGATGTCGCTCGCATCGGCGATCGCGTCGCCGAACCTGCCGTGGTGCACCTCGACCCGGAGCGACGCAGTCTTGATCACCTTCGGGCCCACGGACGGCCCCGTGGTCACGGCAGCGTCCTGCGCCAGCGAGAACGTCCCGCCCGTATCTGAGGCGGCATGCGTCGCCGCCGGGCCCAGCGCCGCCGACTTCTCGATTGCGCCCCCAGCGGCGCTCGTGCCCTCGGCGCTCCCGGACCCGCTCGCGCCGCCGCAGCCGGCGACGGCCGACAGCGCGACGAGCCCCACCGCCACCACTCCTGCAATCGCCCGTCGTGCCATCGCTCACGCTCCTTCGAGGGTTCGAAGCGTTTGACCCCGGCGTGGCCGATCGGGTTCCCTCGATGAGTGATCTAGGCGGAGAGCAGTTCTCGGGGCGCCACGATGGTGCCGTGGCGGGCGGCCTCGGCCAGCACGCCGTCCAGGATGCTGCGGCTGGGCCCGGAGACGAACACCAGCTCCGTGTTGCGCACGTGGGACACGGTGCCGACCGGGCGGCCGGAGGGATCGTGGATGCCGATGCGGGCGCCGACGTAGCGGCGCGAGTCGACGGCGATCGCACCCGTGTGCCCTCGCTCCTCCAACAGCTCCATCACCTGCTGGGGCCGGTGGAATCCTTCGTCGGAGAACGACACCACGAGCCAGGGAGCGGACAGGCGAGCCACCAGGTCGGCAAGTGCGGGCAACGCGGCTGGCCGCGAGTTGTAGGCGCTTCGGTTGGCCAACCGGTCGACGCGCTTGCAGGCGACGCCGTAGTGCTCCGGCCGGTCGCCCCGCACGACCGTCTCCCACACGTGGTAGTTGCCGAAGTACGAGTGCTGGTTGTACGGAGGGTCGAGATAGGCCAGGTCGACGTCCCGCAGCTCGGCCGCCAGATCGTTCGCGTCTCTGCGCACCGCGTGGCCGGCGGGGCCGCGCACCGCCATCGGCTCGCGCAGCTCCAGCGGGCGCAGCGCCCGCGGCGCCCAGCGCTTGAGATACGCCATCTGCACGCCCACGGTGCTGTCCACCCGGTCGGCCGCCTCGAGCAGGCTGGTCATGACCGCTCCCCGCTCCACGCGGTCGAGAGCGAGCCGTTCGACCTCGTCGCGGATCGCGTCGATCCGCATGGCGTTCGGGGGGTGGAAGTACCGCGCCCGGCGGGCGAAGGTCTCGGTGAAGTAGCCGTCCACGCCCGGCAGGGCGTTCAGGTGCGCGAGCACCTCGCGCAGGCGGCCGCGATCGAGCCGTCCGTCCGCCTCGATGTAGGCGATCCCCAGCGGCTCGGAATAGCTCGCGAGGTCATTGGAGACCACCTCGAGCCCCGCCGTTCGCATCGCCTGTCCGACGCGGGTGGTTCCGGCGAACATGTCGGCCGCCGTGCGGACGGGCAGGGCGCGCACGATCGTGTCGATCAGGGGCGTCAGCGCCCGCTTGGAGCCGAGGTACTTGATCACAGGCCAGACACCGTAGGGCGGCGGCCGGACGGCGCAGCGGCGTACCGCGCCGCCGTGTCTAGGTGCCCAGATATGCGAGCACGGCGAGCACCCGGCGGTGGTCCTCGGCGGCGGGGGGCAGGTGCAGCTTGCTGAAGATGCTCGTCACGTGCTTCTCGACCGCGCGCTCGGTCACCACCATGCGCTCGGCGATGCCGTTGTTGCTGCGGCCCTCGGCCATCAGCTCGAGCACCTCGCGTTCGCGTGGCGTGAGGTCGCTCAGCGGGTCGTCGGCGCGGCGGCGGCCCACGAGCTGGCTGACGACCGTCGGGTCGAGGGCGCTGCCCCCCTGCGCCACACGGCGCACGGCGCCTGCGAACTCGTCGACGTCGGAAACGCGGTCCTTCAGCAGGTAGCCCACGCCTTCGGCGCTCTCCTGGAGGAGCTCCATCGCGTAGGCCGGCTCCACGTACTGGCTGAGGACGAGCACGCCGACGCCGGGGAACCGCTCCCGAATCCGCCGCGCGGCCTGCAGCCCCTCGTCGGTGTGCGTGGGCGGCATGCGGATGTCGACGATCGCCACATCAGGCTTGGAGAAGCCGATCCGCCGCAGTAGGTCGTCAGGGTTGTCGACCTGGCCGACCACCTCGAAGCCGGCGTCCTCCAGCAGCCGCGCGATACCCTCGCGAAGCAGGACGCTGTCGTCGGCAAGCACTACGCGCATGGGATCTCCGCTCTGATGGTCGTGCCACCCCCGGGTGGGCTCTGGATGCTCAGCCGCCCGTCGAGCGCCTCGATGCGATCGAGCAGGCCGCGGAGCCCGGAGCCTCTTCCGGGATCGGCGCCTCCTCGACCGTCATCCTGGACCTCGACGACGGCCCGCCCATTCTCTCGCATGACGCGGACGCTGACACGGTCAGCCGCTGCGTACTTGGTGACGTTGGCCAGCGACTCGGCGACGACGTAGTACGCGGCCACCTCGACCTGCTCGGGGAGTCTCTGGTCGAGGAGGTCCTCGACCTCTACGTCGAGGCCGCTCTCGTTCATCCGCAAGGTGAGCCCTTCGAGCGCCGGCCGCAGGCCGCGGTCGGAGAGCACCGCCGGATGGATTCCGCGGGCGAGATCGCGGAGCTCCGCCAGCGCCAGATTGAGCTCGTCGCTGGCGGCGGCGAGCGTGTCCTCCGCCGTGGCGGGGTCCTTCTTCAGCTGCGAACGGGCGAGCCGCAGGGCAAGCGAGAGCGATACCAGGCGCTGCTGGGCACCGTCGTGCAGGTTGCGCTCCAGGCGCCGCCGCTCCGCGTCGCCGGCGGCGACGATCCGCGCCCTGGAGGCCGCCAGCTGCTCGCGGGCATCTGCGTTGGCGATCGCCAGGCCGACCAGTCCGGCGAAGGCGGCGAGCCGGTGCTCGGCGCCGTCCGGGAACGATCCCTCCTCCAGCGAGAAGGCGACCAGCGCGCCCCACATCGAGCCGCCCACCATGATCGGCGCACCGATCGCCGACCGGATGCCCGTCTCGCGCACACGTTGCGCCAGATCTCCTTCGAGCTCCGCATAGGAGTCGACGCGCACCGGCCCCGCCTGGTCGTGCACCCGAGCGGCGGTGGAGTCGTCGTCGAGGGCGACCACCGAGCCGGCGAGAATCGGGTTGGCGCCCGGCTCGCCCCAGCCGCCGAACACCAGCCCGGTGCCGTCGTCGCGGAAGCGCACCAGGTTGCACGAGGCCGCGGAGAGGAGCCGCCCGGCCTCCTCGGTGACCCGCTCGAAGACGATGTGCCTGCTTCTGCCCTCGGCGACGAGCCGGGCGACGCGCTCCAGCGCGGTGTGCTCGACCAGGAGCGCGCGCAGAGCGCGTTCCGCTGTCCGGCGGTCGGTGATGTCCGCACCGATGGAAGTGGCCCCGACCACGCTGCCGTCCGCGTCTCGCAGCACCGTGTTGCTCCAGGCGATGGTGCGCCGTTCGCCGGTTCGGGTGGTGACGAAGTTCTCCTCGTAGGCCAGCACGTCGGCTCGGCGCATCCGCTCGAGGTACTCGCGCTCCTCGGGGTTGAACGTCTCCAGCCAGTCGCGGCCGATCAGCTCGTCGCGCTCCCAGCCGGTCAGCTCGGCGAGGAACGGATTTGCGTACTGGATCCTCCCCTCCAGGTCGAGGGAGACGGCGATCAGGTTCACGCCTTCGAGCAGCTCCCGCCAGCGCCGCTCGGACGCACCCAGCTCCTTGAGGCGGGCGCGAAGCTCCGTGGTCAGCCGGGCGTTCGCCAAGGCCAGTCCGGCCGCCGCGCAGGCCGCCTGCAGCAGGTCCGGATCGTCGGCCAGGGCGATGTCGTGCTCCAGCCGGGCGACCACCGCCCCGTGGTACTCGACCGCCGTCGTGGTGCGCCGTGAACCCGGGGCGGGGTCGAACACTGGAACGCCGTCCGCGTCGACGAACTGCTCCTTCTCCGGGATCCAGTAGGCGACGCTCAGGCCCGGGTCGTTCAGGGTCGCCCCCAGCGCCGCCCGGATCGCCTCGGGAGAGCCGCTGGAGCGCCCGATGTCCTGGATCAGCCCGCCGACAGCGCTCGATCGCGCGAGGCCGCTTCGAAGCAGGCCGAACATGAATCCGAGCGGGATCAGCCCGAAGATCAGGTTCGTCGTGAGCTGCGCCATGGGAAGGTCGAACGCCAGCTGGAGCGCCGTCTGCACGCCCAGGGCCGCGATCACCACCGCCCCGGTGCCGAGCACCGGCGCCAGCAGATGGCGAGCCGCCGGGGTCGCCGCCCGCCAGCGCCGAGCGAGCAGCACGACGGCCGCGACGCAGAGCACGAGTCCCACGCTGTTCAGCAGGATGTTGAGCGCCTGCGCGCCGCCGGGCGAGTGGAAGGCGATGAGCCGGTTCTCGGGGCAGTTGGTGCAGTGCAGGTCCGCCGGCCGCGCCAGCAGGACGACGAACAGCGTCCCCAAGGTCGTGATCAGATAGGCGCCCGTGACGATGGTGCGCGAGGCCCGGTCCTGCAGCCGCCCCGTCGGGTAGGCGAGGATGGTGTGGCCCAGAACGGCCAGGTAGAGGCTGCTCATGAGGTAGCCGACCGAGAAGACCCACGCCTCGTCGGAGGCGCCGAGCGTCGCGGCGAACCACGCGAATCCCTCCGCCGCCATCAGCAACCCGAAGCGGTTGTCGGGGCGGCGCTCCAGCGCGATCAGGCCGCCGACGATGAACGCCCAGCCGACGACCGCGATCAGCACCCCGGTGAGGACAGGGTGGCTGGTGCGGTCGCTGCTCGCGACGACGATTGCCGAGAAGAGCCCGGCGACGGTGCCCGTCACCCACAGTGCCAGCCGGATCCTCGGGGTCATCGAAGCAGGGCGGTGATGGCCTCGCCGGACAGCTCGCCCTTCGGCACGAACCCGCGGGCGCCGCTCTCGAAGACCAGCGAGCCGAAGTCGGCGCCGTCGCGGCTGGACGTGAGGACGATGGCGGACTTCGTGCCGTTTGCCATGACAGCCCGGGCAACCGCGAAGCCGTCCATGTCCGGGAGCTGCACGTCCAGGAGCACCACCTCGGGACCGAGCCGGTGGATCGCCTCGATCGCCGACGCGCCGTCGGTCGCCTCGCCGATCACGTCGAAGCCCTCGGACTCGAGGAGGATCTTTGCCGTCGACCGAAAGCTCGGATGGTCATCCACGATGAGCACGGTCTGTGGCACGGATCCATCGTGCCATGCCGCATGCAGACGGGGAATACGGGTAGCCACACCCCCGGCATACCCGCTTCGGGTGATCTTCCGACCGGCCGGCGCGGTCACCCGCTGGGCGTCACGGCGCCGGCGAGCGGCTCGAGCTGCTTGATGATCTTCTTGATCTCCGCCGCGTCGCCGGCCAGCGGGCTGACCTCGAGGTACTTCTTGAGCGCGTCCAGGGCCGTCTTGTAGTCCTGCGTCTGGATGGCGTCGTTCGCGAGCGCCTTCCAGTAGATGGGGTTCGTGCTCTCCAGCTTCGTCGCCTGCTTCCACAGCGCGGCAGCCTGCTTCAGGTCCGCCGTGATGCGGTTCTGGAAGTCGCTCGCCTTCGTCTGAAGCGGCGTCTGCAGCGAGGTGACGAGGGGCTCCGAGAACTCGGAGGACAGCTTGAGGTCGCTCATGCCGAGCGCGCCCTGCTGGCTCTGGAGCGCCTGGAGGGCGGTCTGGTAGGCCTGTCCCTCCGACCTGGTCCGCTGCGCTCGGCTCTCGTGGAGCGTCGCGGCGGAGGCGACCGCCCGCACGTCCTTCGGCCGCAGCCCGATGTACTGGTCGTATGCGCCGAGCGCCGGGTCGAGCTGCTGGTCGGCGGCATAGGCGCGGGCCAGGTCGAGCCATGCCGTCGCGTTCTTCGGGTTCGCGCGCACCTTGTCGTTCAGATCGCTGATGGAGCCGGCCGAGCTGCTGCTGTTGCCGAAGATGTCGAGCGGGTTGAGGCCGCCCGTGCCCGACCCCACGCCCAGCAGCACGAAGCCCAGGCCGAATGTGACGGCGAGGACGATGAAAACGGGCTTCTGGGTGCGGCGGATCTTCTCGAACAGCATGAGTTCAGCTCTGGATCATGCGGGCCCGTACGGCCCGTGCCAGGCGGGTATCGGCACGATCCTGCCCGCGCCTGTAGCGTATCTGGCCGTTCACGACCGTGAGAAGGACGCGGTCCGGCGAGCCGCCGTAGACCGTGGCGGCAACGGGGTCGTCCCAGGGCAGAAACGGCGTGGTTGACAGATCGACGACGGTGAGGTCGGCGGCGAAGCCCGGCAAGAGGGCTCCAATCCGGTCGAGCCCGAGCGCCCGCGCGCCCGCGACGGTCGCCATCCGCAGGGCCTGCTCGGCGCTGAGCGCGTCGGGGCGGCCGGCTCGCGCCCGTGCGACCATCACCGCCGCGCGCATCTCGTCCCACATGTCGAGCGTCAGGGCGGATGCGGGGGAATCCGTGCCGATTCCGACTCGGACGCCCGCCTCGAGCAGCTCGGGTATTGGAGCCGTGCCGCACCCCAGCAGCGAGTTCGATCGCGGGCAGTGCGCGACGGGGACGTCGAGCTCGGCCAGAAGGGCGATGTCCTCGGCGCCGGCTCGTACTGCGTGAATCGCCACCGTGTCGGGCCCGAGCACGTCGCGGAAGTAGCCGACCGGATGCTCGTCCATGTGCGACTCGAGCAGGTGGGTTGCGACCGGCATGTTGCGCTCCCTGGCGAAGCCGATCCAGCGGGCGTAGTCGTCGAGGGTGACGGTGTAGGGCGCGTGCGGTGAGATGCCCGGGGTGATCAACGGGTCTTTGGGCAGCCGTTCCAGGCGCTCCTCCAGCGGCACCTCGCCGGGATCGTGGCTGCTGAACAGCTCCAGGTACACGACGGCGCGAAGGCCGGCGTCGCGTGCCGCCTCCGCCGTCGTGCCGGCATAGCAGCAGTCGGCGATGGTGGTCGTCCCCCCAGCCAGGCTGGCCGCAGCGCCGGCTCGGGCCTGGGCCAGATAGTCCTCGTCCCGCAGCCCGCGGCGGCGGCGGATGTGGTCGGCGATCCACCGGTCGAACGGCCAGCCGTCGCCGAACCCGGCCATTCCCGCGTACTCGAGGTGCGTGTGCGCGTTCACCAGCCCGGGCAGGATCACGCCGCCTTCGAATCGCTCGTCCGGGTCGAGCCCCGCGGAGACCTCCGAGATCAGGCCGTCCTCGATCCGGACGCTCCCGTCCCTGATCGGCGGTCCCTCCACGGGCACCACCCAGTCGGCTCCCAGGATCACGTCAGCGTGGCGTCGACGTCCGCCTCATCCTTGCGGCCACGCTCCACCAGGACGACCAGGAAGTACGAGAACCCGTACAGCACGAGGAGCGGGATGAACTCGACGATGAACGAGATCGGGTCGACGCCCGGCAGCAGCATTGCGACCACTGCCAGCCCCACGATCGACACGCGCCAGTGCCTGCGCATCAGCTCGGACGACACCAGGCGGAGCCGGGCCAGCAGCAGCATCACGACCGGCAGCTCGAACACGATCCCCATGGCGATCAGTGTCAGGGCGACGAACTGGATGTAGTCCCGCGCTCGCAGGATGGCGTTGAACTGGTCGGCGTTCCAGGTGAACAGGAAGCTGAGCGCGGGCGGAACCACGAAGTACCACCCGAAGACCGCCCCCAGCACGAACAGGACCGGGATCATCAGCACCATCGGCTTGATGTAGCGGTGGTGCTCCTCGGCGAACGCCGGCACCACGAACGCGTAGAACTGGTACGAGAGCACCGGCAGGGCCAGCAGCAGCCCGCCGTAGATCGAGATCGAGATCGAGATCAGGATGGCGTCGAGCGGCCCGGTCTGCAGGAAGTCCTTGTGGCGGACGTCGGCAGGTAAGGGGCTGCGCAGGTACTCCAGGATCTGCCCGCTCTGCCAGAAGCACAGGCTCATGCCGACGGCCAGCACGGCGAGCACGACGATGATGCGCGTGCGCAACTCGTCGAGATGCTCGACGAGCGTCAGCTGCTCGTCAGGCTGAACGCGGCGGACGCGCGCCACGGGCTACTCGCTGGTGCGCGGGGCCTGGTCGGGCTGCGTCGTCGTGTAGGCCGGCGGCTGCGGCTGCGCCTGAACCGGCTGCTGGGGCGGGGGAATCGCCGCGGCCGGCTGCGGCTGCGGCGTCTCGTCGTCCTTCTCGTTGCCGGTGACCGAATCCTTGAACTCGCGGATGCCCCTGCCCAGCGACCGTCCCACCTCGGGAAGGCGCTTGGGGCCGAGGATCACCAGCGCAACGATGAGCACGAGGATGAGCTGGATCGGTGATACGTCAGGCATGTGGCCAGGGTAGCAGACCCCCGGCTCCTGGACAGGGCGATGCGGCTACACTTCTGCCTGGGGACTCGGGCGCTTCGGGCGCCGCTTCCTCCCCCGTTGTGCACTCCCTCCTCGAGAGGATTCCATGCCTGATCTTGTGATTCGAAACCTTCACGCGTCCATCGACGGCGCGGAGATCCTGAACGGCCTCGACCTGGAGATGTCCAAGGGCGAGGTTCACGCCATCATGGGCCCGAACGGCTCGGGCAAGTCGACGCTCGCCCACGTGCTGATGGGCCACCCGGCCTACGAGGTCACCGAAGGGGAGGTCGAGTTCAAGGGCGAGGACGTGCTCGAGCTCGCGCCGGACGCCCGCGCGCGGCTGGGCCTGTTCCTCGCCTTTCAGTATCCGGCCGCCATCCCCGGCGTGACGGTGGCGAACTTCCTGCGCATGGCCGTGAACGCGAAGCGCCGCGGCCCGGACGGCGAGGAGAATCCGATCCGGATCCCGGAGTTCCGAAAGCTGCTGCAGGAGAACATGGAGCGGCTCAAGATCGACCGTTCGATGACCAGCCGCTATCTGAACGACGGCTTCTCCGGCGGTGAGAAGAAGCGGATGGAGATGCTGCAGATGGCGATGCTGCGTCCCGAGATCGCGATCCTCGACGAGACCGACTCCGGCCTCGACATCGACGCGCTTCGGATCGTCGCCGAGGGCGTGAACGGCCTGGTCGGGCCCGAGATGGGCGCGCTCGTGATCACGCACTACTCGCGGCTGCTGCGCTACATCAAGCCCGATCACATCCATGTGCTGGTCGAGGGCCGGATCGTCCGTTCGGGCGGCCCGGAGCTTGCCGACGAGCTCGAACGCGACGGATACGCACCGTACGGTGTGGCGGAGGAGGCGGTCTAGATGGCCGAGAAGACACAGCTGACGCCCGACGAGCAGACCGCGGTCCAGATCGGCGAGTACAAGTACGGCTTCCACGATGACTTCACGCCGACGTTCTCGACGGGCCGGGGACTGACCGAGGACATCGTCCGCCAGATATCCGAGCACAAGTCGGAGCCCGAGTGGATGCGCGACTACCGCGTGAAGGCGTACCGCCACTTCGTGGAGCGGCCGATGCCGCGCTGGGGCGCCAACCTCGAGACGATCGACTTCGACAACATCTACTACTACATGAAGCCGGTCGACGAGCAGGCGAAGTCCTGGGACGACCTGCCGCCCGGCATGCGCGAGACGTGGGACAAGCTCGGCATCCCCGAGGCCGAGAAGAAGTATCTGGCCGGCGTCGGCGCCCAGTACGAGAGCGAGGTCGTCTACCACAACCTGCAGGAGGACCTGAAGAAGCAGGGTGTGCTCTTCCTCGACATGGACTCGGGCCTTCGCGAGCACGAGGAGGTCGTCCGCCGCTACTTCGGCACGATCATCCCCTACAACGACAACAAGTTCTCGGCGCTGAACTCCGCGGTCTGGTCGGGCGGCTCGTTCATCTACGTGCCGCCGGGCGTCAAGGTCGAGCTTCCGCTGCAGGCCTACTTCCGCATCAACGCGGAGAACATGGGCCAGTTCGAGCGGACGCTGATCATCGTCGACAAGGACGCGTACGTGCACTACGTCGAGGGCTGCACGGCGCCGGTCTACTCGAGCGACTCGCTGCACTCGGCCGTGGTCGAGATCCACGTCGCCGAGGGTGGGCGCGCGCGCTACACGACGATCCAGAACTGGTCGACCAACGTCTACAACCTGGTCACCAAGCGGGCCGTCGCCGAGCGCAACGCCACCATGGAGTGGGTGGACGGGAACCTGGGCTCGCAGA
>C688J35102_120989594_pt1 | contig 12068 bp, 7 predicted proteins | sample HopSoiMetagenom2_FD_35102 | JGI IMG/M metagenome (IMG submission 35102)
GCAAAGGTTGTAGCGACCATCGACGTGCCAGCCAGCCACCAGGAGACATTGCGGCCAGAGACGAAGAATTCCTCGGTGCTCCCCGAGGAGCGACGCCGATAGTAGAGGCTGATCAGAAGATTCATCGCAAGGTACGCGATGATCACGATCCAATCGATAGAGTTAAGAGCCATTCGTTTTTACTCCGGTGGAGCGCCGGGCGCTCCTGCATCCGTGTTGCTGATTGCACAAAGCGATTCCGGACCCGACAACACTTACATCTGCGGCTTGGCTTGGCCTTCGATGATCGTAATGTAGCGATCGATCGGAAGATCGGTGAACCGTTGTGTGGTGCCGCCTGGCAGGGGCCACTTTAGTTCCAGCCAATCGATTTTTTCTTTTTTGCCTAGTCCCAGGACGACACGCGGGTCGTGTGCCGAAAGATAACTGCCGCCGCCGACTTTTGTGCGGCTGCGCTTGAGGTCGCCGGCCTGCCAGGTGATGCGGGCGCCTATGGCATCGCGATTCGCTTTTTTGCCAACAAGGTTCAGGCCTAGCCAGTGATTCTGCTGTGCGGCGTTGTTTTTGAGCAGGATGGGCGCATCGTTGTTTACGGCAACTAATACATCGATGGCGCCGTCGTTATCAAAATCACCTATGGCCATGCCCCGTCCGGCGATGGGTTTCGAAAAAATCGGCCCACTCTCGGTGCTGACGTTTGCGAGGCCCTTTCCAGTGTTGTGGAAGAGCAGCATGGGCTCGAGGTATTTCACTCCCGCGACACGGCCATCGATTTTGTCATCCGGATGACCATTGCAGAGCAACAGATCGAGTTCGCCATCGTTGTCATAGTCGAAGAACTTCAGGCCCCACCCGCTCATGAGCTTGGTCGTGGAGCCGATGCCGGTGGTGATCGCGGCATCGCTGAACGTTTCGTTCTTGTTGTTGTGATACAGCGAGAACATTTCCTGATCGACGTTGGCGACGAAGAGATCGGTCCAGCCGTCCTGATCGTAATCAGCCGCATCAACGCCCATGCCCGAGCGTGCACGACCGTAGGCGCTATAGCCAACGCCGGCGACCAACCCGACTTCTTCAAATTTTCCCTTGTGGTTCACAAAAAGAAAGTTTTCGACGGTATCGTTGGCCACGAACAGATCCATCCACCCGTCATTGTTAATGTCGCACGCGACCACGCCCCAAGCTTTAGCGAGAGATTTCGCGATTCCAGATTCCTTGCTGACATCGGTAAACGTGCCGTCGCCGTTGTTGTGAAACAACCAGCACGGCGTCGGATCGTAAACTTTCGGTATGCAGTACCAGCGTTGATTAGTGTCGCGATTGCCGCACCACTTGTTCTTTTCTTTGCTGAAGTCAACGAAGCGGCAAACAAAAAGGTCGAGACGACCATCGTTGTCATAGTCGAACCAAACGGCGCTCGAGGACCATCCGGGAGCGGCGACGCCGGCTTTGGCGGTTACGTCGCTGAAAGTGCCGTCGCCATTGTTGTGATACAGGATGCTGCGGCCGTATTGCGTCAAGTAAATGTCAGGGAAGCCGTCACCGTCGTAATCCCCTACGGCGACGCCCTGACCGTACCCACCGCCCGCGACTCCGGCTTTTTCGGTTACGTCAGTGAATGTACCGTCGCGATTGTTGCGATATAGCGCGTTGCGCAGTGGAGGATTGGGCGTGTAGAAATCGCAAGCGCCGCTGTTCACGAGATAGATGTCCATCCAGCCATCGTTATCGTAATCGAGAAAGCCGCAACCTGCTCCGGTGGTTTCCGGAAGGTACATTTCGGAAGAGCGGCCGTTCACATGACGCCACGAAATGCCACTAATTGCTGGCGTAACCGCAGAAAAGGCAGGCAACTGCTCCTCGGCGGCAAAGGTCGGGCGAGAAAGCCCGCAAGCAGCCGCAGCGCCGCTCAAAATCGATAGGAACTCTCTGCGAGATCTAGCGAACGGCTGCGACGGTGGACCAAAGAGCTTCAAGGCTGTGCCGCTCTTTTGGCCGAGACATGCGGCGTGAATTTCTGCAGGCTTAGCTCGTTTTTGCCTTCGTCAACGCGGTAGAACTTGTCGGCGTCGAGGTCGCGAAAAATCTGCTTCTTTCCGCCAAGCCAGGTGACTTCGAGCGAATCGATCTTCGTTGCGGCCCCCAACCCGAAATTTGCGCGTAGATCGCTTTGCGAAAGGTAACTGCCGCCGCCTGCAATTTCCCGAATCTGGGTAATACCACCAGCGGTAATGCGGACCCGGGTGCCCATCGCATCCCGATTGCTAGGGTGGCCCACGAAGCGGATGTTTACGAAATGGCTACCATTAACAGCCATGTTACGGAGTAGAAGTGGCGGATCGCCATTGTTTCCGACCAGCACGTCGACGAACCCGTCGTTATCGAAATCCGCAAAGGCGACACCGCGACCCACGTAAGGCGTATCGAATCCCGCGCCACTTTGTTTCGTAGCTTCGGAAAACTTTCCTTTGCCTTCGTTGTGAAACAGCGAATTGATCTGCTTGAAGCGCACGTCGGGCGAGACCTGTTCGACTTCCGGATACACGTGGCCGTTGGCGACGAAGAGATCGAGGCGGCCATCATTGTCGTAATCGAAAAATCCGCCACCGAAGCCCAGCACTCCCCGCGTGGGGACCGTAATTCCGGCTTCATCACTGACTTCGTCGAAGTTTCCCTTCCCATCGTTGTGCCAAAGGTGATCGGAGTTTTGCTGAAAATCGGTGATGAAGAGATCGAGCGCGCCGTCGTTGTCGTAGTCGCCGAGTGAGATGCACATGGCGGCCATGGTGCTGCCGCGCGACGCCAGAGCCATGCCGCTGATGGTGCCGATCTCGTCGAATGTTCCGTTGTGCTCGTTATGGTAGAGGTAAGCGTTGAGCCCATCGTTGGCTACAAACAGATCGGGCCAGCCGTCGTTATCGTAATCGGCGGCACCTACGGCCAGATTTTTGCCTTGTGGCTGAAAAATCTTTGCCGCTTTGGTGACATTGGTGAACGTGCCGTCGCCATTGTTGTGATACAGGAGGTCGGCGGTGCCTTTGTAGGCAGTGGGAGGGCAGCTGGTGCGCGTTCCGTTGACATTGCAATAGCGCGGAGCCCCCGGTCCCAGATCGACATAGCCGCCCACGTACAAGTCGAGCTTGCCGTCACGATCGTAGTCGAAGAAAGTCGCGCCGGAGTGAAATTGGGTGCCAAAGTCGAGCCCGGCGACGCCCGCCTTGTCCGTAACGTCGGTGAAAGTGCCATCGCCGTTGTTGTGGTACAAAACGTTCCGACCAAACTGCGTGACGAACAGATCAGGAAAGCCGTCGCTATCGTAGTCGCCCCAAACGCAGCCGAGACCATAGCCGGTGCCGGGAACGCGGCCTTGTGAGGTGACATCGGTGAAGGTGAAATTACCATTGTTGCGATAGAGCGCGTTGCGCGTGACGATTCCCTTGTCGTGCAGGTCGCGCCCATTCACGAAGTAAATGTCCTGATAGCCGTCGCCATCGAAGTCCGCGACGCAAACGCCGGGGCCGAAAATTTCGAGGTTTGTGGGAATGCCATCGTTGCCGCGAAAGTGGGTGAAAGTGATCCCGGCCGTCTTGGTGACATTGGTGAACTGGATTGGCTTGTCTCCAGGCGTCTGAGTGGCGGAACTCTGGACAGGTCCGGCGCAGAAAAACATTGCAGCCGCCGAGATAGAGACCACCAGAAGCGATATGGGCAGCGAGAGCTTTCTAGCGGTTCGATAGATCGCGCATTGGTTCTCATCGCGACTCGGTAAGGGGCCTTTCGTTTGCACGGGCTTACTGCGGCGCTGCCGCGCTCTTCTGCCGATCCTGCTCGATTTTTTCCGCGGCTTCCTTTTGCAGCGCGGCCTCCCGCTTGGCGTCATCTTTGCGGCCCACGCGGTTGTACGCGATTGCCAACTGATAATGCCCGGTCGGATTGGCGGGCTGAAGCTTTACTCCGGCTTCTAGCGGCGCGATAGCATCGGCGAAGCGCCCAACGGAGTTTAGAGAAAAACCGAGGCCGAGAAACGCGTCAGCGAAACTCACGTCGAACTTCGAAGCCTTAGAGAAATGATCGATGGCGTCTTCCCATTGTTGAGATTGCCGGGCCATTTCGCCGAGGATGTACTCCGCGCCGGCATTGTGCGGATCCGTTTTCAGTTCGGCTTCAAACTCCGCGCGGGCGTCGCTAATGGTGGTGGGAGTCTGCGGCTTGGAAAGAATGATCCGTCCGAGCCGGTAATGAATTCCGTGGATATCGGGCTGCTGCTTGAGAATGGCCTGATATTGAGCAGCCGCTTCATCCCATTTGCCCTGGGACTCGAGAGCCTCGGCGTTAAGTTCCAGCGCTTGGACTGAAGTTGGAGCCGATCCAGCCAAGTGCAACGCAGCGCGCGTGGAAAGATCAGAGTAAGCGTGCGTCGTGACGTAGAGGACGTCGGGATCGGACGGAAAATCACGATTAAGCCACACCAGTGCATTAACTACCGCATCGTTCTGATTGAGTTGCAACCCGCAACGAACGGTGGCGAGGCCGGCCTTCATTTTCAATTCCTTGTCGGCGGTGAGAGGCGCGGTCTTTCGCAAGATGGGTAACGCTTGCTGGCAGTGTCCGGATTCCGCCAAAGTTATCCCTTTCTGCGCGGAGGTAGCATCGGCGGGAGCAGCCTTGGTGTTGGCGCCGGATTGCGAAGCAACTGCGAGGCCGGTGGCGGCTGCTAGCAAGAAAGGTGCAGAGAACAGCAAAAATTTTGGCAGAGGCATTGACATAAAAAAATGAGGCAGGCGGGGGTGATCGCCTGCCTCATTATACGTGCTTCGCGGTTAGTAATAGAGCTTCAGCGCAAACTGGATGTTGCGCGGGGGTTGTGATGCGTTGATCACGCCGGTGGTGCTGGTCTGCACGGTGGTGTTCGGTGCAGCCAAGTTGACACGATTAAACGCGTTCAGGAAGTCGCTGCGGAACTGCAGCTTGAAGCGTTCGGTAAGGTGGAAGTTTTTCTGTAAGCTGAGGTCCCAATTGTAGAACCCGGGACCGCGCAATTGGCTGACTTGCGGCGAGCATGTGCCAAACCCTGCGGCGTTGGAGTAGTTGCTCGGGTCAAACCACTGAATGCCCCCGCCCTGAGCCGCTGTGGCGTCACGTCGACCGAATACAGTGTTTGTGCCATTGCAGTCTGGACGCAAACCGCGAGAGGCAGTACCGGTTTGATCGGAGCCGTTGTTGTAAAGACTCTGGGGGAAACCAGTATGCAGGGTGACGATTGGGCTGACGGTCCAGCCGCCGATCACCGCGTCCACGGCTTTATTCATGTCCGCGCCAAATTTCTTGCCCTTACCAAGGGGCAAATCATAGATGGCGTAGGCAGTTAGGTTGTGAGCTTCATCGTAATAGCATGGTGACCATTCGGCCTGCGGGTCGTAAATATTCTGCCAGTATGGCGAGGCAGTGTTGGATTGTCGCGAGCCTGACCAAGTACCGTAATAGCCGCTATTGTTGGTCATGCATTTACCGTAGGTATAGGACACCTGATACTGCAAGCCATTGCTCTGCTGTTTCTGAAACACGGCTTGCAGCGCGTTGTACATCATTCTGCCATTCGACTGGGTACCGGAAATAGTGCCGCCACCAGTATTAATTGCAGCGAGAAGCGCCGGACCGTCACCTTTTGCAAAAAATGGGCTTGGCGAAGTGCAAGGTGGAGTGCCACAGGAACTGGCGGGTTCCGCCACAGCTTGGCCGTAGTAGAAGGGCACCATCAAGTGGTAAGCAGTCTGCCCAACGTAACCGATCTGGAACGTAGTGTTGGAACCAAACTGGTGTTGGATGGTCAAATTCCATTGATCATCAAGCGCGGGTTGCACGTTCTGATCCCAAAGCCGGAAGACGGTCCCGTTGTAGCAGGAGAAGGCAGGACACGCGAGACCATTATTGGGGGGCGCGACAATGCCGTCCGACGCCGTTGTGCCCGGCAGAGGCTGAAGCAGATACTGTGTCTGGAATTCAGGACTGCCTGGCGATCCACCATCAAAAGGTGGATTGAGAGGCAACCGTAGATTCGTTCCAGTTCCTTCAAGGTAGCTTGAGACGGTGAAGGCGCCTCGAACCACTGTGTGACCATTGAATCGCGCGGGCGTCCACGCAAATCCAAGGCGCGGCTGGAAGGCTTTACCGCCATACACGCCATTGTAGAGGGCACGGCTTGCGCCCCCTTGGCCGGCAGTTTCAAGTGTTCCAGTTTCAGGATTGAAATTCACTTGCTGGTTTTTCTCTTCGACCCACGGAGTGTGCGCTTCGTAACGAAGGCCGAGAGTCAGGGTCAAACGGTCTGATACACGCCAGGTATCTTGACCGTATCCGGAAATGATCTTGGAGGACTGAACCCAGCTACCACCAGTGAGACCGCGGCCAAACGATGTGGGTAGACCGAGGAAGAAGTCAGCCATGCCTTCACCTGTGTTCTTTAGCGGAGCGGTCGAAGCGGATGAGGTGAAGTTAGGTCCGAAGACAATTCCACCCAAGCTGCCGCTGTTGCCGGAGTAAAACGCGTTAATTCTCTGGAACATCAACTCTCCGCCCAGCTTCAAGGTGTGCCGGCCGCGGATCCAGGTGATCGAATCGTCAGCTTGATACACCTTGGTATCGAAGAATTGGGTTACAGCACTGTTTCCGATATTGGTGAGCGTTCCGTTACCCGGGCTAGTGGGAGTTCCTCCACCGAAATCAACGCCTAAGAGGCCGATGATTCCAGCTGGATTGGAGCCCGAAATTCCCACAGATTCGCCAAAAGCCCCAACCGTCTTGTCAAACGTGGTTCCCGTATTGACAGTGATGTGATTCCATCCAAAGCGAGCATCGTTGATGAGGTTGCTTTTGAAGGATCGCGTCCAATCGCCAACAACGCTCCAGACGGGGGCCGTCGCTACGCCGTTTCCAAATAGGACCTGCGACCGCGTGGTAGGATCGATCTGGAATGCGCGGGTGAAGCGGCCGGAAATCATATCTTTGCTCGACAGACGGTAGTCGACCTTTGCATCACCCTGATCGCTGTTGAATGCCTGGGAAGTCAATTGAATGGCATTGTTCGTCAGATTATTGTTGACGGTCTTGGGATAGAGTGGCGAGGCGAAAAGAGCCGCGGCCACTGGGCTGATCATGCTCGCGGGAATGATGTTCCCCACAAACGGTGTTCGGGTCGCAGCCGCCACGCATGGTGTGCCGTTCTGGCCGGTAGTCCCAGCGCAGGGATTATAGAGCTGGATCGGCGTGGCCTGGGTCAGCAGAGCCGAGAAATCACCCGCTTGCTCCGCCGGCGTATAGACGGAGATGAAGCTCCCGGCCGGTGGATGATCAAAGCGTTGGCCCTGATAGTCGACGAAGAAGAAGAGCTTGTTCTTGATGACAGGTCCGCCAAGAGTTCCACCGAACATGTTCCAGCGCAGTGGATCGCGCGGAATTGCCGGTGAATTGGGATTGATTTTGTTTTCCCATTTGTTGGCGTTCAGCTTGTCGTTGCGGAAGAATTCCCAAACATCGCCATGGAAGCCGTTGGTACCTGACTTGATGGTGGCATTGACGATGCCGCCCATAAAATTTCCGAATTCCGCTGGGGCGTTGTTACTGATGAGATTGAATTCCTGAATCGCGTCGGGCGAAGGCGTATAGCCAAGCAGGTTATCGGAAACCTGATTGTTGTCCATTCCATCAAGGAGAAAGTTGTTGGACTGCTCGCGATTGCCATTGATGAACGGGCGAGCACCGCTGACCACATTGTCTCCATTGTTGAAGCTGCTAGGGTCGGGATGAACGGCGCCGGGCGAGAGCAGCGTAAGTTCAACGTAGTTGCGGGTCGCAAGAGGCAGCGCGTCGTTGGTAGCGGCGTTGATAATGGTGTCGATTTGGGTGGCTTCGGTCTTGAGAACTGGCGCGCCGGCGGCGACTTCCACGGTCTCAGTGACCTGACCTACTTTGAGTTCGGGATCGATGCGAGCGATCTGGTTGAGTGACAGCGCGAAGGCGGGATAGAGGGCGGACTGAAAACCGTCCTTTTCCACGCGCAGCTCATAGCTGCCTACTGGAAGCTGAGTGATGCGGTAAATACCCGCCTCGTTCGATACGTCCTTGAAAATGGTGCCGCGCTCGACGGATTTCGCCGTAACGCTGGCGCCCACGATTGGTGCGCCTTGCTGATCCGTCACCGTGCCGGTGACTGTTGCGGTTACATCTTGTCCCAGCGTGACGTTCGCGCCGAACAGAACTGTCATCGCGATCGCCAGCGCAAATACTAACCCCAAGTACAGCCGATTCTTCATAGGAGAATCCTCCGATTCCAGGCCGCCGGCTCGCCCAGCGGACTTACCACTAGAGATTTTTCCTCGACTGAGATCACCACACCCTGATCGCGCTATGGCCCTGTGGTGTGTAGCTATATAGCACTAAAAAACTGTTGTCAATAGAAAAGTTCTGATTTATAAGGTTCACGGCGGCAGCACTCTATAGCGATCCAGATGTCCGCTCTATATCACTGAGGCGCGCGTCGGGAAATTGTGAGGTTGACCGGTCCTGCGAACGCAGGCGCACAGCCTCAAGGCCCACATTTTCAAGGACTTGCCGCTACGAAAAGCGCTCAGCATCATCACGGCGCGGGATATGCCCACGGAGACCACCACGAGAATGCCGCAGAGGAATCGCAACGGGGTGCCCGCTTACCAGCGGATTCAAAGCACCATCCGCAAACGCATTGAAGCTGGGCAATTGCGCTCCGGCGATGCGGTTGCCTCTGAACGCGATCTTGCGAAGCTCCATCAAGTAAGCCTGATGACAGCTCGCCATGCGCTGGCTTCTCTGGAGCGGGAAGGAATTGTCGAGCGGCGTCGCGGGATCGGCACTTTTGTTTCTTCGCCGAAAATTCATTTCAATAAATTGATGAGTTACACGGAACAGATGGCCGGTCGCAGCCTGACGGCCAATTCGAAAGTTCTGTTTGCGCGCATTGTATTTGATGAGCAGGAAGTCGCGGCGCGGTTGGCTTTACCTCCGACGAGCGGAGTGATCAAGCTAGAGCGCATTCGTCACGCTGCCGAGGAGCCATTTGCACTCGAAACGTGCTACCTTTCGGCCGCGGAGTTTCCGAACCTGCTTTCTGCAGCGCTTGGGCGCGACTCGCTTTTTAAAATCCTCGAACGCGAGTACGAGGTCGAGCTTGGCTATGCCGACGAAGAAGTGGATGCCACGGCAGCCGACCCGCGAACTGCCGATCTGCTAGGCGTGTTGCGTCGCGACCCGCTGTTGCGCATTCGGCAGCTCATTTATTCTTCCAAGGGTACGACCCTTATGTATGTACTGGGCTTCTATCGTTCCGACCGTCACAAACTGATGATTCGAAGGTTCCGTTAGACCCACGCACTTGCAGTACAATCCCAACAACTTCAGAACGCAGACCAGCGCCTCGATTCGCTGCATAAAATCGATTTAATGGCAGTTCACTGGGAAGGATACTGAATAGCGATGCTGTTGATGCTCAAATCCAATCCCGACGAGCTGGGCCGCGAGGCAGCACGAATTGTTGCAAATGCCGTACGTCGAAATGCCGCAATGCGCTTGGGGCTTGCCACTGGCAGTACGACTTTGGGCATGTACAAAGAGCTCGTACGGCTGCATCGTGAAGAGTCGCTGGATTTTTCGGGGGTTGTCACTTTTAATCTTGACGAATACCTGGGAGTGACCGCCGCGCATCCGCAGAGCTTTCACTATTTCATGCGCGAGCATTTCTTTGCACACGTGAACATTCCAGAGCGCAACATTCACATACCGGACGGCGCAATCCGCGGCGACTACGATAAATATTGCGCGAGTTATGAACAGTCCATCCGGGACGCCGGAGGGGTAGACCTGCAGATACTTGGGATCGGCCGCAACGGACACATCGGATTCAACGAGCCCACGTCAAGTCTGGGGTCCCGCACTCGCCTCAAAGTTCTCACCAAAGAGACCATCGAAGACAATCGCAAGTTTTTTGCGCCGGGCGAGGAGATTCCGCAGTGCGCGATCACCATGGGCATCGGCACGATTCTGGAGGCCAAACGGATCCTGCTGCTTGCAAGCGGATCATCGAAAGCGACGCCAATCGCGCAGGCGATTGAGGGTCCGGTCACGGGGTCGGTCACTGCTTCAGCCCTGCAACTTCATCCAGATGTGACATTCATCGTCGACCAGGCGGCCGGGGCTCAACTCAAGCAGCATGAGTATTACCGGCACGTACTGGAAATGACCACGCGCCTCACCCCGGACAAGCTATAGCGTTCTGTACTTCGGTGTGCCGGTCTGCTACTCTGCCAGCAACAGTTCTGGTGCGAGAAACCACGAAGTTTCCACCCCATCGCGCAGAAAGCGCGGCCCCGCAGGGATAACAATTTTACGTAACGTGGGTGCGCTGCACAGCGATCCGCGAATCGAGCGCTTACGATGATCCTAGCCGGTGATATCGGCGGCACCAAATGCAACCTTGCGGCTTTTGCCCAGCGCGGCGCAACCATCGAGCTCATTTTTCAGAATCGTTATGCCACGCGCGACTTCTCCAGCTTCGAGCAGCTGGTTGATGCTTTCCGTCAGGAAGCCTCTCAGCATGGAGACATGGAATCCAACGCGCATTTCGTAGCGGCAGGCTTTGGGGTCGCGGGAACGGTGCTCGACGGCCGACTGCACGCGATCAACCTTCCCTGGATCCTGGACACTGCGGCCCTAGCCGCTAAGTTGGGTTTGCGAGTCGAAGATATCGTCCTGATCAACGATTTGGTGGCGACCGCATGCGGAATAGATAAATTGCCACCTCATGATTTCCTGGCGCTGAATGAAGTGGTTTCTCAGCCGCGCGCCAACAAGGCGCTGATCGCCGCCGGTACCGGATTGGGTGAAGCCATGCTTTTTTGGGATGGTACCCGCTATCACGCCGCACCCTCTGAAGGCGGCGCTGCGGACTTTGCTCCGCGCAGCGATCGCGAAGTTCAGCTTCTGAACTTTCTCAAGCAGCGCCTGCCCCGCGTTTCGTGCGAAGAGGTTTTCTCCGGCCGTGGATTTCGTCGCATCCATGAATTCCTTGATGCCTCAGTTACCCATGGTTCTTTTGAAGAACTCGCGGGCGACTCGGCACGGGAAATCACCCAGAATGCCATCGCTCGCACGTGTCCGGTCTGCATGCAAACACTTGATCTGTGGATCGATTCGTTCGGCTCGGAAGCGGGTAATCTCGCACTGCGCGTGCTCGCGTACGGGGGAGTCTATCTGGCGGGTGGCATCGCGCTAAAAGTGCTGTCCAAATTGCGGGAGGGTTCATTCGCGCGTTCATTCGCGGCAAAGGCGCCGCTGACGTCGGTGCTGGCGCGTATCCCCATTTTCGTGATCCTGAATGAAGACGCACCACTCCTTGGCGCCGCGTACGAAGCGCATTCGCTGGCCCAAGCGCGCGCTGCGAAACCTGCGGTAAAGATTCTTCGCATGTCCAGCGGCGCGTGAGTCGCCGCCTCTTACGATCCGCATCTGCGTTAAACTAGCTCACCGCCCCTAGGCGCATCGCATCTCTTGCTATCTGATATAAGGATTCGCTCGTGGAACCTCGCATCATCGGAACCTCCGTGCCTCGCAAGGAAGGCCGCGATAAGGTCACCGGTGCGGCTCGCTACATCGACGATATCTCTTTCCCGGAAATGATTTATGGACTCACAGTGCGCAGCCCTGCTGCTCGCGGACGTATCGTCAATATTCACTTTGAGCCCACGATTCCCTGGAACGAATTCACAATCGTTACCGCCAAAGACATTCCGGGCAAGAATTGCATCATGTTGTTAATTGATGACGAGCCCGCTCTGGCGGATGGCTTTGTAAATCATCCTGAAGAGCCAATTCTCCTCCTCGCGCATGCTGACAAATACCTGCTGGAAGAAGCACGCCGAGCCGTGCACGTCGAAATCGACTCGGCTCCCGCCGTGTTCACCCTAGCCGATTCACTTACGTGTAAGGAAGTCATCTGGGGACGCGACAACATTTTCAAGTCCTTTCACGTCGAGAAAGGTGAT
>C688J35102_120989593_pt1 | contig 12060 bp, 9 predicted proteins | sample HopSoiMetagenom2_FD_35102 | JGI IMG/M metagenome (IMG submission 35102)
CGGGCGGTGTGGCCCTCCGCCTCCAGGGTGCGCTGAAGCATGCGCCTGATCGGCGCGTCGTCCTCCACGATCAGCACATCCGCCACGTTCGAAGGGTACGTCGGCCCGCCGAGGAAGCGTGGGACACCGATGGGAGCCGACTCTCGACCGTAGAGCGCCCCGTGGCCAAAGCCCCTGCCAGGCCGGGTATCATGTCGGAGGCCGCCCGGGCGACGTTCTCCGGGTGACCTACGGGCAGGCCGTCAGCGTCGGCCGGCCCAACCACCCGCCCTCTTAGCTCAGTTGGTAGAGCACTTCCATGGTAAGGAAGGGGTCAACGGTTCGAGTCCGTTAGAGGGCTTTTGGCCCGTCGCCCGCGACGACCTGCGGCGCGTCGGGCAGCTTGGTAACGTCGTCCGACGGCTACGCTCAATGCCCGAGGGGCAACGAAAGGACGGGACCGATGCTGGCAACGAATCGCTCCAACTCCATGGGCCCTCAATGGGCAAGCGTTCTGGGCGACGTGCCGTTGTTTGAGGGTCTCTCGCAGCGGCACCTGCGAAAGATCTCAAAGATCGGCACCCAAAAGCGAGTCGCGCCTCACACCGCCGTGGTTCGCGTCGGAGAAAAGGGAGATGCCTTCTTCGTCATCCTCGACGGCAACGCGTCGGTGAGGCGGCGTGGCAGGCGGACAGTGAGCCTTGGCCCCGGTGACTTCTTTGGCGAACTCGCCCTCCTGGATGACTCTCCACGAGCCGCAACCGTGGAAGCGGAAACCGAAATGCTCCTTATGAGACTCTCCCGATCCTCGTTCCAAAAGCTGCTGAAGTCTGAGCCTCAGATTCCCCTACGCATGCTCCAAGCATTGGCGCGAATCGTCCGATCAGAGGAGATGCCTTAGGCGGTGCCCCGCCGGAGGCAACACGCTGCGTGACCCGGTTTTCACCGCTCAGGCCGTCTGGCGCCGGTAGTCCACGGCTGGCTGGTGCACCACTCCGATCGTGGCTCGCAGTACTTCAGCTGGGCAATCGGCCGCACGCTGCGTGACTCCGGCATCCTGCAGAGCATGGGCAGCCGCGGCGACGCCTATGACAACGCCCAAGCCGAAAGCTTCATGTCGACCCTCAAAACCGAGCTCGTCGACCGCCGCTTTTGGCCCACCCGCAACGACGCCCGGCAAGCCATCTTCGACTACATCGAAGGCTGGTACAACCCCCGCGGCCGACACTCAGCCCTCGGCCACATGAGCCCCGCCGACCACGAAAAGATCACAAGGCGGCAACGCCGCCTAACCAAATCACTCCACCCAAGCGGGTCAACCCCACCGCTCCCGATCGCTGTTCCGGCTGACGCCCACGCACCCTCTACGCCACCCTTACGATCAAGCGTCCCAAACCGGCGACCGAGGAAGCGGCCTGCACAGGCCCACCGACTTTGCACCCAACCTGCACCGTTCACTTCGCTTCACGATGCAAACCCGCGGCTCGTCAGTTCTCGTCGACTGGGTCGAGCCGGCGCAGCGAGGTCGTGGCGAGCATCATCGACGCGACTCGACCGTCAGCCCGGCGGTGAAAGACGCACTCCTCGCCGGACTCGCGGACGCCCGGGCTTACCTTGAACCGGTCGGGTGCTGGCGTCGCCTCCAGGGTGGGCCGCCACTCGTCCTCGCCGGCGGCGAGCAGGCTGAGCTTGCCGTCGCGCCACTCGACGCGGACGAGCAGCGCGTATTCCGGGTCGGCGTACAGCCCGAGCAGGTCTCGCCATTCGGCCGGAAGCGCGGCCGGCGGTTGGATCGGCCGCGGTTCCAACGCTCGCCTCGCGGTTTCGGCGAGGTCCATGCAGATCGCTGCCGGCGACGAGTCGCCATTGACGAGGACGATCGCCCCGACCTTCTCGTTGGGATCGAAGCACACGTTGCTGGTGAAACCGTGGAGGCCGCCCGAGTGCTGCACCCAGATCCCCGACTCGCGCCGCACGGCGTACCAGCCGATCCCCCACGCCTGCGTCCAGGCCGCATCCCCCAGGTAGCGGGGGCGGTGCATCTCGGCCAACGTCGTTGCCGGAAGTACGTCCTCCGTGAACTGGGCGGAGATCCACCGCGCCAGATCCGCTACGCACGACCAGAGGCCGCCCTCTGCCTCGCTTCGGATCGTCGCCGGTGGCGGCTGAAGGTCGTCGCTGAACCCGCGGGCGGCGTAGCCGGTCGCGCAGCGGGTCGCGAGCTCGGCGGACAGCGGCTCGAACGACGTCGAGACGAGCCCGAGCGGGTCGAGGATGGTCGTCCGCACACGCTGGGCGTACGGCGTGCCCGACACCCGCGTGACGATCTCGCCCAGCAGTTGGAAGCCGATGTTCGAGTACTTCTGCTGCGTGTTGGGCGGCACGGTCGTCGCGATCTCGGCGGGCCGCGCGAGGTTCGCCGCCGGGTCCCCCTCGTACACCGGCGCCGACCAGTCGGTGCCCGGCGGGTCGCCCATCAGGCCCGACTCGTGCGAAAGCAGGCGGCGGATGGTGACCGTCTCGATCGCGCCGAACGGACTGCCCGCGGCGCGCAGCTCGGGCAGGTGCGCCACGACGGGGTCGTCCAGGTGCAGGCGGCCCTCGTCGCGCAGCTGCATGATCGCCGTCGCGGTGAACGTCTTGGTGATCGAGGCGATCCGGTAGAGCGTCCTGGTGTCGCCGGAGCGGCGCGATGCGACGTCGGCGAAGCCGGGGCCGCCCGACCACACCAGCTCGCCCTCGTGAACGACGCCGGCGGCGATGCCGGGCAGCCGGTGCTCGCGCACGAAGCCGGTCGCCTTCGCGTTGAGCTCGGCTGCCACGGTGTCGATCGGGCTGACCATGGATCAACCGTACAGCCAGCCGCGTCGCCGCGCCCAGGCGACCACGAGGCAGGCGATACCGCACCGAGGCGGGCTGTCGGCGCCTGCGAACGCACCGCGGATGGCCGATCCTCGGCGCCGGGGGCACCATTTGGGCACGCGGATAGGAGTAACCGGACTCCGAGCCTCCTAGGCGCAGGCCCGCGCTCGCGCCAGAGCACGCGGCACGGCCGGGCTCGTCTCCAGCTGTTGGGCGCGCTCGAGCGGCGCGATCGCCGCTCCGCAGCGGCCGAGCTGAAGCAGCGTGTACCCCAGGTTGTAGTTGGCATAGGCCTCGTAGGGGTCGGAAGGTCCGGCACCACGCAGGTCGGCCACGGCCTGCTGCAGTGGTTGAAGCGCCGCTGCGTAGTCGCCACGCCGCATCGCCGCGTATCCCTGGTCGTTGAGGGCGTGTCCGGTGGAGGCGCTGCCGACGCCGGCGCGCGCGGTCGTGGCGGGCGCGCTGGTTGCGGGCACCGTCACCGTCTGCGTCGTCGTCTTGGGCACCGTCACCGTCGTGCCCTGGCTGGTGACTACCCGCTCCACCGTGTGCTCAAGGGTGATGGTGCGCAGCCGCGGCGCGGCCGAGCCACCGCTCTGGGTGACGGCATATGCGCCCGCGATGCCCACGATCATGGCCAGCGCCGCCACCGCAGCCAGAAGCGGACCGAACCACCGGCGACCCGATCGCTGGGAGCCACGGCTGCCGTACGTCGCCATGCGCTTCGTCGCAGCGCCGGTGGACGCCGGAGCCATGATGACCGTTGGTTGGTCGGTACGCTCGAGCGCCCGAGCGAGGTCGTCGGCAAACGCCTGGGCGGTCGGGTACCGCGCCGCCGGGTCCTTCGCCATCGCGCGGGCGAACACCGGGTCGACCTCACGGGGCACGCCGGCGACGGCCGAGGCAGGCGGTACCTGGGCGTGAAGGTGGGCGTCCACCTCGTCCATCTGCATGGCGCGGGCGAACGGCCGACGGCCGGTCACCAGCTCGTACGCGACGGCTCCCAGCGAGTAGATGTCGCTTGCCCCTCCGGCCGGCTCGCCCCGTGCCTGCTCGGGCGAGATGTACCCGGCAGTGCCCATCACCGTGCCGGGCATCGTCATCGAGGTGGTGGCTGTATCGACCACGCGGGCGATGCCGAAATCGGCAACATGGACGGAGCACCGGGCGTCGAGCAACAGGTTGGCCGGCTTGATGTCGCGGTGGACGATGCCGATGCGGTGTGCGGCGTCCAGCGCGGACGCCGCCTCGCCGATCCAGCCTACCGTGGTGTCGAAGGACGGGCGGCCGCCAGCCAGGTGGGCGTGGAGGTCGCCATTCGGCAGGTACTCCATGGCGATGAAGGGGCGGCCTTCCCACTCTCCGACGTCATAGATCGTGACGACGTGGGGGTGTCCCGACAACTGGGCGGCGGCGTTTCCCTCCCGCAGGAACCGCCGGCGCAGCAACTCGTCGCGGGCGTCGATCTCAGCCATCAGCTTGATCACGACCGGCCGGCCGAGCAGCGTGTCCTCGGCCACGAAGATCTCACCCATGCCGCCCGCGGACAGCCGGCGAGGGCTTACATACCGGGTCGGAAGCTGGGTAGACGCCGGTTGGGACACAAGTCGCCACTGCCCGACCGTCGCCGCAGCGAAACGAGCCTGGTCGAGCAAATCCCAGAAGGCGGGCACCACGTCGAACGCGTAGTACCGCTGGTGCGCATCGATGAACACGTTGGCGTCGAGCCGCCAGGCGCGCCGGTACGCGTGCCGGTATACTCCTTCGCCTAGGAGGTCAGGATGAGGCTGCTCGGGGGAGTGGTCGTCATGGTGATGCTGCTGCTGACGGTCGCGGATGGGGATTGGGCGTCCGCTGAGGTCACATGCAGCTATGACGCGGCCAGTCGGAGCGTGACGGTGCAGTTGGCCGGCACGATCACGGTGATCGAACGCGTGGGTGCCGGGATCGAGGCCTCGGGACAGCCATGCGGCGGTGCCACCCTGGCCAACACCGACTCGATCGTGGTCAACGGCACCGACCAGTCGGACGAGCTGCTGTTGAACGAGTCGGTGGCTCGGTTCGCCGGTGTGCTGTTCGAGCTCCACATGTCTGAGTTCGACTACCTCGACATCTATCGCGGCGACGGCAACGACACGATCACGATCGGCCAGGACGGCATCGCGCTCGACGCGGACGGCGTGGCCGACATGCGGTTCCTGGACGGCTGGCCGCGGCTGCACATCGATACGGCCTCCGGCAGCGATCGGGTCAGCGGACAAGGGGGCAACGGCACCGGCGCTGCCACCTTCCGTCCGCTGGACATCCGCGCGGTGGGGGGTGGCGATGTGATCCATGGCGGCGAAGGAAACGACATGGTGTTTCGTAACTGGCACAACACCGGGGCGCTGCCCGATCGGATCTACGGTGGTGGCGGCGACGACTACACCTCGCTCATCTGGACCGACGACGGGGTGGTGATCTCGGGTGGCGACGGCGTCGACAGCGTCTACGCAGCCTGGCGGACGCCGGTGCGCATGTCTCTTGACGGCGTGGCCAATGACGGCATGCCGGATGCCGCCACGAACAACGTGCTGCCTGATGTCGAGAACCTGCGTGGGGGCCTTGCATCGGACATCCTGACCGGGGACCGCTCATCCAACAAGCTGATGGGTGGCGGCGGCAGTGATGTACTGGTCGGTGGACGGGGGTCGGATCAGCTGAGGGGCGGCGGCGGGGACGACCAGCTCGAAGCCGGCGACGGCATGGCTGATCGCGTGCAGGGAGGCAACGGCATCGACAGCGCGACGGTTGACTGCGGCCGCGACAAGGTCACCGACGTCGAGTCGGCGACATGTGCGCCCGCTCGCATCTGAAGCGCCGGTGTCGATCTTTGTGGGCGCGCTCGGGCCGTCGCACATCCGCGGAGCGCCGCCCGCCTATGTCCGCTTCGCCCAATCTCAGGGACTGCGCGTAACGCTCCGGGGCGGTCGCGGCGTAAGGATGTGACACCGTCCCCGGGAGGGAGTGCCACCGCAGTGACCGATGCCGAACTGATCCTGGCCTCACAGCGCGACGCTCGCGCCTTTCGGCCGCTTTTCGACCGCTGGGCAGAGCCGTTGCTGGCGTACTTCTACCGGCGTGTGCTCGATTCGGAGATCGCCTCCGACCTGCTGGCCGAAACCTTCGCCGTTGCCTTCGAGCGGCGTGGCAGCTTCCGCGACACCGGCCACCCCGGCGCCGCCTGGCTGTATGGCATCGCGGCCAAGGAGCTCTCGCACTTCTTTCGCCATCAGAACGTCGAGCGCCGCGCTGTTCGGCGGCTGGGCCTTGAGGTGCCGCCGCTGGATGACGAGTCGGCCGCTCGCATCGAGCAGCTCGCCGACATCCAGATCCACCGCGAGGCATTGCGCAGCGCCCTGCCGCAGATGACTCGGCGCGAACGCCAGGCCGTCGAGCTTCGGGTCGTCGAGGATCTCGGCTACCGCGAGATCGCGCAGCGGCTGGGGTGCAGCGAGGGCTCCGCGCGCACCCGCGTCCATCGCGGCTTGGCTCGTCTCACTTCTCTGATGGAGGTCACGTCATGAGCGACATCCGGTTCGTCGATCAGTTGGGCGACGCGTTTGAACGTGCCATCGCGGCGAAGCAGCCATCGCGCCGTTCACTTCGCCACCTGGGCCCCACGCGCATCTTCGCCCTGGCGCTGCTGGCGGCTGCGCTTGCAGTGACCGCGGTCGCGGCCGCCCGGGTTCTGACCTCCCCGCAGCAACTCGCCACCCAGAGCATTGGCTGCTACTCGTCACGCGACCTCGGGGACGTGACGGTGATCTGGAGCGATGCGGCTCCCGTCCGGGCGTGCGCTCAGGCCATGCGCGCCGCGGGCGAGCCCGTGCCCCATCTGGTGGCCTGCGCCTGGAACCGCTCGGTCGCCGTCATCCCCGGGTCGACCGGCTCCGCCTGCGCCGCGGCCGGCTTCGACCCGCTCCCGAGGGAGTTCACTGCAGCTCGTGCGCAGACCGCGCGGCTTGAACGCGACGTGCTGGCGTTGGAACGGGCGGCAGGCTGCGTCGCCCCGAAGGTGCTCGCATCGCGAGTAGACGCCGTGCTTGCTCGCGACGGCTGGGATGGATGGCACACCCAGGTGCGCGTCGATCCAGCGAACGGCCCCTGCAGCACCGTGTCGTCGCTGGGAGGGGACGGTCGCCGGACGCTCGCCGGATCGCTCGACGCGGCGACAAAGACCGTACTGGTGTCCAACGCCGCATCCCGCGCGACCATGACGCTGCTCTACGCCGGCGCCGGCGCGCTCGCACCCCGGCTCGAGGATCGATCAGCCTCTCAGTGCTACTCCCTCGCGGAGCTGCGGTCGTATGTCAGCGTGCGCGTGGCAGCCGCCAACCGCGCAGTATCGTTCGTCGTCAATCCACCGGGCTCGGCCGCCGACTACGGCAGCGAACGCGACGCCATGCTGCAAAACGGGTGCGCACTGCTGATCGACCTGCGCCCCGCATCCAACGGTCGCGATCTCGTCGGGGTGATCCGTCACCGCGGCTAACCGCCATGGGCCGGCTTAGCGAACGCCAGACGTTGATTCCGTCGGGCCGAGGTTACGCGGGCGCTTCGGCATCACTCTCAAGCCCCGGGCGGTGCAGCCCGCATCATACGACAGCTTGAACGCGGTCGAGGTGCCGGTCATCGACACCTGCCGGGCCGAGCTGGAACTGCAGCCATCCGTTAGCGTGTGACGGTTCCGGTGAACGTTTCGCGAGCTAGTGAGTCGTCATCCGGGTCGTACACGGTCTCGCTCTTCCCGGTCCCGCGAAGCCGCTCGAATGCGCCTGTGCCACTGGTAACTCTCCACGAGCCCTTCTGGGTCAGCCCCTGTGGAAGTTCGGGCGTGAAGTCGATCCTGATGGTGCCGTCAGGACACGTGATGGTCCGCGCGATGAGAGGTACGGTGGGATCGGTGCTCCCATGGGAATCGCGGATCGTCCCACCGGCGCAGAAGGGCGAGCCGGCAAGGGTGGATCCGTCGATCACCTTGCCGGTAGCGATCGGCTCCGAGCCGGCCGTTGCCGCAATCACCATTGTCGTCTTGAAAACAATCGGTTCGCCGCGGGGCTCAATGTTCGCGCCCTCGCTCGTGTTCGCGTCCTTGTTTCCGTGCCCGCCACACGCGCCCAGTAACAGCACGCCCACCAACATCGGCACGACCATTCCACGCATGAGCGCTCCTCGCTCGAGCGGCCGCGAACACGACGCGTGTCGGTATCCTCGAGCCATCGCACACACCTCATCGGTGGGGGATCGTCGCGAAGCGGCGCGACTAGGGGGATGACCCTACTCCTGTTGCAGCCGTGTCGCAGATCGCGCAATGTCGGCGTCGCCAGCCACCGACCCTTCCACATCGCCACGCGAGCGATCATCGCTCGTGCGCGTAGGTGCAGGCACCAGTGGCAGCATTCACCAGCGATCGAGTCGCGGCTATCTGACGGCGGTGAGGCCTCCGTCGACTACGAGGGCGTGGCCGGCGATATAGGAGGCGTCCTCCGAGGCGAGAAAGGCGACCGCTGCGGCAATCTCTTCGGGGAGCGCCTGCCGTCCCATTGGCACCATCGTCGTCACCATCGCTTCGACCTCGAGGTCGGTCATGCTCGAGAGTACGGGGTCGTTGAAGCCGGTGGGCACCCAGCCTGGGCAGACGCAGTTGGCGCGGATGCCCTCCCGGCTGTAGTCGGCCGCCAGCTGACGCGTGAGGTTGATGATCGCGGCCTTCGATGCGTTGTACGCGGGTGTCGCAGTTTCGCCCACGAGTCCTGAGGAAGAAGCGGTGTTTACGATTGCCCCGCCCTGGGGCCGCATCAGCGGGATCAGCGCGCGACAGACCAGAAACATCGAGCGGACGTTGACGGCGAACGTGAGGTCCCAGTCATCGGCCGAGAGCTCGGTGACGCTGCCCGCCCGGAGTCGGCCGGCGTTGTTGTGAACAATGTCGACGCGTCCGTGCGCTTCGGCTATCTGGTCTCGGATTGATTCGACGGCTCGCTCGTCTGAGACGTCGGCCACGAGGGCCTGGGAGCGCCCTTCGCTGTTACCGATCAGGCGCACCGTCTCGCGGGCACCGGCGGCGTTGATGTCCACGACGATGACAGCTTGGGCTCCCTCGGCCGCGAATCGCAGTGCCGATGCGCGGCCGATGCCGTGCCCGGCCCCGGTGACGACGACGACCTTGCCCGCGAACCGCTGCGCGCTCATGTCTTGACGCTCATGCTGGTTCGCGCCCGGCGTTTGGTGCCGAGGTTGCAGAGCTCGTCGCTGGCCGGGATATCGGGAACTGCGGTCAAGGCCCGAATGGATGGTCGCCGGCGATGGAGGGATCGAACGCCTCCAGCGGCTGATCGAAGTAGTCGGACTCCCTGCGCCAGCGGGCGTACAGCATCAGCACGACGCCGATCGCCAGGAGCACATACAGGTACTCCATGTTACGCCCCGTCCAGCCTCCGAGCCCTGGGATCGACCGCCAGATGACGTAACAGAGGAAGAGCGCGGATGCGACCGGAAACACCACTAGCTCCAACATGCCGCGGACGTTACGCGCGGCGAGCTTTCGATAGTAGACCGCCACGGCGAAGCCGGTGGCCGCATAGAAGAGTGCGAACAGCAGCCCAACGCTGCTCACGACGGAGTCGAACACGGACTGCGTGCTGGAGCCGAGTGCGTACAGCCAGGTGAAGATGAAGGCGACTGCCGCGCCGGCGAGCATTGCCGCGACTGGTGTCTTGTAGGTGGGGTGGGTGCGCCCGAAGATCGGCGGCAGCACCTTGTCGTATCCCATCGCGAACGTGACCCGGCCACCGGCCACGATGCAGGCCAGTGTCGAACCGACTGCGGAGAACAGCACGGTCACGATCATCAGCTTCGCCAGGGCCGTGTTTCCGAGCACGCCGGCGATGTAGGTCAGTGCGTTGTCGCCGTGTGCCTGCAGTGCGCTGTACTTGACCGCGCCCTCGAGCGCGAAGGTGAACACCGTAAACAGAACGGCGACGGTCAGCACGCTTCCGATGACGGCGCGGCCGGGATTGACGCGCGCCTCCTCCGTCTCCTCGTTGAGCAGGATGGCGGTGTCCCATCCGCTGTACATGTAGACGGCAATCAGGCTCGCGTTGACCAGACCGGAAACGCCGCCCAGGCTGCTCCACGAGAACCAGCTCCAGTCGAAGTGCTCGGAGTGCGAACCGCCGCCGAAGATGCCGATCAGGCCGAGGATGCCAACGATCGTGATGGCGACGTACTCGATCACGATCAGGAGGCCCTGGAACCGGGAGGTGGCGCGGATGCCGACGTAGGCGATCGCGGTCACGGCCACGATCGCGATCGCACCGATCAGCGCCGCCGCGGTCGTCGAGTCCTCCCACCGGTTGGAGACGAGCGACAGGAAGTACGGTCCGATCGGGTACGCGATCGAGGTGGCGCCCAGGAAATAGGCCAGGATGATCACCCACCCGGTCATCCATCCGAAGTACGGGGAGATGGCGCGGCCGCCCCACACGTACGTGGCGCCGCAGTTGACGTGCCACATGTTCAGACGCCGGTACGCCATGGCGATGCCGAGCATGGGGATGGCGCAGAACAGCACCGCGATCGGGCTGGCAAAGGAGGTTGTGGCAACGATGGCTGAGAGCGTGAGCGCGATCGATGCGGTCGGTGCCACCGACCCGAGCGCGATCACGACGTTGCCGGCGAGGCTCAGGGCGTTGGTGCGGAGGTATCCGGCATGCTCCTGCCCGGCGTCGGCGACGGAGGCATCGGGGGCATCCGTGGTGAGCAGGTGCTCGCCGTGGTGGTGGCTCATTGCGACGTCCCTTGTCCGTTGTGGGCGGGGTGGCACGCGTGGGCCGGCGGCGGGACGTCGAGCGCGGGGTTGCGGTCGAAGAAGCCGTCGGGCATCAGTGAAAAGCCGATCCGGGCGACCGGCATCACCGGCCAGTCCTCGACGCGGGCGATGTGATGGCTGCCGAACGTGTACCAGAGCACGAGATCCGCCGACTCGAGCGAGCGGTCGGCACGGGTCCACTCGGGCAGCCCAGCGCCGCCCCTGTGCTGGTTTGGGTAATCGCCGGCCGGATACCGCTCTCGCGGCGCGTAGGGGGTCGCCCAAAGGTGCCTCGTGACAAATCCGGCCCGGGCCAGGTCTTTCGACTCCGGCGCGGCGAAGGGCATCACGTTCGCACCCGGAACCAGCTTGTAGGCGACGGGGTCGCCAACGGTGTTCCGGCGCTCCGGGTTCGACACCCGCCAGAAGCGCGCACTCAACGGGTCGATCAACCGCTGTGCCTGCTGCTCGGTCCGAAGCTGCCTGGCGACCGACCGGAACGCGTTTCCGCGCGGGTTCTCTGGGCCAATCGGCACGCCCTCGGTGTGCACCTCGTGGAGGTCGTTCGCATACCCATCGACCGCCATGTCGAGGCGGACGCAGAAGAAATGCTGGTGGTTGAGGGCGGACAGTCCGGGACTCACCAGCCGGCCATACGCCGGGCGCTCGCCCGGGTGGACAGCCGACGTCAGTACGATGCCGGTCAGCTTCACCTCGGTCTCGATCGTCCCATCCTGGTACAGGTACCAGTAGAAGGCGTACTCGTAGTTGGCCGCGGTGATGATCGACGAGACGACGAACCGTCGTGAGCGCCGCACCTCGGAGTCTCCGGCCTGCCAGTCGTAGTGCTTCCAAAGCAGACCGAAGTCCTCTTCGTGCATGCAGATGGCGTTAGGAATCGTTGTGGGCGTGCCCTTGCTGTCATGGGATACCGCGTCCAAGTAGCGGATCTCGCCCAGGCAGTCGCATCCCAACTCCAGGGAGTTCGTCATCGGCCCGATGCCGTACTCGCCAATGTCGTACGCGTTCGTCCGAAACCGGCCCGGGCTGGGGTCGCCGTACGGGATGACCAGTTCGGCATAGGAGGCACGGTGCACGATCGGCCGCCACCGGTCATGGTCGTGGTAGGCGATCCCGTGGAGGACGAGCCCTTCCCGCGGCGTGAACCCGACCCGGAAACGCCACTTCTGCCACCGCACCTCGTGCCCGGAGACGTCGAAGCTGGGACCATCCGGCTGCATGACCTCGAATGGCTTCAGATCGTCGCGCAGGGGGCCGACCTGGTCGTGCCGGTACGCACCGGACGCGGGCGGGACAGGCACATCGCTGGTGTTGTCGACGCGGAGCACCTCCATCGTGTCGAGATC
>C688J35102_120989591_pt1 | contig 12058 bp, 9 predicted proteins | sample HopSoiMetagenom2_FD_35102 | JGI IMG/M metagenome (IMG submission 35102)
ACGCTGGCCGCCTGCCACACCGCCGGCGCGCAGCGGATGCGCAGCACCACCTCGGCGCGGCAGCTCAACGGCGAGACCCGCGCGAGCGTGGAGCTGAAGTACGGCGCCGGGCGGCTGCGGGTCTCTCCCGCGCGCGGCGACCTGCTCTACCGCATGGAGCTGCGCTACGACGACGCGCAGTTCCGCCCGGTGACCGACTATGACCGCACGGCGGGAACGCTCAAGCTGGGGGTGGAGGGCCGCGAGCACCGCGGCCGCCACCGCGGCAACGACGACGGCCAGCACGCCACGGTGGAGCTCACGCCGCGCGTGCCGCTGGACCTCTCGCTGGCCTTCGGAGCCGGCGAGGCCGACGTGGAGCTCGGAGGGCTGGCGCTCCAGGACGTGCACCTGCAGACTGGAGCCAGCCGCACCAACGTGTCGTTCGCCACGCCCAACCGGGTGGCGGCGCAGCGGGTGAAGGTGGAGGCGGGCGCGGCCGAGGTGCGGGTGAGCGGGCTGGGGAACACGCGCTCGCCGCGCTTCGAGTTCAGCGGCGGGATGGGCGAGACCACGCTGGAGTTCGGCGGCGCCTGGACGCGGAGCGCCACGGCGCAGATCGACATGGGCGTGGGTTCGGTGCGGCTGCGCCTCCCACGCGCGCTGGGGGTGCGGATCGTGCGCGACTCCTTCCTCTCCAGCTTCGACGCGGGCGGGATGGTGAAGCGGGGGAACGCCTGGTACTCGCGCAACTACGGCCAGGCGCAGTACAGGCTCGACGTCTCGATCCACGCCGCGATCGGCTCGATCGAGGTGGACTGGATCGACTGAGGCAATCGCAACGCGTTACGCTGGAGGGATATGATGATCGGCGCGATCATTGGTTTGATCGGGGCACTGGTGGTGGGGGTGGTGGTGATCGGGGTGGTGCTGGCGCTCCTCGGCGTGCTCTTCGGGCTGGCCGTCGGCCTCCTGGGCCTCGCGCTCAAGGTGCTGCCCATCGTGCTGATCGGCTGGGTGGTGGTGAAGCTGATCCAGCGCTCCGAGCGCCGCCGGGCACTGGGCTCGTCGGACGGGCGCTGGCTCGATCCCTGACGGTGATCTCACGCAGAGACGCAGAGACGCAGGGAGCCGCGGATGGCTCCCTGCGTCTCTCGCGTTTCTGCGTGGAACGAGATCGGTTCAGGCGGGAGCGGCGACGCCGGCCTCCACCTTCTCGGCGACGCGGTCGGCGACGGCGCGCAGCGCCTCGGCCGAGGGGGCGTGGGGGTCGGCGATGAGGATGGGGATGCCGGCGTCGCCCCCCTCCCGCACCCCCACCTCCAGCGGCACCTCGCCCAGCAGCTCCATCCCCGTCTGCATCGCCAGCCGCTGCCCCCCCGCGCGCCCGAAGATCTCGTAGCGCTCGCCGCAGCAGGGGCAGACGAAGCCGGCCATGTTCTCCACGATCCCCAGCACCGGCGTCTTCACCTTCTCGAACATCCGGATCCCGCGCAGCACGTCGCCGGTGGCCACGTCCTGCGGCGTGGTGACCATCACCACCCCGTCCAGGCGAATGGTCTGCACCAGCGAGAGCTGCGCGTCGCCGGTGCCGGGGGGCATGTCGATCACCAGCCAGTCCAGCTCGCCCCACTCCACCTGTTCCAGGAACTGCTTGAGGATGCCGGAGATCATGGGGCCGCGCATGATGGCGGCCTGGTCGGGGTCGAGGAGGAAGCCGAGGCTCATCAGCTTCACCCCGTGCGCCTCCAGCGTCTCGATCTTCTCCGCCCCGCGGTCGCCCACCACCGACGGCCGCCGCCGCTCCCCGAACATGGTGGGGATGTTCGGCCCGTAGATGTCGGCGTCGAGCACGCCCACCCGCCGGCCGGACTGCGCCAGCGCGACCGCCAGGTTCACCGCCACGGTGCTCTTCCCCACCCCGCCCTTGCCGGAGCTCACCGCCACCACGTGGCGCACGCCGGGCAGCAGCTTGGGGTCGGGCGTGGGCGCGGGGACGTTCCCCGCGCGCAGTGGCGACTTGGCCTTCGTCTGCGGATGGCCGGAGGTGGGGAGGGTGATGTCGATCTTCACCTTCTGCACCCCCTCCACCTTCTCGGCGGCGGCGCGGGCCCAGCGCACCATGGTGCCGGGGTCGTCGGCCTGCAGGGCGAAGCGGAAGCGGACGGTGCCGTCTTCCAGCACGTCCAGGTCGCGCACGCGGCCGGAGGAGACCACGTCTTCGCCGGTGGTGGGGTGCATCACCTGCGTGAGGGCCGCCGCCACCCGGCGCAGCACCTGGTCACGCTGCTCGCTGTTCATCTATCCGTTTCGTGCTGAGTTTCTCGTGTGAATCCGTCCCCGAAGGATACAAGGAAGCCGGCGCCCATGCGAGCGCCGGCTTTCTCTCTCCGCGTCTCCGCGCCTCTGCGTGAGACGAATCTTCTGAAGCTTACATCCCCTCCGGCGGCTGCCAGAGCTCGATGCGGTTGCCGTCGGGGTCCATCGCCCAGCCGAACTTGCCGTACTCGCCGTCGTCGGTCTTCTCGTCGACCGTGACGCCGGCGGCGCGGAGCTGAGCGAGCATCGCATCCAGATCGGCGACGCGGTAGTTGACCATGAAGGGCGCGGTGCTCGGGTCCAGGTACTTGGTGTCCGCCGGGAACACCGACCACACGGTCGATCCGCTCCGCTCCGGGTCTTCCGTGTCGCGCCAGGTGAACGACGTGCTCCCCCACTCCTTCGCGTCGATCCCCAGGTTGGCCGCGTACCAGTCGAGCAGCGCCTGCTTGTCCTTCGCCTTGATGAATATCCCGCCGATCCCCGTGACCTTCTCCATGCGGACCTCGCCGATGGGGTGGATGATCCCGCGCTCGCTCCCGCCACGATGCGCCGCGGAGGATGCCGTCGCAAGGCTGGGGATGCAGAACGCCCGCCCCGGCGGGTGCCGGAGCGGGCGCGAATGCGTCGGCAACAACGGATCAGACCGCCTGCACCTCGAGCACCTCGGGGACGGCGGAGCGGATGCGGCGCTCGATCCCCTGCTTGACGGTCATGGTGCTGATCGGGCAGGCGCTGCACGCCCCCACCAGCCGGAGCTGGAGGACGCCCGCGTCGAACCCGACGAGCTCCACGTCGCCGCCGTCCTCGCGCAGCGCGGGGCGGATCACGTCGAGCGTGTCCTCGATCTTCTCGAAAAGACTGACCATTCGCGGCTCGCGGTGTGGAAGCTCCTGTCGGGGCGGAATTTAGCGCTCCGCGGCCGGAGGGTCAAGCCGAATCCTCCGGTGGGAAGGGGCGAATGGAATTCGCGGCAACAACGGCCCAAAGTCCGCCTTCGCGGACTCCCGGCCGCGGCCGCACTGCATCGGGCCTGTTTCCGTCGTTGCCGCGGTTTCAAACACCACCGCCTCGGCCTCCGCCGTCGTATCCGAGGCTCAGGTGTGGCTGGCTTAGGATGACGTCTTGGGCGTCGGGTGAGTGGAAGACCTTGAGCTTGGCGATAGGCCGCGTTTCGCAGTCCGCGCAGGCGGACTTCGTGTTGTTGTAGCCCTGGGTTTCCAACCCGGGGTACCTGGCGGACTTCGGGCCGTTGTTGCCGCGAACCGTTCGCCCCCGACATCCACCGGCAATCTGGGTGGCGGGGGATTGACGCGGTTGGTAGCTTGTGCGCCCCGCAACCGAACCCAGGAGACGGTGATGAATAGCATTCCGCAGGTGCCGCTGCCGCGCAACGAGCCCGTGCTGGGCTACGCGCCGGGGAGCCCCGAACGCGCCGAGCTCAAGGCGGCGCTCAAGGTGATGGCTTCGGAGGAGATCGAGATCCCGCTGATCATCGGCGGGCGCGAGGTGCGCACGGGCGACACCGACACGCAGGTGATGCCGCACGACCACGGCCACGTGCTCGCGCGCTACCACAAGGCGGGCGTGGACGAGGTGCGGCAGGCCGTGGCCGCCTCGCTCGAGGCGCAGCGCGAGTGGGCCGCCTGGCCGTGGGAAGACCGGCTGGCCGTCTTCCTCCGCGCCGCCGACCTGCTGGCGACCTCGTGGCGGCCGGTGCTGAACGCCGCCACCATGCTCGGCCAGAGCAAGACCTCGCACCAGGCCGAGATCGACGCCGCCTGCGAGCTGATCGACTTCTACCGCTTCAACGCGGCGTTCGCGCAGAAGCTCTACTCCGAGCAGCCGATCAGCGGCCCGGGGATGTGGAACCGGCTGGACCACCGCCCGCTGGAGGGCTTCGTCTACGCCGTCACCCCCTTCAACTTCACCTCCATCGCCGGCAACCTCCCCACCGCCCCGGCGATGATGGGGAACGTGGCGGTGTGGAAGCCCGCCGCGAGCACCGTCTACAGCGGCTGGTACATCATGCGGCTGCTGATGGAGGCAGGGCTGCCGCCGGGGGTGATCAACTTCGTGCCGGGCGACCCCGTGGCCACCTCGGGGGTGCTGCTGAACGACCCGCACCTGGCCGGCGTGCACTTCACCGGCTCCACCGCGGTGTTCCACAACATCTGGAAGACGGTCGGCGATCGCATCGACAGCTACAAGGGCTATCCGCGGCTGGTGGGCGAGACGGGCGGCAAGGACTTCATCGTGGCGCACCCCAGCGCCGACCCGCAGGCCTTCGCCACCGCCATCGTGCGCGGCGGCTACGAGTTCCAGGGGCAGAAGTGCAGCGCGGCGAGCCGCATCTACGTCCCCGAGTCGCTCTGGCCCGAGGTGCGGGAGCGGACCGTGGGGATGATGGAGAAGATCCGCATGGGCGACCCCACGGACTTCCGCAACTTCATGGGCGCGGTGATCGACCGGAAGGCGTTCGACAAGATCAGCGGCTACATCGAGCACGCGAAGGAGGCCGACAACGTCGAGATCGTGGCCGGCGGCGGCTTCGACGATTCGAAGGGCTACTTCATCGAGCCCACGCTGGTGCAGGCGAAGGACAGCGCCTACCGGCTGATGTGCGAGGAGGTGTTCGGCCCCGTGGTCTCGCTCTACGTCTACAAGGACAGCGAGTGGGCCGAGACGCTGAAGATCATCGACCGGACGACGCCGTACGCGCTCACCGGCGCCGTGTTCGCCAACGACCGCGCGGCGCTGGTGGAGGCCGACCGGGCGCTGCGCTTCGCGGCGGGGAACTACTACATCAACGACAAGCCCACCGGAGCCGTGGTCGGCCAGCAGCCCTTCGGCGGCGCGCGCGCCAGCGGGACGAACGACAAGGCCGGCTCGATCCTCAACATGATGCGCTGGATCAGCCCCCGCGCCATCAAGGAGACCTTCGCCCCGGCGCGGGCGTTCGAGTACCCGTTCATGTCCGAGGAATAGCGGCGGATTTCCCCACGACGAGACCCGGAGACGCAGAGAGGCCACGGCGGCTCTCTGCGTCTCCGCGTCTCTGCGTGAAACCTTCTGTTGCGACCGTCGCGGCGCCATTATTGCCCAGGCGACGCGCGAAATCCGGTGACCCCATCCACCGAAATCCCACCATGCCCGAGCAGACCATCTACTTCTTCGGCGCCGGCCAGACCGAGGGCGACGGGACGATGAAGGACCTGCTGGGCGGCAAAGGCGCCGGCCTGGCGGAGATGGCGCGCATCGGCGTTCCCGTCCCCCCCGGGTTCACCATCACCACCGAGGTCTGCCGCCTCTACCTGCGCGGCCAGGCCGAGCCGGAGGGGCTGCGCGGGGACGTCGAGTCGTCGCTCGCCCGGCTTGAGGCGGCCACGGGGAAGACCTTCGGCGGGGGCGAGCAGCCGCTCCTCGTCTCCGTCCGCTCGGGGGCCAAGTTCAGCATGCCGGGGATGATGGACACCATCCTCAACCTCGGCCTGAACGACGCCACCGCCGCCGCGCTGGCGAAGGCGACGGAGAACGAGCGCTTCGCCTGGGACAGCTACCGCCGTTTCGTGCAGATGTACGGCGACGTGGTGCTCGGCGTCGCCTCCGCCGACTTCGAGCGGCTGATCGACGCGCGCAAGGAAGAGCGCGGCGTCCGGCACGACACCGAGCTCTCCGCCGACGACCTGCGCGAGCTCACCGCGGCGTTCAAGGCGCTGGTGGAGGAGCGCACCGGCGCGCCTTTCCCCGACGACGCGCGGGAGCAGCTCTGGGGAGCCATCCACGCCGTGTTCAGGTCGTGGGAGACGCCGCGCGCCAAGGCGTACCGCCGGGTGAACGGGATCGCCGACGACCTGGGGACGGCGGTGAGCGTCTGCACCATGGTCTTCGGCAACATGGGCGACGACTCCTCCACCGGCGTCTGCTTCACCCGCGACCCGTCCACCGGCGAGCGCACCTTCTACGGCGAGTTCCTGGTGAACGCGCAGGGCGAAGACGTGGTGGCCGGGATCCGCGACCCGCTCCCCATCTCCCGCATGCGCGAGGTGCTCCCCGACGCCTACGCCGAGCTGCTCGACGCGCAGGAGAAGCTGGAGCGCCACTTCCGCGACGCGCAGGACCTGGAGTTCACCGTGGAGCGCGGGCACCTCTACCTGCTGCAGACGCGCGGCGCCAAGCGCACCGGCCGCGCCGCCGTGCGCATCGCGGTGGAGATGGTGGACGAGGGGCTGATCACCGTCCGAGAGGCGGTGCTGCGGGTGCAGCCCGAGCAGCTCGACCAGCTCCTGCACCCCACCATCGACCCCGCCGCCGAGGTGCGGGTGCTGGCGACGGGGCTCCCCGCCTCCCCCGGCGCGGCGTCGGGGAAGGTGGTGTTCAACCCCGACGAGGCGGCGGAGCGCGGCGCCCACGAGCCGGTTGTCCTGGTGCGCCGCGAGACCAGCCCCGAAGACTACCACGGGATGGTGGCGGCGCAGGGGATCCTCACCGCGCGCGGGGGGATGACCAGCCACGCGGCCGTCGTCGCGCGAGGGATGGGGAAGTGCTGCGTGGCCGGCGCGGGCGACGTGGAGATGGACGAGAGCCGCCGCCGCTTCACCGCCGGCGGCGAGACGGTGCACGAGGGCGACTGGATCACCCTGGACGGGAGCACCGGCCGGGTGATCCTGGGGAGGGTCGACACGGTGGAGCCCGAGCCGACCGAGACCTTCCGCCGGCTGATGGAGTGGGCCGACTCCTTCCGCACGCTCCGGGTGCGCACCAACGCCGACACCCCGCACGACTCCGCGGTGGCGCGGAAGTTCGGCGCCGAGGGGATCGGGCTCTGCCGCACGGAGCACATGTTCTTCGAGGGCGACCGGATCGACGCGGTGCGCGAGATGATCCTGGCCGAGAACCCCAGCGGCCGCGCCATCGCCGAGGCCCGGCTCCTCCCCATGCAGCGCGGCGACTTCGAGGGGATCTTCCGGGCGATGGACGGCCTTCCCGTCACCATCCGCCTGCTCGACCCGCCGCTGCACGAGTTCCTCCCCCACGGCGACTCGGAGATCAAGCACCTGGCGCGGAAGATGGGGGTCGAGTCGGCCAGGCTGCGGGCGCGGGTGGACTCGCACCACGAGACCAACCCCATGCTCGGCCACCGCGGCTGCCGCCTGGGGATCAGCTACCCCGACATCACCTGGATGCAGGCGCAGGCGATCTTCGAGGCCGCGGTGAACGTGGCCGCGGAAGGCGTGACCGTCTGCCCCGAGATCATGGTGCCGCTGGTCGCCACCGCCGAGGAGCTCAAGCGCCAGCGCAGGATCGTCGACGAGGTGGCCGAGGAGGTGTTCGAGGCGGCCGGGCGCCGCGTGGACTACATGGTGGGGACGATGATCGAACTCCCGCGCGCCGCCCTCACCGCCGACGAGATCGCGGCCGAGGCGCAGTTCTTCTCCTTCGGCACCAACGACCTCACGCAGACCACCTTCGGCCTCTCGCGCGACGACGCGGGGCGCTTCTTGCCGCATTACGTGGAGGAGGGGATCGTCGACCGCGATCCCTTCCAGTCGCTCGACGTGGGCGGCGTGGGGAAGCTGGTGGAGATGGCCTGCCGCCTGGGTCGCGCCGTGAAGCCCGACCTCAAGCTCGGCGTCTGCGGCGAGCACGGCGGCGACCCGCGCTCGGTGGAGTTCTTCCACGGCGTCGGGCTGAACTACGTGAGCTGCTCCCCCTACCGCGTCCCCGTCGCCCGCCTCGCCGCCGCCCACGCCGCGCTCAACGACCCCAGGCCGGCGCAGACCCCATCCGTCGAGCTCGCGGCCGACTGAGCAGGTCTCATGCAGAGCCGCAGAGAGCTGGGGCAGTCTCTCTGCGGCTTCGCGGCCTGCGTCGGGAGCACACCTTGACTTCCACCAGTGGAACTCCGATGTTTGGTTCCACTGGTGGAACTTCCAATGGTGGAACTGTCCCTTGCGTCTGAGTGCTGTGGATATGCAAAAACCTCTCGAGCTATTCGACCGCGACGCCGAGTGGCGCACGCTGGATACGTTGTGGGGAAAGCCGCGTCCCGACCTGGTGTTCGTGGTGGGGCGCCGCCGGGTGGGAAAGAGCTTTCTGCTCACGCGCTTCGCCGAGCAGGTGGGGGGCATCTACTACCAGGCCACGCGGAGGACGGAAGGCGAGCAGCTCGCGGGGCTCAGCCGCATCATCGGAGAGCACTTCGGCGACCCCGCCCTGCAGCGCGGGATCGTATTCCCGGCGTGGGAAGAGCTGTTCGGCTATGTCAGGGACCAGGCGGGCGCCAAGCCCTTTCTGCTGGTGCTCGACGAGTTTCCGTACCTCGCGGCCGCGGCGCCGGCGCTGCCCTCGATCATCCAGAGCCTGTGGGACCACGACTGGCAGGGCACCCGGCTGAAGCTGGTGCTGAGCGGATCGTACATCACCGCCATGAACCGCCTCGAGGACGTGGACCAGCCGCTGTACGGACGCCGCACCGGAAAGCTGCTCGTGGGTCCGTTCGGGTTCGCCGACGCGGCGCTGTTCATGCCCCAATACACGGTGCGCGAGCAGCTCGTCGCCTACGGGGTGTTCGGTCACCTCCCGGGCCACCTCGCGCTGCTGGATCCCTCGCGTTCGCTCGCCGAGAACGCGGGGGAGACCCTGCTGAGCCCCACCGGCCGGCTCGCGGACGAAGCGCAGCACATGCTGGACGCATTCGCGTCCGACGCCCACGTGCACTACACGATCATCGAGGCGATCGCGGCGGGAGAGCAGACCTGGAGCGGGATCACGAAGCGGGTGGGGCGCACGGGGGGCTCCCTCCTGCGGCCGCTCCAGTGGCTGGAGGAGATGCAGGTGATCGCGCGCGTGGTGCCGGCCACGGAGAGCAATCCGCAGCGATCCAAGCGGATCGTCTACCGCATCGTGGATCCGTACGTGGCGTTCTGGCACCGCACGGTTTCGCGCCTGGTGAACGCCGGCAGCATCGGGCTGGTGGAGCCGGAGCGGCTCTGGGAGGAGGTGGTGGTGCCCGGGCTCGACGACTACATGGGTCCCGTGTTCGAAGAGGTCTGCCGCGACTTCGTCCGCCGCACCGACCGCCTCCCCTTCAGCCCGATCCGCGTGGGCGAGTGGTGGGACGTGGGATCGACCAGCCAGGTGGACATCGTGGCGACCGGCGCGCAGGGAGAGCTGCTGGTGGGCGAATGCAAATGGGGACGCGTGACGGGAGCGCATCTCCAGACCCTCCGCGAGCGCGCCGATGCCGTGGCCCGGGATCTCGGCGGCGTCTCGGACGTGTATACCGTGCTGTTCAGCGGCCGGAACGAGGCGGACGACGCGGTTCGAAGAGAGGCCGCCGCGGGAGCTACCCTGTACTTTTCAGCGGAAGATCTGCGCGAACCACCTGGACACGTTCGCGCCTGAGAGATTCCGGGGGAGTATGGTTCCACCAGTGGAACTTCCACCAGTGGAACCACGCGTTACGCTTCCACTGGTGGAACTATCCCCACCGTTATCCCAACTCGTCGATCGACCGCGGCCAGTCGCTTCCCAGCAGGCGGCTGAGCGCGCGGTCGGCGAGGAGGCGGCCGCCGGTCTGGCAGCGGGCGCAGTAGTGGGTCTCGTTCTCGGCGTAGCGGATGCGCTGCACGGGGGCGCCGCATACGGGGCAGGGCTGGCCGTAGCGCCCGTGCACCGCCATCTCGGGGCGGAACGCCGTCACCTTCTCCGGGAACCCATCCCCCGTCTCCCGCCGCAGCCGGTCGGTCCACTCCGTCAGCGTGCCCTGCACCGCCGCGTGCAGCCGCGCGATCTCCTCCGCCGACAGGTTGGTGGTGAGCTGCACCGGCGACAGCCGCGCGCGGTGCAGGATCTCGTCGGAGTACGCGTTGCCGATCCCGCTGAACACCTTCGGATCGGTGAGGGTGCGCTTGAGGGTGTGCCGCTCGCGGGTGAGCGCCGCGGCGAACTCCTCCACCCCCGCCGCCATCACGTCGATCCCCCCGGGGTCCAGCGCGCGCAGCGCCTCCTCGCCGCGCAGCAGGTGGATGGACGCGCGGCGCTTCGACCCGGCCTCGGTGAGCACCAGGGAGCCCGCGGGGAAGTCGAAGGCGGCGAGCCCCAGCTTCCCCGGGAGCTTGGCGCCGGCCGCGAGCCAGCGGAAGCGCCCCGCCACCATCAGGTGCACCACGATGAACCGCTCGCCCTCCAGCTCGATCACGATCCGCTTCCCCAGGCGCCGCACGCCGACGGCTTCCCGGCCGGCGAGCTCGGCGGGTGCGGGATCGACGCTGCGCAGCACGAACGGGTTCCCCAACCGGATCCCCGTCAGCCGCTCGCCCACGATGCGGCGCTCGATGGCTTCGATGTAGACCTCGACGTCGGGGAGCTCGGGCATGGTGCTCGTGCGGGGAACGGGTGGATGGGGGCCACGGAGGTGAAGATGGCACCCTGGGAGCGTCGCGCCAGATTCGAGCGGCATCCCCGGGTACACGCACCGCCCCGCGTTCGCCCTTGCGTGACCCGCGAGGCGTGTGGTCACGAATCCTGCATACCGGCGGGCAGTCGCGGAACGGCCGGATTCGGGAACGGGGGAGGATGGGATGCAGCTGGTGGTCTTCGGCGCCACGGGGGGGACGGGGCGCGAGCTGGTGAAGCAGGCGCTGGGGCACGGCCACTCGGTCCGCGCGTTCGTGCGCAATCCGGACAAGCTGAAGGTGATCCACCACCGCCTGGAGGTGGTCACCGGCGACGTGCACGACGCGAAGAGCGTCGCCGCGGCGGTGGCGGGGCAGGATGCGGCGCTCTGCGCGCTGGGCGTCGACGAGCGCAAGCCGAACACCATCCTCTCCGACGCCGTGCGCACCCTCGTCGGGGCGATGCGGACGGGGGGCGTGCGCAGGCTGCTGTACGTGTCGTCGCTCGGCGTGGGGGAGACGAAGGGGCAGCTGGGGCCGCTCTACAACCGCATCCTCCTCGCCCTGCTGCTCAAGGAGATCTTCGCGGACAAGGAGACCGCCGAGACGGTGGTGCGCGAGAGCGACCTCCACTGGACCATCGTGCAGCCCGGGCGCCTGACGAACGCGCGCCTCACCGGGAAGTACCGCGCCGGCCCCGGCGCCGCGAAGGGCCGCTGGTTCCCGAAGATCGCCCGCGCCGACCTCGCCGACTTCATGCTGAACGCGCTCGAGCGCAAGCAGTTCATCCGCGAGGTACCGGCGATCGTGTACTGACGCGCTCCAGTCATCGTTTCGTGGTTCGCCGGCTTCAACAGAAGGGCTCACACGGAGTCCACGGAGAACAACTCCGCTGACTCCGTCGACTCCGTGTGAGGCATTCAGTTTAGACGACGTGATCCCGTTCGAAGCTCTGCAATCCGTGATAAGACCTTCCGTTCGTGGTAACAGTTTCGGCATCACGCACGATTGTGCTGCAAAACGCCGCGCAGCCATCCGCGGTCCGAAGAGATAAATCTCCCCACCGCATCGACTTGCAGTGATCGAATCCCCAGGCACTCCGGTTGCTGTCCTGGGGTGTGTTCGTTCCCACGTCCCGGAGAATCGATTGGTCAGATCACGCTCGTTCCTGCGTTGCGCCGCCGGCGCGCTCATCCTCGCCGCCTGCTCCGGCGGCGGCTCCGGCGTCACGGGTCCCGGAGGCGGAGGACCGGACGATGGTGGCGGCGGTGGAGGCGGGGGCGGCAACTCGGGGCCGCTCGGCGCGAACGCCAGCCTCGGCGGGCGCCGCCCCTTCCCCGCCGACAACCCGTGGAACCGCG
>C688J35102_120989589_pt1 | contig 12051 bp, 9 predicted proteins | sample HopSoiMetagenom2_FD_35102 | JGI IMG/M metagenome (IMG submission 35102)
GATCGCGGTCGACGCGCTGACCGGCAAGCCGTGCACCGACTTCAACGGCAGCGGCCAGCAGGACACCAAGATCGGCATGGGCCCGGTCTATCCCGGTCTCGCGTCGATCAACTCGGCGCCGACCATCGTGCGCGGGATCATCGTGGTCCCCCACCAGATCCTCGACGGGCAGTGCCGCTGTTCGCCATCCGGCGTCATCCAGGGGTTCGACGCGCGTACGGGCAAGCTCGCCTGGGCGTGGGACATGCAGCACCCGGACTGGCACGGCTATCCGCCCGCCGGGCAGACATGGTTCAAAGGCACGCCGAACAGCTGGACCACGAGCGCCGGCGACGAGAAGTTCGGGCTGGTCTACGTGCCCACCGGCAACGTCGCCGACGACTATATCTCCACCGGCCGAACGCCTCAGGAGAACGCGTACTCGAGCTCGCTGGTCGCGATCGATGTCACCACCGGCAAGCCGCGCTGGAGCTTCCAGACGGTTTACAAGGACGTGTGGGACTACGACCTCGGCAGCCAGCCTTCGCTGCTCGATTACAAGGGCACGGCTGCGGTCGTCATTCCGTCCAAGCAGGGCGACCTTTACGTGCTCGATCGCGCAACCGGAAAGCCGCTGACCCCGGTCGGATCGATGGCGGCGCCCCCTGGAGGGGTCGAGCCGGGCGAGCGCGCGCCGCGCCAGCCGGTCTCGCTTTGGCAGACGCTGCGCCATCCGGTGCTCACCGAAGCCGACATGTGGGGCACGTCGCCGATCGACCAGATGATCTGCCGCATCCAGTTCCGCCAGGCGGATTACCGCGGCTTCTTCACCCCGCCGCGGGCCGACAAATATACGGTCGAATATCCCGGCTATAACGGCGGCAGCGACTGGGGCAGCGTCTCCATCGACCCCGTGCGCGGCATCATCATCGCCAATTACAACGACACGCCCAATTATCTGAAGCTGATGCCGCGTGCCGCCGCCGACAAGCAGGGCATCAAGCCGCGCTTTGCGACCGACATCGTCTCGACACAGGCGCATGCCGTCGATCCGCAATGGGGCGTGCCCTACGCGATCCACGTCAATGCCGGCTGGCGGATGCCGTTCACGAAGTTGATGTGCAAGCGCCCGCCCTACGGAGACATTCGCGCGATCGACATCGCGACCGGCAGGACCTTGTGGGACCGTCCGCTCGGCACCGCCCGCCGCAACGGTCCGTTCAACCTGCCGACCTTGCTGCCCTTCGCCATCGGCACCCCGAACAACGGCGGCGCTGTGACCACCGCAAGCGGCCTCATCTTCATCGCCGCGGCGACCGACGATCTGCTGCGCGCGATCGACGAGCGCACCGGCAAGGTTGTGTGGTCGGTGCCCCTGCCGGCTGGCGGTCAGGCGACCCCGATCGTCTATCAGCAGGATGGGCGCGAATATCTCGTCATCTTCGCGGGCGGGCACCATTTCATGGAAACGCCGATGGGCGACAGCGTCATTGCCTACGCGCTGCCCCGGTAGGGCACCAAACCTGCCCGGCGGATCAGCTTTCGCCGGTCGCGCGAATCCGCCTCTTCGCGGCAACGAATGACTCGGGCGATTGCGGTTTGACGTACAGCATGAACACGTTCGGCTGCGCTTCCCTTACGCGGGCCTCCATGTCGACCACGATGCGCTCGATCTCGGGCGTCGTGAGCTGATCTTCGAATTTGACGCTGAGCGCCACCACCACTCGGTCGGGCGCAAGCTGCGCCGAGATCGCTCCGTTGGGACAGACGACTCCGCGCGTCGACCTCGCGATCGCGAATACGGCCTCCTCCAGACTGAGGTCGGCCTGCTCGCCGATCAGCAGCCCTTTGCTTTCACGGGCGAGCAGGATCGAGACCGCGCACAGCAGCCCGCCGATTGCGATGGAAGCGTATCCGTCGAACCGCGGCTCGCCCCAGTGAACCGAGCCCCAGGTGCCGGCAAAGGCGATCGCGATACCGATTAGCGCTGCGGTATCTTCGAGCAGGACGACGAATTGCGGCGGATCCTTGCTGCTCCGGATCGCGGCAAGATAGCCGCGCTCGCCGACGAACGGCCGAAATCCCTTCCGCGCGACCAACCAGGAGCTGCCCTCGAACACGAAGGACAGGGCCAGCACGACATAGACGACCCCGGCGCGCTCGACCGGATGCGGGTGGCGCACATGATCGAACCCCTCGACGATCGACGCGAGCCCGCCGAGCCCGAACAGGAGCAGCGCGACGATGAAGCTCCAGAAATAGAGCTCGCGCCCATATCCATAGGGGTGCTCGACGTCGGGCGCTCGGCGGGAGCGCCGCATGCCGTGCAGCAGCAGCGCTTCGTTGCCGGTGTCGACGATGCTGTGAAAGGCTTCGGAGAGCATCGCCGAGGAGCCGGACAAGAGTGCCGCGGCAAGCTTGGTGATCGCCACCAGCAAATTGCCCAGCAGCGCGGCCCAAACCGTATTATGCGAAGCGGAGCGTGCCACCTGCGGTCAACCGTGACTGTTGCTTGGGTCGCCGCACTCGAAGGACCGGCGTGTTTGGTGGACTTGCATGCTTGAGTCCCCGAGCAGCTCCGGGGCTGCTAGCAGAAGCCGGCGCGGATGTCCGCAACGGCTCGGAAGCCTACGTTCTCAGCGTGACCCGGTTCCCCTTCCCGCCCGCATCGCGTAATTCGTCGATCCTATGGTCCTCAGCACACCTCAACCCGACAAGCGCGCGCCGTCTGCGGCAACGCTCGGCCTCGCGCACGCGGCACTTCGCGCCGGCAACGTCAGCGGAGCGCGGCAAATGCTTCACGATCGCCTGACGCTCAATCCGTCGGACGCGGATGCGCTGGAGATGCTGGCGGAGGTGGCGGCCGGCCAGGGCTCGACCGAAGAGGCGACGATCCTGCTCCGGCGGGCGGTTGCCGCCGACCCTTCGCCGCAGCGCCGCTTCGCCTTGGTTTGTCACCTGCAGCGCCATGCCCCGGCAGCGGCCCTCGCCGAGATCGAGCAATTGCCGCAGTCCGCACGCGGCGAATTGGAAGTCCGCGCCGTTGAAGCGGCGATCGCCGGCACCCTCGGAATGCACGACCGCCAGATCCGGGTGTATCAGGCGATGGCCCGCGAAAGGTCGGGCGAGGCGGGCCTGTGGGTCAGCCTCGGTAATGCGCTGAAGACCGTTGGGCGCACTGAGGAGGCCATCAAGGCCCTCCAGCGTGCGATCCGCGCCAACGTGGGTCACGGCGATGCCTGGTGGACTTTGGCCAACTTCAAATCGTTCAAATTCTCTCCGGGCGACATCGGCAGGATGCAAGCCGCGCTCCGCAGCAGGCTCGCGGACCATGACGCGCTCCATATCCAGTTCGCGCTCGGCAAGGCCTTCGAGGACCGCGCGGATTACGAGCAGAGCTTCCGCCACTATGCCATGGGCAATGCGATGCGGGCGGCAACCTTCGGTCCGGAGCAAGTCTCAGTCACGGATTTCGTGGATGAGTCGCTGTCGGCCGTCACCGCGGACTTCTTCGATCGCTTGCAGGGTGCCGGCTCCCAGGACCACAGCCCCATCTTCGTTGTCGGGCTGCACCGATCCGGCTCGACTCTGATCGAACAGATCCTCGCCAGTCACCCGCAAGTCGAAGGCACGACCGAATTGCCCGTGATGAGGAGCATCCGCGACCGGCTCACCCGCTCGAGCGGCAAGTCGGCGCCGGCCACCATCGCCGCACTGCAGCCCGCCGATGTGCGCGCGATCGGCGAGGAATATCTGCATCGGTCGCGGCCGTTTCGCCAGACGGACCGGCCCTATTTCATCGACAAGATGCCGAGCAACTGGATGAACCTCGCGCTCATCCGCGCCGCGCTTCCGAACGCGCGGATCATCGACGCCCGCCGCCATCCGCTGGCCTGCGGCTTTTCCAACTTCAAACAGAATTACGCTTCGGGCCTCGGCTTCTCCTACGACCTGGAATCGATCGGCGCTTTCTATCGCGATTACTGGCGCTTCATGCGCCATTTCGATGCGCTCCAGCCCGGCGCAGTCTGCCGAATGATCAACGAGCAGCTGATCGATGACCCCGAAGCCGAGGTCCGTCGAATGCTCGATCATCTTGGCCTGCCGTTCGACTCGGCCTGCCTCGAGTTCCACAAGAATGCGCGCGCAGTGCGTACGCCGAGCGCCGAGCAGGTGCGCCGCCCAATCAACCGCGCCGGCGTGGACTCCTGGCGCCCTTACGAACCGTGGCTCGGCCCACTGAAGGAAACGCTCGGCCCAGCGCTCGACGACTGGGCCGACTGACCCAAAAGAAAAGGGGCGAGGCAGTTTCCCGCCTCGCCCCAATTCATCATTCCCAAACGCTTAAACTCGGGTTCCTGCAAAGTCGGACTTTGCGGAATGTCCCTTAGTTGCCGCGCTCGCCCTTCGTCGTCGGAGGCGGTGGCGGCGGAGGCGGAGGCGGCGCCGGGCAGGTGTCCGTCGCCAGGATCGTCGTTCCGTCCGGGCACGTCTGCGTCGCCGGAGGCGGCGGAGGCGGAGGCGGCGGCGGAGGCGGCGGAGGCGGCGGAGGTGCCGGCGGCGCGAAATTGAAGATCAGGCTCGCCAGGAGGCTGTGGCTGCGGAATTTCGACGAAACGCCAAACGTCCCGCCTTCGCCATCGTCGAATGTCCGGCGCGATCTGCCCGCATCGAAATACCGATACTTGAGGCCAATATCCATCTGCGGCGAGATCGCGTAGCGCGCTTCGGCGAGCAGCTGCCAGGCGAACTTGCCCTTGCCTACGCTGCCGCTGTTGCTGAAGTTGTCGATATAATAATCGCCGTCGATGCCCGTACTGGTCGCATCAACGGTGAACCGGGTTTTGGTGTGCGCATAGCCGACACCACCGCCCACCGAGAAGCTGGCGCCGTTGTCATTACCGAAATCGAGCAGGCCATTGACCATCGCCGACCAACTGTTGGTGCGGTTGCGGACGCCCACGCTCGCGTTTGTAGCGGTAAACGAACTGCTCCTTGACTTGGCGTGCTTGTAGCCGAGCTCGCCCTCGAGGCGGAACATTCCGAAATCGTAGCCGCCCACGACGTCGAGGTCGTATCCCAGCTTGTTTTTCGAACGGCCGCTGAAGTTGCAGGTGCTGAAATAGTAATCGAGATAGTCGCAATAATAGCTGTTGGTCGCATCGATATGCAGACTGTTCTTCGACCACATCACGCCGGCATCGAGTCCGACATAGCCGCTATGGTCCCGAGCCATTGCAGGCGTTGCGATTGCAGCCGCGGCAGCGGCTACGAGGAGATATTTGCGCACTTCACTTCCCCTATTTGTGTCTGTGCCGGCTGACCGACGCGCCCGCATACCACGCGAAGTTGATCCGCGTAAAGAATCCAAAGGTTAATACGTGCAGAAACCGCGGCATTTTGGCCACTCTTGCCGCTGCGCTCACGGTGCAATGCAGGCAGAACGGGGCGATCCTCGCGATCATCGGAAGCAGACGTTCCCGGCCTGACCGGTTCCCCTCCCCGCCCGCATAGCCTAACTGCGCTCCCGCGATGCATTTCCTCGACCAGGCCAAGATCTACGTGAAGTCGGGCGCCGGCGGGCCGGGCGCGGTCAGCTTCCGGCGCGAGAAGTTCGTCGAGTTCGGCGGGCCTGACGGCGGCGACGGCGGCAAGGGGGGCGACATCGTTCTCGAAGCGGTGCCCGGCCTCAATACGTTGATCGACTTCCGCTACACCCAGCATTTCCGCGCGCCGCGCGGCAAGGGCGGCGCCGGTGCCAATCGGACGGGCGCTGGCGGCCAGGACCTCGTCGTCCGCGTGCCCATCGGAACGCAAGTCCTCGCCGACGACGAGGAACGCACCCTGCTCGCCGACCTGACCAAAGAGGGCGAGCGCGTCACTTTGCTCCAGGGCGGCATCGGCGGCCGCGGCAACGCCAGTTACAAGACCTCGACCAACCGCGCCCCGCGCCAGCACCAAACCGGCACCCCGGGCGAGGAGATGTGGGTGTGGCTGCGTCTCAAATTGCTCGCCGACGTCGGGCTCGTCGGCCTGCCCAACGCCGGCAAATCGACCTTCCTCAACTCCGTCACGAACGCCGAAGCGAAGGTCGGCGATTACCCGTTCACCACGCTTCGCCCGCAACTCGGCGTCGTCCGCCACAAGGGCCGCGAGTTCGTGCTCGCCGACATCCCCGGCCTGATCGAAGGCGCAGCCGAGGGCGCCGGAGTCGGCGACCGCTTCCTCGGCCACGTCGAGCGCACGCGCCTCCTGCTTCACCTCGTCGATGCGTCCGCCGATGATCCCGCGGAAGCCTATCGCATCGTTCGCGATGAGCTCGCCGCTTATGGCGCGGGCCTCGAGCGCAAGCCCGAGATCGTCGCGCTGACGAAATCCGACCTCCTCGACGCGAAGCGGCTCGGCAAAGTCGCGGCAGCCCTCGAGAAGACCACGGGGTCGAAACCCCTGTCCGTCTCCGCGCCCCTCGGCGAAGGCGTCGATCGCCTGCTCGACGCGGTCATCGGGAGCCTCTCGGAAGTCCGGCAGGAACAGGAGCGCGAGGCAGCCGAAACCGGGAAACCCTGGTCGCCGCTATGAAGCTGGCGATCACCGGCGGCACCGGCTTCGTCGGCTCGCACCTGATCGACGCCGCGCTCGCTGCCGGGCAAGAGATCCAGGCGCTGACCCGGCGCGAGCAGCCGCAGCGCGAACGCGTCCTCTGGGTCCCCGGCAGCCTCGACGACCGCGATGCGCTCGAACGGCTCGTGAGCGATGCCGACGCCGTCATCCACGTCGCCGGAGTGATCAGCGCGCCCAACGCGGCTGCTTTCGAGCACGGCAATGTCGCGGGAACGTTGGCGATGCTCGCCGCCGCAACCGCGGGCGGGGTCCACCGCTTCATCCACGTCTCCTCGCTAGCCGCCCGCGAGCCGAAGCTGTCGCTCTACGGCGGTTCCAAGGCCAAAGCCGAGGAGCTGGTCCGCTCGTCGGGTCTCGATTGGGCGATCGTGCGGCCGCCCGCCGTCTACGGACCCGGCGACAAAGAGACGCTGGAATTGTTCAAGATGGCGCGCCGGGGTCAGATCTACCTCCCGCCCGCCGGCAAGCTGTCGCTGATCCACGTCGACGATCTGGCCGAGCTGCTGCTCGCGCTCACGCGGCATGGTGCGCCGGAGAAGGCGCTGATTGAGCCCGACGACGGCCGCAAGGGCGGATGGACCCACCGCGAGTTCGGCGACGCGCTCGGCCGCGCCGTCGGGGTCCGCGCCCGCACCATCTCCACGCCGCGCCTCCTGCTCGCGCTCGGCGCCCGCCTCGACCGGCTCCTGCGCCGCGACCGAGCCAAGCTCACCCCCGACCGAGTCGCTTATTTCTGCCACCCCGACTGGGTCGCCAGAGCGGAACACGCGCCGCCACCAGCGCTATGGCGCGCCCGGATCGACACTGAACAGGGCCTCGCCGACACCGCGGGCTGGTATCGGGAACAGGGCTGGGTGTAACTCGACGGACCACGTGTTCAGATAGAACTGCGGCACCTGCCAAACCGGCCTCGGGATCGGCGTCGGTCGCGCCAGCGCTTTACGCCAGCCGCCTCGCCGGAACTCGATTGAAAAACATCAGATAGACGAGGCGGCCATTCTTCACGTTTTCGCCGAAGCCTGGGCCTGACGTGTGCCAGTAGTGAGGCTGGAGAAGAATCAGGCGGTTATAGCGTAGTGAAACGCTTAGAACCTGTTCCCACGTCGCGCGGTCAAGTGCGTCCTTCTGGAGGATGTCGGCGTCCAGCTCATCGTACGAACTGTAGCCGGCCGCTGAAAGGGCTGCCGGCGTCAGCGGCAAGTGGTCGGTGCCTGTCCGCCTATGCCGGAAAAACTCTGTTCCCCCGCTCGAATCCTCGTTTCGGCTGAGCGACAGGACGCCGGTCCAATGGCTGGTATCAATATGAACGCGACCCGGTTTGTCATCCGACGAAAGTGCCAAGCGGCAACTTTCATGAGGATTGTCTGGCGACCAAGGTGTGTGGAGAGGCTCATGAACAAGCTGTGAGATCGCCCCATTGAGGCCCTTCAGTTCGATCTTTTCTGTCGAGTTTAGACCGGGAAAATGGCCGGTCCCCGAGTACGTCAGTTCTAGCGCCCTGCGGCGAACCGCATCAGGATCCGACAGAAAGTCATCGATCACAATGAGCCACGGGAGCCCGAAGCCGCGGCGAAGCTCCTCAATCTTCAGGCTGTTGTCGGCAAACGGCGCATTCATTTCAATTAGCTCCACGCTTGCAGTCGGCGAACCTCGAGAAAGCTACCCCGTGCAATGTCCGCTTTCCGCCCATCGTAGACATTGGCGTCTTGGGTCTGCTTTCGACCCGTTGCAGACATTCGCACGTGGCCGTTGCTCAGCGTCGCGTTGCGCTGATGCGCTCATCCGTCTGCTCAGCTTGCATGGCGGCTCCCCCATTCTGAAAGTGCGCCTGCGATTTGCCTTTGGCAATCTCCGCCTTCAACATTGCAGACATTAGCGAAGTTGACGTTTCCTCTAGTGAGCGATCCAAAACGTCGTCGTTGCCGCTGTGGTCCTAAGCGTCTGAGTCTGGAAACTGCAGTCGGAACTCCCCGTTGCCGCCGCAGTTTTGGGCAAAATGGCGCACGATCTTCAGGCGATATTTCTAGACCCGCCGGTTCGCTGTGAGCCGCGCACGAAGACGTTAGCGCGCCCACCGTTGGCGGCGCTCGCCAATCCAGCGCCGTGGGTGAAAGCACTCAGGCTACGAGTACGGCAGTCCGCCGATCGGTGAGGCGGTGCTTTAGGCTTGCGCCGTAGCGGCGGTTCGCGCAGCTTGCTCCCCTGACGGAGAATGATCGTGTGGCTCATGCGAACTGCGGTCGCGTTTCTCGCGCTGAGTGTGGCCTTGAATCAGGCATCGGCGCGACAGCCGGTGTGTACCGCGCCCGATGGATCGCCGGTAAAGTACAAGGCGGCGCCGCTTTCCGTTAAAGACGTTGGCGGCGGCTACGTCCCGATGGTTAGCTGGCGCAAGCCCGGCGCGCCGATGGTCGGATCGCTTCATTTCGACTGGGGTTTCTCGCTGACTTTCGCGGACCCTCGCTTGCGACAGTTCGACCGGCCAACGCCGGGGTTGCACTCGGCGACCTCCGGTTGCTGGGTGGCATACCACGTGCGGCCGGAGGACGGCGTCAACGGCCAAAATGCCGTCGTCGACGCGTCTTACGAGCTGAGCCCGTGGGCAAATGGAGAGCCCGAACGCGAGCGGCCCCCAAGCGTCCCGAAGATCGCCCGATACCGCTTCGTGACCGCAAACAAATCGCTCGCGCCGGCTTATCAGTGGATTGGAATCTGGACAGCGAACCGTGCCCGACGTTCCCGGGTGATCGCATTCGGCGATGGAGGGGCGAAGATCCTTGCCGAGCTGCCCTTGCGCCTTACCGGCATCAGTACCTTGCCTCTGCCCGATGCGCCGCCGGTCGCGATCACCCTCGTCGGCTACGGAGCGGCGAAATCGCCGGTCACGTTGGTTGAACTGGTTTGGGTTCCCGATCTGGCTCCCAAGCCGTAGCAGGCCGCATCAGCGCCCCATTCGCGCCCCATTGCGTTGCTTAAGAACGGCCCCAGCACTAACGAGCCGAGCATGTCCGACCGCACCGAAACCTACGCCAAAGTCACCGAGCTGATCGCCCCCTTCAACAAGAAGGGCGTTGCCATCACCGAGGCCACGCGCTTCGCCCAGGACCTCGAGTGGGACAGCCTCACCGTGCTCGATTTCGTCGCCAACATCGAAGACGAGTTCGACGTCCTCATCCCGATGAACCTCCAGGCCGAAATCGAGACGGTCGGCCAGCTGGTCGATGCGCTGCAGCGGCTGATCGCGCAGCGTGGCTGACCTCTTTTCCAAGTTCGACGCGCTGATCGAGCAGCGCGAGACCCTGCTCGAAACCGGGCTCACCGATCCCTTCAACCTCGTCATGGAGAGCGTCGAAAGCCCGACTGTCGCAATCTGCAACGGCAAGCGCACGATCCTGCTCGGCACCTACAATTACATGGGCATGACCTTCGATCCGGACGTCATCGCCGCGGGCAAGCAGGCGCTCGACGATTTCGGCTCGGGCACCACCGGGAGCCGCGTCCTCAACGGCACCTATGTCGGCCACCGCGCGGTCGAGCAGGCGCTCCGCGACTTCTATGCGATGGACCACGCGATGGTCTTCTCGACCGGCTACCAGGCGAACCTCGGCGTCATCTCCACCCTTGCCGGCAAGGAAGATTACATCGTCCTCGACATCGACAGCCATGCCTCGATTTACGACGGCTGCGCGCTCGGCAACGCGCAGATCGTGCCGTTCCGCCACAACGACATCGAAGCGCTCGAAAAACGCCTGAAACGCATCCCCGAAGGCGCGGGCAAACTGGTCGTGCTCGAAGGCGTCTATTCGATGATGGGCGACGTCGCCCCGCTGAAGGAGATGGTCGCGGTCTCCAAGGCCAACGGCGCGATGGTCCTCGTCGACGAAGCCCATTCGATGGGCTTCATCGGCGATCACGGCCGCGGCGTGTCCGAGGCGCAGGGGGTGATCGACGACGTCGACTTCATCATCGGCACCTTCTCCAAGTCGGTCGGCACGGTCGGCGGCTTCTGCGTCTCCAATCATCCAAAGTTCGAGATCCTGCGCCTCGTCTGCCGCCCTTACGTGTTCACCGCCTCGCTCCCGCCCTCGGTCGTCGCCACCGCCGCGACCTCGATCCGCAAGCTCATGGACAGCGCCGGCAAGCGCGAGCATTTGTGGGAGAACAGCAAGCGCCTCCACGCCGGCCTGCGCCAGCTTGGATTCACGCTTGGCACCGAAGCGCCGCAGTCGGCGATCATCGCCGTGATGATGCCCGATCTCGAGACCGGCGCTGCGATGTGGGAAGCGCTCCTCAATGAGGGCCTCTACGTCAATCTCGCCCGTCCCCCCGCGACCCCCGCGGGAATGACTCTGCTCCGCTGCTCCCTCTGCGCTCTCCATACCGAGGACCAGGTCGGCGAGATTTTGGGCATGTTTGCTGCGGCAGGCCGTGCAACGGGTTGCATAGACTGAGCAAAATCCGCGGAACCTTTGGGTTTCGCCAATAGGTTAACAGGGCTAAACTAGGCTGATGAGGGCTGGGGAAGAGGAAGAGATCCGTTTCGACTGGCGTCGAGGCGGAGCCGCCGCTGCGGGTCTGCTCGCCGCGCTGATCCTCGTCGCCATGGTGTTCATGGTCAAATTCGCCAACGACGCGCGCGAGCGGGCGCTTGCCGCGGAGCGGCACGCTTACGACGTTGCCCTCGTCGTCCGAAACGTCAGCAGCAATATCTCCCGCGCGGAGGCCGCGCTCGCCCGCTTCGTCCTCGACGAGGACGTGAAGACGAGCGGCAACATCTATTCGAGCGACTGGCGCCTCGCGGCCTTCCAAATCGACCGGCTCAGCAATCTCGAGCGAACCAACCCCACGCAGCTACGGCGCGTTGCCGAGCTCAGGCAGCTCTACGACCGCCGCGGCGACGAGCTTGCGCTTGCCGCCCGCGCCGCTTTGGCCAAGCAGGGCGACGCCGGAGTCAGCTATTTCTATCAGGCCGCGACCAAGGGTTCGGGCAAGGAGCTCGACGACAAGCTCGAGGAAATCATCCGCGCCGAGCGGCAATCGCTGCGCCAGCGGATCGAGCAAAGCGAGATTTTCTCCGCGCAGGCCGATCAGTTGACCGATTATCTGAGCTGGCTCGGTATTCTCGTTGGTTTGGGCGCAGTGTTCCTCGGAGTCGTTGCAGTCCAGGCGCTCCGCCAGAACGCCGCCGCACGCCGCCAAATCGAGTCTGAAGCCGAACGCGCCGAGGTGCTCGAGATGGCCGTCCGCGAGCGCACGCACGAACTGTGGGAGGCGAACAAGGCGCTCAAGGCCGAAGCCGCCGAGCGCGAGGCCGCCGAGGCGCAGCTTCGCCAAGTCCAGAAAATGGAAGCGGTCGGCCAGCTCACCGGCGGCATCGCGCACGACTTCAACAACATGCTCGCGGTGGTGGTCGGCGGCATCGATCTTGGCCTGCGCCGCCTGAACGGCCCC
>C688J35102_120989588_pt1 | contig 12050 bp, 14 predicted proteins | sample HopSoiMetagenom2_FD_35102 | JGI IMG/M metagenome (IMG submission 35102)
AAGCCCACCCGCCGCAGCGTAAGCCGCTAAAGCCCCGGCGGCGTTCCCGGCGGAAGGTATGGCTAGCTTTTTCAAGCCGAATTTCTTGGCCATACTGACCGCGCAACACAATCCTCTTGCTTTGAACGAATCAGTCGGGTTTCGCCCTTCGTCTTTGATCCAAAAATCAGCGAGCCCAAGGGCCTGACCAAGCGAGCTTGCCTTCTTTAGCGGTGTCCAGCCTTCCTGCAAGGTAACGGCTTCGTCCGCGCCACACGGTAGAACGGGTTCGTAACGCCACATGCTTAGCACGGCGCTCTGGACTTGTTTCTTGCTCCAGTTCTGGCGAATAGTGCCGAGATCATAGCGGACTAATATCGGACCTCCGCAACTGCAAAGATTGATTGGTTTTCCTGGATCGTACGTCAGCGAGCATCGGCTGCAGACGAGTTCGGAGGCTCTTCCCATGCTTTGTCCATCCTACCCTCCGGGTCGGTTTATTACCGGCCCATGACTTTTTTACACGATAACGGAATGGCGGCAGGAAAAAATGTGACAGAATAGCTTGAAACGACACAATTTGTTAGGAGAGACGTGCAGTATCCCTTGAGCCGGGACGAACACGCCGCTATGGTCAGGCATTTGGGCGGAATTAGGAAGCAGCTTCAGGACGTTGCTGATCTCTTCTCCGCTCGCTATGGCAGGGACAGCGGAATTGCCGAAATGGCCGTAAAGTCGCTGGTTTCGACGACCTTGCTCGAGCACGAACTGACTCTGCTTGAAGATTCGAACGCTACCATTCCTGAACTGGACGGCTTCGACCGATCGGTGTCTTAGGCCCATGCGCATTCGCATACTCGGATTCGCGTTCGGACTGGCTTTGGGCATGCAGTGCTTCGCCCTGGAAGTGGTGCACCTCAAAAACGGCTTCTCACTCGAGGCGCAGTCACATACCGAAGAAGAGGGAATGTTCATTCTGCAAGTGGGAACCGGAACGGTCACAGTCTCGCAAAATGAGGTCGGCAGCGTTGAAGTAGTCAGCCCGCCCGCGTCTCCACCCCAGAAGAAACCCGAACCGAATGGAGACATAGAAAAGCTCATCGCCGATGCGGCTCAGGCCTCCGGTGTCGATCCGGCCTTCGTGAGAAGCGTGGCCCGCATCGAGTCAGGCCTCCGGCAAGAAGCGATCTCTCCGAAGGGCGCCATGGGGCTGATGCAGCTTATGCCGACTACGGCGGCGGACCTTCAGGTGAATCCTCACGACGCCGCCGGAAATGCCTCGGGAGGGGCCCGCTACCTGCGTGAGCTTCTGCTGCGCTACAAGGGCGACTCCGTGCTCGCGCTAGCGGCCTACAATGCAGGCCCGGGTGCGGTTCAAAAGTATGGCGGCGCGCCGCCTTACGAGGAGACTCGCCGCTACATACTCAAGGTGCTTCAGGAATACAAAAAGCAGTCCAAAACCCAGGTACCGGCAAACGCGAGCGCGGGTAAGCCAAAGTCAACGTCTAGTAAGCCCACCGCCACAGATTAACTCCCGCTGTGTAACCGGCGCCCACCGCCGCATACAATACGAGATCGCCCTTCTTCAACCTGCCGCTTTCCACGGCATCACGAGTGGCGAGTGGAATCGTAGCCGCAGTCGTGTTGCCGTATCGGTCCAGATTGATCACCACCTTGCTATCCGGAAGTCCCAGGCGCTCGGCCGTCGCTGAGATGATGCGCCTGTTCGCCTGATGCGGAATCAGGAGAGCGACGTCCGCCGGCGTGAGGGAGTATTTCTCGAGCGCCTTCTCGCAAAGCTCGGACATTTTCCGGACGGCGAATTTGAACACCTGCTGCCCTTCCTGTTTGACGTAATGAAGGCGGTTCGCGACTGTTTCGGCCGAGGGCGGCATCCGGCTTCCGCCTGCGGGCATTTTTAGTGAATTCGCGCCCGAGCCATCGATCTCATTGAGGAAGCCGACGAAGCCCAAATCCGGCTCATCCGTCGGCTCGATCAGGAATGCGCCGGCTCCATCCCCAAATAGCACGCACGTGGCTCGGTCCGTGTAATCGATAATCCGGGACATGGTGTCTGCGCCGATCACCATAACCTTTCGATGGCTCCCGGCGCAGACCAGGTGGGCCGCAGTGGTCAAGCCGTAGACAAACCCCGAACAGGCCGCGCTCAGGTCAAAGCCCCAGGCGCTCGTGGCTTTCAGCTGGTCTTGCACCAGACACGCAGTCGACGGGAAAAGCATGTCAGGTGTGACAGTGCAGATGATGATGGCATCGAGTTCCGAGGCGTCGATCCCCCTCTGCCTGAGAGTTTCCTGGGCGGCCGCCACAGCCATATCGGACGTGGCGACGGCTGCATCTGCAATATGGCGAGAACGAATTCCGGTACGCTCTACGATCCAAGCGTCATTCGTATCGACTATGCTTGACAGCTCATCGTTGGTCAGAATACGCGGCGGCGTGAAACAACCTAACGAGCTGATTTTCGCTTTCATTTACCTTACCTTTGCGCGGGATACCAAAGACTTAAATCGTCTTGGCTCTGCCCCACCATGGTACAGTTGGTCGAAATAAAGCGTGCAGACCGCGATTTTCTTCGAATCATTAGAGGAGATTTACGGGCGCATTTACCGGTCCCTGAACCCCCGAGCCAACCTCCGGGAGGTGTCGGTCCAGTTCCGGAAATATGCCAACGCCAATAGCCGGATCCGACTGGATCGCGACCGCCTCGCCGTTGATATCAGTGATGTCCTGCGGGAAGCTCCCGCACCCATCCAGGAAGCGTTAGCGATCCTTCTCGTCTCGAAGCTGCTCCGCAAGAGGCCCGACCCAGGCTGCGTGGCGCAATACCAGCGTTACGTCAACACAGCAAGAATTCAAGACGCCCTACAGACCGCGAAGCGCGAACGGGGCCGGAAAACGATGAGGCACCCCGCCGGCGAGTTTTTCGACCTTAACGAGATTTTCAAAGATTTGAATGGCCGCTATTTTAGTGGCAAATTACGGATGCCTACGATGGGCTGGAGCTTGCGGCCCTCACGTTCCACGTTGGGACATTACGACCCAGCTCACGATGCGGTTGTCATCTCGTGCCTTCTCGATTCCGCTGAATCCTCAGACCTGATCGTCAGCTACGTGCTTTTCCACGAACTACTACACACCATCTTCCCTGCCGAATCACGCATCGCACGGAGATGCGTCCACACGGCAGAGTTCAAGGCTGCGGAAAAGAGTTTCGAGGGCTATGAGGCCGCGACAACTGCCCTCAAGAGATTCCTTGCAAGCATTCCGGCTGGCTAAGCTGTCTGGGGACGGGCTGCCCGCATGAATTCCGCGCTCATCTCTTCCAACCGGGCAAGCATTGCAGTCGCGACGATCGTCTTGAATCCCATGCAACAGAGCACATAGCTGCACTCGGCAGTCAACACGGAGACCATGAATCGGATCCGAAGCTTAACGAGCCTTACCGCAAGTTCGGAGTGGTCTTCCTGCTGGTGAGAAATTAGGGTTCGAGTAGCAGTATAAAGACGGTTAAAGTCCAGAATCAGGCGGCGCAAATATTGACGAAAAATGAGCAATCGCTCTCGCTTTAATTTCCGATAAAGCGACAAGTCAAAACCGGGCTGTCTGGCAAGAAACCGGAAGTCTTCATCGGACAAGAGCCTCTGCATGGGGTAATAAGAGGATGGAGTGAATTCTTCCAGCCACTCGCGAGAGATCTCATTGAAAGAGCAGGGTTGGAACAATCGGAAAACAACCGGGCCCAACACTGCCACGCCAAAAGCGACGATAGCGAATAGGAATACGATCAGGGCTGCTTGCATCGTGTCCGTACGTCCAAGGTACTAGATATACCAGTGCAATTCAAGATTTAAATTCGGCGCATCTTAAAGGGCAAGAGTGCCTCGAAATTCCAAGAATTACGACTACTTCTGTTTCACACATAGGTTTATTGACCCTGAAATACATGCTACCGCTTAGCCGCCTGAGACAGTGACCGATCCATCAGTTCCAATTGGCGGAGTAACTTTTCCTTATCGGCGGCGCGCCGGGGAAGTTGAAGCTTGGAAACAGATATTTCTCCTTCGGGACTAATCAACGCCACCCAGAAGGCAAAACAAATACAGGACACTATCGTAATGCATAAACTCACCAGACGCGCGGAGTCTACAGACCAGGAACTTGGGGCAAGCAGAAGCACAGTTTTGGCCGTGAAATAGAGGAACAGACCGGCGGTTAATGATGCCACGTTTTTTGGGACAGAGACCGGGAACCAGATCAGGAAGGTCAGCATCGCCAGGAACACGCATAACGCAACGGTAGAAAATGTGCCGGCCATGATGATCCCCAAAGCCAGCAGGTAGTTCAGATGTATATCCGTAGCCCACGGTCCGTGGGTTCCATACTCCAGATAGGTGATGACAACGCCGCAGCCCACCGCAACGATGTAGGCGGTATTAAGGAACTTACGAGAGAGTTTGGCGATACCCGGCAGGTTGATCAGTATCTTCTCCATATGGCGATACACCATGGAGAGCGTCAGCAGCCACACCGGTATGCTGGCACACAGCCACACAACCCGGTAGTCGAGATGACGGGGGTCAAGCCGGCTGATTACCCAGGCATACGAGCCCAGCAGATCGACGATCAGGAAAATCCAAAAGGCGGAATACGTCTTATAAAGACCGAGTTTCCACAGTTTTGCAATCAGTATTGAACCGAGAACTAGATCGACAACCTGAACGGCATTTTCCCAGTTCATCGTTCTGGCCGTAACTAGCATAGTACGTGCAACGCCAAGGAGACAAGCACAGTATGTCTGGACAAAGTCCGGTTTTAACTCTACAGTTGGGAAAGGCCAATCGTGCACCGGTTTAGGTCCCGAATTCGGACATTTCCCAGAAATGCGACCGCATCATGCAGTATCGGCGCTCGCGGGCTGGACAAGCCCTATTTCACCGCTACTGCTTCGGGTGGAATTGGGGACGGGTTCGGAATCGGCGCTTCAATTATGTCTAAATCGGCTAACCCAGGCAGCGTTTTGCCTATCACCATTGACAGTGCGAGCGGCGGTACAGGAGAGGGATTGGGAATGGGCGCCTCGAACAGAGTAGAAGTTCCTGTCTTCCTGGTGGATCTCGAAGTCTGCTCCGGCGAGGTCAGCGCCAAAGCTTCGGGAGGGGTAGGAGACGGGTTCGGTATGGGAGCCTCCCAGGCAAATCCGGGCGCGACACCCTGGGATTGCGCATTCAGGAGCAAGGCGTTCGAGTTGCCGAAGGTAGTAACGGTGAAACCGTCGGGCGAAAAGGACCGGATTGCGCCTTGCGAGTTCATTCCTAGAACAGCAAATGCAAGCGTGATTACAGATAAAGTTTTGCTCATAAGCTATTGATTCCTTTGGATTTAAATTATTTATAGGGCTACCTGTACAGTAGCCCAGCAAAAGCGCGAATGGGATTGCCCGTTTTAGGTTTTTTCCGGCAACGGAACGTTTTGGTTCTGAGTACTAATAGGTCTTGAAGCGCTTTTCGGGAGCGTGGGAAAGTAGTAGATATTCCGATGTGGACACCGGACGACCTCGAGGTCCTGGACGAAACCTGGGGACGCGAATTAGCGGAAATCGAAACCGCTTACGGCCGGCTGGTGTATCTCGCCAGCCTGCGAAACTCTAATTCCGGCCGCTACGAGCACTATGCGACGGATCCGGCATCTCGCAAGCGTGTCCATAGTTCGTTCTGCCGCCTCCATGAAGGGATCTTTCGAGAGTGGGTCAACTTCACCCTCGAGCGAAAGATGGCGGATCTTCAGCTTTATATCCGGGGACTGGACTCCATCGATCCGGCAGAGTTGGTCGATGCCTGGCTCAGACTGACTCCGTATAAGAACCTGGTACCGGCCGCTATTCGCGGACCGGAACGGGAGCATCACATCTCGGACATCGAAGCACTTCTGGGCTTACTTAGAAACGTGTATGGCGTCGCTTCCCCAGATCTATTCGCATAGCGATTCCTACTACCTGCCCGATCACCTCTGCCTCACCCGGAAAGCCGAATACGCACGGTGGCTCTGATGATTGCGAATGGGGTTGAACAAATAACTTCCCATCGCGCTGACTACACCATCCACATTTGAAGCCGTCCCGCGACTCGAGGAAATAGATCGGGCGGTCATGCTCACCGGTCCAGCCGTCCCGCACAATTTTCCGCCTATCCGTATCTATTTCGACAAAGGAGCCCGGCGGTATGAGCGGGTACATCGACCAGTCGTCCGTACCGATGAATGCATACCGGTTTCGCTTGTGATCCAGCGCATTCACCAGGTTTAGGGCTACCTTACCCCACGTTTGAAGATGGCGGCTAAGATACGTAGTCGCTCTCAAATCCAGACTGGAATCAACAGCCGGGACATCGATCGCCACATCATCACTAGCTCGTAAGTCGAAGGGGTAAGTCTGACAAAGGGGCGATCGGGAGGCATCGATGGAAAGAGCTTGCAGATTTATGCCGTACCATCCCAGAACTTTCTCGAACTCGATTCTGTATACGGCGCAGAGCGAGTAGACCCTGAAAAGAGACGGTAGCGTTCCCCGATTCTCGATGTCCGCGAGTCGACTCAGCCCGATACTGTATTCGTAATTACCGTGCACCTGGGCAATCTTTTGGGTTGCCTCTTCGACATCACGGTAGGTCAGTTTCAGTCGTTCGCGCACCCGACGTAGCTTCTGTCCGGCGTCTTCCATGCTTTGTTTGTCCGACTTGTTTTTCAGCTAACTTATCACGGCACTCGAATTTGTTCTGGTTTCAGAACACACGACCATGTCGCTAGCGAGCGTTCACTGACTAATTGAGTCAAATGCGGACTGATTCCGCTGCAACCAGAATCAATTTAGGAGAACTAAAACCTTTTATTTAGTTTTGAAGCCGCAAGCTGGGTGTTATGCGGGGAGCCGTTGCTCTGAAGTGCCATGATGACCTTGAACACCGGACGGACATGAGACATCGAAGAGCGATCGTTGCGTTTCAAGGGGCTCTGGGCGCCTTCAGCCACAAAGCGGCCCAGCAGCTTTTTTCAGAGGACGTGGAGGTGAAGCCATGTCAGACATTCGCCGAGATCTTCGAGGCGGTATCGAGCAAGGCCGTCAGCCACGGAGTCGTGCCCATCGAAAACACTTTGCACGGCAGTATCCACGAAAATTATGACAACTTATTGCGTTATAGCTTACATATAGTCGGCGAGACTACTGTCAGAATTGCGCATCATTTAATTAGTCCGCCCGGAGTGACATTCCGCTCGTTGAGGCGAGTTTACTCACACCCGGTCGCGCTGAATCAATGCCGGATCTTCCTCGGCAAGCACGCCCGGCTCGAGGCGCTGTCCTACTATGACACGGCAGGCAGCGTCGAAATGATCATGAAGGAAAGGCCGCCAGCTACGGCCGCGATTGCTTCAGAGACGGCTGCGAAGATTTACGGGGGAACGATACTCAAGCGTAATGTAGAGGACAACCCGCAAAATTTTACGCGCTTTTTTCTCCTGGCCAGGAAGGACGCGAGGCGCGAAAGTCCACGTTCTGAATCCGGAACTTGGAAAACGTCCCTAGTTTTTGCCGTAGAAAATTCACCCGGAATGCTGTTCCGAGCGATGGCATGCTTCGCGCTGCGGGACATCAATCTCACCAAGATTGAATCCCGACCTAACACGGGAAAGCCGTGGGAATATATGTTTTATGTCGATATTTTGGGCCGAACTGATGACGATAAAGTTCAGCGTGCCCTATCGCAACTGGAGGAGATTTCGAGCTTCTCTCGAATTCTGGGCAGCTACGGCCCGCAGGAGCGCTAGCAGCTCAATGCGTTACAGAAAAAATTTTACACTATCGTTTGGAAGACTCTACTCCTCGAGCCACGTTTCAATTGGATTTACCGCTTGCTCCGGGACGAAGGCTATTTAGTGTCACGGAGCTAAATGCGGCGATTCAAGGGCTGATTTCAAGTGAATTTTCTAACATATGGGTCGCCGGTGAAATCTCCGGCTGTCGTCTAGCGGCCAGCGGCCATTACTACTTCACGCTCAAGGACAGGGACAGCCAACTCCGGGCAGTCCTGTTCAAGAGTTCCCTGCGCCTCTCGAAGATCCGACCGCAAGATGGACTCGCGGTGCTCGCCAGAGGAAGGATGGAAATATATGAAGCGCGCGGCGAGTACCAGCTGATCGTCGAGTTCATCGAATTGCGGGGCGTGGGCGCTCTTCAAATCGCTTTCGAGCAGTTGAAAACAAGACTGCAATCCGAAGGGCTGTTCCATGCCTCGCGAAAGCGTCCGCTCCCTAGCTTTCCGACGCGTATTGCGCTCGTCACGTCGCCTGCTGGTGCGGTATTGCGAGACATGTTGCATGTGCTCGGCAGGCGTTTCCCGGGCTTGCACATTCGTTTGTTTCCGGCAGCGGTACAGGGTGAAAACTCTGTTGAGCAGATTTGTAGAGGAATCGAGTACTTCAGCCGAAATCCCTGGGCACACATTCTGATCCTGGCTCGAGGCGGAGGTTCACTCGAAGACCTTTGGAGCTTCAACGAGGAGGCAGTGGCGAGGGCAATCAGCACTTCGTCCGTTCCCGTCATTTCAGCCGTCGGTCACGAGACAGACTTCACGATCGCAGACTTCGTCGCCGATCACCGGGCACCCACGCCGTCGGCCGCAGCCGAGATTGTGGTCTGCACCCGCGAGAGCTTGTTCGAGCAACTTGAAAACTACCGAGCCCGGGCGAAACAAGCGCTCCGCTATCGGATCCTGATTCTGTCGCGAGAGCTGAGCAGAAAAGGTGGAGATCGCGCACACGCTCTCGTGGAACGAGGTCTTTCGCAACGAGCTCAGCGTCTCGACGAACTCGATCGGGGCCTCGTGCTCAGCAATGAGCGAGCCCTGCAGGCCCGGCGAAAGAAGATTGCTGAACTCTCGGTTCGCCTGGGCGAGAACAATATCGAGCTGAAACTCGCGCGCAGCCGCCATCGGCATCATCTGCTCTCCGATCGGCTGGAGCGTTGTTGGCAGGATACCGCCGCACGGCTTCAGACCCGACTGGCAAGGGCCGCGGCACAGTTGGCGCATCTGAGTCCCTTGGCGGTTTTACAGCGCGGCTATGCTCTCGTGCACGCCCCGGATGGACGTCTTGTTCGCGACTCTTCCGATGCAGGGCTGGGCGATCGTCTCACGATTCGCCTTAGCCGCGGGCGCATCGAATCTACCGTTACAAAGATCGATCCGGTGTAGCGCAGCAATTATAATTAGGAGTGCAGCACGAGAAACGCGCTCGGGCCGTTTGTCTCTTGAGCGGCGGACTCGACTCAACGACATGTCTCGCTATCGCCAGACACAAGGGCTTTGACTGCTACTGCCTGTCCTTTGATTACGGCCAGCGCCACATCGTTGAGCTTGAGGCGGCAAGGCGTGTAGCTGACTCGCTTGGGGCGAAGGAATTTCGCACAATCAGGGTCGACCTGCGAGTGTTTGGTGGATCGGCACTGACCGATTCGATCGACGTTCCGAAAGATCGGAATGAGGCGGAAACGGCAGCGAACATTCCTGTGACTTACGTTCCCGCTCGCAATACTATTTTTCTTTCGCTCGCATTGGCATATGCGGAGGTAATCGGAGCAGATCGTATCGTCATCGGCGTGAATGCCCTCGATTACTCGGGATATCCGGATTGCCGACCGGAGTTCATACAAGCTTTCGAGACGTTAGCGAATCTGGCAACCAAGGCAGGGGTTGAAGGTACTTCGGTCCTGCATGTGGAAGCGCCGCTGCTTCATATGACCAAGGCCGATATCGTTCGCAAAGCGGTAGAACTCGGCGTAGACCTCTCGTTGACACACAGTTGCTACGATCCTGATCCCTCAGGTAAGCCCTGCGGCCGGTGTGATTCCTGCCTGTTGCGGCGGAAAGGCTTCGAAGCAGCGCAGGTGCTTGACCCAGTCTAGTGAACGCGTTTTTCCTCACGTGAAGATTTCGGAGATCTTTTACTCGGTCCAGGGCGAAGGTTCACTCCTCGGCGTACCTTCCGTATTCGTGCGCACGTCCGGCTGTAATCTGCGTTGTTCGTGGTGCGACACTCCATACACCTCCTGGCATCCGGAAGGCGACCTGCTGTCGATGGCGGAGATTCTGGAGACCGTGCGCAAGTACGGCTGCAGGCACGTTGTGGTGACCGGAGGCGAGCCGATGATCGTCCCGGAGATGCCGGCGTTCACGGAAGCCCTTCGCGCCCAAGGGATGCATATCACGATCGAAACGGCCGGCACAGTTGATGCACCGGTGGTGTGCGATCTGATGAGCATCAGCCCGAAACTGGCGAATTCAGTGCCGCACGGTATCGAAGATGGGCGGTGGGTAGTCCGTCATGAAAAGCTTCGCCTTCAACCGGAGGTCTTACGGTCCCTTACAGGCCGGTACTCCTGCCAACTCAAGTTCGTGGTTGCGGCACCGGGCGATTTGGCGGAGATCGAAGAGATTGTGAGAATAACCGGAGTTCCGAACGCGGAGGTAATCCTCATGCCCGAGGGCACAAACTCGTTAACTCTCGCCGAGCGGAGCCGCTGGGTGGTCGAAATCTGTAAGGAGAAAGGGTTCCGGTTTAGTCCCCGTTTGCATATCGATCTATGGGGGCAGAAGCGAGGCGTCTGAGGCTCGGCCGGCAGGTGCTCGATACACTGGAACTTGGTCGAACAAAGGTCAAAAATCCGCGTCGGAGCCGTTAGCTACCTCAATTCGGTCCCACTGATCTGGGGTATGCTGCGGGGAGCCGAGCAAAGCGCAGTCGACTTGTCGTTTTCCCTTCCCTCGGTTTGCGCGGCTGAGGTTGCAGAAGATGTCACCGAGATCGGGCTGGTCCCGGTCTGGGAAATCGCCCGGCAAGGTCTGGAGATCGTGGCCGACGTGGGGATCGTTGCACATGGTGCGGTCCGTAGCATTTTGCTGATATCTCGCGTGCCCTGGACGAAGATCCGGTCACTGGCTGCAGACTCAAGCTCGAGAACGTCGGTACAACTCGCCAAGGTAATCCTGCGTGAGAAGTTCGGCGTAGAGCCCGAGGTGACGGAGCACACGCCGCACTGGAGGGAAATGCTATCAAAGGCGGATGCGGCACTTGTGATCGGCGACCCGGCACTGCGGATTGACCCTGAAACACTACCGTTTGAGTATCTGGACCTGGGTACCGAGTGGAAGGAACTGACCGGCTTACCGATGGTCTTCGCGGCGTGGGCCGGGAAGCCTGGTTTGCCCGAACGCGGCTTCCGAGATGTGGCGTTCCGGTCGTATCAGTTCGGGATGGCTCAACTCCCCGAAATCCTGGCGGCCGAGTGCAGCAAGCGCGAGATCAGCCGCTCGCTCGGCGAACGTTACTTTGCCGAGCATATAGACTTTCCGCTCGGGACCAGCGAACTCGATGGACTACGCCAGTTTTGGCTGCTGTCCGGAGCGAACACGCCACACGCCCTGAGCCATACAAAGTAGAAACTAGATGATCACCCGAGAAGAAGCTTCTGATTTATTTCGCAGCGATGATCTTGTAGGAATCGGCATGCAAGCAGACGCGATCCGGCGAAGGCTTCATCCGCACGGATTCGTCAGCTACATCATCGACCGGAACATCAACTACACAAATTTCTGCACAGAATACTGCAGTTTTTGTGCGTTCTATCGACCGATGGGCCATAAAGAAGGTTACATCCTGCCGAAGGAAACCATACTGCAGAAGATCCAGGAGACCATTGATTTAGGCGGCACCGGAATCCTCATGCAGGGCGGGCTCCACCCGGATCTGAAGATCGAGTGGTACGAGGAACTGCTTCGCAGTATCAAGGCAAATCACAACATCTGGTGTCATTGCTTCTCCGCTCCGGAGATCATCAACATCGCCGAGGTAAGTGGACTTACGCTGCGAGATACGATTGCCAGACTCCGAGATGCGGGCTTAGACTCGATACCGGGCGGAGGAGCGGAGATTCTGGATGAAGCGGTCCGTCACCGTATCAGCCGGCTAAAATGCTCTGTTCAAGACTGGATTAATGTTCATCG
>C688J35102_120989586_pt1 | contig 12044 bp, 9 predicted proteins | sample HopSoiMetagenom2_FD_35102 | JGI IMG/M metagenome (IMG submission 35102)
GGCGGACTCGGCTCGGTCGAGCTCTGCGCGCAGGCGGTCCACTTCCTGCGCTGCGGTGCGCGCCTCCGACTCGGCTTCGCGGAGGCGGGCCCGAGCGTCCTTCAGCTCCTCGCGCGCGCGCCGGCGCTCATCGGACTTCGACGGCTGCGCGCGCGGCCGCGGCGAGGCGCCCGCAGCGCCGGCGAGACCGGCGACGACGTCGAAACCGCTCGTCGCCTCGAAGGGCTTCACGAAGCGCCCGCGCGCGAGCAGCTCACGTCCCTCTTCCGACACCGCCGCCGCGCGCAGCGACTGCTCGACCTGCGTGAGCGTCGAGCCGGAAGCCCCGAGCGAGCCTGCCTCCCGCAACAAGCGCCGCATCGCGTCCACCTCCTGCTTGCGCGCACGCTCGAACGACTCGCGCTCGTCGCCGCGCAACACGCCGGCCTGCGCCTCGCGGAGCCGGTGCCCCGCATCGAGGAGGAGATCGACGTCCCGCCGGTGCTCGCGCGCGAGCCGGTTCAGCATGGACGCAGCAACGGTCGGCTTCTTCAGCTTCCCGACGGCGTCTGCATCCTCGCGCTGCTCGGCCGCGCGCAGCTCCTTCACGAGCTGCGCGCGTTCCGAGACGAACTCGTCGAGCGCGACGCCGTAGAGCCGGTCGATCGCCTCGTCGAGGGTCATACCCTCATGATGCGGCTTCGATCGCCTCCGCGAGCTCGTCCTTCGTCATCTTCGAGCGGCCCGGGATGTCGAGCTCGCGGGCCTGCTCCTCGAGCTCTGCCTTCGTCGGCTCCTCTGCAGCGGCCTGCCGCACACGGGACGGGCGAGGCCGCTTCCCGTGCGCCTCGAGACTGCGCCGGAGTGCCTCCATGAGGTCCGGCGGCGCCTCCTCTTCCTGCGCGGGGGCAACGTGGATCTCGTGGCCCTTCACCTTCGCCTCGACGACCTCCATCAGCGCGTCCGTGTACGTGTCGCGGTACTTCTCAGGGGCCCAGGAGCCCGAGAAGCCGTCGATCAGCGTCAGGGCCATATCGAGCTCGCGCTTCGCGACGCTCGGGAGCTTGTCGGGGACGAGCCTCTTCGGATCGTCGATCTCGTCGGCGAAATGCATCTGCTCGAGCGAGAGCACTCCGTCGCGCACGCGCAGGCAGCCGAGGTACTGCCGGTTCCGCATCACGAAGCGACCGATGCCGGCCAAACCCGACTCCTCCATCGCGCGAACAAGGAGTGCGTAGGTCTTCTCCGCGCCCTCCTGCGGCCCTACGAGATACGAGTGCGCGAAGTACACAGGATCGATCTGGTCATAGGAGACGAAATCCTCGAGCTCCATCGCGTGCACGCCCTCGACCTGGACGGCGTCGAAGTCCTCGTCGGTCATGTGGACGTACTCGCCCTTCTCGTACTCATAGGCCTTGACGATCTCGTCGTTCGGGACGGGCTCGCCTTCGAGCTTGCAGATCTTCTCGTAGCCGATCGGGCCGTCGTCGGTCTCGTGAACGAGGCTGAAGCTGAGCCTGTGCTCGTGCACGGCCGTATAGAGACGCACGGGCACGTTGACGAGCCCGAACATGATCGAACCGGTCCACAGCGCGCGCGGAACCATCAGCCCTCCGGATACGGGTCGTCGACGGAGTCTCCGCCGCTGACGGTACTCCACTCGCCGTTGCTGCACTCAGGGCAGGGCGGCAGATGGGACGTCGACTGCACATCGAGCGTGTACCCGCAGTCGGTGCACTCGTAGGTGCCTGCGCTCACATCGCTGCCGGCAGGAACGGGATTCGCCACGTCGGACCTCCGTGTGTCTTGTGGGAAGAACGGCCCTCAACCGCAGAAGGTTGCGCCGCCGCTAGGTGAGCACCCCGTTCCCGAAGGGCGGCTGTTTACTCCCACCGACCCGACGCGTACGCTTTCACCGTCCGAAAGGCCGGGCTCGGGGGAACGGGCGTGCACGGAGCGGTAGAGGTCTTTACGTACGTCAACCGAGTCGCGTACATCGCGCTCGGACTCGTCGTGTTCCTGACCTGGCACCGCCGCCGCGACCGAGCGAGCCTGTGGGCCGCCGCGGCATTCGGCTCCCTCGCGCTCCTCGAGATCCTCTCGTTCATCCCCAATCACTCCGGCAACCTCGCCGAGCGCGCGACGGGGCGGGCCGCGATCGTCCTCTTCGTCGTCTTCCCGTACCTGCTGTATCGCTTCACGAACGAATTCCGCGCGACGGGGCGGCGCCTCGCGAACCTCCTCTTCATCGTCACGGCCCTCCTGATCGTCTGGACGATCGCGCTGCCGGAGATCCCGCAGCCCGGCGAGGGCCGATCACCCGGGTTCCAGGCGTTCGTCATCCTCTTCTTCGTCCACTGGACGGTGCTCTCGGTCGTCGCAGCGACCTCGCTCTGGCGCGCCGGCCGCGCGCAGCCGACGGTCGCGCGCCGACGCATGCGCTTCCTCGCGTGCGCAACCGGCCTGCTGAACGCCGCGCTGCTCCTCGTCATCTTCCAGACGAACACCGACTCGGTTCTTGCCCTGACCGCGCAGGTCATCGGCTCCGTCAGCGTCGCCGCCTTCCTGATCGCATTCGTGCCGCCGGCCCTCATGCGAATCTGGTGGCGCGCCCCGGAGCAGCGCCGGCTCCAGGAGGCGATCGCGAGCCTGCTCGCCTTCGCGGAGTCGCAGCAGGAAGTCGCCTCCCGGGTCCTTGAGCCGGCGGCTGCCATCGTCGGAGCACATGCGATCGCGATACGCAACGCCGAGGGAACGGTGGTCGGCGCCTGGAACGTGCCTGCGGATCTCTGGGACGGCCTGCAGCGCGGCGCGCCGCCGATCGCCTCGACAAGCGACGGAGATCTCGTCGACCTCGAGGTACCAGGCGGCAGCCTCGTCGTCTGGACGTCCCGATACGCGCCGTTCTTCGGCGACGAGGAACTACGTCTCCTCAACACGCTCGGCGCGCTGATCGGGCTCGCGCTCGATCGCGTCACGCTTTATCAGCGCGAACATGAGACGCGCCTCGAGCTCGAACGCGCGAACGACGTGATGACGAGCTTCATCGCGCTCGCGGCGCACGAACTGCGAACGCCAATGACGACGATCCACGGCTTCGTCACCACGCTGCACCATCTGTCGGACAGGCTCGACGAGGAGCAGAAGGAGACCGTGCGAGATGCGCTCATCCAGCAGACGCAGCGGATGGCGAGCCTCGTCGAACAGCTGCTCGACCTGTCGCGGCTCGACGCCGCCGCGATTCAGATCGTGCCGGAACCGGTGCACGTTCGCTCGGAGGTCGAGGAGATCGTGTCGACCGCCGTCGCCGATCCGGAGTCTGTGGTCATCGACGTGCCGAACGACGCGGTGGCCGTCGTCGACCGGAATGTCCTCGACCGGATCATCTCGAATCTCGTCACCAACGCGTTCCGCTACGGCGAGCCGCCCGTGCGCGTATACGCCGAGCGAAGTGACAATCATCTCCGCGTCTATGTGGAGGACAGCGGCAAGGGTGTCGCGCCGGAGTTCGTTCCGAACCTTTTCGAGCGGTTCACGCGCAGCGAGGGCTCGCGCGCATCGGCCACGGGCACCGGCCTCGGCCTCGCGATCGCACGGTCGTACGCGCGCGCCCACGGCGGCGACCTGGTGTACGAGGACGCCGTGCCTCACGGCGCGCGTTTCAACGTGATCCTGCCGGTGCAGCCACGATGACCCTCGGGAATGCAGACGAGCTCGCGGCGATCGCCCTCCTCGGGGAGGCTGCCAACTGCATCGAAGACGTCGCTATCTTCGTCTGGGATGAGGACCGGAACTACGTCGCCGTCAACGAGGGAGCCTGCGAGCTCGTCGGCCGCACCCGCTCGGAGATCCTGCGGATGAGCGTGGGCGACATGTCCCCCAATCGAGCCTCGCCGGACTTCGAGGACGTGCAGCGCGGTTCCGTCCACCGCGGCTCTTCCCAGATCAACCGGGATGACGGCGGCGTCGTCGAGATCGACTGGCTGACCTGTCACACGCGAATCGCCGGCCTGCCGTACATGATCAGCATCTGCTGGCGAAAGGAGTCGTCGTAGACCGCTGGGAAGACGGGTTCGACTCCTGGACTCCACGCGGCGCTGCAGGCGCCGAGGACACGGACGTCGACCTCGAGAAGGAGTCGCTCCTGCGTCTCGCCCGTGAGCTCGCGACCCAGCGGAACGCCGATCACGCGCAGTCGCACGCAGAGCTCGAGCAGCTCAAGCAGCTCCTGCGCGAGCGGGCCGAGGCCGTGGCCGAGCGCGAGCGCGAGCTCGACGAGCTGCAGCGGTCGCTCGGCGGCCGCAAGCCGCCGAAGCTCAGGCCGGCGAAGGAGGCAAAGCCGGATCCTGCGGCAGCAGAAGCACTCGCGGCCCGGGAGCGCGCCGCCCTCGAGCGGGCACAGGCACTCGAGGCGCGGGAGCACGAGCTCGCACAGCGTCAGGCGGAGCTGGAGGCCGAGGCGCGCGAGGTGGAAGAACGGGAGCGGGCGGTGGCGGCCGAGCTCGAAGCCGCGCGATCGCAGCGTTCCGAATCGGAGACGGAGCGCCAGCTCGCCGCGGCCGAGCGGGAGCGCCTCGAGGAGCGGGAGCAGGCAGCAAGGCAGATCGAGAAGCAGCTCGCCGCCGTGCGGATCGAGCTCGAGCGGCAGCGCGCGGGGCTGGAGGCCCGCGCGCGAGAGGTGGAGGCGAAGACGCGCGAGCTCAGCGGGGCCGGCACGGATCCCTACGCGGAGCGCGAGGCCGAGCTTCGCCGCCTCGAGTTGAAGCTCGCCGAGCGTGAGCGCGACCTGGCGCTCACGCGGCAGGGACTGGACTCCGAGCGCAACGCGCTGCTCGACCGCGAACGGGCGCTCCGCCGTCGCGAGGTGGCCGACGTGCGCCAGAGCTTCGAGGCACCGCTCGCGCCGCCGAGCTTCAGCGAAGGCCTATCGGCCTTCGCGCGCGGCCGCACGCGCCGCTAAGCTCGGCAGTCCAGCTCGTCCGGTGCGCGAACGCGTTTCGTGACGGGCGGTCTTCCCATGTCCGAGTACCTGAACTCCGTCGATCCGCCCGACCTCGGGCCGCTGCCGACCTTCCGCCGGCTCCTCCGCCTCTGGCGGGCACAGTGGCGTCTCGGCGCCTTTGCGCTCGCCCTCGCATTCGTCTACACGGGGATCTCGATCGCCATCCCGCTCCTCATGCAGCGCGCGATCGACGACGCGATCGTCAGCGACACCCATCCCTTGTGGCCGTACGTGCTCGGCATCGTCGGCCTCGCCGCCTGCCGGTTCGCCGTGAATTTCTCGCGCCGCTACGCGACCGCTCGCATCGGCATCCGCATCGAGGCGAAGATGCGCGAGCTCCTCTATACGGCGTACCTTCGGTACCCGCGCGCGTTCTACGACCGGCACGCGACGGGACAGGTGCTGTCGCGTGCGACGAACGACCTCTACCCGATCCGCTACTTCATCGGCTGGGGGCTCGTGCAGGGCATCCAGAGCATCTTCATGATCGTCGCCGTCGGGATCGTGCTCCTGCTCGTGAACGCCCAGCTTGCGTTGTACACGGCCGTCGCGATGCCGCCGATCACCGTCCTCGCGCTCCGCTTTGCCCGCCGCGTGTCGCCGCTGTCGCGACAAGTGCAAGAGCGGAAAGGCGACGTCACCGAGGCGGCCGACGAGGCGGTCGTCGGGATCGAGATGGTGCAGGCGTTCGGACGGGAGAACGACGTGCGCGAACGCTTCGGCGAAAAGGCAGAGGCTGTGCGCTCGACCGTGCTGCGCCAGGCAGGTGTCGAGGCGCGGCATCTCCCCGGCCTCTACTACCTGCCGGCGCTCTCGATCGCCGCCGTCGTGTACTTCGGCGGCAAGCAGGTGATCGGCGGCGAACTAACGATCGGCGAGTTCGTTCTCTTCGAGACGCTGCTGCTTCAGCTTGTGTGGCCGCTCGAGGCGATCGGCTGGATCGTAAACCTCGCGCAGCGCGCCCTCGCCTCTGCAGGGCGGAGCTTCGCGTGGCTCGAGGGGATCCACCCGCTGCCCGAGCCCTTAGACCCGGTGCGGCTCCCGGCGGGCCCGATCGGCGTCCGCTTCGACGGAGTGCACTTTGCGTATGGCGGCGAAGAAGAGGTTTTGCGCGAGCTCGAGCTGGAGGTCGCTTCCGGCGAGGTCGTTGCGGTCTGCGGCCCGACGGGCGCGGGTAAGACCTCCCTCCTCAACCTGCTGCCGCGCTTCTACGACCCGACGGGAGGGCGCGTGCTCGTGGGAGGTGCCGACACGCGCGACATCCCGATCGAAGAGCTCCGGCGCGACGTCGCGCTCGTCACTCAGCGGCCGGTCCTCTTCTCCGTCGCACTCCGCGACAACCTTCTCTTCGGGCGCGAGGACGCGAGCTGGGACGACGTCCTGGCCGCGTGCGAGGCCGCGGGAGTGGACGCATTCGTCGACGAGCTGCCGGACGGCTACGACACGCTCATCGGCGAGCGCGGCATCAACCTTTCCGGTGGGCAGCGCCAGCGCGTCGCACTCGCGCGCGCGCTCGTGACGGGCGCGCGCGTCTTCGTCCTCGACGACCCGCTCTCGGCCGTCGACACGCTGACGGAGCGACGCCTGGTGAAGCGGCTCCGCCCCGCGCTCGCCGGAAGCACGGTGCTCGTCGCGACCCAGCGCCTGTCGACAGTTGAGCTGGCCGACCGCGCCGTCGTGCTGATCGACGGCGCCATCGTCGAGTCCGGCACACCGGCCGAGCTGCTTAGCCGGGGCGGCACATTCGCCGAGCTCTTCGGCGACGAGGTGATCGCGGCGTGAGGCGGCTTTGGCGCTATCTCGACGGCATGAAGCTCTGGGCGATCGTGCTCCTGCTCGTCGGCGCGGGCAACGCGGCCTGCCAGACCGGCGGCTGGCTCCTCGTCCGCGACGCAATCGACAACGGCATTCGCGCGAAGAACGTGCACCACCTCACCGTGGTCGTCCTCATCTACCTCGGCGTTGCCGCGGTCGGTTGGGTCCTGCAGGCGCTCCTGATCCGTGGCCTGGCCGGGCTGGGCCAGCGGATGGTGATCGGGCTCCGCCGCGACCTCTTCGACCACCTGACCGGACTCTCGCTCCGCTACTTCTCGCAGCAGAAAGCCGGCTGGATCATCGCGCGCCTGACGTCCGATGTCGACGCGGTCTCCGACGTCCTCTCGCAGGGGATGCCGACGCTCGTCGCGAACGTCATCCTCCTCCCTGCCGCAGTTGCCGCGCTACTGATCGCCGACTGGCGGCTCGGGCTCGTTGTCTTCGCGATCATCCCACCCGCGCTTCTGCTGACCCGGTGGTTTCAGCGCACCTCGCACGTCGCGCTCGTCGAGACGCGCAACCGCATCGCCGTCGTCACGGCGCAGATCGCCGAATCCGTTTCGGGGATGGCAGTCGTGCAGGCCTTCAACCGCGAGCGCGCGTTCCAGAGGGAGTTCGACGGCCTCAATGCGGCGAACCGCGACCAGAACGTCTACACGCAGAAGATCTTCTCCATCTTCTTCCCGTCGATCGAGTACCTCGGCGTCCTCACGACGGGTGCTGTCCTCTACGTCGGCAACGCGCTCTACGGCCGTGAGGCGCTGACGATCGGGACGCTGATCACCGCGCTCTATCTCCTCCAGCTCGTCTTCCAGCCGCTGCAGGAGCTCTCCGACGTCTACGGGCAGCTGCAGTCGGCCGCTGCGGCGATGGTCAAGATCTCGTCTGTCCTCGACGAGGAGCCCGAGATCGACAACCGCCCGGGCGCGCAGCCTCTGCCGCGGATCGACGGCAATCTCGAGATCGACCACGTCGTGTTCGCGTACGGCAAGGAGCCGGTGCTGAAGGGCGTCGAGATCGCCGTCCCCGCCGGTGGGTGCCTCGCGCTCGTCGGCGAGTCGGGCGGGGGCAAATCCACGCTCGCGCGGCTCGTCGGGCGTTTCTACGATCCCGACGCGGGCGCAGTGCGGGTCGACGGGGCCGACCTTCGAGAGGTCGAGCTGCGCTCCTACCGGCGCCAGCTCGGCGTGGTCCTGCAGGACCCGTTCCTCTTCAGCGGCACGATCGGCTCGAACATTCGCTTCGGCAAGCCGGATGCGACCGACGAAGAGGTTGCCGCGGCTGCAGCAGCCGTCGGCGTCGACCGAATCGCCGCGCGCGTCTCGGGCGGCCTCGCTCACGAGGTGCGGGAGGGCGGCTCGGGCCTCTCCTCGGGCGAGCGTCAGCTGATCTCGATCGCGCGTGCGCTGCTGGCCGATCCGCGCATCCTCATCCTCGACGAGGCGACGTCGAACATCGACCGGCCGACCGAGGTGCTGATCGAGCGCGCGCTCGACCGCCTGCTTCGCGGCCGCACGTCGATCATCATCGCGCACCGCCTCTCGACCGTCCGCCGCGCGGACGAGATCGTCGTCATCGAGCGCGGACGCATCGTCCAGCGCGGGACGGAGTCACAACTGCTCCGTGAAGACGGCCCCTTCCGCCGTCTCGCCCATGATCTTTCGGGCGGCGAGGAAGCCCGAGTCGCCTAGGAAGATTTGGCGTCGATAACGCGCAGCGCGACCTCGACCACGTCGGAGTCGAACTGCGTGCCTGCGCCCTCGCGCAGGCGGCGCACGGCCTCCGGATGGCTCAGTCGCTTGCGGTACGGCCGGTCGGTCGTCATCGCGTGGTACGCGTCGCAGACGAAGATGATGCGCGACTCGAGTGGGATCGACTTCGTCGCAAGCCCGTCCGGGTAGCCCGCGCCGTCCCACCGCTCGTGGCAGTGGCGCACGATGGCTCCGACTTCCTGCAGCCGGTCGATCGGGGCGATGATCCGCTCGCCGAGCTCCGGATGCGTCTCCATGATCGCGCGCTCCTCCGCGGTCAGGCGGCCAGGCTTCGAGAGGATGTCGCTCGGGATGCCGATCTTGCCGATGTCGTGCAGGAGGGCCCCGAGCTCGAGGCGCTTCAACGCGTGCGGCTCGAGGCCGAGCTCGCGGCCGACGCGAAGCGAGAGATCAGTGATCCAGCGGGCGTGCGAGGACGTGTACTCGTCGTTCGCCTCCAGCGCGTTCGCGAGCGCCTCGACCGTCGACACGAAGCTTCGTTCCAGGCCCTCGTAGTTGGACGCATTCGCAATCGCGAGCTTCGCCTGGTGTGCGAGTCCGCCGAGGAGCCGAAGCTCGCGCTCGCCGAAGTCGCCCTGGGGGATGGCAGCGACGATGCAGCCGCCGCGCGCGCCCACGACGAGCGGCGCAACCGCGTATGACGTGTCGCTCTCGAGCGGCAACTCGCCGGCGTGGGCGATCTCACCGGGGGTGAGGATGAACGGCTCGGTTCCGACTCCGAGCCGCTTGCCAAGCTCGGAGCCGCGGAAACGCCGGCCGGCGACGTTCCCCTGCTGCTCCGGCGTGTGGCCGAATACCTTGCGCGCGGAAAGCCATCCTTCTTCGTCGGCGATCCACACAGACGTGCGCGGAGAGTCCACGAGCTGCGCCGTCAGGCGGACGATCCGGTCGTAGATCTCGTCGAGGCTCGACGCAGTGGCGAGCTCGCGACCGAACTCGAGAAGTGTCGTCGCGCTCTCCGCCTCGCGCCGAGCTGACTCGTAGAGCCGCGCGTTCTCGACTGCCACCGCGGCATGGCCGGCGAGCACCTCGAGCAGGCGAACGTCGTCCTCGTCGAACTGGTCGAGGCCGAGCTTCGAGATGACGATCACGCCGACGACCTGCGTGCCGTAGCGCAGCGGCACGGCGAGAAGCGACTCCTCGATCTTCGGCGTCCCTGCTATTTGCGAGCTGAACTCGCAGTTCGCCGCATCGTGGATGAGCAGTGATTCACCGCGCTCCGCGCACCGTCCCGTGATGCCGGTGCCGACCTTCGTCCGCAGGAGCTCGAGTGGAAGCGCGACCGTCTCGACGACGAACTCGCCTCGGAACGCCACCGGGATGAGCTCTTCCCCGTCGACGACGAACACGCGGCAGTTGTGGTAATCGATGAGCGACCGGAGCTCGACGGCAATCTCCTCGCCGATCTCGCGCACGTCGTTCAGCCGGTTGAGCTTGCCGCTCAGGCTCTGCAGCATCTTCATGTGCGCGATCGAGCGCACGTCGCGCTCCTGAACGGGGGCCTCCGGGCGTTCCGTCGCGCTCTCGTCATAGAGGACGATGCGGTTCTTGCCGTGCGCCTTGGCGGTCATCATCGCGGCCTCCGCGCAGGCCGCGAGCTCGCGCGGGTTCATCGCGTGCTCCGGGCCGAGCGAGAGGCCGACCGAGACGGTCAACGCACCGACGCCGGGGAAGTCGATCTCGGCGATGTGCGACACGAGCCGCCGCGCGACGCGCGCTGCAGCCTCGCCGTCACAGGAGCGCATGATCACGCCGAACTCCTCGCCGCCTAGCCGGCAGACGACGTCGTCCGGCCGCACGCACGTACGAAGCGTGTCCGCGAGCACGCAGAGCAGCTCGTCGCCCACCCCGTGGCCGTGCACGTCATTTACGTGCTTGAAGTCGTCGATGTCGAACATCAAGACCGCGGCAGGCCGGTGCGTGCGGCTCGCCTCCTGCAGCGCGTTCAGCAGCCGCTCGTGGAAGCTCCGGTGGTTGAAGAGGCCGGTGAGGGAGTCGGTCTGCGCCTGGTGCTCGAGCCGTGCGCGGATCTGGGCGTTGTCGAGTGCGAGAGCTGCGGCGTCCGCGAAGCGCTTCGCAAGCTCGAACTCGGTCTCGGTGAAGAGCCCGTCCTCGCCGATCCGGTAGATGTTGAGAACACCTTTGATCTGGGAGCGGGCGACGAGCGGGATGGCGATGAGCGCCTCGGGGTCGATCGGCGTGCCGGGCACGAAACGGACGCGCGGATCGAGATGCGCCTGGTTCACCATGACGGGCTCGCGGCGGCTTGCCGCCCAGCCGGTAATCCCCTCGTCGAAGCGAAGCGATGTGCGCATGATCTCGTCCGCCCATTCGTCGCGCGCGAACACGGCGCTCAGCGTCTGCTGCGCCTCGTCGGCCTCGTAGATCGTCAGCGTGTCGTGCGGGATGAGATCGCGGAGCGCGTCGCCGATCCGAACGAAGAGCGCGTCGAGGCTCTGCTCGGCGAGCACCTCGTGGAACACGTCGGCGAGCCGTCGATAGGACTCGACGAGCTGGGGCGCCTCGTGAACGAACTCCTCGTCCAGCAGGCGGAGATGTGGGGTCGGCCGCACGACCATCGGCCTCACAGGATCGTGGCCCGGTCCACGTCTCGAATCCCCCAGGTGAGGGAACCGTAGAGATATGCCGACCTATGAGACCGCAGCGCCGTATCTGCCCGAAGCGCTCACGCTCGCGCGTTTGCGCTCCGCCGCGGCGGAGTGCCGCGGCTGCCCCTTGTGGCAGACCGGGACGCAGACCGTTTTCGGCGAGGGCACTGCGGAGGCGCGGATCGTCTTCGTGGGCGAGCAGCCTGGCGATCAAGAAGACAGGGCGGGCAGGCCCTTCGTCGGCCCTGCCGGCCGCGTCCTCGACGAAGCGCTCGAGCTGGCAGGGATCGACCGAAACGCGGCTTACGTGACCAACGCCGTGAAGCACTTCAAGTGGGAGGCGCGCGGCAAGCGCCGCATCCATGCGAAGCCGTCATGGTCGGAACAGATGGCCTGCCGCCCGTGGCTCGAGGCCGAGCTCGCGGCGATCGAGCCGGAGGTGCTCGTCTGCCTCGGCGCGACGGCCGGGCAGTCTCTTCTCGGCAAGCAGTTCCGCGTCACGAAGGAGCGCGGCCGCTGGCTCGACTCGGAGCTCGCGCCGCACGTGACGGCGACGATCCACCCGAGCGCGATCCTCCGCCAACGCGACGACGAGTCGAGACGAGCAGAAATGCAAGCCTTCGTCAACGACTTAAAGCTGGTGGCCAGCGTGCTGTAGCCGCATGCCGCGCCCGACATGGGCGCGGCCCACCCACGATGGGCCCTCGGCACACGACGAGCAAAGCGAAGCGGTCGTCAGTGTGCAGTGGGCGCCGCGAGCGGCGCCCACGTCAAACTTAATCCCCCCAGTCGAAGTCGCGCGCGCGATCGACCTTCCAGAAACCGGAATCCTCGATCTCGCCTGCGGCCGCGTTCTCCGCGGTCTCT
>C688J35102_120989585_pt1 | contig 12038 bp, 9 predicted proteins | sample HopSoiMetagenom2_FD_35102 | JGI IMG/M metagenome (IMG submission 35102)
CATAAGCGGTGGCGACCGCGCGTCCCGGCTGGTCGCGTCGGGCCCAATACGGGCTCTTCTTCAGCTTCCTCGCGGTGATCGCGGGTATCATCGTCGGCCTGATCCTGCTCGGCCTTTCGCTGGTGGCTCCAAAAACATTCGCAACCGTGCGCGGCGCGGCCCTCGACGTCACGGGCCCGGTCGCCGGCGCGCTGCATGAGGTGACTGCGACCACCGAAGGGGTGTTCACCGGTGCCGGCAATTACTGGGATGCCGCGCGGCAGAACTCCGACCTGAAGCGCGAGCGCAAATTCATGCTCCAGCGGATGGTCGAAGCCAAAGCCATCCTGCTCGAGAACCAGCAGCTGAAGGCGACGCTCCAGTTGCGTGAGCACGAGCGCAGCGCGATTGCCGTCGGCCGGATCGTCGGCTCCTCGTTCAACAGCCCGCGCCGTTTTGCGATCCTCTCCGTCGGCGCCAGCGATGGGGTTCGCATTGGAATGCCGGTGCGATCGCCCGATGGCCTCGTTGGCAGGATCATCGATGCCGGCGCCCTCGCCTCCCGTGTCCTCCTTGTCTCCGACCGCGCGAACATTGTCCCGGCACGGTTGCTGCGCGGCGGCATCCCAGTGATCGCGCAGGGCCGCGGCGACGGTACACTCGACGTCCGCCCACTCGAGGTCGGCCGCAACCCGTTCAAGCGCGGCGATATCATCATCACTTCGGGCACGGGCGGGCTCTACCCGCCGCTGGTGCCCATCGCGCGCATCGTGAAGCTCGAAGACGACGGTGCGATCGCGATTCCCCTGGCCGATCCGGCGAACACCAGCTTTGCCATTGTCGAACCGCAATTCGAACCGACCGCGGTCGCCGCCGAATCGGCCCCGGCGGAGACCCAGTAGTGCCGCGCGCAGTGCTTACCGGCAGGCAGCGGATCGGCCGCGACGCCGCGCCATACGCGGCTTTCGTCCCGGCGGCGACGGTCGTCCTTGCCTCCCTCCTCGCTGCTTTGCCGATCGTTTCGAACAGCGGCTGGTATCCTGACTTCGGCTACATGGCCTTGATCAGTTGGCGGCTGCTTCGCGCCGACCCGTGGCCCGCCTGGTGGGCGGCCCCGCTGGGCCTCGTCAACGACCTGTTCACCGGATATCCGGTAGGTTTCTCAATAGCTTTGTGGAGTGCGACGATGCTGGCGCTCGACTTGGTCGACCGCCGCACAATGTGGCGTGATTACTGGATCGAGTGGATTCTGGCGGCTGTGTTGCTTGCGATTGACGAATGGCTGCAATGGCGGCTGGCGGCGGTGGACGATGCCCGCGTTCCATTTTCGATGATCGTTCCGCCACTCATCATTTCCATTTGCGTTTTCCCGTTAAGCGCTTGGCTCGTGTCGCGCATCGATGCGTGGAGGCTTGGCCGATGAGCAGGCCCGTTCGAATCACCAACGCCCACCAGTCGATTACCTTCTCGCGCCGGATGCTGCTGCTCAGCGGCGCCGAGGCCGCAGTGGGCACTATGCTGATCGGCCGCATGGGCTGGCTCGCGATCGCGCAGAACGAGAAATACGCCCTCCTGTCGGAGAGCAACCGGGTCCAGCTGATCCCGGTACCGCCGCGTCGCGGGTGGATTGTCGACCGCAATGAGAAGCCGATCGCGATCAACAAGGCGAGCTTCCGCGTCGACATCATTCCGCAGCAGATGGTCAAAGGAAACGACATCGTCAGCGAAGTCGCCAAGCTCATCGATCTCCCGCCTGACGAGGTCGACCGGATCAACCGCGAACTCGCAGTTTCGCGCGGCTTCCAGCCCGTTTCCGTCGCCGACAACGTGCCTTACGAGCAATATGCCGCGATCACCGTCCGACTTCCCGAGCTTCCCGGAATTTCGGCGTCGCGCGGATTCACGCGCTTTTATCCAGGCGGCTCCACGGTCGGACAGCTGATCGGCTATGTCGGCGCCGCCTCGGCCGACGAATATGAAAAAGAGAACAAGAACCCGCTGCTGCTGATCCCGGGCGTGAAGATCGGCAAGGAAGGGCTTGAAAAGACTCTTGAACCTATCCTTCGCGGACAGCCTGGCGGTCAACGCGTCGAAGTCACCGCGCGGGGCAAGCTAGTCAAGGAGCTCGACCCGAAGCCGGACCGCAGCGGCAACACGGTCCAGCTCACCATCGATTCCGACCTGCACCAATTTGCCGCGCGCCGGATCGGCGACCAGTCAGCCGCCGTGGTCGTCATCGACGTGACCAACGGCGACATCCTGGCGATGCCGTCGATGCCGTCGTTCGACCCGAATAACTTCTCCGACGGGATCAGCACGAACGAATGGAAGATGCTGTCGGGCGACGACCATTTGCCCTTGGTCGATAAGGCGCTGGAGAGCCTCTACCCTTCAGGTTCGACGATCAAGCCGTCGATGGCCATGGCGCTGCTCAATGCCGGCATCGACCGCAAGCAGATCGTGAACTGCACCGGGGCCTTTCAACTCGGGAATCACACTTTCCACTGCGACAAACGGCACGGCCCCGTCGATATGGACGCGGCCGTCGTGCATAGCTGCGACGTCTATTTCTACAGCATGTGCCTGCGCGTTGGGGCGGAAAAGCTCTCGCCGATGGTTCGCTCGATGGGCTTCGGTGAGAAATTCGATCTGCCGTTCGACAATCAGCGCTTCGGGACCATCCCCGACCCTGACTGGATGATGCGCAAATATCATCGAAAGTGGCAGGGATACGATACGGTCAATATGTCGATTGGCCAGGGCATGGTTCTCATCAATCCGCTGCAGCTGGCGGTGATGGCCAGCCGCCTTGCGACTGGAAAGCGGGTGGTTCCGCGCCTGCTCAAGGGCAAGCCGATCGTGCCGCAGACCCAGCTTGCCGTCGACCAGGATCATTTGGATTTCATTCACAAGGCAATGTGGGGAGTCGTCGATCACGGAACCGCGGCCGCAGCGAAGCTGCCGCTCGACGGCATTCAGATGGCCGGAAAGACCGGCACCGCGCAAACGCACAATCTGAGCTCAGGCGAACGCGGCAACTACACGGCGTCACAGTGGAAGCTTCGCGACCACTCACTGTTCATGGCGTTCGTCCCCTTCGACAATCCACGCTACGCGGCAGCGACAATTGTCGAGCATGGCGGCTTCGGGGCCGCCGTCGCGGCACCGCTGGTTCGCGACACGCTCACCTATCTCTACGACAAGCAGAAGGCGCTCGCAGCGCTCGATGTGTTCGAGCAGAGCATCGGCGGAACGCCCGACGAGCGGCTCGCGCGCAAGACGGCCGCGTGGCGTTCCGCCAACGGTCTGCCACCGATCCAACCCAAGCAGGCATGATTACCTCTGCAATCATTCCAAAGCCGCTCGCGCGGCTGCCGTGGCGCTTGATCTTTCTAATCGCGGGCATCGCCGCCTTCGGGCTGATCGTGCTCTATTCGGCGGCCGGCGGATCGATCCACCCCTGGGCTATCAAGCAGGCGCTCGTGTTCCTCGTCTTCCTCGTGATCGCGGTCGCAATGTCGTGGATGAGCGAAAGCACCATCAAATCGATCGCGTTTCCACTCTACGGATTGACGCTGATCATGCTGTTGGGGGTGGAAGCGTTGGGGTTCGTCAGCAAGGGCGCGCAGCGCTGGCTCGATATTGGCCCGCTGCGGCTCCAGCCGTCGGAATTCATGAAGCCTGCGATCGTTCTGACCCTCGCCCGTTTCTATGAGCTGGTGCCGCCGGCGGAGATCCGCAAATGGCGCGCGATATGGCCGGCGCTGCTGCTGCTTGGTGTGCCCGCGGCTCTCATCCTGGTCCAGCCGGACCTCGGCACCTGCATCATGGTCGTGCTGTGCGGCGTCACGGTCATGTTCCTGGCCGGGCTGCCGTGGTGGCTGTTCGCCGCACCTGCGGGCGCAGTCGCGGTCGCGGCGCCGATCGTCTACGGCATGATGCACGGCTACCAGCGCAAGCGCATCGACGTCTTCCTCAACCCGGAGAGCGATCCGCAAGGCGCCGGTTATCACATCGCCCAATCCAAGATCGCAATCGGCTCCGGCGGAATCTGGGGCAAAGGCTTTCTTCACGGCAGCCAGAGCCACCTGCAATATTTGCCCGAGGGCCATACCGACTTCGTCTTCGCCACAATGGCAGAGGAGTGGGGCCTCGTCGGCGGGGTCCTCCTGATCCTCGCTTTTGCCGCAGTGATCCGCTGGGGAATGCGGGTCAGTTCCAGCGCGCGCACGCGCTTCGCCCAGCTGGCGGCGGCAGGACTGTCGGCCACGATCTTCTTCTACGTTTCCATCAATCTGATGATGGTGATGGGCCTGGCACCGGTCGTTGGCGTCCCACTCCCGCTCGTCAGCTTTGGCGGCTCGGCGGTGATGACCGTGATGCTGTGCCTCGGGCTGCTGATGGCGCTCGAGCGGCAGCAGCGAACCGGCTCGTCGAACCTCGGCTGATCCTTAGAAAGAACCGCCGCTTTCGCCCGTAACCCGCGTCCAGCGGTGCGGAAGCCCGAACTGCTCGAGCCAGCCGATGCCGTCACCGTCCTTCAACATGGCGATGGTCGAGGCGCTACCAGCGACAAGGCACAAGTCCGAGATGACACTTACCGCGGCGAGTTCGCGCACCGGCCAGCCTGTCCTGGGGTTCAGGATATGCCCGTAGTGAACGCCGTCGACGACTATGCAACGCTCATAATCACCGCTGCTCGCGAGCGCTCCGCTGCCGATTTCGACCAGCGCGGCAATGCCTTGGCGGACGCGATGGTGGCGGATTCCAACGCGCCACGGCTCACCGGCGGGCCGCGGGCCGATGACCCGCACATCACCGCCGAGATTCACGAAGCCGCTGACAATTCCGTGCTCGAGCAGCAGCGCGGCAGCGCGATCAACGGCATATTCCTTGACGACACCGCCGAGGTCGATCTCCATTCCGGCAATCGGAAAGCGGAGCATCGGCGAGCGCCACTCGACCTTGTCCCAACCAACGAGCGGCAATAGCTCAGCAAGCTCCTCTTCGGTCGCGGCCTTGCCGGTCCTGAAATCCCACGCGCGCCGCAGAATGCCTGAGCTAATGTCGAAGAGTCCCCCGCTCTCTCGAAAGCAGGTGTCGGCATAATCGAGGAGAAATCCCGTTTCTGCATCGACCTCGATCGAACTCGCAGCGGACGCGGTGGAGTTGATTTGCGACAGAAAGCTGTCGGGGCGGTAGCGCGAGTAGAGCTGCTCAAGCCGCTCCACTTCCGCGGCGGCAACTCCCATGGCGGCTTTGGCGGACTCGGCATCGGCGGCGAAGAGCTGCACTTCGCAAGGCGAACCCATCGCCTTCCAGACCTGGCGGAAAGGCTCGCTCCGGCTCAACGCCGCCTCAGATGGTGATCGTTGCCCGCGCGGTGATCATCGTCGCTGGCCGAAGCTGATACCCGTAGGCGCCGGTGAAGATCGGCCTCATCCATTCGATGCTCAACCTGTCACCCTTGAAAGGTCCGGCAACCGCATGGACCGTCACGCCGAGGCCCGCGTCGACGAAGGTGCCGCCGTGGTTGGCAGCGAGATCGTCCGGCGAGGCAACCACATGAGGGACAAGCGCGTCGCGGTAAACGGTGACGTAATCGACGTCGCTGGAATCAACCACCCCGTCTCCGTTCACGTCATAGTCGACCTGCTGGAGCTCGGTGAACGGGACGTTCTTTTCCAGATGATCTTTGTAGCCGCCATGAATGCCTCCCTCCGCATCGAAATGAACCCGGGCCGACGCGGTGAGCCACGGCAAGACGTTGTCTCCCGCCCAAAAGTCACCGCCGAGCCGATCGCCTAACCGGTAACCGAACTTGTTGGAACGCCCCATGCGCTTGACGGCATTGAGCTCGGCTCCCGCGCTGAAGGGGCCACTTGCAGCTTCAATATCGATCGCTGCGATACCGTCCCAGGTGCCGCTTCCGGTCTGCAGGCTATAACCCACATAGTCGGTCTTTCCGTTCAGCCTCCTCCCTGCCTCCCCGGTCGGGACAGACAACCCTGCCGCGACCCTCACATGTGCCATCGATTCTGAAGCGAGATCGAGCGACGCCAAGGCCGCAGTATCCCCCCAGCTGGAAGTGCTGTGACGGCCGCTTCCGCTCGGACCTCCGAGCGGCGGGAGGGATCCGGCGAAATCGGGAAATACATCTACGAGCGTGAGGCTGTTCTCGGCGTACTTCGGGGTCACTGAGAGCGTGAGGCGGGGCAAGACGGCATAGCTCAGATCAAACTCCGCTTCATTCTGCCCGGCGCGGACCGGGCCGAGGGTGCAATTCACCGCTCCGCAAGCACTGGCAATCAGGTCATTGTTGCTCACGGGGCTGTTGTGCAGCTCGAGCGGACCTTTCCAGGACTGGCTCTTGAACGCCGCGCTGAAGGCCCACGTGCCCGGCCGCAGCACATCCGGCATTAGCAATCCGGCGGGCCGGATGGTCAGCAAATCATCCGGCCGACTGCCGGATATCCCACCGGACGCAGAAGCAAGCTCGTCCTGATGCCGCGCAAGGTCCATGGCGAGGCCGGCGGTTAACAGCGAGGAGTGGAAGTCCGCGTACCCGGGCTCTCCCCGTCCGCCGAGCTTCAGATCGCCCTTATGGACGTAAAACTCGTAGCTGAGATCGAGCGACACGCCGCGACCGAGGCTCTTCTGCAGCGCCAGACTGCCGCTCAGCGCGCCAAACGCCGAGAGCCGCTCGTCACTCGAAAAGTATTTGAGCGGGATCTGGCTGCGGTCGAGCGGCCCGCCCGGATGTGCCGGAAATGCCTCGTTGAACAGGAAATACGGCGCATAAAACCTCGCCGCGGTTTGCGTGTAGTAGCGTACGTCTGGCGTAATCATCCAACCGCCGCCAAGCGGTTGGTCGAGCGACGCTTCGAGCGTATGCGCGCGAATGCCCCAGTCGTCGCGGTAGTAACGATAATTAAGGTGAAAGGCGCCGTCGCCGAAGGCGAAATGCTGCGTCAGGCGTGCATTGAACGCCCACTGGTTGCGGAGGTCCGGACGCTGCTCCAATGAGCCTTTGATCGGTATATACTTCAGGCCCGAATTGTCGAATGGCTGGTCCGGGTCATTGAAGGCGAAAATCACCGCTTTGTAGGGATTTTCAAGAAAACCAGACGACCGAGTGTAGGCGATATCCGCCTGGATCAACGCGACCTCATTGAGGATCTGCGTGACACCAACGTTCGCGGCGTAATCGCTGCGCTGGCCGAAAATCGTCGGTTGGCCATCGAACTCATGAATACGGTCAGTGTAATTCCCGGTGTCGGCAGCACTGTTCGCCGCTAACGAGGCGTGGATGCGATTGCGCGTGAGACTGCCGCCCCAGTTCAGCACCGTCAGCTTGTGATTGAGGAAGACCTTCCCACTCGCGTTCACGAACCGCGATAAATAATCATGCTCGTCCGAGATCCCGCCGCCGACGGTCAGCTCGGCGCCGTTCCACTCGTGTGTGAGGCTGCCATCCCACTGACGCCGCGTCTCTGGCGAGGCCGACGCCAAGACATGTACCAGTCCCGGATGTGCGGTGTGGGCGTAGGTATCAGTCACCGGGTCGTAGTCGTTGAAGTCGACGACGTATGGGACACCGTTCTTGTCGACATGGTAAGAATTGGGGCTCGAGGCTCCGGACAGCAATTGCGCCTTTACAGCGGCGCTCGGCAGCGAGACCACCGGGGTCGCGCCCGACCAACTGTCCTGAGTGAAGTCGGCCTTGAGCGTCAGCCGATCGGTTAGCGCCACGACACCCTGCACGGCGAAGCTGTCCACGCGGAGCGGCTTGAGCTTCAAATCCTTGTAGCTCTGGCCGTCGAGGTCGCGTTTGCCCTCCTCGTAATGCCCGTACTGGACATTGAACGATGGCGCGTCTTCTGCATTCGCAGCGGTCATTCCGGGAAGCGCAAGCGCCGCTGCAGTTAGTGTTTGGAGCGCACGGCTCGGGCGCGCGTGATCAGTCACAACCGCACCCACCGCCATCCTTGCTCACGCCGCCGGAGGCGGCTTCGCGCGCCGCCCTCACGTGAGTCACTAAAGCGGTGCGCTGCGAATGCGGGTCGAGCGACATTTGCGGCTTGGCCAGGGTCCCGCGCTGCCAAGGCTGGACGTCCGCGCATCCGGCAACCAGCGGCAAGAGCAACAGGCCGTAGAGCGAAGGCCAACGCATCAACGTGCCCGCTCGGCCAGGAGCTTGCCGATCAGCGCCCGGATCGCCGGGCCTTCGCCCGAACGGAAGCCCGCATGAACGGCCCGAATCGTGCCGTTCCGATCGACCATGAACGTCGACGGCATCGCACCGACACCGAACTGCTTCGCGCAAGCCTCGTTCGAGCCCAGCGCGACCGGAAAGCCGACGCGGTGAGTTGAAAGGAAGCGTTGCGCATCGGCTGGCTTTTGGTCGAGGTTGACGGCGACAACCTGCAAGCCTTTCGGGCCGAGATCTCGCTGCATCTGGTCCATGAACGGAAACGACGCGAGGCAAGCGACGCACCAGGACGCCCAGAAATCGACGTAGACGACCTTGCCGCCAAGTTTCGCAATGCTGCTGTGCCCTTGCGGAAGCGAAAGCGGGCAATCCGGTGCAGCCCGAGGCCCCGGCCCCGCTGCTGCTCCGACAGAAGCTACAAGAATCGAGAGGGCGCAGCCGAACCCGGCTGCCCTGCGCAACATCTTCTTCAATCTAGTCCCCCCGGTGATCCGGTTGTTCTGGCGGCGAAACGTCCAGCCGAGTGCGCCTGAATGTTCAATTAACATCGCCGCAACAGAACGACGGCGAGTGGCTGCTGCTCACGTTCGTCCGGCGGCGGCGACGATCGCACTCCACTTCGCAGCAGCCGCGTCCAGCGCTTGGGCGGCGAGCGTATAGCCCTGCAGACTGTCCGGCGAAGGCGCTGCGTCGCTTCCCTCCACCGCGGTGTTGAGCTCGTCGAGCCGGTCGGAGATGCCCTGCAGTGTTTCCGGCTCGGCCGAGCCGAGCGTCGGCACGGGCAAGCCGGTCAGCGCGTCAATTTGGGCGACAAGCCCCTGCGCCGTCGCCTTGCCCTTCAGCGTGTCCTCGAGTGCCGCAGTTTCCTTGAGGAGGTTGCGCACTCTAGCGCGCGATTGGTCGATCTGGCGGGCAAGGCGGGATTGCGCCTCGAAATCCGCCTGCGAGACGCGAATCCGGGGATCGGAGACGATCTCGAGCGGCTGCCGGAACCGCTGCCCGCCGACGTCGACCTCGACGGTGTAGCGCCCCGGCGGCGCCCAGACTCCGGAGAAGCCGTCCTTCTCGGTAAAGCCAGCGGGCCGTGCATAATGCAGGTCCCAGACGAACCGATGGTGCCCGGGAGCGGCCGCCGGTGGGTTGGGCGACAACGCCCACTCCGGCGCGACGGTCAGCTTCGACAGGTCGAGTGGCGGCACTTTGTCGTCGCTGCTGAAACGATTCACCAGCGCGCCCGAAGAATCGTAGACCTGGATGACCACCGGCGAGGTCACGGGCGCGGCGACGCTGTAGTCGATCATCGCGCCCAACGGCGGATTGGGCGCGAGCGGCTCGTCCTTCGGCATCGGAGTGCCGGTGAAATTCGGCTCATTCACCCGCACTGCCGGAGCAATGGGAAACAGCCGCGCTTGGTTTGCGGGAAGCGCCGCAAGCGCACGCAGCGGGACGATGTCGTCCATCACGTAAAAGCCACGGCCATGGGTGGCGATCACGAGATCGTCGCCGTGGATGGTGATGTCGCGGACGGAAGTCGTCGGCAGGCCAGTCTGCAAGGGCTGCCAGTTATCGCCATCGTCGAACGATACGAAGGCGCCGCGCTCGGTTCCGGCGAAAAGCAGTCCGCGCCGCACTGGGTCCTCGCGAACGACGTTCACCGAATTCGGACCGCCTGAGTTCGGCAGACCGGCGGTGATCGTCTGCCAGCTGCGGCCGCCATCGTGCGTACGCAGGATGTACGGGCGCTGGTCGTCCACCCGATGGCGATCGATCGCGGCATAGGCGGTGTCCGCATCGAAATGCGACGGTTCGATGATGCCGACCTTGGACCAAGGCTGGAGGAGAGCCGGCGTCACGTTCTGCCAGTGCGCTCCGCCGTCGGGCGTCCGCCAGATGAGCCCGTCGTCGGTACCGGCCCAAATGAGCCCGTCCTTCAGCGGCGACGGACCGATGTCATAGACGACGCCGCGCTTCGGCCCCTTCTCCGCGGTGTCGTTCGCCGTTGGCGGGTCGAGCGTTGCCGGAATGCCGGGATCGGGGCGCGTCAAATCAGGGCTGATCGGTTGCCACGTCCGGCCTTCGTCGGCCGTCCTCCAGATCCGCTGGTTGCCGAAATAAAGCGCATGCTCGCGCCGGCCCCAGGTCAGTGGGAGCGTCCATTCGCTGCGGTACTTGTCGGGGAAAGCGAGCGTCGGATTAACGTTGCGGGTCTGCCCGGACTTGAGGTCGAGCCGGTCGACCCGCCCGCCGTAGACCACGTCCGGGTCGCGCGGGTCGGGCGCGATTTCGTCGGCTTCACCGCCGGCGGCGATCTCATGAAAGTGCGTCATGTTGATCCCGTCGTACTTGCTGTCGCTGCGGCTCGGGACAGCGGCAGCGCCCGAATCCTGCTGCGCGCCGTAGATCCGGTACGGGTACCGGTTGTCCGTAGAGACGTGATAGAATTGACCGGTCGGCTGGTTGTACCAGCTGCTCCAGGTCTTGCCGCCGTTGACCGTCACCAGAGTCCCCTGGTCGACCCCAAGGATTCGGCGGTCGGGATTCTTCGGATCGATCCACAACGTGTGGAAGTCGTCGCCCGTCGGATCGCCCTTCAGCGGAATGAAATGCGCGCCGCCATCGTCGGAGCGCAGCTGGATCGTATTCTGCACCCACAACTGGTCGGCGTTCCTGGGGTTCGCGGTGACCTGTCCGAAATACCACCCCCGGTTCCAGATCCGCTTGTCGCCAGTGAGCTTGCGCCAGCTCGCGCCGGAATTGTCGGAGCGGTAGAGGCCGCCCTGGTCCGCATTGTCGCTGTCGATCAGAGCATAAACACGGTGCTGGTTTGCAGGAGACGTGGCGAGGCCGATCCGCGCCGGCTGGGCCGGCAGGCCGTCGCCCTTCAGCTGCCGCCACGTGCGTCCGCCATCAGCGGATTTGTAAAGGCCGCTGCCGGGCCCGTTCGACGGCGGATAAGCGTTCCACGGAGGACGCCGGGTCTGCCACAGCGCCGCATACACCACCAGCGGGTTGCCCGCTTCGAACGCGAGGTCGATCGCGCCGGTGTTGGCGTCCCTGTAGAGCGTCTTCGTCCAGTGCTTCCCGCCATCGGCGGTGCGGAACACCCCCCGCTCCGCGTTTGGTCCGTAGGGATGACCAAGCGCCGCCACGAGGACGACATTGGGATGACCCGGGTCGACCAGAATCTGGGCGATCTGCTGCGTGTCGGACAAGCCGATTGCGCTCCAGCGCTTGCCGCCATCGGCGGAGCGGAACATGCCGATGCCCTGCGCGATATCGGAGCGCATGTCGGCTTCGCCCGTGCCGACATAGATGACGTTCGGCTCCGACGGCGCGACGGCAATCGCGCCGATCGAGCCAACATTCACATCGTCGAAGATCGGCTGCCACGTGCGGCCAGCGTCGTCGGTGCGCCAGACGCCACCGTTGACCGCCCCGAAGTAGAAACGCGGCGCATCGCTCGGGTCGCCCGTGACCGCAAGCACCCGCCCGCCGCGGAACGGCCCGACCGAGCGCCAATGCAGCTCCTGAAACAGCCGTGGATTGACCGTCGCTGCTGGAAGCGCAGCGGCGGCGCCAAACAGCGGAAGCGCGAGAAGGAGCTTGGTTCGAATTCGCACGGGCATCATCCTGCCGGAATGGAGAGACTCGGATCAGCCCCTAGAGCAGCCGGAGACCGCCTTGAAGCTCATGCGGTTGCGCACCACCTGCGCCCATGCTACCGGCGCCGCCGCTCCAGACGCGATGAAGCCGGAGCTTCCGCCTCACGGCAGTGGACGCATAGCTCAGTTGGTAGAGCAGCTGACTCTTAATCAGCGGGTCCTAGGTTCGAGCCCTAGTGCGTCCA
>C688J35102_120989584_pt1 | contig 12037 bp, 8 predicted proteins | sample HopSoiMetagenom2_FD_35102 | JGI IMG/M metagenome (IMG submission 35102)
ACATGATCTCGACCGCGTCCTGGTCGCTCAGGTAGTCGGAGCCCTTGATCGTGTCGAAGGCGTGCGACTCCCAGGAGTCGCCGGGGTTGAGCGCCGCGTTGATCCCGCCCTGGGCGGCGTTGGAGTGGGAGCGCACGGGGTGGACCTTGCTGACGATCCCGACCGAGACTCCCTCCTCGGCTGCCGCCAATGCCGCTCGCTGCCCGGCAAGGCCGGCGCCGATCACCAGTACGTCATGCGTAGGCACGAGCGCGGACTCTATAGCCCTGAGATCCGAGGGCGCAGTCGGATATTGGCGGCCGCCTAACATTGGGGAATGCTCGGTGGCGGCTCATTCACGCTCTTCCACGTGCGCGGCATCCGGATCGCGGTCGACTGGTCCTGGTTCCTCGTCCTCTTCCTGGTGATCTTCTGGCTCTCGAACTTCTACGGCAACGTGCTTGGCGAGAGCAGCTCGGCCTCGGAGCCCTTCGCCCTGGCGGTGCTCAGCGCCTTCGGCTTCTTCGGCTCGATCGTGCTGCACGAGCTCGGCCACGCCTTCGCGGCGATGCGCAACGGGATCGGCATCACCAACATCCAGCTCTGGATCTTCGGCGGGATGGCGCGGATGGACCGCGAGGCCGACGGCCCCGCGACCGAGTTCAAGGTGGCCGTGGCGGGGCCGCTGGTCACCTTCGCGATCGTGGTCGTGCTGACTGCGGTCGGCCTGATCGCGGTCGGTCCGGAGGAGTTCAAGCGGGCGGTCGCGATCGAGAGCGACTCGGGTGTCTCGGGCGTGATGGCGATGATCGGCTGGCTCGCCTCGATCAACCTCCTCGTCCTCCTCTTCAACCTGCTGCCGGCCTTCCCGATGGACGGCGGCAGGATCGCGCGAGCAATTGCCTGGTGGCGCACCGGCGACCGCAACGCCGCGACCCGCTTCGCCGCCAACCTCGGCCGCGTCTTCGCCTACATCTTCATCGGTGGTGGCCTCCTGCTCGTCTTCAGCGGGAACGCCTTCGGCGGTGTCTGGCTGGCCCTGATCGGAATCGTGATCAACAGCTCGGCCCGCGCCGCCTCGATGCAGACGGCGATCACCGGCAAGATCAGCGACCTCAGTGTGGCCGACGTCATGGACCGCGAGCCTGTAGCGATCCCAAGCGGCCTCAGCGTCGAGCAAGCTTTGGACGAGTACTTCCTGCGCTACCGCTGGCCCTGGTTCCCGGTCGTTGATGCTGCCCACCACTTCCTAGGTCTCGTCGTCCGCGATAAAGCTGACGAGGTTCCCGAGACCTCCCGAGCCACCTCCCACGTCTCGGACCTTCTTGAGCACGACGACGGCACCTTCCAAGTCCGCGACGACGCCCCCCTGGACTCGCTGCTCGCCAACCGCGCTCTACGTCGCTTCGGTGCGGTGATGGCGGTGGACATGGACGGCCGTCTCTCCGGCGTGATCACGGCAGAGCAGGTCGGCCGGGCACTGCGCGACGCCGCCAAGTAGCGGAGAGCCGGGCAGGGGGTTCCGCTTAACTTTTTCGAGGATCGCTGGATGGCTTGGCGCGCGCGGCGTTTGCTCGCGAAAAAGCACAAGACGCTCCACCCCCTGCCCGGCTCTCCTTTTACGGTTTACGGGCGGTGTCGGTCGATGATGCGCTTGAAGTCCGTGCCGGCGGGGAGGGTTCCGAAGGCGTTGCCCCAGTCTCCCGACAGCCGCGAGGCGCAGAAGGCGTCGGCAACCGCGGAGTCGCCGTAGCGGACGAGGAGCGACGCCTGCAGGGCGATCGCCATCTTCTCGACGATGCGGCGGGCGCGGTGTTGGATCGTGTCTATGTCCCCAGGGATCTCGTCTCGCAGGGAGGAGACGTAAGCGTCGAGCTTCGGTTCCGCGCCGGCGCCCTCCAGAACCTCTGCGAAAAACGCATCCACTGATGCGGGGCTCTTGACCATGCCGCGCAGCACATCCAGGCACTGGACGTTGCCAGAGCCCTCCCAGATTGACGCCAGTGGGGCCTCTCTGTAGAGGCGGGGCATTCCTGACTCCTCCACGTAGCCGTTGCCGCCGAGGCACTCGAGGCACTCGACCGCGTGTGAGGGGGCGCGCTTGCAGAGCCAATACTTGAGGACGGCATTGGCCAGGCGCCTGAACTCAAAAGCTTGGCTGTCTTCTGCTGCCACCTCGTCGTAGGAGCGGGCCAGGCGCATCGCCGCGATTGTCGCCGCTTCGGACTCGACGCAGAGGTCGGCTAGGACGTTTTGCATCAGCGGCTGCTCGATCAGCTCCTTGCCGAAGGCGGAGCGGTGGGCGGTGTGGTTTAGCGCCTGCACGACGCCCGCGCGGTAGCCGGTGGCGGTGCCGATCACGCAGTCGAGACGGGTGTGGTTGACCATCTCGATGATCGTCGGCACGCCGCGGCCCTCCTCGCCGACCATCCGCGCCCAGGCCCCGCGGAACTCGACCTCGCTGGAGGCGTTGGAGCGGTTGCCGAGCTTGTCCTTGAGGCGCTGGATGTGGAAGGCGTTGCGCTTGCCGTCGGGCGTCCAGCGCGGCATCAGGAAGCAGGAGATGCCCGACTCGGTCTGGGCGAGGACGAGGAAGGCGTCGCACATCGGCGCCGAGCAGAACCACTTGTGGCCGACGATCTCGTACTCGGCCCCCGGTCCGCCGCCGTTCAACGGGGTCGCCGTGGTGGTGTTGGCGCGGACGTCGGAGCCGCCCTGCTTCTCGGTCATCGCCATTCCGCAGAGGGCGCCGCTCTTGCGATCGGCCGGCATCGAGCGCTCGTCGTAGTCGAGCGAGAGGAAGCGCTCCTCCCATTCGGTCGCCAGCTCGGGCTGCTTGCGCAGCGCTGGGATCGCCGAGTAGGTCATCGAGATCGGGCAACCGACGCCGCTCTCGGCCTGCATCAGCAGCATGAACGCCGCGGCGCGGGCGACGTGGGCGCCGGGGCCGGGTTCGCGCCACGGTGCCGCGTGCATGCCGTTGCCGACGCCGATCCGCATCAGCTCGTGCCAGGAAGCGTCGAACTCGACCTCGTCGATGCGGTTGCCGTAGCGGTCGTGGGTGCGCAGCTCGGGCTTTTGCTCGTTGGCCTCGAAGCCCCAGCGGATCGTCTGGCGCGAGCCGCAGATCGCCCCGATCTCGCGCGCCTGCCCCTCGGCCCACTCGGCTCCCTCGCGCCGCAGCGCCTCGCCCAGCACGCGATCGGCGTCGAAGGGGTTGTAGTCCTCCAGCGGCGGCGGCTGGTTGAAGACCTCGTGTGTCGCGGAGGACCGGCGCTGGGCGGTGGCCATCGACCTGATTGTGCCATCCCATCGGTAGCATCGCCCGCCCGATGAAGAAGATCTCAGTCGAGAACCCGCTCGTCGAGCTCGACGGCGACGAGATGACCCGGATCATCTGGGCCTTCATCAAGGACCAGCTGATCCTTCCCTACCTCGATCTCGACCTCGTCTACTTCGACCTCGGGATCGAGAGCCGCGACGCGACCCACGACCAGATCACGGTCGACGCGGCCAACGCGATCAAGCGGCACGGGGTCGGCGTCAAGTGCGCGACGATCACGCCGGACGAGGCAAGGGTGGAGGAGTTCGGCCTGGCCGAGATGTACCGCTCGCCGAACGGGACGATCCGCAACATCCTCGGCGGCGTCATCTTCCGCGAGCCGATCGTGATCTCGAACGTCCCGCGGCTGGTCCCGGGCTGGACCAGGCCGATCGTGATCGGCCGCCACGCCTTCGGCGACCAGTACCGCGCGACGGACATGGTCGTCCCCGGCGAGGGGACGCTGACACTCACCTACACGCCCAAGGACGGTTCCGAGCCGGTCGAGCTCGACGTATACGACTTCCCGGGGCCGGGTATCGCGATGGCGATGTACAACCTCGACGACTCGATCCGGGATTTTGCCCGGGCCTCGATGCGCTACGGGTTGAACCGCGGCTACCCGGTCTACCTCTCGACCAAGAACACCATCCTCAAGCGCTACGACGGCCGCTTCAAGGACCTCTTCGCCGAGGTCTACGAGAACGAGTTCAAGCCCGAGTTCGAGGCGGCGGGAATCACCTACGAACACCGCCTGATCGACGACATGGTGGCCGCGGCGATGAAGTGGGAGGGCGGTTATGTCTGGGCCTGCAAGAACTACGACGGCGACGTGCAGTCCGACACCGTCGCCCAGGGCTTCGGCTCACTGGGGTTGATGACGAGCGTGCTGATGAGCCCTGACGGCAGGACGGTCGAGGCCGAGGCCGCCCACGGGACGGTCACACGCCACTACCGCCAGCACCAAGAGGGAAAACCCACCTCGACCAACCCGATCGCCTCGATCTTCGCCTGGACGCGCGGCCTCGCCGCCCGCGGCCGCCTCGACGACACGGCCGAGGTAACACGCTTCGCCGAGACCCTCGAGCGCGTCTGCATCGAGACGGTGGAAAGCGGTCGGATGACCAAAGACCTTGCGCTCCTCGTCGGCCCCGACCAGGAGTACCAGACCACGCAGGAGTTTCTTGCCTCGATCGACGAGGCCCTCAAAGCAAAGGAGATTTTGTGAGCACCCCTGTGAAAGTCACCGTCACCGGCGCCGCCGGGCAGATCGGCTACGCGCTGCTGTTCCGGATCGCCAGCGGTCAGATGCTCGGCCCCGACACCCCGATCGAGCTGAGCCTGCTCGAGATCCCCGACGCCGTCAAAGCGGCGGAGGGAACCGCGATGGAGCTCGACGATTGCGCCTTCCCGCTGCTGCGCCGGATCGACATCTTCGATGACCCCAGGCAGGCGTTCGACGGCTGCAACGTCGGCCTGCTGGTTGGTGCCCGGCCCCGCGGACCCGGCATGGAGCGTTCGGACCTGCTCGAGGCCAACGGTGGGATCTTCAAGCCCCAGGGCGAAGCGATCGCCGCCGGTGCCGCCAGCGACGTCCGCATCCTGGTGGTCGGCAACCCGGCCAACACCAACTGCCTGATCGCGATGTCAAACGCCGACGGCGTTCCCCGTGAGCGCTTCACCGCGATGATGCGGCTCGATCACAACCGCGCGATCGCACAGGTCGCCAACAAGCTCGGCAAGGATGTCTCAGATGTCACCAACATGACCGTCTGGGGCAATCACTCGACCACGCAGTACCCGGACCTCGTCAACGCGCGCGTTGACGGCCAGAGCGCCTGGGAGGCGATCGACGATGAAGCCTGGATCGCCGAGGAGCTCATTCCCCGAGTGGCCAAACGCGGCGCCGCGATCATCGACGCGCGCGGCGCGTCCAGCGCGGCCTCGGCCGCCAACGCGGCGATCGACCATGTGCACGACTGGGTGCTCGGCACACCTGATGGAGACTGGGTTTCGATGGGCGTACCCGCCGATGGCTCCCACGGGGTCGGGGAGGGCATCGTCGCCGGCTTCCCGTGCCGCTGCAGCGGTGGCGAGTGGTCGATCGTCGAGGGTGTCGAGGTGACCGAGTTCTCGCGCGGTCGTATCGACGCCAGCGCCGCCGAGCTGCGCGAAGAGCGCGAGGCGGTAAGCAAGCTCGGCCTGGTCTAAAGCTTGATCTGGAGATAAAAAAAGCCGGCCCCCGATGGGGCCGGCTTTTTTGCGAAAGCGCTGTTGGCTTCCTTAAGCCGTGTGGTACTCGCGCCCCTTCTTCGTAACCCTGCCCTCTTTCTCCAGTTCGCCGAGGACACGGTAGAGGTAATTCGGTTTGATTTTCAAAGACTTCGCGATGTCCGAAGCGCTGATGCCTGGGCTTTTCTCCACCAGGGCGACAGCCTGATCGGCGCGAGTCCCACCGCGACGGCGGCGCCGTTTGCGCGGTGCAGTGGTGCCCGAAGCAGCTTTGGGGGGGCGACCCGGCCCGCGTTTTCCGCTGCCCTTGGGGCGACCGGGACGGCGGGTAATGGTGCCACCAAGCTCTGCGAGTGCACGCTCGAGGCGCTTGCGCTCCTCGTCGAGCTCGGCGAGCCTCTTCTTGACCAGGTCGAGGGCCTCGTCGAGTACGTTGCTGGTGCTTGGCATTTCCTTCCTTTCCATCTCGTGGGATTTCCCACGAGTGTCGTCAGCTTCCGGCAGTGTGGCACAGTCACAGTGTCAGTGACTATTCATGTAGCTAATTTGGGCACCTGCCTGGCCATTTGGATGACAGTTGGCGCAGGGCGCTGTTCAGGCGGCGTGCTGCGCCTGGGCGCTCAGGTGAGATACGCACCACATTCCACGCAAGGCCGAGCTTCCCCATAGTGCCGATGATCACAGCCGAGGGATCGATCTCTCGCTTGCGGAGACCGTGTACCGCCGAGCGTGGAAAAGCGTGATGGTTGTGGCGCCAGGACTCGCCAAGCGAGGTAGGGCGAGCCAAAAAGACGTTGGTCGACCGGTCACCCGTATTAAACCGTCGCGTACCGAAGTAGTGACATACCCAAATTGACGCTCCAGGTGATGTGTGTACGAAGAAGATCCGCACCAAGCCTCCTCAGAGCAGTCCGGTGCGGCACCGGCCAGCGTGCCGCTGACGGCGTAGCCGGCGAGGGCCGGTATGACGGGCCCTGTGGAAGCCGAGAGCGATCCCGACCGCGGTGAGCGGGTACATCACCGCCGTGATGACCAGATCGCTTACGCCGACCACGTCATTCCAGAGCAGCCCGATCGCGGCCAGAACGGCGAGGAAGGGAAATCTCGGTCGATTCAGAGCCAGGGCGCGGCCTTCAACCCCGGTCGCCGACCTGATCGAGCCCGAGTTGGGAAGCTTGTCCGCGTTTCGCGGAGGTGCACCCGCCGAGGCCTCACCAACCCGCCGGGGAATCTCCGTCTAGCTGCGTTTGCGCGGCAAAGTCCGGAAGACGACGTCCCAGAGTGGCGAGGAGACGCCGTATCCGTAGCGGTGGTCTTGGAAGTGGTGGCGCATGTGCTGCTCGCGCAGCCGCTTGCCGAGGTCGGACTTGGGGACGAAGTGGTGCACGTAGTAGTGCGTGTAGTCGTAGAAGAGATAGCCGGCGATGAAGCCGGCGAACAGCGGGTAGGCGGCCGGCGTCCCGAACAACAGGGTGAAGGCGAAGAAGAAGAGCGCCGCCAGCGGAATCGCCACGGCCGGTGGCATCACCAGTCGCAGCTTGTCGTTGGGGTGATCGTGGTGGATGCCGTGGATGATGAAGTGCATGCGGCGCCCGAAGGCGTTGTCGGGCTGCCAGTGGAAGACCAGCCGGTGCAGCCAGTACTCGGTCAGGGTCCAGATGCCGATCCCGCCGAGGCTGAGCAGGATCAGCTGCCACGCGGCGTAGCCTCGGTTGGCCCCGAGCCACTCCATCACCACGACCACGGGCACGAAGACGATCGCCGGGATCGAGGGATGCACTCGCGAGAAGAAGTCGAAGAAGCCGTTCTCGAACAGCTGCGGGGAGGCCGCGAGCTTGTTGGTCCTGCTGGGGGAGTCCATCCAGGGCCAATGGTAGCGACGGCGGGCCCGGCTTCCGCAAGACGCGGGGAACCTGTGACGAGACTGTGTCAAAGATGTGGCGCTTTGCGGGAATGGGGCTCACGAAAGCGTCGCGTCGGTGCCAAGATCGCTCTCGATGCCGCGCAAGCCAAAGCCGCCGAGCTGCGACGACTGCTACTTCCGCAAGAACCTCCTCTGCGCGCTCGAGCTGGAGGAGCCCTGCACGACGTTCCGGCCGAACCGGCCCGAGGGGCTGGTTCCGCCGAAGCAGCCCGTGCTCTTGATGCGGCCGCCGCGCTGGGCGTCCCAAGCGCAGCCTGCGTGACGCTTTAGGCGCGGCGGGTCCGGTCACGGATTTGGTCCCCCAAATCCCGTGCCACCACCCGCGAGTAGCCAGGCTGGCTAATGTTTTGCCCCGAATGCCGGAGCGAGACCTATACGCGTGGGCACGGACCACATACGTCTCTCGCAGGAGCAGAGGTTTTACGCCGAACGTCGACGTCTACTACTGCGGTGAGCCGCAGCAGGCCGTGGTCAAGGTCGACCTGGCTGGGGTGGAGCTATCGGCGGTGGGGATCGAGGTGAGCGGGCGACAGCTGGCGATCGTGGGGGAACGGCCGGTGCAGGAGACCGAGGGGCGGGTGTATCAGCAGGTCGAGATTCCCTCGGGCTCGTTCCGGCGGATCGTCGAGCTGCAGGTGGACGTCGACGCGGAGCGGGCGAAGGCGACTTATGAAGACGGCGTGCTGCGAATCGAGCTGCCACTGCGCGATCCGGCGGAGAACACGCGCCGGGTCCCGATCGGGAGGGATTAGGACGATGGAGGGTAGCCCGGTTCTCGAGGTGGTCGAGGCGCCGCTCGACGCCGAGGACGCGATCCGTGCCTCGGAGCCGCTGCCCGACGCGCTGCCGGTCCTGCCGCTGCGCGAGACCGTCACCTTCCCGGAGACGCTGACCCCACTCGCGGTCGGCCAGGAGCGCTCGATCAAGCTCGTCAACGACGTGCTCGGCGCCAACCGGATGCTGGCGATGGTCGCGGCCCGCGACCCCGAGAACGAGGAGCCGGGCCCCAACGACCTCTACGAGATCGGCGTCGTCGGCGTCGTCTCCCGCATGCTCAAGGTTCCCGACGGATCGCTGCGTATCTTGGTCCAGGGCACGCAGCGGGTCCGCCTCGGCCCCTACGTCGCCGAGGAGCCCTATCTGGTGGCGCGGATCGGCGAGCTTGCCGACGTCGTCGAGGGCGGCCCGGAGCTGGAGGCGCTGACCCACAACGTGCAGCGCACCTTCTCGCAGATCATCGAGCAGATTCCCTACCTGCCCGAGGAGCTGCAGATGGCCGTCGCCAACCTCGACGACCCGGCGGCGCTGGCCCACCTGATCGCCGGCGCCCTGCGCATCTCCACCGAGGAGAAGCAGGAGCTGCTCGAGCAGCTGGAGGTGGTCGGCCGCCTCCGCCATCTCTCCCAGATCCTCGCCCGCGAGCTCGAGGTGGTGCAACTGGGCACCCAGATCCAGTCGCAGGTGGAGTCGGAGATCGGCAAGGGGCAGCGCGAGTTCTTCCTGCGCCAGCAGCTGAAAGCGATCCAGGACGAGCTCGGCGAGGGTGACGAGCAGCAGGCCGAAGTCGGTGAACTGCGCGAGAAGATCGAGGAAGCGAAACTGCCGGAGCACGCGCAGAAGGCCGCCGACCGCGAGCTCTCGCGCCTGGAGAAGCTGCCGCCGGCTGCCGCCGAGCACGGGGTCATCCGCTCCTACCTGGAGTGGCTGACCGAGCTGCCCTGGTCGGCCGAGACCGAGGACAACCTCGACATCCCCCACGCGCGCGAGGTGCTCGACGCCGATCACTACGACCTGGAGAAGGTCAAGGACCGCATCCTCGAGTACCTCGCGGTGCGCAAGCTGAAACCCGACTCGCCCGGGCCGATCCTCTGCTTCGTCGGGCCGCCCGGCGTCGGCAAGACCAGCCTCGGCCGCTCGATCGCGAAAGCGCTCGGCCGCGAGTTCGAGCGGATCTCTGTCGGCGGCGTCCGCGACGAGGCCGAGATCCGCGGTCACCGTCGCACCTACATCGGCGCGATGCCGGGGACGATCGTCCGCGCCCTGCGCGACGCCGGCTCGCGCAATCCCGTCTTCATGATCGATGAGATCGACAAGATGGGCGCCGACTTTCGCGGCGACCCCGCCTCGGCGATGCTCGAGGTGCTCGATCCCGCCCAGAACGACTCCTTCCGCGACCACTACCTGGATCTCGAGTTCGACCTCTCCGAGGTGATGTTCATCGCCACCGCCAACGTGCTCGACACGATCCCGGGCCCGCTGCAGGACCGGATGGAGACGATCGAGCTGGCCGGCTACACGCTGGAGGAGAAGAGGCAGATCGCTCGCCGCTACCTCGTCCCGCGCCAGATCGAGGCCAACGGGTTGAAGCCCTCCCAGATCGAGTTCGCCGACCCGGCGTTGGCGGCGATCGTCGAGGAGTACACCCGCGAGGCCGGCGTCCGCAATCTCGAGCGCCAGATCGGCACCGTTTGTCGCAAAGTCGCCCGCGAAGTGGCCGAGGGCAAGGGCAACGGCAAGGTCAGGATCTCGGCCAAACGCGCCCGTGAGCTGCTCGGGCGCCGCCGCGTCTTCGCCGAGCAGCGGCGGCGCACCAAGGACCCCGGCGTCGCCACCGGCCTCGCCTGGACGCCGACCGGCGGTGACGTCCTCTTCATCGAGGCCACCTCGATGCCGGGCGGCGGCAAGCTGACGATCACCGGCCAGCTGGGTGACGTGATGAAGGAGTCGGCGCAGGCGGCGCTCTCCTACGTGCGCGGCCACTGGGGTGAGATTGCGCCGGACCTCGGCGAGCAGTGGTTCGCCGAGCACGACATCCACATTCACGTGCCGGCCGGTGCCGTGCCCAAGGACGGTCCCTCGGCCGGGGTGGCGATGACCGTGGCGCTGTCCTCGCTGATCAGCGGCCGACCCGTTCGCAACGATGTGGCTATGACCGGCGAGGTGACCCTGACCGGCCAGGTGCTGCCGATCGGCGGGCTGAAGGAGAAGTCGCTGGCCGCGCAGCGAGCCGGGATCAAACGGGTCCTGGTGCCGGAGCGAAACGAGGGAGACGTGGAGGAGATCCCCGAGCGCGAGCGCAGCGAGCTGGAGTTCGTCTTCGTGGGCGAGGTCTCCACGGCGATCGAAGCGGCGCTCGCCTAGCCATATGGAGGCCGCCGAGGCTTTGGACAGGGGCAGCCTCTCGACGTACCGGGAGGCGATCGGGGAGATGGTGCGGGCGCGCTCGCGCACCTTCTGGATCGTCGCCGGATTGTCGGTGTGTGGCGCCGTCCTGCGTTTCGCAACGCTCGGCATCCAGAGCTACCACCACGACGAGATCGTCACCGCCACCCGGATCCTGCCCGGCGACTTCTGGCAGGCGATGGAAGCGGTCGGCTCCAGCGAGTCGGCCCCACCTCTCTATTACGCCCTCGCCTGGCTCTGGACCCAGGCGACGGGCACCGGCGAGCTCGGCCTGCGCTCCCTCTCGGCCCTCGTCGGCGTAGCCACCATCCCAGTCGCCTACTGGCTCGCCACCGCACTGACAACCCCGCCGACGGGACCCAAAGCGGTCTATATCTCTACTTTGGGTCCCGTCCGCCGCGGCGGGGCCGGGATTGCTGCTGCTGCGTTGGTTGCTGTTAATCCGATGTTGGTTTGGTACTCGCAGGAGGCTCGGGCTTATGCGCTGTTCGCGCTGCTGACGGCGCTCTCGCTCCTCTACTTCGTGCGGGCGCTGGATCGGGGCACTCGCCGCGACTTCGTCCTCTGGGGGGCCTTCTCGGCCCTCGCCCTCGCCACCCACTACTTTGCCGCCTTCCCGATTGTCGCCGAGGCACTCTGGCTGCTGCATCGCCGCCGCCGTGGGACGGTCCCGGGTCTGGCGATCGTCGCCGGGACGGGCCTGCTGTTGGCGCCGCTGGCGATCCACCAGATGTCGATCGGGCACGCCGAGTGGATCGGCAACTTGTCCCTCGGCCACCGGCTCTGGGAGACGGGTCTCATCTTCATGCTGGGGGAGACCGGCGACATCATCGCTCGCCCCGAGCACCCCTTGCTCGCCCTGGTCCCCTGCCTGCTTGCGGTCGCGGCGCTGACGCTCGTCTTCGCCCGCGGCGAGCGCGCCGAGCGCCGTGCTGCCGCGATACCGCTGGCGCTGGCCGCGGTGACCGTCGCCGTACCGGTCTTCCTCGGCCTCCTCGATCCCGCCAAGGACTACGTCCTGGCGCGCAACCTGATGCCCGCTCTGGTGCCGCTCCTGGTCGCTCTCGCGGTTGGCTTCACCGTCCGCCGAGCAGGCAGGGCCGGGATTCTCCTTTGCGCGCTCCTGGTCGCCTACTCGCTCGGCTTCTCGGCGTGGGCGAGCCTCTCGCCGGCCCTGCAGCGCCCCAACTGGGACGCGGTCGCGAGGGACCTGGGCGAACCGACCGTGCCGCGGGCGATGGTCACCTGGACCCTGGGCGAGGCCTCGCTGCGCTACTACCTCTCCACCGGCGGCTTCCAGGTCCAGCCCTCCGAAGGCTACGACTGGCAGGTCGGAGAGATCGACTTCGTCTCCGATGGCCCTGCCCCGCCGCCGCCATCCCGTCTGCTCGGTCCCG
>C688J35102_120989583_pt1 | contig 12036 bp, 11 predicted proteins | sample HopSoiMetagenom2_FD_35102 | JGI IMG/M metagenome (IMG submission 35102)
CTTTCCCGGGTATCGATGATGAAGTCCGTGCGGATTGGGCGGCCGTCCTTGTAGGTGGTATCGGACAGCGACCGCTGAACGGTATGAGTGCCGCCGCATCCTGAATGTGCCTCGATTACTGTGCGGCCATGGGCCGTCAGCAGATAGCCCGACGTGCGCGAGAGTGAAATCTCATAAATTTCCCGCGTTGATAGCGCCGGCGATTTGTCTTTCCCGGCCGCATTTCCTGCAAGCACAATCGCGAGGATTGCTGCAGCACCGCACGTCCAACGCAGGATCATTAGAACAAGATTATCGCCCGGTTGAATATGGCCGCAAGACAATGCGAGAGTGCAGCCCGATCCATGCGGGGAGAACTTTGTGCGATACCGGTTATCCATTCTGACAACAATTGCATGTGCGCTTACGGTGGCATCGCCGGCCGGTGCGCGGCAGGTTTACTCCGCGAAGGCTATCAGTTTCGCCGCGAGCAAGCCGGTTCGGACGCTGGCCTCCGCGGCGAACAGTGCTCCGGCGCGCATTCACCCGCGCATCAATCCGCTCGCCGCGCAGCCGGATCATGGGCAGCGTGGCACCTGGACCCGAGGCCGGGCGCCCGCTGACCCGCTCGCCGGACAGTCGCACAACCCGAGCGGCCAGACCCCACCGCTCGACATCCGCTTCAAGGGCATCGGCAACCCCTTCGCCTGCGGTGGCTGCAGCCCGCCGGACGCCAATGGCGACGTGGGGCTTTTGGAATATGTGCAGATCGTCAACGCGACAAAGATCGGCGTTTTCAACAAGGTGACGGGCAAGCTGGTCACGCCCGCTTTCGACCTCGGCTCGCTGTGGGACAGCGGAACGTGCACCGCGAATGAGGGCGATCCCGTCGCGCTGTTCGACAACCTTGCGCAGCGCTGGGTGTTCAGCCAGCTGGCCTCACCGCATGATGTGTGCATCGCGGTATCGCAGACCTCCGATCCGCTTGGCGCGTATTATCTGTATCTCTTCGATCTGGTTGATTTCCCGGACTACTTCAAGCTGGGCACCTGGTCCGACGCCTATCTCGCCTCGGCGAACCAAACGAGCTATACCGCCTACGCGTTTGACCGAACGAAAATGCTAGCCGGCGATCCGAAAGCGGGTTTCGTCCGGTTTAATGGCGAAACCAACCTTCTCATGCCTGCAAATGTCAGCGGGGCGGCCTCGCCCACCCCGGGCGGCTACTTTTTCACCTTCAAGGACGATTCCTTTCATGGCGGCGCGGACCGGATCGAGCTGTTCCGGCTTACACCCAACTTCCGTCACACCGAAAAAAGTACCTTCGAGCTGGTGAAGACGTTCAACATCGCGCCTTTCACCTATACTGTCTGCGGCTTCTTCAATTTCGACTGCATCCCGCAGAAAGACACGGCGGTCCGGGTGGACGCCGTCAGCGAGTGGCCCATGCAACACCTGGCTTATCGTCAGATCGGCGCGCAGGAAGAACTTGTCGGCAATTTCACCATCGGCGGCGGAACGGCCAGCCCTGGCGCTGCCGTTCGCTGGTTCGAGCTGCGCAACACCGGCCGCAAGTGGAAACTGATTCAGGAAGGCACGCAGGATCTGGATGACGGTCTCAACCGCTTCATGGGAAGCATCGCCATCGATCAGTCGGGCGACATCGCGATCGGCTACTCTGCCTCCAGCGGAAACGACTATCCAAGCATCCGCTATGCGACGCGTACGCCCGCCGACCCGCTTGGCACCCTAGGCCCGGAGCAGGTCCTAAAAGCGGGAAAAGGTTCGCAGACCAGCTCGGATCGTTGGGGCGACTACACGGGAATGGTTGTGGATCCCGTTGGCGGCTGCCAGTTCTGGTACACCAATGAGCTCTACAACGTGAGCTCGCCTAGCAACTGGCAGACGGAAGTCGGCGCCTTCACTGTTCCCGAATGCGCACAGCACTGAGCTGAGACGCATCACGCGGCGTCGTGGCTGCGCAAGGTACTGTAGAGATCGGGGCGGCGGTCGCGAAACAGGCCCCAACTGGCGCGCATTCTTGCGATCTCGTCGACATCGAAACTGGCGGTGACCACGCCTTCTTCGCTGCGGCCGAGCTCCGCAACGATCGCCCCCATGGGATCGGCGATGAATGACGAGCCGTAGAATGTCATCTCGCCCGCCTGCCCTTTTTCGGTACCGGTGCGATTGCTCGCCACCAGTGGCACGTAATTGGCGCCGGCATGGCCCTGCATCACCCGCCGCCAGTGATCGCGCGAGTCGACCGGCGGCGCCGGCGGCGGCTCGGTGCCTATGGCAGTCGGATAGAACAACACCTCGGCCCCCATCAGCGCCATGGCGCGCGCGGCTTCCGGAAACCATTGATCCCAGCAGATCCCGCACCCCAGCACGCCAAACTTGGTGTCCCAGACTTTGAATCCAGTATCGCCGGGCGTGAAGTAGAACTTCTCCTGATAGCCCGGGCCGTCCGGGATGTGCGACTTACGGTAAAGGCCGAGCACCGTGCCATCAGCGTCGATCATCGCCAGCGAATTGAAGTGTACGCGGCCGGCTCGTTCGAAAAAGCTGAGCGGCAGCACAATGGCGAGTTGCTTTGCCAGCTCCGCGAATTCGGCGATCAGCGGATTGTCCTTGAACGGCTTCGCCAGCTCAAAGTGATCGGCACATTGGTCCTGGCAGAAGTACGGCGTCTCGAACAGTTCCTGCAGCAGAACAACATTCGCACCGCGCCCCGCCGCGGCACGGACCATCTCCTTCGCACGCGCAATGTTCTTCGGAACATCCCACGAGCAGGCAAACTGGGTAGCGGCAAGCGTGATGTTTCTCATGCGGCAGGTTCCTGCTGGGTAATACAGTGGATCCCGCCGCCGCCCTGCACGATATCGAGCGCGTCAATCTGGAGAATATCGCGAGCGGGGAAGCAATCGGCCAGCACGGCGCGCGCCTTTTCATCGTTCGGATCGTCGAAGGCCGGCATCACGACACCACCATTGGCCAGATAGAAATTGACGTAGCTTGCTTGCAACGGTCGCCCGCGCCAGTCGCTGCGCCCGGTTCGCGGCTGCGCAAGCTCGATGAGTTCCAGCGCGCGGCCTTCTGCATCCCGCGCGTCTTTGATGCGCCGAATAGCCTCCCTCACCGGCGCGTGATCCGGATGTGATTTTGAGGGCACGCCGATCAGCACGCGGCTCGGCGCCACAAAGCACGCGATGTTGTCAACGTGCCCGTCGGTCTCTTCATCGGAGAAACCGTCGCCCAGCCAAATCACCTTCCGCGCGCCCGTCCATAGGGCCAGTCCTTCTTCAATCTGCTGCTGTTTCAGGTCCGGATTGCGGTTCGGGTTTAGCAGGGTTTGTTCGGTGGTCATCAGGGTGCCTTCGCCGTCGACATGAATAGCACCGCCTTCGCAGACGAAGGGCGCACGATAGACCGGCAGATCTTCACGTTTCAGCACGCGCGTCGCGAACTCCGCATCGTGATCGTAGTGCTGGTATTTGTTTCCCCAGGCATTGAAGCGCCACTGCACGCCGGCGCGCGCGCTGCCGGGACCAAGAACAAAGGTAGGGCCGCTGTCGCGCGCCCAGGAATCGTCCAGCGGCGCTTCGAAGAATTCGACTTTGCCGGCGCAGGCGAGCTTCGCTTCACAATGGTCCTGTGGTCGCACTGCCATCACGACCGGCTCAAAGGCGGAAATCGCGCGCGCCACGCGCGCATGAGCCTGCCTGGCGCGCAACAAACCGTCCGGCCCATCCCACGCCTCCACGCGGCATGGCCAACACATCCATGTGCGCGCATGCGTTGCCCACTCCGCCGGCATCGCAAAACCATCGCGTGCCGGAGACGGGTTTTCGGCATCGAGCCGGTTGATCATGGCGCCGGTATAGCTATTTGCGTCGCGGGAGAAAACGTGATTGTCATCCCCGCCCGTTGCGATCCTTGGAGAGCTGCATGTCCGGAAAAATCGAAGGCCGTCTTGCGGAAATGAATATAAAGCTGCCGGAGCCGCCGGCGCCGGTGGCGAGCTATGTGCCATATGTTGTGAGTGGCAATCTGGTGTTCATTTCCGGGCAGGTGACGATGGCGGACGGCGGCCTGCAATATGTCGGCACCGTGGGCAAGGAACTTTCGTTGGAGGACGGCAAGGCGGCGGCACGGCTCTGCGCAATCAACGTATTGGCGCAGCTACGCGCGGCGGCCGGCAATCTCGATCGCGTCAAGCGCTGCGTGAAGTTGGGGGTTTTTGTGAATGCCGTTCCGGGATACGCGCAGCACCCGGAAGTGGCGAACGGAGCCTCCGACCTGATCGTTGAGGTGTTCGGCGATGCGGGCCGCCATTCGCGCGCCGCGGTCGGCGCTGGCTCGTTGCCGCGCAATGTGGCGGTAGAAGTGGACGCAGTCTTCGAGTTGGCGTGACACAACCCGCGATTACGGCGCGGATTGCCGGTCCGGCGGCGAACATTGGGCGTGCCGCGTGGAACGCGTGCGCTAATCCGGATGGCTCGACGAATCCGCATCCCTTCACGCGTTATGAGTTCTTCGCCGCACTGGAGGAATCCGGCTCGGCCACCGCGAACACAGGCTGGCGACCGTGCCATCTCGTGATTGAGAGCGGCGCCAACGTCCAGGGCGTGATGCCGCTCTATTTGAAATCCCATTCGCAGGGCGAATATGTGTTCGACTGGGGCTGGGCAGAGGCGTTCGAGCGCGCCGGCGGCGAATACTATCCAAAGCTGCAGGCAAGTGTGCCCTTCACGCCGGTTACCGGGCCGCGTCTGCTGATCGCGCGCGGCGGCGCCGCGGACACGGTGAACATCCGCCGCGCACTCCTATCGGCTGGGGTTTCCGCCGTTTCACAGCTCGGCGCCTCTTCCCTTCACATTACGTTTTTGACCGAAGAAGAATGGCGTGCCGCGGCCGCGTTGGGATTCCTGCAACGCACAGATCAGCAATTCCACTGGCACAATCGCAGCTATGTCAGCTTCGATGACTTCCTGGCTGACCTCTCTTCATCCAAGCGGAAAACGCTTCGCAAGGAGCGCGCGGCAACGTTCGCCGAAGGTGTCGAGTTCGAATGGCTTACCGGTCGCGAGATCACTGAAGCGCATTGGGACCGTTTCTTCGCCTTCTACATGGATACCGGCAACCGTAAGTGGGGCCGGCCGTACCTCACACGCGAGTTCTTTTCCCGCGCAGCCGAAACAATGGGCGAGCAGATCGTGCTTATTCTGGCCAAGCGCGCTGGGCGCTATATTGCCGGCGCGCTGAATTTTTCGGGCGAAGGCGTGCTGTTCGGCCGCAACTGGGGCGCGACTGAGTTCATTCCCTTCCTGCATTTCGAGACCTGCTACTATCAAGCCATCGAGTACGCCATCGCGCATGGACTTTCCCGCGTGGAAGCTGGCGCGCAGGGAGAGCACAAGCTGCTGCGTGGCTACCTTCCCGTGCCGACCTACTCTGCGCACTACATCGCCCATGCCGGTCTGCGCCGCGCCGTCGGCGACTACCTGACAGCGGAACGCGCCGCCGTTGCCGAGAATATGGAGGTCCTTGCCGAACATGGGCCCTACAAGCGTTCCTGAGTTCGTCACGGCCGGGCTTGACCCAACCTTCTATACTCACAAGATTCTTTCGCCTGCAGATACGCGCACGAAGGACGGATGCCTCAAGCGGCCATGAGAAACGGTGATGCCCATGCCTTATGACACCAGCAATGCTTTCGCCAAAATCCTGCGCGGTGAGCTGCCGTGTGTAAGGGTCTATGAGGACGAGCACACACTCGCCTTTATGGACATCATGCCGAGTGTGGACGGCCACACGCTCGTAATCCCCAAGGCGCCGGCAAAAGAAATATTCGACCTATCCGCGGATGGCGTGGCCGCGCTGATGCGAACAACGCAGAAGGTGGCGAAGGCGGTAAAGCGCGGCCTTAACTGCTCGGGTCTTATGCTTGTGCAGCTAAATGGCACAGCCGCAGGACAGAGCATTCCGCACCTGCACTTTCATATCTTGCCGCGCGAGGAAGGCTTGAACCTGGATCTGCACGGCCGCGCGATAAAAACGCCGGAAGAGCTCGAACCGATCGCCGCCAAAGTCCGCGCGGCGCTATAGGGAAGCCTTTGCACCGGCACGGTCATCGTGGAATGATCGCGGCGAGCAACCAGGGGGGCACTCTCATGAAACATGGGCTGATTTTCGTTGTATTGGCCGCAAGCTTTCTCGCGTTCACCAACGCCGTCGTCCAAGCCGCGAACGTCTCGAAATCCGCGGATTATTGCATCAAGAAGGGTGGCGTGGTGCAGACGCGCATTCCCGAATACGGGACCAATGGCGGCGATCCGCTGATCCTTTCCGGCAGCGCCGACTTTTGTCAGTTCACGGCCAAAGACGGCAGCCAGATCAACCTGTTGCTCAGCACGTTGTGGACGAAGCAGCCGACTCTGGCGGCGCTCGCGTATTACGCGCAGGAACAACTTGGCGACGGTTGCAATGGCAACCCGGCGTCCTGCTATTGCTCGCAATTGGGCGGAAGCGATTTGTTTGGCGGCGTGAATGCGGCCGGCGGTGGCTGGGTTCTTGAAAGCGATCCCAACGATGTGCTGGAGACGTGCATCTTCCCTGATCTGTCGTCGATCGACTCGTGGGGGCTGGCCTACCACTCCGTTGGAACAATCCGCGGCAAGAATTTATCCAAAGTGCTGCGGTACGATAATCCCTACAACGCAGCGCCCGCGCATCACCCGCCCAAGCCCGGCCGTCGAGCCTGAGCGGGCCATAAAACGTATGGGTAGATCACACAACAAGGAGCGTCGCGCTATTTCTGCTCTAGTCGCCGCGCTTTCACGTCGTATTCGTCCGCGAGATTGTTGAGCGCTTCCGTAGCAGGGCGGTCGTTCACCGAACGCGCCAGCCGCCGGCAGCGCGCGGCCTGCGCACGCAATGACGCTGCCTGCCGGCTGTCGGTGATATCGAGCAGCATATTCACCGCGCCCCGGAACGAGCCATCCGGAGCGTACAGCGGCGTTGGGTAGGGCTGAAAGGTGACGCGACTGCCGTCCGGCCGTTCCGCAACCGCAATAACGCCGCGCACCTGTTGCTGCGTTTTGACGGCCTCCGCCATCGGACATTGGTCATGCGGCAGAAAGTCGCCAAGTTCCGTGTAGAGCTTCCAGGTGACGCACCACCGGTCCTGCCCGACGACGGGCACACGGCCTGCGAAATCAATGCAGGCGGCATTGAAATAGCGGATCACACCTTCAGCGTCCGTTACGTAGATCGGTGCCGGCAGGGCGTTCAGCGCGGATAGCAACGCTTCGTCGCCGCTTTTGAGCGCGGCAATCGCTTGATCGAGCACGGCTTCGGCCGATGCGGTGGTTTCAAGCACGGAAGTACACCTTACGCCCCAACGGTTAACACCGTTCTCGTGCTTTGGTTCCGGAAAGCCGCTAGACGCTCTCTTCCGCCTTGGGTTTTTTGGGCGGCGGCAGAGCCTTAGGGGCGCGGCGGGCGGCGGCGTCGGCATCCGTGACGAACTCGAAGACCAGTTTGTCCGCTTCGCGGTCGAGCAGCACGCGCACCGTGCCGCCCTTCTTAAGCTTGCCGAACAGTATTTCGTCGGCCAGTGGCTTCTTGATGTGATCCTGAATAACCCGCGCGAGCGGCCGCGCGCCGAAGGCCTCGTCATAACCCTTCTGTCCCAGCCAGCGCGTAGCCTCCGGGGTGAGATCGAAGGTCACGTCGCGATCCGTGAGTTGCGCTTCGAGCTCCAGCACGAACTTTTCCACCACGCGGTCGATGGTGTCGCGGCCGAGCGCCGCAAAACCAATCGTGGCATCCAGCCGGTTGCGGAATTCCGGCGTGAACAGCTTCTTGATCGCCTCTTCGTCTTCGCCGGTGCGTCTGCCGCGGCCGAAACCGATCGACTCCTTTGCAGCGTCGGAAGCCCCCGCATTGGTGGTCATGATCAGCACCACGTTGCGGAAATCGATCTTCTTGCCGTTATGGTCGGTGAGCTTGCCGTGGTCCATCACCTGCAACAGGATGTTGAACAGGTCCATATGCGCTTTCTCGATTTCGTCGAGCAGCAGCACGCAATGCGGATGCTGGTCCACCCCGTCGGTCAGCAGCCCGCCCTGGTCGAAACCGACATATCCCGGCGGCGCGCCAATGAGCCGGCTCACCGTGTGGCGCTCCATGTATTCGCTCATGTCGAAGCGGATCAGCTCCACGCCCATGACGGATGCGAGCTGCTTGGCCACTTCGGTTTTGCCAACACCGGTAGGACCTGAGAACAGATAGCAGCCGATGGGTTTCTCGGCCTGGCGGAGACCCGCGCGCGCCAGCTTGATGGCGGAGGCGAGCGCGTGGATGGCATCGTTCTGGCCAAACACGACACGGCGCAAATCTTCTTCCAGATTGCGCAGCTGTTCGGCATCCGATTTGGACACGGATTTCGGCGGAATGCGCGCCATCTTGGCTACGACATCTTCCACCTCCTTCACGCCGATCACCTTTTTGCGGCGCGATTCCGGCAGCAGCATCTGCGAAGCGCCGGTTTCGTCGATCACGTCGATCGCCTTGTCCGGCAGCTTGCGGTCGTTGATGTATTTGGCGGACAGCTCCACCGCAGTTTTCACCGCCTCGGCCGTGTAGCGGACCTTGTGATATTCCTCGAAGTACGGCTTCAATCCTTTGAGGATCTTGATGGTGTCGGGAATGGTGGGTTCGGCCACATCGATCTTCTGAAACCGGCGGACCAGCGCGCGGTCCTTTTCGAAATACTGGCGGTATTCCTTGTAGGTGGTCGAACCGATGCAGCGCAGCAGGCCTGCCTGCAGCGCCGGCTTCAGCAGGTTCGACGCATCCATCGCGCCTCCCGATGTGGCGCCCGCGCCTATCACCGTGTGTATCTCGTCGATGAACAGGATGGCACCCTTGATGCCTTCCAGCTCCTTTACGACTGTCTTCAGCCGCTCTTCGAAATCGCCGCGGTAGCGCGTGCCGGCGATCAGCGCGCCCATATCCAGCGAATAGATCGTGGACTCGCGCAACACTTCCGGCACTTCACGCTTGACGATCTTGCGGGCGAGGCCTTCGGCAATCGCGGTCTTGCCCACGCCCGGATCGCCCACGAAGAGCGGGTTGTTCTTCTGCCGGCGGCAAAGAATTTGGATCGTCCGGTCGACCTCGGCGTCGCGCCCAATCAGGGGATCGATGCGGCCTGATTTCGCCTTCTCATTGAGATTCACGCAGTAGGCTTCGAGCGCTTCGGGGCCCTGCTTGTTTTGCTTGTCACCGCCGTCTTCATCGTCATCGGCGCCGCGGACGGTTTTCTGCTGGCTCATGCCAGGCCGCTTGGCAATACCGTGGCTGATGTAGGATACCGCGTCGAGCCGCGTCATGTTCTGCTCTTGCAGGAAGAACACGGCGTGGCTCTCGCGCTCTGTGAACAGCGCCACCAAAACGTTGGCGCCCGTCACCTCGTCGCGGCCGGAGTTCTGCACATGCAGGACTGCACGCTGCACCACCCGCTGGAACCCCGTAGTGGGTTTGGCGTCTTCGCCGTCTTCGATCACGAGAGTGACCAACTCCTCGTCGACGTATTTCCGCAGCGACGCTCGCAGCGCATCGAGGTTGACATTGCAGGCTTTCATCACCTGCTGCGCATCGCCGTCGTCGATGAGCGCGAGAAGCAGATGCTCCAGGGTCGCATATTCGTGATGGCGATCGCTCGCCAGTTTGATGGCGCGATGCAGGGCCTGTTCTAAGCTACGCGAAAGAGACGGCATACCGGAACGCTACTCTTTTTCCATGGTACACTGCAAAGGATGCTGATGGCGGCGGGCAAATTCAATAACCTGGGCCACTTTGGTTTCTGCAACTTCATAGGTGAACACGCCGCAGATGCCTACGCCATGACGGTGAACATGCAACATGATCTGAACTGCTTGGTCCCGGCCCTTGTTGAAGAATCGCTCCAGAATGTGAACGACGAACTCCATCGGCGTGTAGTCATCATTGAGCAGCAGAACCTTGTACAGGCTGGGCTTCTTCGTCTTTGGGCGTGTTTTGGTAGCGACACCGGTGCCGGTGCCGTTGTTCTGGCCCGTCTTGTCGTCGCGCTTATCTCTCATCGAATGCGCAGTATAAGCACGAAAACTTGCAACTCCCTAGCGCGTTGGAATGACGGAGGTACGCAGGTTTGGAAATTACAGTCCGCGCCACAACACCTGACGAGATGTATGTGCGACGCCGCAAAAGTGAAAGGGCCCGGGAAAACATCCCGGGCCCTTTCTGAACCGTTCCGCTTTGGGGGAGGAGCCGCGGAACGATATTTGTTCTGTTACTTAGGCGTGTTACTTAGGCGTGACGCGCCGTCTGCACGACCTCGGCCCAAGCTTGGATGCGCCCTTGAATGGGCTCGAACGCTTCCTTCGTGGCGGAGAGCATGATCTCATTCAGCCGGTTGACCTGGCCGACATAGGTATCGAAGGCGCTCTTCGCGAAATCGCTCTGGATTTCGATGGCCTCGTGCACCGACTTCGCGCCGAGCACGGCTTTGGTCGCCGCAATCGTCTCTTCGACGGACTGCTTGGAGAACAGGTACATTTCGTTCTGGAAGGTCTCGACGCCCTTGCCAGCGGCATTGGCCGCCTTCAGATAGGCCTCGACTGTCTCCTTGCCGAAGCCCAGCGCCTGATCGTAACCCTTAACGGCCTTTTCCAAGCCGTTCTTGAAGGCATCAGCACCGTTCTTCGCTACTGTCTCGGCCGTATTCTTGAATGTATCGCCGGCCGTTTTGGTCTTCGTTGCCATTGGATGGTCCTCTTTCCAAAAGCACCGCCGGGCCGGCACCATGCGACCCTGTTGCAGTGCAACATGACTTATATGCAGTGCAGCATTTGCAGTGTCAAGGACCGAGACAGGGCGCTTGGCCCTGCTTATGCATTTCTACGGGGAAAGGTGCGAGAAAATGCCGGCCGTATTCCGAAAGGTTAATCGAAGGTAAATGCCGGTAACATAAGGTGAATTCCTGATCTGCAGGGTTGCAAATGCCCCATTTTGATCGCATTCTGAACCCCGGGCCGACAAATCAGTTCGAACGGGTGTACGTATGAAGGGACGGCCGGCTGTCAGTCGAAGTTTCCATGCGGCCTATAGCTTGCCGCTTCTCGTACTTGCGCTCCTCGGTCAGCCGGCTTTCGCCCGCTCGCATCACCATTCCTACCATTCTGTTTCTCGCCAGACCCATCACACGTGGCGCCCCCTTAAGCGGAGCGTGACCCGGGGATGGGTCCGCCGAGTTGCCTGGGGAAGCCCGACTGATCCGTCCAAGGATGCGGAACTGGTGCTGGATGGCCGTACTGGCCGGGTTCTGTACGCCCGGAATACCGATGCCCAGCGGCACCCAGCCTCCCTCACCAAGATGATGACGCTATATCTGCTCTTCGACGCACTGAAGAAGGGGCAGGTGAACCTGAACACCCCCATTTATGTCTCGACGCATGCTGCCTTGCAGAATCCCACCAAACTGGGTCTCCGACCGGGCGATTCGCTGCCTGCCGACATGGCGATCCGGGCCGCTGTGGTGCTTTCGGCCAACGATATCGCCGTAGCCATCGCCGAAGCGCTTGGCGGGACGGAATCACATTTTGCCGAGCTGATGACGCAACGAGCGCACGAGCTTGGCATGCGCAATACGTTCTACCATAACGCTTCTGGCTTGCCCGACGACCGGCAAATCACCACCGCCACAGATCTCGGGATTTTGGCCCGTCACCTGGCTTACGACTTCCCACAATATTTCCATTACTTTTCGCTGCCCGGGTTTGAATTCCGCGGCCGCGTTCATATGGGCCACGACAACCTGCTCGGCCGTTATGCGGGAACTGACGGAATCAAGACCGGCTACACCAACGCTTCCGGCTTCAACCTCGTTTCGTCCGTTGTTCGTGGCGGCGCACACGTCATCGGCGTGGTGATGGGCGGTTACAGCGCGCATCGCCGCGATATGGAAATGATGCGCCTGCTCGACTGGACGTTTGCCCAGATCAGCGC
>C688J35102_120989581_pt1 | contig 12023 bp, 12 predicted proteins | sample HopSoiMetagenom2_FD_35102 | JGI IMG/M metagenome (IMG submission 35102)
ACCATGGTCACCGATGACCTCATCCGCACCCGTCAGGCCATCTTCGAACAACCTGACTGGCTGAAGGCCTGCGAGATGAACATGGCACTACAGGATCCCGAGACCCGCCGCCGCAACATGATCACCGACGACGACCTGCGCTCGATCCAGGCAGAAGCCCTGGTCATCTGGACCACCAAGGACCCCTCCGGCCCGGTCGCCGAGGGCCGTCGGATCGCCTCGCTCATCCCGAACGGACGCCTCGAGGTCATCGAGAACTGCGGCCACTGGCCCCAGTACGAGGACACCTCAACGTTCAACCGCATCCACCTCGACCACCTCCTGGGTGACACCAACGCCGGCAGCAACGTCACGGCAACCGGTATGAGAGGTAATGCGTCATGACGCTCGCCCTGTTGGCGATGAGCCACAGCCCCCTGCTGGAGTTCGCCGACCTCGAGGCCGACGTGACGGCCGAGCTCGATCAGACCTTCGCCGCGGCGAAGCACTTCGTCCACGACTTCGATCCCGACGTCGTGGTCAATCTCGCCCCTGACCACTACAACGGCTTCTTCTACAACCTGATGCCGCCGTACTGCGTCGGCTACGCCGCGACCAGCATCGGCGACTACGGGAGTGCCGCCGGTCGCCTCGACGTTCCCGCCGACAAGGCGCGCAGCCTGGCCGAAGCCGTCATGGCCGAGGGCATCGATCTCGCGGTCTCGTTCGACATGGAGGTCGACCACGGCACGGTCCAGCCGATGGAGATCCTCTACGGCGACATCACGGCGAAGCCGTTCATCCCCGTCTTCATCAACTCCGTCGCCCCGCCCTTCACTCCGGTCAAGCGGGTACGAAAGCTCGGCGAGGCGATCGGCCGCCACCTGGCAACCTGGGACGAACGTGTGCTGCTCATCTCGTCCGGCGGCCTTTCCCACGACCCGCCAGTGCCCCGTCTTGCCACCGCGACGCCGATGCAGCGCGCCCTGCTGATGGGACAGAACCAGCCGCTGCCGGCCGAGGCGCGAGCCGCGCGACAGCAGCGCGTCATCGAGGCAGCTCGCGACTTCGCCGCCGGAACTGCTGACATCCAGGACCTGGCGCCGGAATGGGACCGGGAGCTGCTCAGGATCCTCGCCTCCGGCGACCTCAGCCCGGTCGACTCCTGGAGTCCCGACGAGATGACGCGGGTCGCCGGAAACTCATCGCACGAGGTCCGCACCTGGATCGCCGGTTACGCCGCCATGGCCGCGGCCGGGCCGTACGCCGTGCAGCACACCTACTACCGCCCGATCCGCGAGCTCATCGCAGGCTTTGCCATGACGACCGTTGTCCACACGTGAGCGCTCCGCCGTGGTGCACAGCGCCGGCGACGGCCGCCGCGTCCTAGAGTGAGAGTCGCCCCGAACGAAGGAGACCCCGTGGCCGAGTCGCCCGTGCGCCGTACAGGTCAGCGCCTGGGGACGGTCGTGCTCGACGAGCTCAAGGAGCGGCTGCTCAGCGGCCAGTACGCCGTCGGATCGCGGATCTCCATCGAGGAGGTCAAGGCCGAGTTCGGGGTGAGCAAGCAGCCCGTCATGGATGCCATGCGTCGCCTCGAGGCGATCGGCATCGTGCACATCGTCCCCCAAAGCGGCTGCCGCGTCGCCGCCTACACGACCCAGGAGATTCTCGACTTCTTCAACCTCTTCGGCCGCTTCGAGGGAGAGATCGCAGCGGCGGCAGCCAGCCGGCGCACCGAAGCGCAGCTCGCTGAGTTGGACACGACCTGGCAGCGCATCGCCGACCTCGAAGGGAGCACCGACCCCGGCGCACGCTCCCGCGGATACCGTTTCCTCAACCGCGAGTTCCACCTGGTGATCCATCACATGGCGCACTCCACGGTGATGGCGGAGCTCAGCGAACGCATGTGGGACATGAGCGACTTCTTCATCAACACCATCGGTGGCGCCGAGCACCTCTCCGACGCCCTGACGGACCGCAACCACGACCACGACGTCATCCGCAACGCGATCCGCTCCCGCAGCCCGGAGATCGCCCGGGTCGCCATGCAGTCCCACATCACCGAGACCGTCGCGTTGTTCCGCGACGACCTCGACAACACCGCGTAGACCCCGGCTCACCGTGCGCGACCCGACCCCAGCCGCCCCGACCGTCCTGGGAAAGACGATGCAGGTGCTGCTCGCCTTCACCGTCGAGGAGACCCACCTCGGCTTCACCGATCTCCGTTCGCGAACGGGCCTCTCCAAGTCCACCCTGCACCGGATCCTCGGCGAGATGGCCGCCGCGCGACTTCTCGAACGAACCGATGCCGGATACCGCCTCTCGCGCCTGGTCTTCGAGCTCGGCATGCGCGCCTCGGTCGAGCGAACCCTCCTCGAGGTGGCCACGCCGTTCCTCGACGCCTACGCCGTCCGACAGGCGGTGGAGTGACGCACACATCGGAGATGGCATCCGAGACCGCTGTAGTGATTGCGATAATCGCAATCACGGTGCTACGATCGAATCCATGATTGCTGACGGGGCGGCTTCGCGAGTGCGGCAATTGATCGTGGAGAGCGGATCGACCCAGAGTCAGTTCGCTGAGCAGCTCGGGATGGACACGACGAAGTTGTCGAAGTCTCTGAACGGGCAACGCAGGTTCACTTCGCTCGAACTCGCGCTGATTGCTCAAGCTGCCGGGGTCACCGTTGATTGGCTTCTGAATGGTGAGACGAACGAGGCCCTCGCTGCCAGGTTCGCCCCCGACGACTCTGGGAGATTGACTGGCGTACGCGCTGAGGCGCGAAGGCTTGCCGAGAGTCGCGAGAACCTTGCCTTCCTAGGTCGAGCCAGGGAATTCCCGCAGCCCAAGCCGTTCATAAGCTCGCTCTGGACCGAGCAGGGCGAGGAACTCGCCAACTACGCTCTGGGAATCCTGGGCGCGCCGCAGGCAGACACCGGCACCGAAAGTTTCAGTTCGGCGATCGAGCGCGGCTTCGGTATCGACGTGTGCATCATCGACACCCAAGGTTCGTGCGACGGGCTGGCGTTCCAAACTGGGGATGCGCGCATCTTGATCGCTGCGACGAGCAGAAAGCCGACTCGTCAGCGGTTTACGATCGCCCACGAACTCGGTCACCTGCTTTGTGGCGATGATCAGGCAGTTCATATCGATCAAGACATCATGAGCCCCGAATCAAGGCAGGGTGCTGCCGAGAAGCGCGCCAACGCATTTGCGGCCGCTCTCCTCATGCCCGAACCGGTCCTGCAAGAGGGCTTCGCTGAGCGCGCCAGCGGAAGCTCGGACGCATGGTTCTGTGAACTCTCGATGAGACTGAAGGTCTCACCAAGTGCTCTTGCCTGGCGCCTGTTCAACGTCAACGTCATCAACGCTGCGGAACGGCGCAAACTCGGTTCGATGCGGACGATTGACTGCGCGAACGCCTTGGGGAAGGTAACGACCTTCTCGTCCTGGCTTGAAGACAGCGCTCAGCCGCGTGGCCCTGAGGCCCTGGTGAGCGATGTTCTCCAGGCTTACCTGGCCGGTGTCACAACACTCCAACCGCTCGCAAATCTGGTACGAACTGACGTTGCGACGGTCAGGTCGGCCATTGAAGACGCTCTTGTCATCACAGAGGAGAGCGACGACTTCGTGCCATGAGCCAGCCGTACTGCTTTCCGGACAACACGGTGCTGTGCAACTTCGCTTGCGTGGGCCAGTTGGACCTCCTGCAGTTCGTGCTCGACGGCCGGGGACGCTGGACCGAAGCAGTTGCCTACGAAGCAAGTCGCTCTCAAAGCTTCCACCCAGATCTCGAAGCGATCTCGACCGACGGTTGGCTTGGCGATCCCATCGAGATCGATGACGAACGAGCGCGCCGTGAGGTTGAGGGCCTTCGAAGGAGCGTTTTCGGTGGTACCAAAGATGAGCCGCTTAAGCACCTGGGCGAATCGCAGACTCTTTGGGTGATTACCAACCAGTACGTCGCCGGGCAAGCGACTTGGGTAAGTGACGACCGCGAATCCGTCGACTACGCGCGCCAGAACTCCATTCCAGTCAGAGAAACACGTCACGTGGTCGCAGAACTAGTGCAGATCAACAAGATGAGCGATCTCCGTGGCTTCGAGATGCTCGAGCAGATGGTTGAGCAAGGCCGACAGCTGGTTCTTCCTGGTTCTCCGGCTGAGTTGCACTCGCTCTGAGTGCGAATTCCGGATACAGATGACACATGGTGCAGCTCATGTCATGTCGTGGGGGCACGGGAGCTGCGAATGCACCATTTGACCCTATTATCTGTGCAGGCGGAAAGCCGAATGCTGCGACAGTTTCCTCGGCCAAGGCGAAGGGAGTCGCGAACCGTCCAGACGTCGATGCGTGACCAGATGCCTACGCGCGGCCCGGCCGTCGAACACGCTCAGCAGCGCCAGAGAACTTGACCGAGAAAAGACGGTCCGATTCACCGATGAACGAAGTCGACCGCTCCGCGGCCGAGATTCACGACACGGAGCGGGAGTTGCCCGCGTTCCCGCGTTCGCTGAAGAGCGAAGACCTCGGGAGAACGACTCCTGAGTCCGGTTGGCACGCAGACGGCGGGTGTCCTGCCGACGTCCGGGCGACAGATGCAAGACGAGGAACCTTCGGCAATCCAGGGGACGAACGGCCGAGAACGCGCGGGGACGAGCCGATACCCAGTTCGCAAGCCGAGCCACACCTCTGCCGAAAGGACCGTTCATGACCGAGCGCCCCAACCCAACCCGTCGCCACCTGCGCGTCTGCGGGCCCACCGATTCCCGGCCCGTCACTGTCTCGACACATCAGAATGTGGCCCCGACGGACGGGTTCGGCGACCACATGCCGAACTACCGCCGGGGCCGGGCCTGGTTGACCCTCATCGTTCTCGCGTTAGGCGCCGCCACCGAGGGCAAGTGCCTCCAGGCACACCAGACGATGGAAGATGCTGACCGCATCCTGTACCCGCTCGGCGACCTCAGCGACCCCTCGGAAGTACGTGACTTCATAGCCGGATCAGCACGTGAAGCCGAGGACATGCTCGCCCACATCTCCAGCAGCGGATCCACAGTCATCGCGCCGGACACCGACGAGCCGAACCGATGAACGAGTCGCAGCTCCTCGGCTACCGATCGGGCAGTCCGGACCTCGCCGTGGACCCCGACTCGCGGACCTGGGACGGCTTCGACTGGCGCGAACTCGGCGAACGCGACTAGAACCTCAGCGTGATCACCGGCCGAACGGATGACGACGAACCCGAACACGAAGCTGCGCGCGAAGCAATCAACCAAATACGCGAGCACCTCCCGGATCTCACCGCCGATCAACTTCGCGACTATCTCTGGGGCCTCCACGATGCGATGAGTTCATTCTTCTGGCACGGACTGTGAGTCGCGAGACCCTTGCTGCCTACGCCAGCGCGTCAACACGGCGGCCTTGGTGAAACCCATTCCGCCCAGTGTGTCGCGACGCATCGCGCTGCGGTGGTCCTGACTTGCTATGGAGTCGATTCTCGTGGAGCGAGCGCTTCAGAACTCGCGTAATCCCCGCCAAGTTCGATTCGAGCTGAGTACGCAGTCTCTCCAGCGGGAAGTCGGCGCGTGCTCAATCGAAGTCGATTTGCGCGCAGTTGCTGAGCCAACCTCTCGCGGCTCGCCTTCTCCTCGGTCGCGCTCGTGGACTTCATCTCGACCATGTACTGATCAACGATGAACGCCTCCAGGTCTTCGGTGTCTGCTGCCGACAGAGTCTGGTGGTAGTACGCCGTCAAGGCGATTCCCTTCAAGGCACGGCGGACCACCCGTACCTTCCTGTGCTTGACGCCGGTGATTCGAAAGTAGTTCGCCCAACCCACGTCCTGGATCGTCAGAGCCAACAAAGCACCCATGACCAAGCTGGGCGCGTCTTCTCGAAACGCATCTTCTCCGAAACAGCGACTCAGGCTCCGACTTAATTTGCGACTTGCGAGTGTGGAACTCATGGCCCCGAACCCGGTGAGAAGAGGTCCGACCTCATGGAAGATCTCCAGAAGTGACTGTTTGCGCGTATCAGTCAGTCCTATGTCGTCGGCAAGTCGGCTCACAACCATCCCTACGAACGCCTGATGCTCTTCGTCGTTCTCCAGGAGCACAACGAACCGACCCCACACGAACAGCGCCCGTTGAAGCACACGTTGTTTCAGTGCGCTGTCTCTCACCAACTCTGAGTCTCTAAGGACGTTCGATACGGTTGTGAGAACCTTCATGACACGCAGGGCCGGGGGGACGTCTTCGGGCCGGTCGAGCGGAAATGGTGTCGTGTCGACGTCGTCCAACTGGTCCAACCAGTCGACGCCATCGTCGGTGTCCCGAACACCCTCTTCAGAGTCGTCAGTGAGGTGCTCGGGGATGTTTAGACGCGAAACAAGTTCCTCAACCGAATCGGCCGTTGCGATCGCGTCATGCGCAAAGTTGATGGAGTTCGTCGGCTCTTCAAGATCGCCCCACAGCAACTTTTCAACCGTCTCGAGAGTCATCTGATCGTCGCGGGTTAGAGCGGCGTAATGCCCGATGATTGGTGCGTAATACAGAGGGTCACCGAGCAGCAGTTGCAGGAAATCTTGTGAAGCCACGGCCCTCCTGGCTGCGAAGAGATGCAGATAGCTCGCTTGGGTGAAGGCAATGTGGCCCGATCGCGCGGTCAGCAAGTGCCTGGATCGAAGATTCCCCAGCACATCTAATGGGTCTTCGTCCCAGTCGACCTCGTTGAAGTACTGTCCCAGGACTCCCAACACTTCGGACTCCGGCAGTGATCCCACTCGCCTGCGTACCAGTACCTCGGCGAAGGTCGCAAGAATGTCAGATCTCTCGTGCGCATCGAGAGAGAAACGGGCGTCGTCGTGCGGATCGCCACGCCCGAGAAGAAGACTGATGTAGGCGTCGAGCAGGGCCGTCTCCGATGCAGTCGACAGTAGTGCCTCGCCATGCACGATCGCGCTGATTAGAAGGCTGACCGTGAACGGTGTGCGCGGCAGGTGTTCTCGGTTGACAATCTCGATGGCCTTCTGAGCTAACGCACTCTGCCGACCGGGCGCCACCAACCCAGCGAGGTACTCGATGTCGCTCTGGTTCAAGCGGCCTAGGTATCGGATCGACGCCTCGACGCCGGCTTGGTTGAGGGCTTGCAGTGTCTCGCCTTCTTGGCCTTGCTTGCAGCCGATGATCACGTGATCGAAGTTGCCGGAGCGGATCTCATCTATGACTCGACTGCTGATCTTCTCGGGCCTTGCCGAGAAGTTGTCGAGCGCGAGCGTTACGAGCGGGAGTTCGGCGTTATCTCGGATCGGAACGCCTGAGACGCGCAGGTCCTTCACCAGTTGCCTACGCAGCGGCTTTAGCCCTGTGGCCATGTGCTTGAAGTCGATTACGACCGGCACGGCGCGTCCCTCAACAGCATGGCGACGGAGCGTCAACCACTCCAGTGCGGTTGTGAGCCCGACGCGGTCCTCTGCGACCAAGACCGTGACCCCGGAGTGAAGAGCCTCGCGGTCCGGATCGAGGCGTCTTGCACGCTCCTCGCGAGGAAGGTCTTGTGAGCGGACGAACTGGTCGTGCGGCACAGGCAACAGGACGGGCGGAATCGTCAACCGGTCCCATGAGCAGGACTCCTCGACGACATGCTCTGTCAACACGGCCTCAGAGATAACTCGTTCGTCCAGTGCCTTGGCCGAAATCGAAGGTGCGCTCGCGACTCCGACAAGCTCGACGCTTGCGACTGCACCGAGCCCTGTGAGGAAGCCAGGCAGATCGCGATAGGCGGCGCCAAAGACAAGGGGAACGATCCGTTCGCGATCGTGCTCGCCAAGCAGGCGCTCAACCTCAGATTCCAGACAGAGTCGGTAGTGCCGGGACTCACTTCCGCTCCACAGGCTGTTCATCCAAGCTCGCAAGGAGCTGAAGTTCGGGTCGGCGATTCCCTCCCCACAGCCGACAAATAGCAGTGTTCGGGCGGCGGTCAACGCCTCTTGAATCGCGCGGGCCGGCGCGTTGCCAATCAGTTCCCCATACGACTGATCGCCCAGAATTACAGAATCAGGTTCCCGCCACGATCCATGTAGATGACCCACGTCTCGAGCCCGACCCTGGAGAATCGCCTGCATCTGCGACGGAGCTCTCCAGGTCGCCGTCTCGCGCCCTAGGCCCTGCTCAAGGACGTGATCGAGGTTCGTGGTCAGCAGGGGTACGCCGAGCGCCTCGATGGCGTTGATCAGCGTTGGGTCATCGGCTCTCAGTCTCGAGAACTCGTTACGCAGCCAAGCTGCCATTTCCGGGCCGGTGCGTCCTCCGAGCGCCTCCACGACTTTAGAGGCGACGCCCGGCAGCGCCGCAGGGTAGGAAGCAGCTGAGTCGAGTTCGACATCAACGATTCGCTTCCACTCCTCCGGCAGCGACTGGTTGTACTCGAGGGCGCGCTCCACCCCGGCCTTCAGGAGGCTGGGCCAGTCCTTCGCCTCTGATGTGCTTGCGATGCTTACGCCAGCGCCTGCCACGACGACTACGCGTCCGGCTCTCACGTCATCCGACAAGTCGTCGAGAAGTGACACGACCGCCCCCCGAGTGTTGGTCCCAATTGCCATTCGCCATCCTGCACGTAGTCCGGCCCGATTTCGCCTGATCCGGGAAACCTCTCAACGCATGGGTGGCGACAACGCTCGACTGATGCTGAGTTCGCGCAATTGGCTGCTCGTCGAGCTCCGTCGTCCGGGTTTGTTCGGATCTCAACCCTGCGTCATATCGCCGCGACTACGTCGGGGCGCCGGCGCCGGACTGCGTCAGACGGACGTGACGGATTCTTTGAGGCGGCGTCGGAGTGCCACCAACGCGACTAGATCTCTCACGCAAGCGATGGACAGCACAACGAGTGCCGCGAACACAATGAGAAAGCATGCCTTGACCGCGTCGTAGTCAACATGACCTTCCCAAATCGCTCGCACTGATTCTGAAGCCACGGTCCACGCTGGGGGTGCGAGTGCCACGTTGAGAGCCACCACGACGAGGGTGATCGGCAGGGCTCTGACCCGTACAGCCGCCCGGACTTGCTTGATCCGTGAATCGCGCCCGTATGCGGGGACATCCAGGTCCAATGCTGCCTTGATCTCCGAGTACCACACGCTGTAGATCAGCCCGGCAACTCCTACCAAGAGGGACGCCGAACCTAAGAGATCACTCATCGTCGAGCTCGAATCGCTCTCGGAGCTTCGCGAAGGTGTCCTTCGGGATTGTGTAAGCCGACGTCGTACCCGGTTGCTTGGTCACTGGTTGAAGACGTCCATCGATCATGGAGATCTCACGGTTTAGGGCCTCAACGAAGTTCTCGGCACGGATCAGGACAACCCGATCACCATCGGCCGGCCCAGTCGCTTCACCTAGAAGGCCGGACAAACTCGACTTCGTGATCGACTGGAGTTCGTACTGGTACTTCGACATCACAGCTCTGAGAAGAGACCGACTCTGAGCGGCGCTGGTCTGAAACACGGCACTGATCTGTTGCTCGCTAGGCAAGTTCTTGTAGGCGTGGCGGATCAAGAGAAGGAGTCGGTACTCGCGCATATCAGACCCTCGGGTGAACACCCGTTGTCCCAACATCATGCGCGCGTATTCCTCGTGTGCCGCCTCGAAAAAGGGTTTCAGCCGCGCGTCCAGATCAGCCTCTTTGCAGTCCAAGATCGCTGCCAGTTGCGTACGCTCGATGCTGTCGAAGTCCATCCTCTTGCCTCCCGAGTCTGCTCATAACGTCGCACACCGGTGAGCGTCGACGGCACATTTCGCGAGATTCTGTCGACCCGGGCGTGGGCGCGCGAGCCAGACTCATCCCATCTGTTGCAGACCGACTGGACACACACCATCCGTCGATGCAGCGATCGCTGCGTCAAACCGCCGCGACACGGCGCCACGTTGGGGTCCGCTGATGCGTCAGATGTGCTTGATACGCCCCCGGTCGTATACGCGCAGAGCTGCCTCAGTGGTCGAGACGGCGACGCTCGTCAGGTTCGCGATGTTCGTGATCGAGGAAGTCGTCTGCAGCGTCACGGTCATGCCGTCCTCGCTGATCGCAACCTGGTCCTTGTCGGTGGTGACGTTGGACGCCCAGAAGTCGCCGTGACTCAATCCGCTTAGGGATCGCCACAAAGCCACCGCCTTGTCTGGCTCGCCGCCCACGGCCTCGGCTGCTGAACGGACGAACTCCGCGTTGCCGGCGAACCTGGTACATGCCGCGATGTCTAACCCTCGGGCAGAGGCCAGCGGTTCGACCTGTGCGATGTGCTGGTCCCGGACCCTCGGGTCTTGCTTGATCCCGGTCAGATCAGAGAACTTGTCAACGTTGTCGCCGTCCGTGACCCACAGCCGGAATCGGCGGGTGATTCGCTCGTCTCGGTTCGGGGGTCCGATAAGCCAAAGCGCCTGGGATGAGTTCTCGAAGGCACAACGGATCAGGGGGTACAGCGCATAGGGAAGGGTGAAGACCTCGTACTTTGGATGACTGCCCTTGACCGTCAGCATCCGGATCGCCTGCAGATTATCGATCGCGTGGCTGATGACGTGCCACGCTGCGTGCGACACCTGGTAGGGCCTCGCGTGTCGGTCGTCGGCGTCGAGAGGACTACCGGGCTGGATCACGTTATCGGGCATCTGCTGCCGCTCGATCAGAGCGTCGATCCGGGGAGCGACCTTGGTAACCATCCGCAAGCTAGCTTCGTCCTCGTCTGCCTTGGCGGTCATCCTGGAGATCGGCTCACGCTTGGTCATGGCCGAAGCCTTCCACCGAGCACCGACTCCTTCAGCGCGGTTGAGCCAGTCGGCCTGCCGCCACGCGACCGAACACCTCCGACGCTCCTATGCTTCGTCAAGCCGCTGCGGCGCCGTTTTCGAGTGGGCGGTAGAGGTCTCGGGCGACGTATCGGGCGAGGCAGCGTTTGATCTCTCGGCTGGTCTTTCCCTCGGCGGTGCGGCGGGCGACGTAGTCGCGGGTGGCTTGCTGGTACTGGATCCTGATCTGGACCACGGTGTGCAGCGCGTTGTTGAGGTTCCGGTCGCCGTAGCGGTTGAGCCGATAACGAGTGGTGACCTGTCCACTGTTCGCCGGGATCGGTGCGACGCCGGCGAGCATCGCGAACGCTGCCTCGGAGTGGATCCGGCCGGGGTGGGACCAGGCGCACAACACCGTCGCGGCGACGATCGGTCCGACGCCGAACTCCTCGAGCAGGTCGGGTCGCCAGCTGCGGATGATGGCCACGATCGACTTCTGTAGCTCACGTGCCTCCTTCAACATCGCGTGCGCTCGACGAGCCAAGGTCCGCAGCGCCACCACCGTGCTGGTCGTCTCGGTGTCCCAGGACGCGTGCACCCGCAGGCTCGCGGCGGTGTTGAGCATGGCGGCAAGCTTCTGACCGCGGAACCTGGCCCGGACGGGCTCGGGCGCTGCGATCACGAGACTGAAGACCTGCTGCTGGGCCTCGGTGGAGGCATTGATCGCCGAGCGGCGAGCAGCCAGGAGCACTGACAGGGCTTGGCGTTCGCCCCCGCTGCGGGGACTTCCCAACCGCGGTCGAGCCATCGCTTCACGCGCAGCGCGGATCGCGTCGAGCGGGTCGGACTTCGCGCCGTTGCGGCGCGCAGCCCGCTTCGGCCGGTCCAACTCGATGACGATCTCCGAGGCCTTCCCCAGCAGCTGACGACTCAGACCGGCGCCGTGGCCGCCGGTCCCCTCGATCGCCCACGCCCGCAAAGTGGCGTGGTTGTTGGCGAACTCCACGAGCTCGGCATAGCCCTCGGGTGTCGCCTCCACGGTGATCTCGCCGAGGACACCACCGGTCGCGGTGTCGACCGCGGCCGCGGAGTGGGTGTGGACATGGGTGTCGACGCCGATGACGACGTCGACCACGTCGCGTAGATCGGTCAGACTGGTCATGCGTTCTCTCCTTTGCCGGATGGGACGTGGTTCCGGTCCGGGACGGAGGCTCGGCAGGACTGTGATGAGACACATCCGGCGCCGCTAACGCCAGGTGGTCAAGCTC
>C688J35102_120989579_pt1 | contig 12019 bp, 6 predicted proteins | sample HopSoiMetagenom2_FD_35102 | JGI IMG/M metagenome (IMG submission 35102)
GCCGAGAGCGCCACCGCGGCGACGGCCTCGCCCGGCGGCACGCTGCCGCGGATGGCGCCCGGCAGCAGCGCCGCCGCGCGGTACGCCTGGTCCAGCGCCGCCGGCGCGAAGTCGGCCGGCGCCACGGCGAAGCCCTCGACGTCGACCTGCAGCGGATGCACCGGGTCCCGGCGGGCGCGGGCGACCAGGTCGTAGCGCACGCCGCCGACCGTGACCGCCTCCACCAGCGTGGTGTCGGCCGGCGGCACGGCGGCGGCGAGGACGCGGCCGAGCGTCGAGCCCTTCGCCCCGTTGCGGAGCCAGAGATCCAGCGTGGTGTCGGCGCCCGCCACGTCGGCCGAGAGCGTGCCGTCCGCCTCCATCAGCACGAACGCGCCGCGGACGGGCGCCGGGCATTCGCACCACCGCAGCTCCCGCGCGGCCCGGGCGGCCAGCGCGATGGGGTCGCGGATGGAGTCGGGGGGGAGAGTGAGGTGGAGGGGCGCGGCGAGGCGGCGGCGCAGCACGTCGTCGGCGCGCCGGGCGAGCTCCCAGGTGGCGAAGGACGCGTAGCCCCGCAGCGCACGGTCGGTGGAGCGCGCCTCGGAGCGCGCCGCGTCGGCCGCCTGGTACGCCAGCACCGCCGACAGCCCGAGCAGCGCCAGCAGCAGCCCGGCCAGGAAGGCCGAGCCGGGAGCCAGGTGCGGGGAGCGGCGCAGGCGGATCATCTGCCGATGGACCGGGTCGGGATGGACGAGCTCATCCGAATGGTACCCACGAACCCGCCGCTGGGGCCAGACGCGCGTGTAATGGATTGGTAAAAAACGGAATGTCATACCGTCTTCTCCAATCGATTGTGCAAAAAACGTCATCCTGAAGGCGCCGCTGCTCCGGTGCCGCAACGCGCGATGAATCATGGCGGCGCCTGAAGGATCTATAACCGCGTACGCAGATCGGCCGGCGGTATCGTGGCCGATGTTAGAGATCCTTCGGTCGCCGCTGGGCATCGTCGTGGACGCAGGTCCAGCGCAGCGGCGACGCTCAGGATGACGCCTTTCTGCACAACCGATCTCGACAAATGGTATCATCGGTATCATCGGTCGAGTCGTGGTGGGATCGCCCCCTCGCCCAGCATCTCCTCCATGCGCGAGAGGCAGCGGGAGAACTTCTTCCCGTAGGCGCCGGCGAGGAACGAGGATGGGAACAGCTCCCCCAGCGCCACCGTGGAGGTCATCGCCAGCGGCACGGCGCGGTCGTACAGCTTGTCGACGAAGTGCACCCAGCGCAGCCCGTCGAAGAGCGACGCGACGGGCTCCATCCCCCGCACGAGCACCTGGTCGACCGCCTCGGCCATGGCGGCGAAGCGGATGGGGTGCACCTCGCCCAGTGCGGCGGCGAGCGCGGGGAAGTCCGCCGCCAGCGCGCGCGGCCCGGCGCGGGCGAGCGCCTCGTCCATCCCCCGCTCGTCCAGGAAGTACGCCCGCCCGGGATCGGCGGTGAAGCGTCGGTGGCGGAAGTCCTCGCCCTCGATCTCCAGCACCTCGAAGGCGCCGGAGAGCTCCTCGATCTCGGCGGTGAAGCTCTTCTGGTCGAAGCGGCCGCGCCCCAGCTCGTCGGGGACGGTGTTGGAGGTGGTGGCCACGCGCACCCCGTCGGCCAGGGCGCCGCGGAGGAAGGCGAGCGCCATCTTCAGGTTACCGGGGTCGTCCAGCTCCCACTCGTCCACGCACACCAGGCGCCGCCCACGGAAGGCCGCGCGCGTCCCCTCCACCCCCAGCAGCCCGATGGTGTGCACCAGCTCGTCGAAGCTGAGGTACGCGCCGGGCGCGGGGGACTCGTGCCAGAGCGCCGCCAGCAGGTGCGTCTTCCCCACTCCGAAGCCGCCGTCCAGGTAGACGCCCGCCCCCGCGTCGTCCCCGCCGAAGAGCGAGCGCAGCCGCCGCCCCAGCCCGCCCCCCGCCGCGGCCCGCAGCTCGCCCGCGATCTCCTGCAGCCGCGCCACCGCGCGCGCCTGCGAGGGGTGGCGCGGATCGGGGGCGTAGTCGGCGAAGCGCTTGGCCGCGAAGCGCGGCGGCGGAACGAAGCCGGCGACCATCACGGCCGGGTCGGGGCGCGCCGGGAGGGCGGCGATCAGGGAGTCGAGGTCGATCAAGCGAGGCGTCTTCGCGGTCGCGGGGCCGGGGGACGCGGAAGGTCGCCCCCGGCCGGCGCACCCACAAGCGCCGGAGCGGGTGCAGGGGGAGATTTCGATTGACTCCTGGCCCTCTTCCGCCCTACGATGTGCTCCCCCGTTTCATGCATTTCCATCGATCCCGCCGAGGCCTCATGAGCATCGCCACCGTCCACGACCCGATCTTCTCGCGCGTGCAGTCCGCGCTCCACCATGCGCTGGCGCGGCGCGCCACCGCCGCGGGGCTCGCCCCCACCGACGCCGCCGCGCCTTCCGCCGAGCTGAGCTCGGGCCACCCCGCCATGCAGGCGGTGGCGGCGCTCGGCAACCACTTCGTGCAGCACCGTTCGCTCGACACGCTCCCCGCGGGCGCCGACAGCACCCAGGGGATCGTGGCGGAGTGCGCCAAGCTGTATGCCCAGTACGTGGCGGCCCGCCTGGTGGGGAACCACGCCCTGGCGCAGCTGCTCAAGAACGAGCTGACCTTCTCGAGCTGCGACCCGCTCTGGGCCGAGGCGATCACCACCTACGAGGAGTTCGTGCACTCGGGGAACACCATCCCCTACATCACCCTCGCTCCCGGCACCGGCGTGATCCCCGTCGCCGCGGCGCTGAAGGTGGCGCTGATCGCCGACTGGGCGACGGGCACCAGCACCGCGACGAACGTGCTGGCGCAGGCGCTGGCGATGAACCCCGACGTCGTCATCCACCTGGGCGACGTGTACTACTCCGGCACCGCGACGGAGGAGCAGAACTACTTCTACCAGGCGATGGTGGACGGCCTGCAGGCGGCGGGGAAGACGATCGGGACGGGCGCGGGCGAGGTGCGGGTGTTCACGCTCGCCGGGAACCACGACATGTACTCGGGGGGCGCGGGGTACTACTCGGTGATCAAGCAGCTGGGGCAGCCGGCCAGCTACTTCTGCCTGCAGAACGACGACTGGCAGATCGTCTGCCTGGACACGGGCTACAACGACCGCGACCCGTTCACGGTGGTGAGCAACATCACCCAGCTCACCGACGACCAGGTGGTGTGGCTGAACGACCTGATGGCGGACTGCGGGGGCCGCAACACCCTCTTCCTCTCGCACCACCAGCTCTACAGCGGCGCGGGGCCGGTGGGGGAGAGCACGGTGGGCTCCAACACGGTCAACTGGGGGATCAACCCTTCGCTATTCGGGCAGCTCCAGGCCATCCTGGACAAGGTGGCGGTGTGGATCTGGGGGCACGAGCACAACACGGTGGTCTTCAATCCGCACGCGGGGCTCCCGGCGGGGCGCTGCATCGGCTCCGCCGCGATCCCGATGCTGGTGGAGCAGGACCCGTACACCACCGACACCACGCTGCAAGGCGTGGCCGGCGTCGCGGTCCCCACCATGGACCTGACCTACAAGCTCGGCGACAACGGCACGGACTTCAACCACGGCTTCGCGATGCTCTCGCTTTCCGGCGCGACGGCGACGGTCTCGTACTACGAGGTGCCGGTCGGGGGCGGCCCGGCGGCGCTGCTGGGCCCGAGCGAGACGTTCCCGACGTCCTGACAACGGCCGTTTCACGCAGAGACGCAGAGGAACCGAGAGAACGACAGGAGAGGTTTCTCCTTTCGTCTCGGCTCCTCTGCGTCTCTGCGTGAGCCAATTTCTGCCGTTTCGGAAAAACGTTTTGCCGGTGCAATGGCGACGTGCAGATTGCAAGGCATGTCGCCATCTGTTTATTGCGAATGCAAATCGTTGGGATGATGGGCTTTGGATGGAAACGGACGGGTGCGGGGCGTGCCGATGGAGAGAGATGAGGCGGGAACGCGCATTGCCCCGGCGGCGTTGCCCCCACCGGGCACTCGCGCGGTTCGCGTCCATACCCGCATCAATCGGAGGAGAAGATGAGCAGGATAACTCGCGGCATCGGCTTGGCGGCGCCGCTCGTGTTGGCAGCGGTCATCGTGGGGTGCCAGGGAGACAGCACCGGGACCGGCACCCCGGACCCATCGGCCGGCGCCGTGGGGCTGTCGTTCTCGGTGCCGCAGGCGCTGGCGTTCGACCGGCTGGCCGAGACCACGGGCGGGCACACGCTGGAGCTGTCGCAGGTGCAGATGGTGGTCTCGCGCATCCGCCTGCGCCTGCTGGAGCAGACGGAGCCGGGGTGCGCCGGTCCGAACGAGCAGCACCCCTGCACCGAGTTCAAGGCCGGCCCGGTGCTGGTCGACCTCCCCGTGCACGGCGGCCTGGTCACGCCCGTCACCGCCGACGTGCCGCCGGGGAGCTACCGCTTCATCCTGATCAACGTCTTCCCGCCCTCGGGCGACGACGCGGCGGCGACCGCCTTCCGCACCGCGAACGCCTGGCCGGCCAACGCGTCGATGCGGGTGAAGGGGACGTACGACGGGCAGGCGTTCGACGTCTACCTCCCCGTGAACGGCGAGGTCTACAACACGCTCGACCCGCCCTTCGTGGTCACCACCGACAGCAAGGGCACGTTCAACGTGACCGTCGCGGTGGACCCCCACGGGTGGTTCAAGACGAAGGAGGGCGCGCTGATCGACCCGCGCTCGCTGGCCACCGAGGCCGGGCTGCGCGACTTGGTGAGCGGCAACGTGCGGGCGTCGTTCCGTGCGTTCAGCGACAACCAGCGCCACGGACAGTAACGCAACTGCCGTTTCACGCAGAGACGCAGAGAAACCGAGAGAACTGCTCAGTTGTTCTCTCTTTTCCTCTGCGTCTCTGCGTGAAACGGCAGTTGGAAGGTCAGGCGAAGAGATCGAGTTCGTCGCTCGGCGCCGGCTCCTCGGCCTCGACCGGCGGCTCCTCGTCGCCGACCGCGGACTCGGGCTGCTCGCGCTCGGCCACGTAGGTGACCTCGGCCACGCGCTCGCCGCCGGTGAGGGTGACCGCCTTCGCCGGGGCCCCGCTCCGGCCGGACTTCTCGATCGCCTCCAGCTTGAGGCGCACGGCGCGGCCGCCGCCGGTCACCGCCATCAGGTCCTCGCCCGGGTGCACCTCGCGCGCGGCGGCGACGTCCCCCGTGTCCCTGGCGGGGGAGAGGAGCACGGTGCCCAGCCCGCCGCGGCCCTGCGGCTGCAGCTCGTCGAGCGGGAGGCGCTTCGCCCAGCCGCGCTCCGTCACCAGGCAGAGCTCGCCCCCCTCGCGCCGCGGCACCGCCATCCCCGCCACCGCCTCGCCCGCCTTCAGCTTGATGCCGCGCACCCCCTGCGCCGCGCGCCCCATCAGCGGCACCTCGGCCTCGGGGAAGCGGATGGCGCGGCCGCCCCGGCCCACCAGCACCACCTCTCCTTCGCCGTCCGTCACCCGCACCTCCACCACGCGGTCGGGCGACGCGACCTTGATCGCCTCGATCCCGCCGGCGCGCGCGTTGGCGTACTGGTCGAGCCCCGTCCGCTTCACCGTTCCCTCCGCCGTGGCGAAGAGCACGAAGCGGTCGGCGCGGAACTCGTGCACCACGTGCACCGCCGCCACGCCCGCCTTCTTCCCCAGCTCGAAGAGCTGCGCCAGCGCCTTCCCCCGCGAGGTGAGCCCCGCCTCGGGGACGTCGCGCACGCTCATCGCGTACGCCTTCCCGTCGGTCGAGAACGCCAGCAGCGTGTCCTCCGTGCTGGCGACGAACACCCGCGCCACGAAGTCGGCCTCGAAGCGGTCCAGCGCGATGCGCTTCCCCGCCGTCATCGCGCGCTGGTAGACGGCCATGGGGATCTGGCGGACGTACCCCTCGCGGCTCACGGTCACGACCACGTGCTCGGCGGCGAGCATGTCCTCCAGCTTCACCGCCTTCTCGTTCTCGATGATGAGCGTGCGGCGCGGATCGCCGTACTTCTCCGCCAGGTCGCGCAGCTCGGCGCGGATCAGGTCGAGCTGCAGCGCCGGGCTGGCGAGGATCGCCTCCAGCTCGCGGATGCGCGCCTCCAGCTCGTCCAGCCGGTCCTTCAGCTCGCGGCTCTCCAGCTGCGTGAGCCGGCTGAGGCGCATGGCGAGGATGGCGTCGCTCTGGCGCTCGTCGAGCTTCAGCTCCTTCTCCAGCTTGCGCGCCGCCGTCTCGCGGTTGCGCGAGGTGCGGATGATCCGCACCACCTCGTCGATCTTGCCGATGGCGACGATCAGGCCGCGCAGCACGTGCGCCTCGTCCCTGGCGCGCCCCAGCTCCCAGCGCGAGCGGCGCTGCACCACCTCCACCCGGTGGTCGCGCCAGCGCTCCAGGATCTCCTTGAGCGCCAGCTCGCGCGGCACGCCCTTGTCGAGCGCGAGGGCGATCACCCCGAAGGTGCTCTGCAGCGCGGTCCACTTGAAGAGCTGGTTGAGCACCTTCACCGCGTCGGCGCCGCGCTTCAGCTCCAGCACCATGCGGATGCCGTCGCGGTCGCTCTCGTCGCGCAGGTCGCTCACGTCGCCCATGCGGCCGGCGCGGGTGAGCTCGGCCACCTGCTCGAGGATGCGGCTCTTGTTGGTGCCGTACGGGATCTCCGTGACCACCAGCTGCTCGCGCCCGTTGCGGCGGCTCTCCTTGTAGACGCGGGCGCGCATCACCACCCGCCCGCGCCCCCGGGTGTACGCGTCGCGGATCCCCGCGGTGCCCACGATCATCCCGCCGGTGGGGAAGTCGGGGCCGGGGAGGTGCGCCATCAGGTCGTCGACGGTGCAGTCCGGGTGGTCGAGGAGGTGGAGCGCGGCGGCGACCACCTCGCCCAGGTTGTGGGGGGGCACGTTGGTGCTCATGCCCACGGCGATGCCGCTGGAGCCGTTCACCAGCAGGCTGGGCACGCGCGCCGGGAGCACGCGCGGCTCCTGCAGCCGGTCGTCGTAGTTGGGCGCGAAGTCGACGGTGTCGCGGTCGATGTCGGCCAGCAGCTCGGTGGCGAGCGCGGAGAGGCGGGCCTCGGTGTAGCGGTAGGCGGCCGCGTTGTCGCCGTCGATGGAGCCGAAGTTCCCCTGCCCGTCCACCAGCGGGTAGCGCAGCGCGAAGTCCTGCGCCATTCGCACCAGCGAGTCGTAGACGGAGGCGTCGCCGTGCGGGTGGTACTTGCCGAGCACGTCGCCGACCACGGTCGCGCTCTTCTTGTACGGCCGGGTGGGAAGGAGCCCCGCCTCGTACATCGCGTAGAGGATGCGGCGATGCACGGGCTTGAGGCCGTCGCGCACGTCGGGGAGCGCCCGCTGCACGATCACGCTCATCGAGTAGTCCAGGAAGGACTCCCGCATCTCCTCCTCGATCAGGCGGGGGAGAACGCGCTCGCGCTGCGTGGTGGCGATCATTTCCAGGCGTTGTGGGGAGGATGGGGTCCGGCGCGGCAAAATTGCGCGTTGGAGATATCACGCGCAAGAAGATGTTCGCGTATTCTTCGGTTTCGACTCTAGTGTTCTTCGGATCCTTGTAGACGCGTTCCAGCGACGCGCTGTCGGCGGCGGCGCCCTCGGCGCCCGCCCCCTTTTGCTTTCCCCTCTCTTTCGACCACGCCCTCCAACCTCGGCCAAAGAAGTCCCCAGACACTAAAGGAGCGGCGAAAAGCCAGTAGCAAATACTATCTTGCTTCGCGCGGGAAAGCCCCGCGTGGGACGGAATCCCCTCATCACGGAGGAAGCAAGATGAAGCTCCGGCTAACCGCTGCAACGCTTCTAATCGCGCTCGCCACCACTGCGTGCGCAAGCGAAGGCCCTCTCGCGCCGAGAACGCCGCCGCACGCACCGGCTAAGGACAGTGGCGGATGGATGGGGAGCGGACACTAATCCCCTGTCACTTTACGATCGGGTGCGCGCGACGGTGGAGGCTCCGATCAAGTCGCCGCCGCGCGCAGCTCGCGCAGCGCATGAAGCATCCTTTGCGCAAGCTCGGGCAACGTACTCTCGCTCTGCGGATGCCGGGGCTGTGCTGGTTGAGCGTGGACGCTGTCGAGCAGCGCGTCAGCTTCGAGCGCGGTCCGGCCTTCCTTCCGCTCACGTGCGATCTCCAATGCTTTGGCCGCAGCGTGGGCCGCCCGCCGCGTGTCACCGATCGACGCCGCGCCGCGGGCCAGGTCGATGAGCACGTCCGCGCTGACCGGATCGGCTACGCCCCGCCTGACGAGCGCCCACGCTTCGACCCAGGCATCCTCGAAATGTGCGAGCTCGCCACAGCCTCCGGCGGCCCGTGCCACGTCGGCCCAAACCAGGGCGCGGTCAATGGGGGCGGAGAAATGCTCAAGCGTTTCCAGCGCGAGCGGCAACGCGCGTTCAAAGTGCCCAAGCACGGTCCAGCGGCGTGAGAGGTCGCGCGCGAGCCGCACCCTGCACGGCGACGTGGATGGGTATGCGGATAGCGCCTTGGACGCGAGTTCCTCGGCCAGCTCAACCTCTCCCGCATCCATTTCCAGCACGAACAGGTTGTGATAGGCGGCGCCCTGCATTTCCGCGAGATGCTCACGGCTCGACAGCCGCAAGCATCGGCGGTGGAAATACCGTGCGCGCGGGAAGTTGCCGACTTGGAAGTACAGGTTGCCGAGACCGGCGAGCGCTTCGCTGTATATCTGCCAATCCTGTGCTTTCCTCGCGAGGTAGATCGCATACTCGAACCAGCTCGTCGAACGGGGATACTCCGCGAGCATCCGAAGGAGTCGAGCCGTCCGGACTGCCAGGGCGCCGCGCTGCGGAAGAGTCAGGTAAGCGGCAATCGCATAGTCGACTGCGCAGCGAAGGCGCCCCCGTTCCTCGAACCAGCCGGCGATCGCGGAACATGCGCTGCCAATCGACTCAGGGTCTACCTCGGTCGGTGAGCGGAGGAGTTCGAGCAGGACGGCGATATGACCACGGACAGTACCATAGGTCTCCCGGTCCAGTTCGTTGAGCTCGTTGGAGCGGTGTTCCGCCTGCTCTGGGCGAAACAAACCTTCGCGCACCGTCGCTTGCGCCCACAGCTCTACATCGCGATACGCGCGCCAGAAGACCAGGCTTGCCACACCTGTTTCATCTTCAAGAAGGTCGAGGCCGCTGAAACCCGTCGCGGCGCGCTGCAGCAAGGGAGGGGGGACGCGAAACTCGCTGCGCGGTCTCTGGCGCGGCTCTAGGGGCTTTGTCATGCGCCAGAAGAACTCCGAAGCCGAATCGTGAGGGGTGGATGAACAACGCTCGGCCACGCAAGCTCGGCATAGGACGATATGGCGTGAAACGAACCGAAGCAAGCAAGTTGAGGATGCCCGTTCGCCCCGCCGAACATGTCACTTCGGTAGCGGCAGACCTGACTGATTTCCTCCTTTTTTTGTGCTCGAAAACGCAGCCGGGGCAATCCCCCGGCCGCTTTGTGGCTATCCCTACCCCTTCACGTCGGCCGCCCCTTACGTTCCCGCTCCGTTGAGCATTTGCGGGCCTGTTGGGGGCGCCCGGTGTTGGGGGCTCTGCTGTGACCGTCGCAGTGACGCGGCCGAGCAGCTACGCCCTGACGTTTACACACCAGGGCCGGGCGTCCCCCCCGCCCTGCTCGCAGTGCAGAAGTGTAGAGTGACGGAACCGATGATCGGACCAGACGGCTTTTTCGGTTCAAGCGATTGGGAAACGATGAACCCGCCTCCTCGCCCTCCTGCGGTCGATGCGACACGGGTCACATCGCTGCTTGATGGGCGATCGAGCGGGCTGGAGCGCGACGCCGCGCTGTCGGAGCAATATGACGAGCAGGCAGAGAGGCTGGATCAGATGCCAGACGACGACCGCGACCACGTCGATCCGTTCCGCGCGTGCCGACCGTGAGTGATGGGGAGGGAGAAGCCGCGTTCCTGATCGCCGCAGTGCGTCGGGAAGTGGGGCGCAGCTCTATCCGGGCGGTCGCTCAAAAATCGGGGGTGAGTCATGGCGGTATCGCCAACCTCGTTTCCGGGAAAACAGGGCGGCTCTATGGAACGACGGTGAGCAAGCTCCGAGATTGGTATCTGCGCCAATGGGCCACCGGCGGCGACGGCCTCACCCCCGAGGTTGCCGCCTACTTGATCGAACAGGTGCTTACTGCGATCGCTCCGGAAAAGCGCAAAGCTGCCGCGCTGGAACTGGTGCGCGCGCTCGAGAGCTTCTACGCCCGACACCATACGCCGCGGCCGGCGTGGCTCAGCACCGCCCGAAGCGAATATGGGGCGCTGCCGCGGTAAAGCGGACAATCGGCGGGCGAAATGCAGCCGATGATCCGGACCTGGTGCATCGGGTACGCTAGCCGGTTGCGGACAGAACGGTTCAAGCGCATCCCACTGTCTCTAAAATAATGAGAAAAAACAAAACCCCGCCGGAAGGCCCTAAGGCTGATCCGGCGGGGGAGAAATGTGCAATCAATTTACCACGGCTCGTGGGGTGATGTCAACGGGGAATCGTCCGCCTGGCCCAAGCATCCTCTCTGTTCCTCTGCGTCTCTGCGTGAAACGGCAGTTTTCAGTGCCTGCGCCCGCGCGGACGCTTGGGCCGGGGCCGCGGCCGGTGCTTGGCCCGCTCGCGAGCCCGCTCGGCGGCAGCCTCCGCCGCCGCGGCGGCGGTGCCGGGGCGTGGGCGGATCGGCATGTCGGTGATGGCGCGCGCCGCGGCGTCGGCGACCGCGCGGCGGATGTCGAGGATCTGCCCCTGCGTCCCCGCGTCGTACGTCCGGTTGGTGAGGAGGATGACGAACAGGTCGCGCTCGGGATCGATCCAGATCGACGTCCCCGTGAACCCCGTGTGGCCGAACGAGCTCGCCGAGAAGTAGTCTCCCGACGAGCTGCGCGGCGCCGGCGTGTCCCACCCGATGGCGCGCGTGCCGGCGCGGGTCTGCCGCGTGGTGAACGCCCGCACCGTGCGCGGCGACCAGATGCGGCGGTCGCCGTACGCGCCGCCGTTCAGCAGCGTCTGCGCGTACACCGCCATGTCGCCCGCGGTGGAGAAGAGCCCGGCGTGCCCCGCCACGCCGCCCAGGCGGAAGGCGTTGCCGTCGTGCACCACCCCGCGCACCGTGTAGGGGCGCTCGGAGCGGAGCGCGCCCGGCACCGTGCGGTTCCACCAGAGGAGCGGCGGGTCGTACATCGTATTGCGCATCCCCAGCGGCACGAACACGCGCCGCGCGGCGAAGGTGTCCACCCCCTCGCCCGCGCGGCGCCGCACCGCCTCGGCCGTCAGGATCATCCCGAAGTCGCTGTACAGCACCCGCTTCCCCGGCTCCGCCTCCAGGTCGGTCTTCATCACCCGCCCCAGCGCCCTCTCCCGGTTCGCCGCCTCGTGGTAGAGGTCGGAGCCGGCGGGGAGCCCGGAGGTGTGCGTCATCAGGTTCCACACCGTCACGTCGCCCTTGTCGCCGCCGCGGAACTGCGGGAGGTAGCGGGATGCGGGGGCGTCCAGGTCGATGCGCCCGTCGTCCACCAGCGCCATCACCGCGGGCGTGGTCCCCATCACCTTGGTGAGCGAGGCCAGGTCGAAGAGCGTGGTCGACGGATCCACCCGCCCGCCGCCCACCACGCCGTAGCCGCGCAGCTTCACCAGCCGCCCGTGGCGCCCCACGGCGACGGCCGCGGCGGTGTAGACCCCCTGGTCCACCCCGCGGCCGACGATCTCGTCGATCTTCGCCAGCCCGTCGGCGCTCATCCCCACCGCCTTCGCGTCCGCGCGCGCCAGCCGCCGCGCCGCGGGCCAGGCCACGCGCGGCCGCGGCGCCGCCCCGCCCTCGCGGCGCGCCTCGCCGAAGAGCGCGCGTACGGCGGAGCGCTGCGCCTGCGCCCCCGCGCCCCAGACCAGGAGCGCGGTGCGCACGTCGGGGAGCGCCCGCGCCGGGTCCGCCCCCAGCGCCACGAAGACGATGCGCCGCGTCGCCGTGTCCGCCACGTACGCCGCCCGCCGCCCGCGGAACGCCGCCGTGTCGCGCCGCGCGGCCGCGGAGGTGTCGAGCGCGGCCGGC
>C688J35102_120989578_pt1 | contig 12014 bp, 13 predicted proteins | sample HopSoiMetagenom2_FD_35102 | JGI IMG/M metagenome (IMG submission 35102)
ACTGCTCGTCTGTGATCTCTTGTCGAGTCGCCATGCCCCAACCCTGTCGGCGCGGCGTCCAGAAACCCTTTACCAACACGCCCTAGGCCGCGCGTTCGAGACCCATCCTCTGGCGCCGGTGCTGCGCTCGGCACCGGGCCTGGGCCCGATCCTCGCCGCCCGGGTGCTCGCTGAGGTCGGCGACGACCCGGACCGGTTCACCACCGCCACCGGCCTGCGCGCCTTCGCCGGGACAGCACCGGTGACCCGCGCCTCGGGACGCTCTCACTACGTCAAAGCCAGGAAGGTCCGCAACAAACGGCTCGGCGACGCCTGCCACTGGTGGGCCTTCGCCGCCCCTCACCAGGTCACCCGGAGCCCGCGCCTACTACGACCGACGCAGAGCCGCCGGGGAGCACCACAACGCCGCCCTGCGCAACCTCGCCAACAAGCTCATCGCACGCATGTGGTGGTGCCTCGCCAACCACCAACCCTGGGAAGAGCACGCCGCCTGGCCCGCATTCCACAGCAACGAGAAGCCACCCCCTGCTTGACACCTCACTCGCGTGGGATGTCTACGTCCCCACCTGGGACGGCATGGTCTACGTCGCGTTCGTCTTCGACGTCTTCTCCCGGATGATCCTCGGCTGGCGGGCCGCCTCGGCGATGACCACCCCGCTGGTCCTCGACGCCCTGGAGATGGCGATCTGGGCCCGCCGACGCGAAGGCGTCACCGACCTGACCGGTCTGGTGCACCACACCGACGGCGGCAGCCCAGTACACCTCCATCGCCTTCACCCAACGACTGCTCGCGGGCGGCGTGGACCCCTCCGTCGGATCGGTGGGAGACGCCTACGACAACGCGCTTGTGGAGTCCCAGATCGGGCTCTACAAGAGCGAGCTGATTTGGCCCCACGGCCAGCACGACACCCTGAATTGGGTGCACTGGTTCAACACCGAACGCCCGCACGAGTCCATCGACGACTTGACCCCACGCCAGACCGAGCGAGGTCCACTACGCTGCACGAAACCGGCTCCGCGAAGCCGGATGACACACCAAAACCTGTCTCCGGAAACTCCGGGGCGGCTCAGCCTGCCCGTAGTTCGGGACGATAAGGCGATGGAGGCGGGTGCGGCCTCAGCAGCGCGCCGCCGACCGGACCGACGATGGTGCACGCCCGGCCCCGGCGTTAAGGAAATGCCCGAAGATGCCTGACCCTATGGTGACATGCCAGAGGTCGTGAGATCTGCCGCTAGATGAGCGCACGAAAAATGTCGTTCGCACTCAGCGTTCGTAAGCCCGCAACACTCCGGATGAGAAACCGCGGTCGAATCTTAAACGCAGGCGCCAGCTCGGCGGCGTATTCCTCCGCCTGCGCATGAATTGCTTCAGTGACTTCGGCATCCTCATACACGAGCACCACAACGGGAACGGTGTCTGCCGATAGTCCAGCCGCGCCTTCGACGACAAACTGGGCCGCTTGGCGCAGGATGCGACGATAGTTCTTCGTGAAGTTGCGTGTGACCTTGAGCTCGAAGAGGTATTGCGGGTCTTCGGGCCGAGTGGGGCGCGCGACGATGTCGAACATGCGGCGGACGGACCCGTGAGAAGCTGTTACGCCAAGCTCAATAGTGTGCGTTCGCCCAAGAACCTCTTCGAGTTTCAATGCCAATTCGAGCTCGCTTTCATTCGACAGGAGCATCAGCTCATTGGCGCGGCGACGCTGATCAGAGATAAGAAGGTTCGGTGAAGCCTCGTGCGGGGTAGACGCTTGGTCCTCGCGCGATGCGTCGGACGAGGTGTCGGCCGCCGGCTCTTCATCCGCGGTAGTAGCCGCCTCATCCTCCAACTTGGAGAGACGTTCCTCATCAGTCAGGAGCCGAAGTTCGGCCCTTCCCCTCTCCCTAGCAATGTCTTCCAACTCATCCGCAACTGACTGCCTTCTCGACCAGCCTATGAGGCCGAATGCCGAGAGGGCGACGCCCGCGGAGCACCCCATGACGAGGAACCATGGAAGAACTGTTGTCGCGACCTCAATGAATTGCTGTCGTCGCTCGATGGCGTGACGGGCGGTCGGCGTCAAGTCGGCCATTTCCGACTTCGTGACCAGCAGGTCGTCCTGAATCTTCAGAAACAGGCCCGAGAGGGAGATGACACCAGCAACCAACGCCACACCCAGGGTTGCGAGATACTTCCGCAGATGGCTCTGATCCGTTGACAGCAAGATCAGATCTCCTCGTCGAACAGGCGCGTGTCGAACGCGCACGCGAACACGGTCTCGCTATGCAACCCCGAGTGGGCAGGTACCCGCCGACGGCTCAACCAACACCACGATCGCGACCGCGGCAAATGCCGGGCACCCACACATTGAGTCAGCACTGTGCATTCGCCGGAGCACACGACTCACGAAGCAAACCGGATCCGGTGAGGCGTCGCCTTCCCTGGCTCAAGCCCGCCTTCGGCGCGAGCGCGCGTTCGGCACGAGCACGCCGTTCATAGGCTGTTTGACTATGCCAGGCGATGCCTGCCCGACCGCCGACTGTGGCTTCCAAGCTGCTCGAACCGCGTCCGCGCAGCCACCGGTGCACCACCCTAGTTACCGTTGCGACGCCGCAAGCTTGCATGGGTCACAACACGCGCGGTGCCCCGATTTGGCCATTCCAATATCCCGCCCGTCGCCTGTTGGGTGCGCCCTTCAGGCGCACGCGTACGTGCGTTCCCAGACGACGATGTCGCATGGCCCGTGTCCGAGTGGAAGCGCGCGTGCGCCTCGGCGACGAGGTGAGCCTCAGCCTCATGGTCTGCATTCCCGTGGGTGTCATGGACGTCGCGTTACAAAAGCCACGCTGAGCGTGCCCTCACAGACGCCGTCCCTGGCCTCTACGTGCACCGCACTGGGCACATTGTCGTCGTTCACTTTCTGCTCCGATCCGCTAACGCTTCTGCTAACAAGACGCCCGGATCGCCGTGGAATCGCGCGCTGCTCCGTGGTCAATCGGCGCGCGGACGACCCTCAACCTCCGCACTCGTAACCACCCTCACGAACAACCGTTCCATCCATGGCCGGATCTCCGCCCAACTTGGCGAAATCCTGAGGTTTCCGAGCATTCGTCGACAGATCCACGGGTGAAGGCCTGGCCGGACACTTCGCGGTTTACGTCCAGCCAGGACCTGACCGCTGACGATGTCAACTCTCAATCAGGTTACCGACCAATGCATCTGGTCGTGAACTAGAGAACGTAAGAGGCGATCATATTCCCAAGATCACGGATGTCGACCTTCCCTCGGAATTCCAAACGGACCTTTCCTAGCCCGCTGAACCAAAGATCGAGTTCCGCGTCCAGGTCGAGGGTGCCTGCGGTTTCGACGCTGAAGGCCTGGATTTTGTTGTACGGCAAGGAAGTAAAGTCTCGCTTCTTGCCGGTCATCCCCTGCACGTTAACGGCGATTAACCGTTTATTGGTAAACACTACGAAGTCGCGCACGGCCTTGAAACACGACACGATTTTTTCGTCCGGAATAAGCAACTGGGCCACCTCGGGCCCGAGGTCATCCTCACGCGCATGTTGAAGTTTGAACACCGAGCCGTTCTGGAAATCGATCATAGCGACGAGTATAAGGGCCTCCGCTCACCCTAATGACAGTCAGTCCGAGTTCGTGCCCCTACCCGGGCCGCAACATAGCCGCCGTGGTCAGTGCAGCGCCAGCAGCCTTTCACCTCTTCTGGGCGGAGATGGCCACCTAGCAAACTGCTCGACGAGACAGCAGCCTCCCAATGAGTGTCTCGTCCGCATTGGCCGGACGGCTTAGCCTGGATCCACCGATGAGGTTGTCGCTCATGGCTGTCCGGGGCTGGGCTGGGCTGAGGCGCTTGGGGGTGCGTGCCTGAGCGCTCGGCCTCGCTGCCGAGGTGTTCCATTCAGGTCAGGTCGGGCCGTTGCCGGCGGTTGGTCAGGACACCGCGGGTGGTGGGTCGGCGAGCCGGTCGAACAGGTGACTCCACGGGGTCTGCCAGGGCCAGGGGTGTGGGAGATGCAGGATGAGGCGGCGTCGGCGGGAGGCGGCGCGGGCTGGGACGTGGATCAGCTTGCGACGCACGGTCGCGGTGGTCGCCCGGGCCAGGTCGGTTCCGGTCAGCACGCCGACGGCCCGGGTGAGGTTGAACGTGATCACGGCGAGTACGAGCCACGCGGCGTTGGCGGTGAACACCCCGGAGGGCAGGTGCGCCAGCGCGGAGCCCTTGAGGTCGGCGTGGACCTGTTCGATGACCGCGTGCCCGCGGTGGGTCTTGTCCGCGGCGACGGTGTCGAGCAGTTCCGGGTCGGCGGTGGTGAAGAAGGCATGAAACCGCCAGGTGTCGAACAGGGTGTCCTGACCGGTGGCGCGGTGCGCCTCGGCGTTGAGGTCCGGGATCCGCCGCACCACCAGCCGACCCTGCACGTGGTCGGCCCGGCGTTGGGCGGCGAACGCGGTCAAGCCGATCTCGGCGACCTCAGCGGCGGAGACCCAGGCGCCGGTGTCCTCGTCGAACACGGCGTGGGGGTGCTCGATCGGCGTCCACGACTCTTCGGCCAGGGACGAGATCGCGGCGCGGATCCAACTGTCCATCCGGACCGTGACCGAGACCGCGGCGCCACCGGCGAGCGCGGCGTGCACCGCCCCGCGGCCGTAGTAGGCCGACTCCATCCGGACCAGCAGCCGACTGCTGGGGCCGAGCAGCCGGCGGGCGGTCTTGACCACATCGCCGACCAGTCGCCTAGCGCCACGGGAGGAGTTGCAGGCTCCCTTGCGGAGCCGCTGGGCCACGATCACGGGCGCCATGGCCGGAGTGGACACGGCTGCCAGCAGCGCGCTGATCCGCGCACCCCGGTGTAGCCGAACCCCGCGCCGTGCTTGGCGTAGCCGTGGACCTCGATCACCGTGTCGTCAACATCGAGCAGCCCGTACTGCCCGTTGTCGGTGTCGTCGGTGTCGTCGTCTGCGGTGAACATGCCGGCCAGCCCGGCCAGGGCGGGGAGGAACCGCGAGGCCACCGCGTCCAGCTGACAAGCCCCAATCTCCCAGCCCGCAAGGGCATCCTCGTGTTACGGACTTGACCCGAAGCCGCTGACAGCCCGATCATCGGTGGATCCGGGCTAAGCCTCGATCCACCGATGAGGTTGGCGGTGTTCGCGGGACCCGGATCGCCGAGGGGTGAGCGGTCCGAAGCGTGCTGATCTGCCGGACCTCGGTGTCCGGGTCTTCCACGGTGATCCTCCGGTCGCGCAGCGGTGGCTGCTGGGTGGTCAGGCCGCGGGGGCTGGCGGCGGGTCGTTGACGCGGTCGAACAGGGTGGTCCAGGCGGTCTGCCAGGGCCAGGCTTGGGGCAGGTGCAGGGTGATGCGTCGGGCTGAGGTCGCGATCCGTGCCGGCACGGTGATCAGCTTGCGGCGGATCGTCGCGGTGGTCGCCCGCCCGAGGTCTGGTGCCGCCACGGTGCCCGCCGCGCGGGTGAGGTTGAACGCGATGACCGCGAGTACCAGCCATGCGGCGTTGGCGGTGAATACCCCGGACGGCAGGTGCGCCAGCGCTGCGCCCTTGAGGTCGGCGTGGACCTGCTCGATGACGGCGTGATGGCGGTGGGTCTTGTCGGCCGTGACGGTGTCGAGGATCGCCGGGTCGGCGGTGGTGAAGAAGGCGTGGAAGCGCCACACGTCGAACAGGGTGTCCTGGCCGGCGGCCTTGTTCTTCTCGGCGTTGAAGTCGGGGATCCGGCGCACCACCAGCCGACCAGGCACTTGCTCGGACTTCTTCTGCGCGGCGAAGGCGGTGAAGCCGATCTCGGCGACCTCGGCGCGGGAGATCCAGCGGCCGCTGGCCTCGTCGACCACGGCGTCGGTGTACTCGATCGTGGTCCACGCTTGGTCGGGGATCGTGGCGATCGCCTTCTGGACCGCCTTGTCCATCCGGACGGTGACCGACACCGCGGCGCCGCCGGCCAGGGCGGCGTGGACCGCTCCGCGGCCGTAGAACGCCGAGTCCATGCGCACCAAGACCAGCTGGGTCTTGCCGAGCAGTCGTCGGGTGGTCCTCACCGCGTCCGCGACCAGCCGCTTCGCACCGCGTGGCGACCCGGCCGCGCCCTTGCGGAGTCGTTGGGCCACGATCACCGGTGCCGTCGTCGCGGTCGTGAGCGTGGCCAGCAACGCGTTGAGCCCACGGACACCGGAGTAGCCGAACCCGGCACCCTGCTTGGCGTGACCGTGGACCTCGATGATCGTGTCGTCGACATCGAGCAACGCGTACCCGTCATCGCGTGCACCCTCGGGGCGGACCGGGTCGCCCAGGACTCCGGTGAGTCCGGCCACCGCGATCAGGAACCGGGACGCGACCGCGTCGAGCTGACGGACGTGGCCGAAGGTAAACGCCCGCAGGAACGACCCCAACGTCGAGGGTGCGTAGGCCCGGGCGAAAACCCGGTCCATCCCCCCGTGCCGCAGCAGCGCCATGTCATCGATCGAGTCCGCACCGGCGACCATCCCACCGACCAGCGAGGCGACCTTCAACCCGGAGTTTGCGCCCTTGTCCGTCGGGACAGTGAGGTGCTCATCAGCCAGGTCCCGCAGCGCGGCGGACTGAGCAAGGGCGAGCACCGGCACCAGGCCGCCGGTCGACACGAGATTGGGATCATCGAAGGGTGCTGAGGTCGACGTCAGCGTGTGAGAGAGTTTCACCTCAGAGATGCCCTTGCATTCGGTCGAATCGTTGCCTGAAGAACTCCGATTCTCCCGCCCCGCAAGGGCATTCTCGTTCTACGGCACGCTCAACCCGCCAACCTCATCGGTGGATCGAGGCTTAGGACTGCCGAATACATGGGGCCAGTCGAGCGGCTGGACATAACCATGATCGACTCGGTCAGTGAAACGTTTCTTACAGCGGCCACGCCAACCTCAGGGCGAGCCTCACGGGGCTTCGACACAGAAACACCGTCCGGGAGCCAGGCAGCTGGACACCCGCTGTAACGACGAGCAGAAATGGCCGACACCCGTGGGGCCGAACTGCAGCATCGACGTAGTGAACATGACGACGTCCCAGCTCCGCTCGGCTCATGATCCAACGGCCACTGGGCGGAGAACGCAACGAAGCCGAGGCACTGACAGAACGTGTTCTACGGGTTCAGTCGCTCACCGCGACCGCTTGCGACGTTCCGAAGGCCGACAGCCGTCGATGCCTGCCGTCATGAGCCACCCCAAAGCTCCTGGGCTCGACCAGCCGGCTCCCCGCCCTGGTCTGCACAGCCGTGCGACTGCCCGGCGGCTCGAACCAGGAGATGGACCTTGGAACTGTCAGACGCCGGGGATGCCCTGGAACGGAACAGCCGGGTCTACATCGGCACGCCGGACTACGACGCCTTCCCTGACCGGGACGAACGAGACGTCGTAGATGCGACGTCGCTCCAACCATGCCCCATGCCGACGCTCTGCCGTGGCGACGCATGCGTAATTGTCCAACCAGTCGCCTCGCAAGTACGCGTCATGCGTCGGGTACTCGGTCCGCAACCAACTGCCAAGGCGTTCCTGCTCGAACTCTCCCTTAGTCAGTGGCCTCACATATTGATAAGTTCCAGAGGCTGATAAGTGCCGCAGAATCGGAAGTTCTTGAGGCTGCGCATAACCAGCGGTCACATAAACAGTTCCGGGCGAGCAAGCGGGGTCAAGGCTATGAGCGGAGGCGTCGGCGACGATGATAGCAACGTCCCCATAGCCAGCGGCTTTGAGGCAAGAAGCACCAAATTCAGCGTAACGAGAGTTCGACTCGTACCCGCTCACGCTCACCTTGCCTTCGAAACGCTCAAAGACACACGCAGCGTGATATCCGGTGCCGATCCCGACTTCCACGATGGGGGGTTCGCACGGCAGCATCTGCTCAATCATCAACGCCACCATACCGGGTGGTGTAACGCAACTGCCATGGTCCCAGGGGAGGTGTGCGTTTAGGTACGAGAAGCGCCGCAAAGGGGGCGGAGCAAATAGGTGTCTAGGGACTCTGCCTACCGCTTCGACGACATCCGACGGTATCCCGACTGATGCAAGGACTGCCTTCAGCGATTCGCGTTGACACTCAAAAGAGTCGTCGAGATAGGCCGCGAGTGAGTCTCGCTGCCACAGCCCCAACTGCACGCTCAATCTGATGTTATGCAGAGTCAATAGAGTTGCACGGGCAGGCTCTAGATATGAGAACCGGCCTCGTAACTCCATGGGCGAGAAATTGGGGAACCATTCATAATAGTCGGGTCGCAAGTCAGCCTGAAGATTGTACATTTCGCTTCTCCCTAAGCGGTTCAACTTCGGACTCAAGCAGCCAGGAAAGGATGACACCGCTCTTCGGTAGGACCCAGTCCGGAAGATACACTTTCACTGTCTTAGGGTCGTTCGGCGTGCGAGGAGTGACGATACTGGCAACCTTGTGAGACACAAAGAAGTCGAACACGTTCACGCGAAAAATGTCCGTACCGTCGTAGTCGAACTCGAATTCGACTTTACGGGTGGGATGGACGACGGTCTGCATGTAGGAGTGCCCCGTCTTCTCGACCTTCGAAGAGTACCTGTACTCCATCACGACCCGCTTGTTCAGGAAACGGAGGAGATCGGGATGGCGCGCGGCAAACGCATTAACTCCATCTCGACGCTCACGAGTCAGCTTCAGGTCAATGCCCTCGATTCTTACGTACTGCACGTTGAAGGCGCGCTTGTCCTGGTCGGGGAAGGTGAGCGTGGGAGGCCTCATGCATTTCGTTAGCCAAGACTCGTCGTTGGCCAGGGCGTTGTAGCGCTCTATGTTCGGGACACAACCGAGCCATAACTCACTTCGCGTCAGCGTGGTTTCATAGCGCATATCGACGAAAACCTCAAAGTATCTGTCAACAACAGCCTGGCCCAGGGCCGGGTCAACTGGCCGGAGCATGATTCGACAGCGATAGTCCGCGAGCCGCTCGCTGTATTGACCCAATCGGCTGACAAGCCCGTCGTAGGATTCTTGCGCCAGTTGTACGTCGCCGATTCGACGCGTCAGCGCAGCGCGCGCGACCGTGTCAACCATGTCGTCGCTCAGCAGTTGTGATATCGAGCGTGCATCGAAGAGCAAGAACTGCTCCGCGCGATGCCTGCTCGACTCCGCGACTTCTGTCAATGCGTCTTGTAGCGTTTGCGTCAATATGGTCCGTGATTCTTCGCGCACGGACCATTCATAAGCGAATGCGATCATCACCACGGAGAGGCTGGCACCAGCCAAGGCTTCCCATGGCACACTGCGAAACAGCTTCCAGGAGCCGTCCTCTTGATGATTATCACTTATCACGGCGGCCACGAAAAGGAGGACTGTGATAAGGCTGAACAGCAATAGCGTCCGCGACAGCTTAAGCCGGTAGATGCGTTGCCAAAGGTCTAACCGTGGTTCAGCAGCTGACACCGTCTTCGCTCCCACTCGCTGCCATACCACGCTCCCGCTTCACGCGCCCACGGCCGCGGTTGAGGCCACCGTCGGCCGTCACAACCTGTAACGGATAAAGTCAGAGTACATCTCGCATTCGCTCCAGATCACGACTGACCCATCTTGGCGAAGTCCCAGTAAATTGAAGCCTTGCTCCAACTCTCGCAGAGCCGCAAGTCCGTCCTCTGGTCCGATATTGCTGATCTTGAAGATCTCCCGCGTAGTTGCCCCGCCAGTCACGAATTGAGCGATGTACTTTGCCAGCGGGCTGGTGACGGTGGCTCGCGGAAACACAAGGGTAAGATAATCGATCAATTGCAAGTCCGCGTTGTCGGGCTCGCTTGCAGGAAGATCGACGGCTTGCATCTCAGCATGGAGCAACTGATTCTCCACGGTCTTCAGGAGGGCCCGTCCACCATGCAACATCTCTAGGAGGCCGCTAAGTCCGAAACGACCGTGAAGCCATGCGGCTGCGCGAGCGAAGTCTAGATACTGTTCCCACAGGGCATCATAATCGCTACCCAACCGGTTGTAGATGAAGATGTTCCGGGTCAGATCTTCACCAAGCAGGCGACGGCTGAAGAGAACAGAGCCCAAGATATCTGCAAGCCCCTCCTCCAACCCGTGCGCTATAAGTTCGGGGTGCTTCATGCCAAGGATTACATGAATAATCTCATGACACATGAGGAATTCAGAGTAGAACGGCCGCAGACCCTCTCTCAAGAAGTACAATCCAGGCGTCACCCCGTACGCCGTCTCATCTCCGCCATCTGCGGCGAGTACGGCGAACCGGCGTTCCTCATAAGGTGCGGGGAATCGATCAACAACGAACACGGGGACGTCGATGTCACTCATGCCAGCGCTCGCGAGTAGACCATTCAGTTCACTAACCCGCCGGGCGAGTACCGCGTCGAGATCCTTGCGTTCATCTAATTGACGCCGAATGCCTTCTTGCTGCAGCACCGAGCGGATAGCTTCCAAATCTCGGATCATCACCTGAGCGCTCGCGCTCTCACTTGTGACTCTTGCCCCCACGGCGTGGCGCAACTGCTGAACCGCTTCCGTGGTCGCCTCCAAGACTGCATCTCCGTCATAGGGCAGAGCGGCGAGGTCCATCGGAATGGCCTCGAGGAAAGAGCGAAGCGTGCCGAATCCTCCTCTGATGTGGTATGCCGCGCCGCAGAAGTACGCCTTACCGTCCAAGAACGCAAACCTTCCTAGCCATGGGAAGGCCCGGGGATTCGTTTCACGTAAGAATCCCCGAGCCTGGAGTTGGTGTCGCCGACTGTGGTCTCAGCCGCCGCCGCCCCCTCCACCGCCGCCGTCGCTGGCGCCGTCACCTTCTGCTGAGATGCGCTTCATGGTCTACACCTCCCCCCTCGTGGAAGGTTGAGTAAAGCAAGTGAACCGTCACGGCGTCTATCGTTATCGAAAAGTACGAGGAACTCTTCGTGTCGCCTGGGTTGTTTTACTCGTAGTTGACCGAATTGCCGGGCTGGCTGAGTGGTCCTCAGCCGTCCACCGTGCCCAGCGCCAGTGCTCGTCGGGCAACCCCGCAGAAGTAGGCGCCTCATGGAGTCGTAGGCTTTGCAGGCAGCGGAGCGGCGCCGGGCGTGACGGCAGCAGCCTGATTTTCCGTGTACTGCCAAGTACTTACAGATCCAGACAAGCCGCGGAGGTCATCGCCGAAACGAGCCCCGCCAGGAAGGCTCGCGCCTTGCACAGGAGCGGCGGAGTCAACGATCGAGGCCAAGCCCAGGACGTCCGAACCCGCGATCGCCTCCGGAACACGGGGCGCAGAAGTCAACGCCGAGACCGAGCAGTGCGTCGTTGAGCGACGCGCCCCCACGTTCACGTGCGTTGCTTGGTGGACAATCTCAGTTCCTCACGCGAACGTTGTCGTCTACCGCGTGCTTTCAGTAGTCCCGGTGCAGAAGAGCGCCATCCGGCCTCGCCGATATTGGCCTCCCGGAAAGGGGTTCGCCGGCAGGTAGTCGCCGCCATGCCGGATCACGAACCCAGCTTGCTCATCCCGTTGATCGGCCTCGCCTGGACGTCCGGAATACCGCGTTACACGCTCTGCGCGCCGAAATTCACGGTCTTGAGGAGAGGTCAGTGCTCGTCGGTGCAGAACAGGAATGGGCGGAAGCAGCAATAGGTCGTACATGGTGGCCAGGGCGCCTGCGATGCACAAGGGAAAGAGTACTCCACTCGCCACTCGAAGTACGCATCGTGCTGCAGAGGTCGTCCTCTGCCTTGGTCCGATAAGCGCCGCCAGCGGAGAGGGCTAGGTGCGAGCAAGTCGCTGGGTAAGCTCGTACGGAACGCCTCGGCCGGACCAGGATCGCCATCCGGGCTACTCGACGAATCGACTGCGACCTCGTGGGATTGATCGATGTCGGGCCCGTCGCCTAGCCGCCGCGCCGGGGCACACTAGGGCCTGTTACGAAAGTGACTCATGGGGTTTGCGGCGTGGCGTACGGGCAGAGGTGAGGCCTCCGCGGTAACGCAGGTGGTGTCTATGCATCCACGCCACCGCCGGAGGCCTCGTGTCCACCCTAGACGC
>C688J35102_120989577_pt1 | contig 12007 bp, 10 predicted proteins | sample HopSoiMetagenom2_FD_35102 | JGI IMG/M metagenome (IMG submission 35102)
CGGGCGTCTCGACCATTCCGATCGTGCCGCCGGTGTGGAGAACAAACACCGTGTCGCTCACTGACTCACCCGCCACTGTTCAGAAAGGCTCACCGCCGGCGCGGCGCCTGCAATCCTCGATCATCGACGAACCGCATGAGGTTCACCACCACTCGGGGGCCTTCACGAAAGGCTGAGATGCCGGTGCCCACCGCACGACGGGCACATGTCAGGCACCCGTCGCGCTCGAAGGTCGCGCGGAGGGATGCGCGAGCGATCGGGAGGCCGCACAGAGTGTCGATGTCCTTGCGCTCCGCCCAGTCGAGGGGCGCGAGGTGCACCCCGGCGTCTCCGCGGACCAGGACAGGCCGCAAGATGTCGAACACGTCGACGACGTCGGTCACGTGCAATCTCCTTATGCCGAGACATGCCGACACCTGTCCATCGGCTCGACACGCGTATGTGATTCCGGCGTTCGCCACCGGGCCTGTGCGAAGGCGATAGCGGGGCCGGCAGGGTGACCTGCGAGCTGTCTCCGAGGTGCGGCTGAAGCCCCATGTCTCGGGGCCTCTCGGGGTCAGCTGGTGATCACGACCGACCCTAGTGAAGTCGGCTGAACCAGATCTGAGACAGACTCAGGTCGTCCCCAGGACCGCCCGTGACTCACGTCCCGCATCGGGACGATCCGCTGGGTGTTCGCGCTCAGGACGTGAGCCGCCGCGTGGCCGAGGTCACAGGACCTCGGGCGGAGCGGGTGCGGGCGGCGATGTCGCGGTGGTCCGACCGACTCGTGCCGAGTGTGGCTCGACACGCGCCCGGTTCGAGGCAAGAATGCTGGCACCTGGCTGAACAGTCAGTTAGCAACCGGGACGCTGCCGGACTTCTCGGCTCGACCGAAAGGGGCTCGGCGTGAGCTTCGACCCCACCGACCCGGCCTTGCGTCGCAGGCCACCCAGACCGCAGCTCGCGCGGCGGGATCTCCTCCGAGGAGGCCTCTGGCTCGGCGCGGGGATGGCTGCGGCGCCGCTCCTGGCCGCCTGTGGCGGCGACAGCGGCTCGCAGACGCTGGCAGGCGGCAAGGCCCCCTATCCGTTGGCGCGGCCGGACCACCCGGTCCGCCTGCCCATCAAGAACAGCAACCCCCCGGTCAAGGACGGCCTCGCTCCGGAGTCCGGTGGGGACTTCAAGATCCTGAACTACGACTCGTACATGGCGCCTGGCGTCATGAAGGACTTCGGCGCGAAGCACAACGTCCAGGTGCAGGTCACGCCGTACAGCAACTACGACGAGATGCTCGCCAAGATCCGAGAGCCCGGTGAGTCGTTCGACCTCGTCTTTCCCGGACCCAGCGTGTTGAGCAAGATGGTCTACACCGAGTTGATCCAACCGCTCAACCACTCGTACGTGCCCAACCTCAAGAACGCCTGGCCGGAGTTCCAGGACCCCTGGTACGACCGTGGGGCGCGGTACACCGTGCCTTACACGATCTACGGCACAGGCGTGATGTACCGCGCCGACCGGGTGTCCGATGTTCCGAAGAACGGCTACGACCTGATCTGGGACAAGCAGTACGCCGGCAAGGTCTACCTGCTCGACGACCTGCAGGAAGCCATCGGCATGTCTCTGCTCCGCAACGGACTGACCACTGACATCAACACGAGTGACCCGAAGCTGGTCCAGAAGGCCACCGACTCGCTGATCGAGCTGATCAACCTGGTGAAGATCCAGGCGAACGTCAACGCCTACTCGCAGGTGCCGGAGGGCACGGCCACGATCCACCAGGCCTGGTCCGGGGACCCGATCGCGGGTCAGTACTACCTCCCCAAAGGTGTGTCCACCGACGTCTTGGCCTACTGGCGACCTGACGATCCGTCGCAGCGCGTCGTCGGCAGCGACAACATCGCCATCCCCAAGAGCTCGAGCAAGCCGGTGCTCGCCCACATGCTGATCAACGACCTCCTCGACAACCAGATCGCGCTGCGCAACTTCGGATGGAACGGCTACCAGCCCCCGCTGACAAAGCTGTCTGCGCAGTACCTGATCGACAACGACTACATCGCGCACAACCTGAGGGACGCGGTCGTGCTGCGGGAGGACGTCACCAGCGGGCTCACGTTCTACGAAGTGAGCCCGAGCACCGAAGCACTCTGGCGCCAGAACTGGTCCAGGTTCAAGGCCGGTGGCTGAGTCGAGGGCGGATCACGACCACGCGACGCGGCGGTTGTGGCCGGCGCTGGCCCTGCCAGGAACCGTGTGGCTCATCGCGCTGTTCCTGGTGCCGTTCTACGCCGTCATGGCGGTCGCCTTCAGCGGCAACATCAACATCTTCGGGGAGCCGATCCCGGCATGGAATCCGCTCGACTGGCAGTTCGCCACCTTCGGCCAGGTGGTCTCGGACTCTCTCTCCGGCCCGTTCCGTGAGGCGTGGAGCCGCACCGGGCTGTACACCCTTGCCGCCCTGGTGATCTGCGTCGGCGTCGGCTATCCCGTCGCGTACTACACGGCTCGTCTTGCCGGGAAGAGGCGGGGCTTGATCCTGGCCCTGATCCTGGCGCCTTGGTGGATCAACTACATCACTCGCATGCTCGCGTGGGTCAACCTGCTGCAGGACGACGGCTACGTGAACAAAGCACTCGGGATCTTCGGCATCGCGCCGGTGTCGTGGTTGGCCGGCAACTCGTTCACGGTCGTCATGGCGCTCGCCTACGGCTACCTGCCGTTCTTCATCATTCCGCTGTTCTCGTCGCTGGACCGGATCGACCAGCGACTGCTCGAGGCCTCGCGCGATCTTGGAGTGGGCTCGGTCCGCACTTTCTTCCACGTGACTCTTCCACTGTCGAAGATGGGACTGACCACCGCGCTGGTCATCACCGCGCTGCCGCTGGCCGGTGACTACTACACGAACACGATCGTGTCGGGTTCCCCGGACACCACGATGATCGGGAACCAGATCGAGCTGTACCTCTTGCAGGGCCCCCAGAAGAACCTCGGCGCCGCTCTGGTGCTCCTGTTGTCGCTCGTCCTGATGTTCTTCATGGCCTACTACCTCGTCATGACCCAACGCGCGAGCAGGGATGCCCGATGACCCTCACAGAGGTCGAGCGCAAGGCCGGCGCCGTTCCCGTCCGCTCCAGGACGGTGCCCCCGTGGCGGAACCCCTGGCGGCGACCGTACGTGCTCGCCACCATCACCTGGGCGTACATCCTGTGGTCCCTGCTTCCCGTCGTGATCGCGGTGCAGTTCTCGTTCAACGACGGTCGGTCGCGAAGCGTCTGGCAGGGATTCTCGACACAGTGGTACTGCTGCGCGGAGGGCTCGATCGGTGAAGACCCCAGCTTGCTGCTGTCGTTGAAGAACAGCCTGATCCTCGGTTCGGCGACGGTGCTCGTCGCGACGCCTCTGGGCGTCATGCTCGCGATGGGACTCACCCGTTGGCGCTCGCGGACCAGCAGCGTTGCCAACGGCATCGCCTTGGTTCCGCTGGTCACGCCGGAGATCGTCGTGGGCTCGGCGCTCTACCTCGTGTTCGTCAACCTGTACCAGCTGATTCCGCTGGGTCGGCCGGCGATGCTTCTGGGGCACGTCACGTTCTCGGTCTCGTACGTGCTCGTGATCGTGCGATCGAGGCTGCACAGCATCGGTCCGGACTACGAAGAGGCGGCCAGGGACCTGGGAGCCAGTCCCATGCGAGCCATTCGCACGATCCTGATCCCGCTCCTGATGCCGTCGGTCTTCGCCTCCGCCATGATCGTGTTCGCCACATCCCTCGACGACTTCGTCGTGAGCCAGTTCCTCTTCGGCGATGCGTCGAACATCACCGTCCCCATCAAGCTGTACAACGCGGTGCGTGCGTCCCCGACCCCCGCCCTCAACGCCCTGGCGACGATCCTCCTGGTGGCGTCGTTCCTGGCGGTCCTGCTGGCGTACGTCGGCTTGCGCACGCGGAAGCGAGGTGGGCGGTCGGCCCTCGAGGACATAGCCGACTACGGCTGATGTGCGGCACGGCCGAGTCAGGCTCCTGCGGCAACCTCTGGTGACGTCGGACGGGTCGACGAAAGCACTCGCAGCGAACGCGCGGGCAGATGGACGGTCACGGGCTGTCCGGAAGTCAGCTCGCCGTGCATCGAGCTGTTGGTGACCAGCGACTGCACGATGGCGCCTTGTGGCAACCGGACCTTCACTTGCGTCGTCGATCCAAGGAACACGGCTCGGTCGACCATCCCAGGGATCCGGTTGGTCCCGGTCGTTCCCGGGTCGTCGACTTCGACGTTCTCGGGGCGGATGACTGCGCGCCCCGGCCCCGAGTCGCGCCCCGCCGGAACCTGCGCCTCGAGAGTGAAGTCGCCGAAGCGGACTGTGCGGGTCGGGCCGGCACCAGGAAGGCACTCGACGTCCAACAGGTTTGCGACGCCAAGGAAGTCCGCGACGAACTCGGTCGTCGGCTCCTGGTACACCTCCTGAGGCGTCCCGCTCTGCATGACGCGACCGCCGTCCATGACGGCCAGCCGGTTCGACATCTCGAGTGCTTCTTCTTGGTCGTGCGTGACGAAGACGAAGGTGATGCCGACCTCTCGCTGAAGTGTGGTCAGCTCCTCTCGCAGCGAAGAGCGGAGCTTCGCGTCGAGGGCGCCCAACGGTTCGTCCAAGAGCAGCACCGAGGGTTCCAGGACCAGTGCTCGGGCCAGGGCCACACGTTGTTGCTGCCCTCCCGACATCTGGTGAGGCCGACGCTTGGCGAACTCGGTGAGCCGAACCAGCTCGAGCGCCCGCGCCACGCGAGCGTCGCGGGTCTTGCTGTCGAGGCCCTTGCGCCACCGCAGTCCGTACGCAACGTTCTTCTGCACGTCCAAGTGCGGGAAGAGCGCATAACTCTGGAAGACGGTGTTGACGGGCCGTTTGTGGGGCGGAGTCTGCGCCACGTCGACGCCATCGAGAAGGATCTGCCCGTCCGTGGGCTGCTCGAACCCACCGAGCATGCGGAGCGTGGTGGTCTTGCCGCATCCCGACGGGCCCAGCAGCGTGAAGAACTCACCGGGCATGATCTCGAGGTCGATGCCGTCGACAGCGGTTACGCCGTCGAACTCCTTGCGGAGCCCGACGATCGAGATCGCTCCACCGCCCTGACGCGATCCGGTCTCGCCGCGTGGCATGCGCCGGAGTCTAGGCAGCGGAGGTGCCGTTGGACAGGCACTGGTTGAACATTCAGTCAGTTTTCATCTCGAGCGCCTTCTGGGCGCGGGCACAGGCGCTGTCAGTTGGCGCGCGCGGTCACGTAGTAGCAGTCGACCGCCGCGGTGCCGCCGTATCCCTCCGGCAGGTAGGGAGCCGGCCCCTTGATCTCCAGCGGCGTCCACACGCCCTCGGCCTGCAGCTGGTCCACCACGCCTTGGCAGCTGCGCGTGTCCCACACGTCCTCCCGCTGCGTGACGACCACGAGTCCTTCCGGCCGCGCCACTCTCGCGAAATCTCGCCACACCGCCTCGGTCTCCGGGAGGTAGGTCATCACCCCCACGCACACCACTGCGTCGAAACGGTCATCCCCGAACGGGAGTCGTTGCTGAAGGTCCGCCTGCTCGGCAGCGTCGTACGCTCCGCTCTTCCGAGCAATCTCGAGAGACCGGTGCGAGATGTCGAGCCCCACGATCTCCCCAGCGAATCCACGAGAACGAAGTGCGCGACCGACGAGTCCTGTCCCGCATCCGACGTCCAGCACCGAGCCCGCGCTGGGATGGCGGGAGAGAACGACGTCCGCGACCACCGACGGACCCTGGTAGGACCACGAGGCCAAGTCATCGTCGTAACCCTTCGCCCACTCGTCGTACCGGTCGGCGACCTCATGAGGATCACTCGTGCCTTGGTGCAACCAGTCACCGATCGGGACAGCGTCGGGAACCATCACGCCAGCGTCTCACGGGTGCAGAATGGCAAGGGCTCCAGTCGTACGACGCAGGGAGACTGAAATGGCCGAAACGACCATGGTCCAGGCCGTCGAGACTGCGCTTCGGGAGCAGGGTTCCGCCGAGGACGTGGTCGCCGCGGGTCAGTTCATGCCGCGCGGACACACCGGCAGCATGTTCGCCGGGGGACTGGTGGGTGACACCCTGGGCGGCCCCGCCGGCGATCTTGCTGACGCGGTCGCCACGGTCGGTGGCTCCGTGGCGGGGGCGCACCTGCACGACGCTGCGAGCGGTCTACCGAGCAATCTGCTGGTCGGCGTCACCGCGACGCACGTCTACGGCTTCGCCGCGAAGACTCGGCACACCCCGGCCGGACGGATGGTCTTCCAGATTCCCCGCAACACGCTCGAGGCCAGAGTGCACCAGCGAGTGAACGTGCGAGTCCTCGAGCTGATCGAGACGACCACCGGGTCCCGCATCGAGCTCGAGGGCAACCGGATCCCACTGACCCACAGCAAGGACGTCATCGAGGCGCTCGAGGCGTGACCCACCGACGAGCGTTGGTTCTCGCCGGCGGCGGAGCGGCAGGCAACGCGTGGGAGCTCGGTCTCATCGCCGGTCTGTCCGATACGAACGTCGACCTGGTCGAGGCAGATCTCATCGTCGGGACATCCGCCGGATCGACGGTGGCTGCCCAGGTCACGAGTGGGACCCGACCAGCCGATCTCTATGCCGCCATCCTCGCCGAAAGGCCCCTACCGGCCGGCGACGCTCGATCGCCGCGGGGACGCGGCCCCACCGGGTCAGGCCCGAGCTACCTTGAGTGGTCGAACGCGATCATCGCTTCAGCCGAGGATGCTGCCGACATGCGGCGCAGGATGGGCGCCGCGGCTCTCGAGACGCCCGCGTCAGACGGCTCCAGCCAGCGCTGGCATGACATCGTCGCGGCTCGACTTCCCAGCCACCACTGGCCTCAGCAGTCCGTGCTCATCACGGCAGTCGATGCGGGCACGGGAGAGCCGGTCGTGTTCGACCGGCACAGCGGAGTCGACCTGGTGGACGCAGTCGCCGCCAGCACGTCGGCGATGACGCCGTACCGCATCGGCGAACGTCGCTACCTCAACGGCGGCTATCGGCGCAGCGAGAACGCCGACCTGGCAGCGGGGCACGAGCGCGTGCTGGTGATGTCACCGTTCGGCGGCAGGACGCGGATGCCGCTCGAGTGGGGGATGGACCTCGCAACTCAGGTCGACGAGCTCCGCGCAGGCGGCAGCCGCGTCGAGACCATCTTCCCGAACGCTGGGGCGGGCGACGTGTTCGACGCCAACGCGCTGGATCCGTCGACGCGACTGCAAGCCGCGCGAGGCGGTTACAACCAAGGCCGAGCCATGACGGAGCAGCTCGCCGACTTCTGGAGCTGACTCACCTGCAGCCCAGTTCATGTTGTCGGGCTGACAGGACTTGAACCTGCGACCCCTTGACCCCCAGTCCCATGTGAACTGTCTATCGCGTGTCAAACCGTGACGAGGCGTCCAAGAAGCAGGGCGCTGGCACACGCCCCATGTCATGCGGTGCCATCCAGTGACGAGCCGTGTGTGAGAGCTCGCATGAGAGAAGCGATGCCGACTTGACCCGGCGCGCGCCCAGCGGCGAGTCCTCAAACCGTCCGCTCATGCCGATGAGCGTGCGCTCTTGAGCGATTCCACCCGTCCTCGCCTCGAATCCGGCGGCGCGACCCTTCCGCGGAACCTGGCACATCGCCCGGGGCGGATGCGACGTGGCGATTCCTACTCTCACTCGTCAGCTTTATGAGGAGTGAGCGCGATGGCGAGCACATTGCAGGCCATGGTTGGGCTGGTCACCGGACCGGCGGGTTCGGGTGCCGCGGTGGCGGTGGGGCTGGCTTCGGCCGGGGGATTCGCAGTATCCAACGCCCTGCAGCACAGGGCGGCGGGGAAGCTTCCGACAACGGTCAATCGTGCGCTTGCTGTTTTGAGGCATTTGGCACGGCAGTGGATCTGGCTGGCAGCGACCGGCATCTCGTTCTGCGCGCTGCTCCTCCACGCGCTCGCCTTGCAGATCGGGTCGATCGCGCTGGTGCAGCCGCTGATGCTCGTCGGTGTCGTCCTTGCGGTCCCGGCCCGCGCCGCCTTAGAGCACAAGCGTCCGCGGTGGTGTGAGGTCCGCGCGGTCGGCGTCACGGTCGTGGGTCTCGGCGCCTTCATCTTGTCGACTAACCCTCAACCGTCGGATGCGCAGGCAACGATCCCCAACGCGGTGGTGTTCGTGGTGGGGTGCTTCGCCGTCGCATTGAGCATCCTTCGCGCCAGCCGAACCTGCAGCCCACAGACGCCCGGCTTCCGGGCTGCGTTGCTGGGGTCGGGCGCTGGCGTCATGTTCGGCGCCACAGCCGGGCTGCTGAAGCTCCTCGGTACCTCCGCAACCTGGCAGGGTGGGCGATTGGCTCCCCTATTGGTGTTCGGCCTGTTGGCGGGCGCCGGCGTGCTCGGCACGGCGATGAACCAGCGCGCCTACCAGATCGCGCCGCTTGCCTTCTCGATGCCCTTGGTCAACGTCGTGGACATCGTGGTTGCGGTGCTTTTCGGCGCAGCTGTCTTCGGTGAGGTACCTGGACACACCGTCGCCGACGTGGCCGTCCAGCTGGGCGCACTCGTCTGCGTCAGTGTGGGGCTGGCGCTGATCGCGGCGTTGCGGACGAACCTCGCTGCTACCGACGCCGCGTCCATCGGCGTGGGCGCGCGGTCATGAACGAGTTGTGCTTGGCCGTCGTCGGCGCACTGACCGCGCTGCATGCGGCCACCTGGGGCGGATTCAAGGACTCTCCATTCGAGGGTTTCCGCGGGTCGAGCTTCCTGCGGTCCGTCGTGCTGGGGGTCGGCTGGGCTTTGTTGGTCGGGCACTTGCGGCTGATCGCCCCTTCGACCGGGCTCCTCGTGGTCGTCGGCGTCTGCTACACCGGCGAGCGTCTGGCCACTGAGTGGTGGAAGGCGATCCTCCGGGACGACGGTCAGTCGGCGTACTCCATCCCGATGCGACTCGCCGTACGTGGCCGTACGGTCGACGCGCGGCTGCCGCGATATGCAGTGGGCGCCCTGGTCGCCGTCGGTCTGGTCACCGCGTGGCTGCTGGCCTCGAGGTTCGGCGGTGGGGTCGGGGCATTGACGTGGTGGCTCGCCTCCATCGTGCTGGGGTCCGGCGGATGGCTGACGGCCTTCGGCGGAGCGTGGAAGGACGCGCCGGTGGAGGGCTTCCAGCTGCGAAAGTTCTTCCGCAGCCCGGTCGTCGCCACGGCCTGGGGGTGGCTGCTGGTCCCGTTCACGCCGTCGGTCGCCGTGTTGGTCGTGGCGGCCGGGGGGCTGTCGGTGGCCACCATCGAGACCTACAAGACCTACCTGGCAGGCGGTCCGCCAGGTAAGTTCGCCGGCAAGCCGATCCGGTTCCAGGTGTCTGAGGCACGCGAGCGATGCCGCCGCATCCACGGCGCGGTTTACGGCGTGCTGGCGGTGGCAGTGGCAGCCGAGCTGCTCGACCGGTCCGGACCTGAGGGCACTGGGCAGCTCATCGGGAACGCTGACCTCTTGATCGTGCTGTCGTGGGCCACCTGCTTCGCGGCACTCGTGCTCGCCTCACCGAAGTCCGCTACGGTCGAACCGAGCCGTGGTTCGGACCCGTGGACCCAATCACCCGGGAGCCTGACCGATGTCGACATTCGTGGGGCGAGCAGCTGAGTTGGCTGCGCTGCGCGCAGCCCACACCGAGGCCGCGACGGTCCAGCCGCGGACTGTCATCCTGGAGGGCGCTCCCGGTGTGGGCAAGACGTCCCTACTGCAGACGTTCGTGGCCCAGTTCGACGCGGACTCGGTGCTGACGGCCTCGGGGGACGAGGCCGAGGCGTTCCTCAGGTTCGGAGTTCTCCGGCAGCTGCTGGACAGGCGCCACCGATGGGCAGATCCCTTCGCCGCCGGTGCCGATGTGCTCGAGTTCCTCAACGAGTCCGGTCACACACCGACGGTCTTCGTCATCGACGACGCCCACCTCGCCGACGCCGACTCCCTGATCGCACTGACCTTCGCGTTGAGGCGGCTGAGGGCCGATCCAGTCATGGCGCTACTAGCGGTCCGCACCGAGGAGTTCAGTCGGTTGCCCGCCGGGCTGCAGCGCCTCGCCGAGGCGCAGGACGGACGGCTGAGGCTCGAGGGACTCACCGACGACGAGGTGGCCAGCTTCGGTGCCTCGATGGGTCGAGACGGCTTGTCGCGAGGTGCGGCGGCACGGCTACAGCGACACACGGATGGCAACCCCCTCCTCCTTCGGGCGCTGTTCGAGGAACTGGACACCGAGGTCCTCGAAGCATCCGGGCCGCTCCCCGCTCCGCAGTCATATCGATCGCTGGTGGTGACCGCCGTTGGATCGCTTTCGGCGCCGTCGCGGAGCCTGGTGCGAGCGGCGGCAGTGCTCCCCGAAGGCTCACTCTTGTCCGTCGCCGCTGAGTTGGCGGCGGTCGACGAGCCGGAGCAGGCGCTGGACGAGCTCACACGGGCGCACATGCTCACATGCGAGTACGCCGAGGATGGCTGGCGGATCGGCTTTGCACATCCTCTGGCCAGGGCCGCGGTCCACGAGGACCTGGGTCCGCTTGATCGGCGGCGGCTGCACCTGCGCGCCGCCGAGATGAGCGCCGGGGACGAGCGGCTGCTCCACCAACTAGCGGCCGCTAGCGGCCCGGACCCCGAGCTGGCTGCGGGGCTTGCGGCGCGGGCAGACGAGCTCCGTGAGGGAGGAGACGTCCGCGCCGCGGCCGACTTCTTCCTGAAGGCCGCACGAGCGTCTGGCGTCGAGAAGGTGGCGGCCTCCTGGTTCATGGAGGCGGCGGGCCTGTTCCTGAGCGCGGGCGATGTCGCGGCGGCTGAGGCCGCGGTGCAGGCTGCCGGCCCTCAGGTCGGCGGCGCGACGCGGGTGCACCTCGAGGCGCGGATCGCCTGGTTCAGTGGACAGCCGGACCTGGCTGGTGAGCTCGCTACGCGTGCCTGGGAGCGCGGCGACGAGCTGGACCGGGGCGGGCGCGGTGCCATTGCGGCGATCCTTGCGCAGCTACGCAACATGGAGGGCGACGGTCTGGGCGCAGCCGAATGGGCTGACCGGGCGCTGACCGAGGAACTCCCACCTGAGCTCGCCGACATGACCGTGGCCGCGCGAGCGGTGGGACTCGCGATCGCGGGGCAACCGGAGGCAGCACTCGCCTCGCTCGGCGAGCTCCCGTCCGCGCCGGACGCATGCGGACCGGAACAGCACCACCAGCTGACTGCTCGCGGCGCCCTCCGTGTCGCGCTCGACGATTTCACCGGCGCGCACCGCGACTTGGAGGCGCTCTATCGGAGCAGTCCCAGCGACCTGGCGCCGCAGCGCCTTCTCGGCATGGGCGTCCTCGCCGAGGTCGAATATCGGTTGGGTAGGTGGGACCGGTCCCTGAACCTCGCTGAGCAGGCACTCTCTCTCGCCGGGGACAGCGAGCAGCTGTGGCTTCAGGGCTACCTGCACGCGGTGGCGGTCCTCGTACTGGCCGCCCGCGGATCGTGGTCCTCGGCAGATGAGCACCTGGCAAGGAGCAGACTTCTGGTGGAACAGCTCGGCGACCCTGCCACCTGGGCGGTCTGCGAGAACGTGACTATTCACTTGGCCATCTGTCGAGCGGAGCTCGAGGACGTCGTGGCCCGGTCGCAGTTCCTCGCGAGCGTGGGCGGAGCCATCGAGGAGCCCGGCTGGCTGAGCTGGCCGGTGAACTACGCCTCGGCTCTCGTTCACCTGGGGCAGCTCGATGCGGCCGAAGCCGAGCTCAGTCGCCTGGCAAAGGTGGCGCGTGTGCGCGGGTCCCGGTCGCGCCTTGCCGGTCTCGCACGGGTGCGCGGCGAGCTGGCCACAGCACGCCGCGACCACACCGACGCCCGGACCGCCTTTGACGAGGCGATACGGCTGGGGGAGGCAGCCGACGCGCTGGAGCAAGGGGTGATCCGGGCGTCTTACGGCAGGTTCCTCCGGCGCAGGGGTGAGGTCCGTAAAGCCAGGCTCCAGCTGGAGGATGCGAGCCGACGGTTCCGCGCTCTCGGTGCCAC